>JACCDG011490670.1_pt1 | contig 189264 bp, 179 predicted proteins | sample 7442471 | NCBI WGS metagenome assembly JACCDG01 (sample SAMN15323444, study PRJNA562643) | freshwater metagenome | isolation source: river surface water | place: USA:Blue River Watershed | collected 2017-08-17 | reverse complement strand
TTAGGTAGTTTCGAATGCACTTCCTCGGTTGAGGCCAGGGATTTCACATCCGACTTACCTAACCACCTGCACGCGCTTTACGCCCAATGATTCCGAACAACGCTAGCACCCTACGTATTACCGCGGCTGCTGGCACGTAGTTAGCCGGTGCTTCCTTTAAAGGTACCGTCAAGCGGCATGGATGTTAGCCATACCGTATTTCGTCCCTTCCGACAGGGCTTTACGACCCGAAGGCCTTCGTCACCCACGCGGCGTCGCTGCGTCAGAGTTTCCTCCATTGCGCAATATTCCCTACTGCTGCCTCCCGTAGGAGTCTGGACCGTGTCTCAGTTCCAGTGTGGCTGATCAACCTCTCAGATCAGCTAACCATCAGAGCCTTGGTGAGCCGTTACCTCACCAACTAGCTAATGGTGCATGAGCCCATCTCCAAGCGATAGCTTATAAATAGAGGCCACCTTTGACCCCTGTGACATGTGTCACTGTGGTCTTATATGGTATTAGCCCTCCTTTCGGAAGGTTGTCCCAATCTCGGAGGTAGGTTACCCATGTATTACTCACCCGTCTGCCACTGTACTCATGGCCGAAGCCACTTTCTCGTTCGACTTGCATGTATTAGGCACGCCGCCAGCGTTCGTTCTGAGCCAGGATCAAACTCTTCAGTTAAATTGTGAAGCCGACTTACGCCGACTTCGATTTTCTGAAGCCAGACTTCTTAAAGAAGCCTGGATTTTTAATTCAAGGGCCCGTGTTTTGCGTAACTGCTATTTAGTTTTCAAAGACCGTTCCGTCAGAGGGATAAAGTAATATTGTCAGGGCCCGCGATCTGTCAATGCTCTCTTTTATAATTTGTAGATTTTTTTCTATTATTTTTGAATCCAACCGAAGATCCTTTGCCAGAAGGCATCTGCAAGGAAGACAAAGATCGATTGGATGCGGAGAATCGCCCGTGTTTAAATGGGCACCATGTTGAAAACAGTGATTGTTGGTGCAGGAATATCGGGCCTTGTTTTAGCAAAACGCCTCCGGGCTCTGAATATAGACGTAAACGGCGTTGAAAGGGAAACAAAGCCTGGGGGCGGCTTGGAGTATGGGCATCATCGGCTCTACACAGAGGAGGGCCTGTCCCTGCTGAATGAGGATATCTCTGGTTTGGAGTGGGTGGAAATTCAAGACGCGCCCATGCAAGTCAAAAAAGGGGAGTTCTCGAGGGAAGTCGATCCGCTGTCGGAGCCCGAAGCCTATTATCTCGGGCACCCATTTTTCTCTCCCAAGGTCCCCTACAGCACCATGATTGATACTCTGGCAAACCATTGCCGGGACGTGTTCCAATTTCGCTGTGCAGTGACTTCGGTAGATTTGGAGCGCAAAACACTCGTGTGCCTGAATGGGACGGAAATACCCTTTCAACATCTCATCTGGACGGAATCGCTGGCTAGCCTGGCCAAGGCCGCAGATAGCACCCCGTTGGGCCTCGCCAAAGCTGGAAAACCCCTCGAAACGGGTGGTATTTCTTGGGACATCCAAATAGGTGAACAGCTCTTTGATGGCTCCAATACTCTGGTATTTCCATTTAGATACAAAGATTTGCGTCTAAAGGCGCTGGGAATTCAGGAGCAGCTCGAGGCCGAATACAAATGCCATTGGATGGTATTTTTGGAAGATAGCCTAATGGAGAACCATGAGGAGTTGGCTAAGATTTTTCGCGCCTTCAAACGAGAGCTCACGAGGCAATTCCCGATTTTGGAAAAAGGCCCCCTACGCGAGCGCCTTGCCTATCACCCTAGCCTCTCTGGAGTAGTCCCTGTGTCAGCCACCAGCCTGGAAGTGTTTGAGGGGGTTGCATGCACGGGAGCGGACGTTCAAACCGAGGAAGTAGCACCAGACCCACGCAAACCGCTTCGAAACCTCGACTTGATCCTGCGCAATACCTTGGATGTTTTGGATCTGGTCATTCCAAAGTGGCAGAAAACAGAGGCTGGGACGCCGAAGCCCGCAAAAACCAGCACCGCTCAGGCAGAAGCAACCTATTAACGATTTGTTAATACCAGTAAAACAATTGTATTCGCTTAAAAACCCGTGCTAGACCGGAGTTTGGAGGTTTTGGGGAACTTTGGGCGCTTCAAACGAAAAACAGCTCGCGGATGTTTCCGCCCCGAATCTTTTCGATTACTTCGACTATCGGGACTACCTACAAGACTATTACCAGTTTCACAAGAAGCGGAACTCGGCCTATAGCTACCGTCTGTTTGCGCGCAAAGCGAAACTAGGATCGCCCAACTACCTCAAGCTGGTCGTTGATGGAAAACGACGCATTACCGACCGCACTCTGTACCAGTTCGCGCGAGGTTTAGGGCTAAGCCGAGACGAAGAAAAATATTTCAGAGAACTGGTCATGTACCAGGAGGTGTCCGATCCGGACAGCAAGGAGCTGCATTTGCGTTCCTTGTTGAAATACCAGGAAAAACAACGCACGCCCACTCCACTGCGAGCCGATCGTATTAAGTTCCTTTTAGACTGGCACCACGCCGTAATCCGCGAGCTGGTGTTGAATGCGGACTTTAAAGAGGATCCCGTATGGATCGCGCGTCGCCTCGGGAACAAAATCAGCGAAGCACAGGCGAAAGAAAGCCTCGAACTTTTAATCCGGCTCAAGTTTCTTGATCGCAATAGCAGTGGCAAATTGGAACAAAAGGAACCACTGCTCACGAGTTCCGACGAGGTTCCCTCGCATGTGATTCGGAGCCTGCACCGTACTTATTTGCGCAAAGCCATAAACTCTATTTTTTCTGTACCGATGGAAAAACGGGAGCTCTCTGGCTTGGTGCTTTCCATTCCGGGCAGTCGCCTCAAAGAAATAAAAGAAGAGCTCAAAGAATTTAGAAAAAAATTAAACAGAAAATATGGGTTGGATAAAAACGGCGACGAAGTTTATTTCGTAGGACTTTATCTGTTCCCGGTAACGCAAAGAGGAGAGAACTCATGACAAAGGGTAAATGGGTACGGGGGGGGCTTTTCGCACTGATTATTAGTGCCGTTACCCTGAGTTCCCAATGTTTGTACGCTGGCTTTGAAGTCGGCAATGGCTGGATCTTCAACCGAGGCGTTCACGACAACACGTCTATATTGGAATCGTTTGAAGGGTTAGACTCGCTCCGAAACCCGAAAACAGAATTCACGGCCCCGGACTCCGACGGCGTCAGCCCCAGAACACGTGTGATTGTCTATTCCAAACCACTTTTCAGCGCAGTGGAAGACACTATCCAATCGTTTCTGGCTTTGAATATGGGATGGAGAGCGTTCTACTGGGACGGGTTCCAGGGCGTCCACCGAGAGCGAGAAGTCACCAAAGACTGGAACGTTTTCGAAATGCAGCTATTTGGCAAGTACGACAAGTTCTTTATTTCCCTTCGCGGAAATAAAAATAAATCGGTGGCCTATAAAAACTTCGCGGCTGCGCTGCTGAGTGAAATCCGCATCGAGAGCGAAAATACTCAGGTCAGCGCTTCTGAAAACTAGCCTTGAAAATCACCATAAAAAAACCCGGCTTGGGTCCGCCCAGCCGGGTTTTTTATTTCTTTGAACTATTAAGGACCTACTCGCGGACCACCCAGACTTTGGTGCTCGCCACGACATCGTCGAACACACGCACCGGAACAGAATAGACTCCCAACGCCTTGATGGGTTCATTGAGCAAAATATCCTTTTTGTCCACAGTGAATCCTTCGGCAGCAAAAGCCTTTTCGATGTCTGCGGTAGTGACCGAACCAAACAACTTGTCCTGGTCGCCAACTTTTTTAGCGATGGAGCACGAAACGCGTTCCAGTTTGCCTTTTAAAGTCTCAGCTTCCTTGCGACGTTTGGCGCGTTTCGCTTCCATGGAACGCCGAACATGCTCAAAGGTCTTGATGTTGTTTGCGGTTGCGGGAACAGCAAAACTGCGCGGCAATAGGAAGTTGCGCGCATAACCATTACGCACGTTGACCACCTCTCCAGCAGTGCCGAGGTGTTCTACATCTTCTCTTAAAATGACTTTCATCTTAGGTCTCTCCTCAAATCCTTCACTCAGGTGCCTCTTCCTTTACCGGACCGGCTTTGCGGGCGGCCCGAAAGTACCAAGGGCTTATCATACCTAACGCCAAGAGGGCATAAAAACCAAACACGACTAATAGCGCATAAATCCATGTACGGCGAGTTTTCATTACTCGGCGACGGCTCAAGATGTCCGAAAGGCAGAGGGAGCCCTGCGTAAATAAAACTGCGCTCAGAAAACGTACTAGCCCCGCTCCATAGAAGGGAAGGGGGGTAACCAGCGCAGTCAGCATTAGGAAAGTAGCACTCAACGAAACCCAAGGGGGGATTTGCAAAGTGGCCCGCATCGTTCGGCTGGACAGCTTTTTATTTGGGTTAAGCCACCCCAAATGCGCAGCCGCGCCCAGAGATATCCAACAAGACACCAGGGTAATGGAGGCCAATAAAAAAGGCGCCTGCTGGTATAGAACCCGCTCCAAAGTGTCGAGATCGAAACCCGGCTGGCCTTTCAGAAGAGTACGGACTTCCGACACCAGCGAATGGATTGTTTCCTGCCAGTACGCCATGGGCTGGGCCTGATAAAGCCGCGCCTGAAAAAGAAAAACCCCAAAAGCCACCATTAGCGCGACAAAAACAGAAAGGCCCAGCGCCCCCCAAACCGGCCGCTCGCGATCGATCTGGTCGGAAAAGACAAGCGCAATGCTAAACGCAACCGCGACCCAAGGGACCGGGGCATCCAAAACCAATACCGCCAATGCCGCCCCTAATAACGCAACTGCTTTGGAGGCAGGCTCGGGAAGTCGCCAGTTGGCGAGAAGCAAGGGCAAGGGAGCCAAAATAAAAGTAGAAAAAGCAGCCGCAGCAAAAAAGGCCAGCAATACGAGGTGAAAGGGGTCTAACTCGGGAGTTTTAGCCTTAGGCGTCCGATCGTTTACGACTTTCATGTGGCTTTTAGCGACTCAACGACGATTTTCACTTCGCTGATTTTCTGCCCTTTTCGGTTTCGATAAGCTCGCATCCAGAGTGCCCCTTGCACTTCCAAAGAAGTCCCAATGCGGAGCGATTCGGTTTGGAACTCCGCAATTTCTCCAAATAACAACAAATCAAAATACCCGATAGAGTCTTTTCCCAGAGTAGTTTGGGGAACTGCGAGTAAAAATTCCCGGATGGGTTCTCCAGAGGGCGTGTATTTGAGAGGCCCTAGCCGGCTGATTTTGCCGACTAGGGTCACCGAATTGGAATGAGACAAGTCCTTTGATCCCTTGGTCTAGGGACCTTTCTTTTTGGCTTCTCGGATTTTTTTCATTTCTTCTTCGGCTGCCGCAATCGCGGTTTTTGCCTTGGAGTAGTCATAGTCGGCCGGAACAGCAACCGTTAGAAAACGGATAACATCATTGGAAATTCGGAAGTGCCGCTCGATTTCCTCAACAACGCCAGACTTTCCGGAATAAACGACGACGTTGTATCGGCCCATGCCTTCGTTATCGATGGGGTACGCCATTTCCCGCAAACCCCAATCATCTCGGGATTTGAGAGCGCCTTCGAACTTCTCGATGACGCTATCCACTTTGGAGTGGATTGCCCCTGCATTCACATCGTTGATGCTCGGGCGCAGGATATAAACTGTTTCGTAATGATTAGATGATGGATAGGACATTCCCTTAGCTCCTCCTGGTCTTGCTGGCCCCCCCTCGACATTGAAGAGGAGCAAGGAATGGGTAGGTGCTATCAGGAATCGGCGCAGAATACAACGGGGGCGGTATCGGACACCGTAGTCGTTCCGGTAAGATGGCTTTTGGTCATCCTGACGGTGCCCAAAGCATCCACCGAACGGCCAATCCACCCTACTTGTTCGCTCAAGGTGTCGGCTCGCTCCGGCACAAGGAGCTCCAAATGCTGGAAACTCGCTGCGGTTTTTGAGAACTGCTCGGGAGCCCGGGAAAGATCCAGTCCGTTCAGCACTCCCTGACTCAAAAACCGTTTGCGCACACAGTGGAAAAACAAGGTGAGCGGCTCGGGACCAGAAAGGTCAAAACTGAGTAAACTAACCTCGGCGCGGTGGAGAACTGCTTCGAGTCCCTTAAACGCCTCTCGTAGTTTTTGAATGCTCCGTAACCAGTCGGACGAAGAAGACTCCACTCCACCACCGGCTTCGGCCGACGCCTGCACACCCCAATAGGAAAATGGGAAAGGCATGAGGAGGTCCCAGATTTCGCCCGGTCCCATAACCGGCCGTTCGGCCAACAACCCACCGGGATGCTTTCGAACTAATAAAGGGAGGCTCTGCCCCTCTTTTGAAGTGCCGAGTGGCGATTGCACTTCGACCACCCCACCTTGAACTTTCCACTCGCGCAATACCTGAGATGAGGATCGCTCTTGGTAAAGAAATCCGAATTGCTCCAGACCCAAGGCTCGATACACCTGCTTGCGGTTGCCTTCAGATACGGGAACAAGTTGGCAGCCGTCTAAGCCCGTCATGGAGAAACTCCTTCTTGATGTGTGCGAGAAAACTTTTCGAGCTCCGTCCAGAATTGAGGTGCGGGATTGGTAGGAGCCTCATTGAAGCACAACCAGCCTTTGCCCAAGGCGATGCGCGCAGCTCCTCCGGTGGCCGCAATTTGTGCTTTTCGGCCGGGGCCCAGCTTCCAATCAATCGTTGCGAGGTTTTCATCGTACTGAGGAAGGCCAAACGGAAAATAAACGGTAGTGCCCTCGTCGATCCAATTTCGAACCGTGCGCACTAACGCCTGTGCAAGGAACCTTCCTGCGATCGCTGTAATCGTTGGAGCAGGGGATTGCGCGTCCTGGAGCAAAGGCAATAACGGCACTGCAGATTTTTCGGAATGCGCTCTGAGATATTCCCAAAGTCGAAAAGCATTCGTTGCCTGGACGTTTACGTGGCCCAGTGGAGCAAAGAGGGAAGCTTGCCCCTGGACATCGCCTTCGAGTAATACCGGGTCCATCACCACTGCCCATGCCGCATCCGAAGGGGGTGCTGCGTGGCTTACCCCGCTGGCAAAGGAGAGCAGATCCACCAACGGCTCTCCAGACTGCAAGGCGAGCACTCCCTGCGCTCGTTCTTCGAGCATGCGTTCTCGACAAAACTTGTAATCATAAGCAGCAAGCCAAGGGCGCTTCTCCAGCAGCACTCGAGTCCCCTGTGCTGACGCCGCAGTGGCAAAATCCCGAAAAGTGCAATGGTAGCGAATATTGATCAGACCTGCCTGAGGATAGCGTTCCTGGAGAAAGCTTGCGAATATAGGAACGGTGCTTGCGGCGAGGTCTTGAGCGTAGACGCCCCAATCGACGGTCACACCCACCAAAGGCCCCTCGGGAAAACGGTACAGCGAAAGCAGAGAAAAAACGTCGGAGACAAACTCCAAAAAGGGACCAAAAAAATGCTCGTCATGTAAACAGGGCAAACGGGTGACCGAAAGATCATCGGCTCCTGCCTTCCACACCGCCGCAGCAACCAAACTGCTGTTTTGGCCCAGGTTCATGCTCCAATGCGGCAATGCCTCCCGACGCGCTGGAAAACCCAGAGTTGCCCGGACGGTCAAACCCGCTTCGTGCGCTAAAGAGAGAAACTTCTCCAGTCGTAATTTGGGCGACTTAGAAAAATCTCGAATACCTTGAACCGTTTCGTGCAATCCCCACGGGATGAAAGTGTGAATCTCATCTACCCCTTCTTGTTTTAGCCCCGCAAGTCGCCCAGGCCACGACGCAGAAGTATCTTCCCAATAGTGAAACGGAACACTGTACGGAGTTTTAGCCGACATAACCCCTTCACTTAAGAAAATGGAAATCAAACCGGAGCGGTCAAAGATTCTTTACCGGATGGGTCTTAGTATAGAACCCCGATCCATCAAACTCAAGGTAGGTAAAATGCTTCACCCAGTCGCCTAAGTTGTAATAGTCGCACTGGCGGCCCTGGACCTGATACTGTTGGTGATCGGGAAAATGGGTGTGCCCCATGATGACGACATCGTAGCCCCGCTCAAAATAGGTCTGAGCAGATTCTCGGTAGATACCACGAACCTTGTCCGCGTTCGGGGGCATTTTTTTTTGAAAACTCCGACTGAAACGAGAGGCGTGATCTCCTAAGCGGTAGATCCACTCAGGGGGAATACGACTCACAGCGCCATGTACTACTGGACTGCGCAGAACTTTGCGCAAGACACGGTAGCCTTTTTCTCTGGGGTTTCCTAAGTCCCCGTGCGCCATGAAAATGCGGCGCCCATTCCATGTCTCGACAAGTTCGTTGGGGTAGACTCGTATCCCGAAGTCGTCAGAGAACACTTTGCCCAAACGAAAGTCGTGATTGCCCTCGACGTAATGTACCTCGCGGCCATCTCGCACGAGTTGGGCCAACGTGTTCAGGACAGGTCCAAACTGACGCACCAAGTACGGCGAGGTGCCGGGCCAGACATCGAAAAGATCTCCTAATATGTAAATGCGCTCAAACCGGGACGCGACTTGCTGAAAAAAACGAATCATAAGCTGGGCTTTGATGCTGGTGGCATCTCGAAGGTGGACGTCGCTGAGCAAGATCGCAGACATGGTGCAGCAGACTTATCACACTCCCTGCGGGTCCAGTAGGGGGTGTTATTACCGATCGGCGCGGGCAGTGGAGTCGGAAGGAGCGGGGAGAATAATCTCTATGCGCGACGGTTTGCGCTGATCGGGTTTGCCGGAGTTGAGACGAGCGAGCGCGTCTTCCATTTGAAAAAGCTGGGTCACGGCCGGGTCGACGATCGTAGCCTCGGTACGGTAGGCGGGTTGCTGCATTGCGCGAAGCGGTAAACGCCCAGCGCCGTCTTTGTTCACCGCCAAATAGGCAGCACTCAACACCCCGACGAAAATGAAGATGCTATAAGCGTATTGAAGTAAATTCCTCATATCCCTCAGCGCAGGACTCCCCGCATCTAAGAGGATCATTACAAGGTTCGTGCCGGCTGAATCGAATTTAACTAATTGATAACATTGGTTTATTTTTTAAAACGGGTGCTTAGCTTGTCGACTCCCTAGACAACAGGCCTTCTCAGCCAGCCCTGACATGGGCTAAATGGTTGGCGTGACTCGAGATTTAAACGTCAAAAAACGAAACGCCCAAGGAATGCGCATGCGTCAAAAACCCGCGTGCGTAATCTCACCCGCAAAGCTGAATTTGGGGCTTCGTATCGTCGGCAGAAGAGGGGACGGGTACCATCTGCTGGAGAGTCTGTTTTGGCCCCTGGAACTGCAGGATGAAATGCTCTTGGCGCCGTCGGAGAGCACTTCGGTGCGAACGGCGTGGGCAAACAACGCACTTCGCCCATCGCTCGAACTGCCACCCGAGCAAGAAAACCTCCTCTACAGGGCGGCAATACGCGCGCTTAAAAGCGGCAAGGGCCTAGAGATGCATTTGATTAAACAGATTCCCATGGGCGCGGGCCTTGGTGGCGGCTCGTCGAATGCAGGCAGTTTCCTGCGGTATTTGGTGGATGTCGGTTCACTTGAACAAACCTCTGCTGAGGCTATCGCGCTGGAACTAGGAGCTGACGTCCCTTTTTTCCTCAACCCTACGCCGGCATGGGTGGAGGGAATCGGTGAAAAACGGGAACCAATAGTGGTAGCGCCCGAGGTCACGGACGGAATCCATTTTTTGTTGGTGCTCCCTCCAGTAGAAACACCTACTCCCTTGCTGTTCGGAAAATACCGCCGCCTCGGCCTTCCGTTCGCAAAGACGGCACAGTTCCCAACCAACCAGAAAATAGGGTGGAAAGAACTCAGAACGTATCTGAAGTCGGCAGAAAACAGCCTGCAAGGCCTGGCCGCAATGGAGGCCCCCGTATTGGGAGAACTCCTCGCGAAACTGGACGCACTTCCCGCGCTCTATTCGGGTCTCTCAGGCACGGGTTCGACTTGTTTCGCCGTATTCGAATCGGAAGCGGCAGCCAAAAAAGGCGCTAAAGCTCTCCAAACATTCTGCCGAAAAAACGATTGTAGGAGCACCATTACACGGAGCTGGAGACAACATGGAAATCACCGAGGTTAAGGTTTTTCCGGTCAACGAAGATAAGCTCAAGGCTTATGTGACCATCATCTTTGAAAACTGCTTTGTGGTCCGCGATCTGAAAATTATTCACGGCAATACCGGCCTGTTTGTGGCAATGCCAAGCAAAAAACGTAAAGACGGTACGTTTCGAGATATTGCGCACCCTCTCAACAGTGAAATGCGAACTCAAATAGAGCAGCGCATTTTGAGGGAGTACGAAGACGAACTCAAAAAGATGACTGCCGCTGCCAACAAAAGTATGGCCGAGTTGGGAAGCCGTCGTGATTCTCACGACGACGAGTAGGCTGCACTCAAAATCAGTGGGGACTCTCTGGGAGCGGCTCCGTAAAACGACTCCGCAAAAAATCACTACTCACAAAACTCGCTCGCCCTGGAATCGCCGGCACTACCTGTGCCGAGTTAGCAAAGTCCTGGGTTTCTAATCGTGAGTTGGAAACCAAAGTGAACAATTCGCTACCTCGTGTTCGATGACAAGTGACACAGCTTGCAGCATTGGCGGGATCCCCATTGGTTTTTTTGTGGGCAAATCGCAACCCGACGTCGCTGCTATCGGTATCATTGCCCGCCAAAGAAACAAGCTGAATGACCTCGATGCGGCGGGGAAGGGTCCCGCGATCGAACTCCCGTTCTCGTATATCGATGACGGAAATGCGGCCGTAGGGATCACGGTAGTTCCGAGCGGCATCGGAGCGATGCGATATTTGGCCAATAAGACGGTGCTGGGGCCAGCGTGCATAGATTTCTGGAGCAAGCGCGATTTGTCTTGCGGTGGCACGGCTAGAGATAAGATCCATGCCAGTGTCGATCAGCTTGTTCAGTTTCTGATCAAAAGATCGATCGGCATTATTCCACTCGCTCAACATGAAAGCGAGCCGTCCAGCCGCGATCGGATCGGATGAGACTGAGAGTGAAAGGTGAATATTGGATCCGTCCATCTTGGCCGATTCGCCAAAAAGTGCGGAGACTTTGAGAAACTGCGCCAATTGCGGCTTGGATAAATCACCAATATCCAGATCAAATCCGGTGTTTAACAATTCTGACCGCTGATTACGGTATTCACGGACAAGGGTGCGATGCTGGGGAGAGAGGGAGATTTCCGAGCGCTCCAGGGCATCGAGAATTTCGGCCGCGCGCCATTGCGCGATGGGATCGCGTGCTGACGCAGTGAGAAGCTTCTCTGCCGCAGAAAGCGCTTCGTGAGGGGTGGGCAATCGCCCCATCTCAGGGAGTTGATTGCGCAGATCAAACTGCGCGCGTGGCTTTCCTGATTCGGGTCCCAGGCTACTAAGTTTTCGGTGAGGGACTAGGCGTAGCTGAGCGAAACCTTCGGTGGCGCATTCAAATGCCCAGCTCGAACTCGGGCTGACGAGAGAAACTAGAACTATGACTACTGCAACTCTCACAAACTCCCTGCTTACTGCTAGAATCTTACCGGGGCCGCCTCAACTCGACCGCCGACATCAACCTCGGAAAAAGGGGGCCGAGCTGATCGCGATTGATCGTACCGCCATCAGAAATCAGGCCAATCAAAGCTGACTGTCGCAAAAACCCATCCTGTACAATAGCAGTTTTCAAATCCTGCTGACTCACTGCCAACAGCCCCGCGACCTGTTCGGTAGTAATTGGGAGCCCATACCTGTTTACCGACGCGGGGATGGGGTGCCCTGGTGTTTTTAGTTTTGCTCCAATATTCAGGGCGTTTCCGGGGCCATATCCCCCTTCAGCAATCATCGGATCTGTGTATTTTCCATTTGGGTTTTTGGGCAGTTTGCTCCAATAACTGCCAGGGTGATTGTGGACCTTGTCCCAGGCGACTTTAAACGCTTCGCCAAAACTTTTGTTGTGCGCTCCATCGCCTGGATAAATCTGCAATGCCGCTTGATCCGCTGGAGAGAGAGGAAGACCCAAAGCTTTTTTTGCCATGATGTTTTTGTGTACATCATCCTCAAAAGGGATATAGCCCCTTTGAAAACCATGGCAGGCAAAACACCCTGCGTATTGGTTCTCCTCGACCTGTCCGTTCGCGCCGTAGCTGATAGGGACAAAGGCTTTTCCCGGCACCATGACCAGATGATCCCGTGCTGCGGGATTGAGCCCCTGATCCCCATGTCCCACCAACCCCGCCAGAGGGTTGTTTAGAATATTATTGCCTGGTTCGTTCGCGGCAAAGTTGCGGGACTGCACCATCAAAGTCGGATCTTGACCAGCTCTCCTGCTCGGGATCGCTACGAAAGCCAATGTCCTAGGCGTGTGCGTTTCGGCGGTTGATGCTATTTTTGCGGCGGCAACATAGCCCTCTTTAAAAAAAGGAGCACCTCTCACCGCGCGTCCCCCTAGCGCCGCAACATTTACGCCGAGCGAAGCCTCGAACTGTTGTAACGTCTGGGGGAAGTTTCTCAGGCGAAGGTAGGCTTGGCCATTGAGCGCTTCATTGATGAACATGTCCGCGGGCACCAGTGCATTCAGCCCGTCGATGACGTTTTGCCTGCCTCGACCCGCTTGAAAATCTAGGGGGGCCGCCACAAAGTTGTCCCGCCTATAGACCTGGTCTTTGGCCTTGATCTGTTCGTTGAAGTCTTTGGCCAACCAACCCAAGGACTCGATGTCCACTCGAAAAACCAGCTCTTCTTTGTCAACAGGCTCAATGGGAGTCCAGTTGGGTGCCAGAGAAACGGTATTGATAACTTCTTCAAGAGCCGCGCGGTAGGTAGGCAAATACTCTTCCATCTCGGTGCCCTTGAGGTGCACCAGAGAAAAGTAGCGATAGTCCGGCAATTGCCCATTGTCTTTTCGGCGCAGGCGCATGGCTCGATCTTGAATGACAAGGTTTGCGAGTTCTACGGGCGATAGTGCGCCCTTGGTGTTGTTGGGATTCGTGACTTCGGTCAACCCGAAATCGCTTCTCAGGTCTGGAACTGGGTTTGCGGGCGGTTCCGTAGTGACTTCGCAGTAATCTTGTTTAGCTCCCCATTTCGGCATGCCGCTATTGACCCACTTGCGTAAGGTCTCAATATCATCGTCGGCCATGCGCCCGCTCGGTGGCATGGCTTCGACCCCGGGATCATGTTGAATCCTTTTAATGAACTCGTTTTTTTCTTCTGCGCTTCTCAGCTTTTTGCTAAGCGTACCTGGATTTACCCACCCTTTATCGGAGTGGCACTGGTTGCAGTTTTTTTGAATTACGCACGGAACAGCAAAAGGGTTGACCGCAGGCACAGGAGCGGGCTCGACTTTCCGTCTTTTGATAGATGCAGGCACGCGCCCTTTTAGTTGGGTCTTGGGATTGATAGCGTGCGCGTTACTTTCATCCGCGTAGCTCGGCACCGAAAAAGATACCGCAACAGAAAATAGGAAAAGGAGTCGCAACATGGTGCCTCTGCGGGTGCGGGGGATGGCTTTATTATACTGCGACGAAGCACAAAAGAGTACCCGAGACCCCAACCCCACACTGCCGCGCCGCATACAATGGCCGCCGGCAGTATGTGTTGATTTCGATCTCATATAAATCTAGCGATTCACTAGCTCCGTTCTAGGGCGCGCAGCCTTAAGATTTAGAGTGGTTGCTGGTGTGGGAGTTTCCTTGGTTTCACACATCAGTGTCTCGGAGACCCCAGTACCCAAGAAATTCTTGACGAGAATCTGAAGTGCGTACTTGCCGACTTTGCCACCGCCGGCGTCAGTTCCCCGCAATTCAACCGTCACTAAGCCGCCATTCAGAGCCCCTTCTGTCTTTCCGTTAGTGATCGACAAGGGCACTTCGCGAGTACCGAGGCTAAGCGTTACCTTGTCTTTGTCTTTGGCGATCTTGAACGGCATCTCAAGCTCGACATCGGGTTTATCCGAGGCATAGCATTTGTGTTTTTCCTCTCGAGATGTAATTTGGTCCAGACTTGGGGACAATAAATCCTCAAACTCTTTCGTGTGTTCCTGCAACTTAGTCACAGGAGTCGTAGGCGCAGTTTGGCGCTCTGGAGTGACTGGCCCTGCATTATGATTTGTTGCTGGTGGCCCTTGGACGGTTGCAACGCCGATTGGACCGAAATTAAAATTGCCGCCGGCTGGATAGGTTGGAGTACCCCCATAGGCAGATGCATTTCTCGTATTGAACGGGTCTGCACGGAGGGCTTGAGCCGTCGCAAGAGCCGGGTTTACCGGGGGAATGTACCCCTCAGCCCGTATGATATTTCGCAAAAACCGGCGAACGCGAAACTCAGGATGAGTTTGGTCGGCATCCCGCCGAACCGCCATATACCGCGCTGCGAGCTGCACTTCGATATCCCTCGCCACTTGAACAATTTGCCCACCGCGCCGAACATACACTGTTCCGGCCTGATCCATGTTGATGGGTTCTTCGCCAATAGCGTCAACTTGGCAAAAAGGTGCCCGAAAACGCAAGCAAGGCGACTGCAATATGCGAACACCCGCTAGATCCGTCTGCGTTGGCCTTACAAAACCTACTTGCTGATTGAAGAATCGATTCTCGTTTCGGCTCTGGTCATTCAAACCGATATCGCAGGTCCCATCGAACGCATCACAATCCGCATGGACCATCGGCGCGGAGAAGATTCCTAGAAGCACTATCACTGCCTGAACGGCGGCTGTTGTTTTGGAACGCATGATTCCATCCCCCTAAAATAAACTCGTCTGCAGGGGTAGAATGCAACGCGCCTGCCAAAGCCCGTACACAAGAGGAATTCAAATACTTGTAAGCACTTAGGTTTTTAGAGGGGGTGTGCGTATTTCGTCACTGCTGTCTATTTTAAGGACAATACCCCTTGAATATGGTCATGCATGAACCGAACGACCTGCGAAATGCCCATGCTAGAGGTATCCACTACCACCGCGTCGTCCGCCACCCGCAGCGGGGCTACTTTGCGACTAGAGTCCTGCTTGTCGCGAGCTGCGTTGAGCTTAAGTATCTTCTTCAAGGTGGTCCCCTTCACCCCGGACTTGCGCAACTGCGCCAGCCTACGCTCAGCGCGGACTGCCTCCGAAGCGGTCACAAAAAACTTGAACGCCACCTTGGGGAAAACCACCGTCCCAATATCCCGCCCTTCCACCACCACTGGAAAGCGCTTGGCCCACTTGCGCGCCAAACGTCGCTGACACTGCGTCAACGCAGACCGCACCCCGCGAAAACGGCTAATGTCCGAAGCTTTTTGACTGACTTCCTCCGTCCGAAGCCGACTGCCCAGATCTTTGCCACCCACCAACAAAAATTTTGAATCCGGGTCGACATCAAACTCCAAGCTCTTGGCGAGTCGACCCAGATCGGCCGAACGGGCAATTCCCTGCTGAAGAGCGAAATACGCCACGCTACGGTACATTCCCCCAGTATCCAAAAGCATGCCGTCCAGCGCTTCGGCCAGCTGTTTGCTCACGGTCGACTTGCCCGCGCCGCTCGGACCATCGATGGCGATGATGAGTCCCTTCTTGCTGTTCTTAGCCTTCGGCATGAGCTCGCTCTAACTCCCAAAGCTTGGCCCATTTGAGAAAAACGGAATAAGCCGCAGAGACTGAAATAATCAACCCAGGGAAGCCGTCTAAAAAACCCTTCTTGATCAAATAGGTCTCCAAAAATTTCGATGCGGGCTTTGTCACCAAACGCACCACCGAAAAAACCGCTCCTTGTTTTTTAAGCTTGGCTGCCCCGAGAGAAGAGTACTGGTTGTTACGAGCGACCTGATCGCTCAAACTCGAAAAAGAATAATGTTCGAGATCCGCCTGGAGCATTCCTACCACTCCCGCCGTCACCCATTTCTCATGAAGTTCTTCGCCCTGCCACCGACCTGAGTCCTTAGCAAAAAGACGTACCAAACGATTGGGATACCAACCCCCATGGCGAATCCATCGACCAAAATGGATCGTCTTTCGCGGAATCGAATAAGCAGCCACTGCTGGAGATCCACCCACAAAAAGCTCTTTGATTTCCTTCTGCAAAGCCTCGGTAGCCACTTCATCAGCGTCGAGAGAAAGCACCCAGGGATGTGAGGCCTTTTGGACCGCGATGTTTTTTTGCCCGGCAAACCCGGTCCACTCCTGAGTGAAAACCTTGTCTGTAAATCGGGTGGCTATTTCACGCGTGCGATCCGTGCTGCCGGAATCGACGACAATTATCTCGTCACAAAAAACCAGGCTCCGCAGGCAGCGCTCAATGTTTGCCTCTTCATTGAACGTAATAACCGTCGCAGTTATGGGGCACTTCACCTGACTCACTTGCGCTCCCGAACACTGTTCAACTCCCCAATGAGCGATCCGAACTTGAGTTTGGCATCAAACTTTACGATGTACTTCTTCCAATCATCGCTGAGCCAAAGCACCGTTTCCCCCGTGGGCCTGAGAACGTTGTTGATCTTAAGTGTGACTGCAAGCTTCCAACACTGAAAGGCCCCGGCCTTGGTGTGGATCATCTCTTTTCCAACAGGCATGAGAGTCGCAACCACGTTTTGTTTGTTCTCGTATATGGGGATTTCTCGCGGTTCTCCCAGTTTGTAATCCAAAACTCGCGCATAATAGAGACCGGAAAACATGTCCTGTGCGAGAGGGAGTGCGTCGTCAATACGATCTTGGACTTCATCCCCCCATTTTTTTGACAAGCGCTTGGACCAATAATGCACTTTGTTCAGCTTGTGATCGTAAACAGCCCGGGTTTCTTTCAATTGGTGGGTCTCGACCATGTGAAGCAGGAACTTATAGGGCAAGAGCCATTCTTTATCGACGTAACTCTCCACGGTGTTATCGATGTGGTAAATCGCATCGACGACGGGAGAAGACAAAACATTAGCCCAGATTTTGAACGTATCCCGGCCCTGAAACCCCAAACCTTCACGCACTTCCATACGGACTTCGCCCGCTGACAGCGCACTCCAACGAAGACCAATTACCATGCGCTCCCCGATTTCGAACGGGATCTGATCGGGTCGAAAGACCTTGGGGTTGCCACTATAACTCGGCAGCGACTCCGGCTTAATAGGCACTTTTTTGAGTTTTTTCGTAACCGCTGGTGGAGGTGCAGGGGCGACTCCCGCATTTTCCACCTGCGCGACGTCTGGGACATTCACCACGACTTCGGCCGGAATGGCGATGCCCGTGGGCGTTTCTTGCCGGGTCTGAGGGGAAGCGCATGCTGCAAGCAAACCTACTAGCAGCCCTGCCGTCGGTACCCAGTGCAGCATCGATTGCCAACGAGGCTCTCCTCGGTACGCCTTCCAGCGGCGGTGCAACCAGAGCCATTGATCAGGATATTCGCGAACACGCGCTTCGAGGAAGTCGTTAAAATACTGGGTTTTCTCGTAGAGCCTATCGTCTTTGTTTTCGGAGAAGGGGGGGAGTTTTAATTCCGGCTCAGCCACCACTCGCAGCACTCCCCGTTCATCCCTGTGCGCATACACCGGCACTATGGGCGCAGGACACCGCTCACTCAGCAGCGCCAGTCCCACGGCAGTTCCTGCTCGTTTTCCAAAAAAACGTACGGGCAGTCCTATGGGTGGGCCCATGAACTGATCGTTAGCAAAAATCACGATTTTGTTCTTACCGAGCGCTCGCAGAATATCCCTCGCGGTGCCCGACTCATACAGAATGTCCAAGCCCATGTTATTGCGCTGCCAGAGCAAAAACTCGTCTACCGCCGGGTTTTTTGTGTGCTTCGCCACCGCCTCTGTGGGGAAGTGAGACGCTAAACTCCCCGCCATCCACTCCCAATTTGCCAAGTGGAGCGTGAGTGCAAAAACGCCTTTTCCCTTGGCTAAAGCAGCTTGTAGGTGATCCAAACCGTCAAAGGGGATGTTTTCTCGAACTTTTTGGGGAGACCAGCCGATCGACAAAAGAAACTCAACCAGAATGTGCCCGTAGTTTTCAAAGTTTTTGGATGCAAGCCGGAGGATATCGGCTTCCGATTTTTCCGAACCGAAAGCCAAACGCAAATGCTCCAGCACTAAGCCGCGACGAAAGCGTAGAATATGAAACCAAAACCAGCCGATTGCCTTGCCCAATCCCAAGCGAAACACCCGTGGCAAAGCACGCAGGAACCAGGGGGCCAGAATGAGGACGAATCGGATCACTTAAGCTCCAGACGAGTCTGCACAAAGTACCAGAACTCTTCAGAAAACGTATAAACAATTCTCAGGTAGAGCAACGGCTTGGAGACCGTTCGAAAAAATGGCTCCACCTTGTACCAATCCTTTTCGGTGGTCACCCAAGCATCGGCTTGCTGGGCCGCAGAGCTGGCGGTGAGGGCATCTCTATCGGCCAAACTATAAGTATAGTGGTCGGGAAATGCTTTCCAGAAAACCACTTCGCCCCTATCGCTCACGGCTTTTTGAAATCGAGCCGGCGAAGAGATTCCACAAAAAGCGGCGAGTTTTCCCCCGATAGACACTGGTCCGTTCGCATCCCAGAACCCTTGCACTTCGGGGGTCGCTTCAAAAACAGGTATTTTAGCAAAAGTAGTTTGAACAAAGCGCTTCCATTCGGAGTGCGCGATGGAGTTTTCTCCTTTTACCAAGATGACTGCCCCCGCCGAGGCAAAAGCGCCGAGCCCCTCACGCAAGTCCCCCAAAGGAAGACAATAGCTACCCGACAAAGGCCGATCGGTCTGGACTGAGACCAAATCTAAGTCGTGGCAGAAACTGAAGTTTTGAAAGGCGTCATCAAGTAAGAAAAAACCCGCGCGGGTTTGAGATTCTGCACACTGGAGCGCTTTGCCCCGGCGGCTGCCAATGTAGACGGGAATGCCGAGCCGCTGCGCGAGCATCCAGGGTTCATCGCCGTAAAGTTTCGGACCCCGTGTCGAGGCCGGGTCTATCCGTGCGCCTAGGCGACTAAGCTTGGCGCGATACCCGCGAGATACTATCACCGGATGTCGGTCGAGGAAGTGCGAGGCAATGGCCTCGACTATCGGCGTCTTCCCAGAGCCCCCACTGTGTATATTTCCCACAACGATGGTACGGGCGCTGGTACGCACCGATCCCCGAGCGCAAAACCACCATCGCCGCAGAGCCGTAATAGCCGCCCAAACACACGCAAGCGGATAGCCGACGCTCCAAATAAACTCAAACCGGGCTGGGAACAAGCTGACGTCCCCTTTCTGAAACCCGAAGAAGAAGGCGGGACACTTCCTTCGCTGCACGCTGGCTCGCTCCCGCATCTCCCAGAAGCACTCGGCAAGCGTGCAGATCCTGCGCCATTTTACGGCGGTAAGCTTCATCCTCGATGAGTCTTACGCACTCCTCAAAAACTCGCCGCGCCGTTGCTCGCTCATGCAAAAACTCCCGTACTACTTCGCGCCCGTGGAGCAAATTTGCCATGCAAAAAAAACCTCGATAGCGAATGGCGTATTGAATCGCCCAACGTGTCAGGCGACTCATTCGGTAAAAGAGCGTAAAGGGCGTTCCGATCAACGCAGTCTCCAATGTGGCTGTCCCTGACGCCACGGCTGCTACATCGGCCCAATCGATCACCTCGCGAGAATCCACCGTAACTACTTCTACAGGACATCCCTGGAAACGCTGAGACACCTGCTCGAAGGAAAGCGTCGATGCGACCGGAATGCGCAGCTGAGCCTGTGGATATTTTTTCTTGAGTAAGTAGCACAACTCCTTAACTAGCTCTGTGTGGTGGACAAGTTCACTAGTGCGGCTACCCGGCAAGATCGCCACACGGGGTGACGAACGAATAACCTGCGTGTCCCGGTACTTCAAACGTTTCTGGACTTGCTCCAAAAGAGGGTGACCAACGAAAATAGCTGGGATTCGTAGCCTATTGTAAAACTCCCTCTCAAAAGGAAAAACAACCAGCATCTTGTCGACGAGATTTCTGATAGCTCGCACTCGGTACTTACGCCAAGCCCACACCTGCGGAGAGATGTAGTACACGACAGGAACACCTAACTTTTTAAGGTGCTTTGCCAAGCGCAAATTGAAATCTGGGAGATCGAGCAGTATCGCTGCCCGAGGGCGCCGCAGCTGAACTTGTCGTTTGAGAGCGCCAAACCCCTCCAGAACCTTCCAGAGCTTATCAAACCAATCAGTCAGACCCACAACATTGAGCTGTTCCGCGGGGATGACGACTTCGAGTCCTTGTTCCCGCAAGTGCTTCCCCCCCACACCAAAAAAATGCAACCCGGGATCCGAAAGGCGTAGTTCTTTCACCAGGGAGGCAGCATGTCTGTCGGCAGAAGCTTCGCCGGCAACTATGAGCACTTCGTTACGCACCTAGACCTCCGCAAAAGAGTTCAGGTTGGCCGGGGCAGTCTCACGTTGTTGAATTTTTGCCGTTACGATTTGAGCGTATTTGAGCGCTCGCAGACCGTCTTCTCCCGAAACTAAGGGCCGGCGACCCGCGCGAACACAGTCGACAAAATCACGCGCCTGGGCAGAAAGTGCGTCAAAACCAGCAGGCGCTTGGGTAGTTTTTTTATCTATCTCTTGCGCTGAGCGCTTTTGAAGTACCGTCCCGGAGTTTGATTGAAAGTCGAAGGAAGCATACGCAGTATCCGTAAACACGCGCATTTTGCGAACAATCGAAGCAGACACGCGGCTTGCATTGAGGTTCATGACCGCGCCAGAAGCAAACTCCAAGCGCACATTGGCCAAGTCATATTGATTGGTCACCACCCGCATTCCAATGGCGGAAACGGAAATCGGATCTTCATCGACCAGCGAAAGCGCTAAATCCAAGTCGTGAATCATCAGATCGGCCACGACATCGATGGTCGATTCGCGGGCAAGATGGGGCGTCAAACGGTGCGTCTCCAAAAAACGAGTGGGCTTTAGCACCGTGTTTTCGGCCAAAGCCGCCAATCGGAATCTCTCTACCATCCCCACTTGAACCAAGAGATTTTTTTCTCGAGCTAATCGGACTAGAGCCTCGGCATCGTCTAGCCGAGAAGTAATCGGCTTTTCGATCAATAAATGCACCCCAGACATCAATGCCTGGTGGGCAATAGATGCATGGGTGTCCGTCGGACTAGCGACCACCGCAGCGTCGACCTCAAAAAACAACTCTGCAAGACTTTGGAATGCGGGAAGAGCAAACTGCCGCTCTATTTCCATCGCCCTATCGGGATTTGCCTCAAAAAACCCCACTGCTTCTACATCAGGTAGCTGCCGAAACTTCTCCAGGTGGTATTTTCCCATTTTGCCAACCCCGACGAAACCAATACGAATTTTGGTTGGACTCGTCATGAGCAGCGAGCAATTCCTTGCTTTGAGTGCTTGATGAAACTGAGCAAGGAATCTACCTCGGGAGAAGCCTCTAGTTCGACCATCACTTTTTCTATGGCTTGAGAAACGGTAAGTTTTTGCAGAAACAGAATTTTAAACGCTTTGCGGATTCTACGAACCGCCTCCTCGGAGAAGCCCTGACGCTCTAGACCGACGAGATTGACCCCCTGAACCTGAAAGTCGTTCCCCTTTCCCGAAAGAAAAGGGGGGAGATCTTTTCGAAGCAAAGAGGCTCCGCCGATAAAACTATAATCTCCGACGGAGCAAAACTGCGTCACCCCCGAAAGCCCACCGACGACAACGAACTTTCCCAGAGTGACGTGCCCTGCGAGCTGCACACCGTTGGCTAAAATCGCTTGCTCACCCACCACACAGTCGTGCGCAATATGGCAATAGGCCATGAGGTAAGCGCCCTTGCCCACTCGGGTCGTGCCACTTCCAAACGTCGTGCCTCGATGCACAGTGACAGATTCTCTCAACGTCACTTTGTCCTCTATCACCACCGTTGTGGGCTCACCGGCGTAACGCAAATGCTGAGGCGCACCCCCAATCACAGCGAAAGGGTGCACGGTCACTTCATCGCCCAAAGTGGAGTAGTCACGAATGACAACATGGTCTTGAAGCACACAGTTTTTTCCGATGGAAACTTTCGCGTCGACAATGCAGAAAGCGCCGATTCGCGTCCCCTCGCCGATCTGAGCGTCGGGATGCACAATCGCTGTCGGGTGAATTTCAGGCATCGGCCTCGCCTCCCTTTTTGCCCTCGAGCTTTCGGACTCGCTCGACAAGCTCGGGCAATTTCCTCAGTGCCTTAAAAATGCGTGCAAAATCTCGCACCGGTGTGGCTGGCGTGAAAAAATAGGTCTGACCACCGGGCAGATTGGTCGATGTCCCACTCTGCCCCCCCAGACGAGCCCCTTCGCCGATTTGAACCCCATGGCCCAAGCCAACCTGTCCCCCAAGGACGACGTCTCGCTCTAGAACAACGGAGCCGCCCAAGCCCACCTGCGCACACAGGACCGAGTCTTGTTTGACAATGCAGTTGTGCCCAACATGGACTTTGTCGTCCATTTTTACCCCTTGATGAATGTGCGTCGTCGCTAGAGTGGCTCGGTTTATCGAGGTATGCGCCCCAAGACGCACATCATCCTCAATCACCACATTTCCCAACTGCGGAACTTCGAGATAACTCCCCGTAGAGCCGGTACGATGCAAACCGAACCCATCGGAACCCAACACTGAACCCGCGAAGACACGAACTCGATTGCCCACGCGCACGCCGCCCATGATGCAAACGTGGGGCTGGATCTCGCAATCTTCCCCCAGCTGAACGCCGGCACCGATAAACGCGAACGGAAAAATCACGCTGCCTCGCCCAATCTGAACGTCGGGACCAATCACTGCATGGGGCCCGACTGCTGCAGTTGGGTGAATGTGCGCAGAGGGATCCACCACGGCAAGAGGAGAAATTCCTTTCCAGGGAAAGGGGGAGCGCATTGTTTGGGCGACCTGAATAAAACAGGCTTTGGGATCCTCGACCAAAAGGTAAGTCAGCGGCAAATTCCGGATCATCAAATCCGAACGGGTCAAAACTACACCGCCTGCAGCAGCCTGGAGAGATCCGGCATACTTCGGGTCGCCATAGTAAGACAGACCCCCACGGCGCATCTGATCGAGCGAGACCAGGGAGTCGATATCAACTTCCGGATCTCCCACCACTTCGGCACGAAAGAGCGCCCCCAAAGAAGCGGCTTTCATTGGTAATTCGATAGTCGTCACCTCACCAACCTATACCCAAGCTTGCTGCCCTGTAAACCGCACTAAATCCTTTGCCAGCAAGGCTTTTGCCAACTCGCCCCTTAGCTAGACTCACCGCAGCAGGCAAGCCCTCATAAGGGTGCTAAAATAGAAGCTTCCCCCTATGCAAATTAGCCTCCCCACGTCGCTCATTGCGCGAAACCCTCGGTTTCGGCATTTTCTACTCGCCAGCACAACCTCTTTGATTGGCAGCAATGCCTTCGATATTGCCTTACCCCTTTATGTCCTTAAAAAAACCGGCTCCGTCATCGACCTGAGTCTCGTTAGCACGACACTGTTGTTGCCCTATTTCTTGATGGCTCCGCTGACTGGGTACTTTTCTGACACAAGTCGAAAAAGGCTGAGTTTGCTTTTGGCGGACTTGGGGCAAGTTTTTCTTCTAGGTGCGCTTTCCGCTTATGTCTGGTCGGGAGCAGAACCACTTTGGCCTCTGCTCGCCTTAATATTTTGCATTAAAACGCTGATGCTCACATTCGAAACAATATCGCAGTTCCAGCTCATCCCAGCGCTCGCCGGGGAAAAGGATCTCACCTCTGCCAACACCTGGTTTTTATCGTTTCATCGGGTAATACAAATCGCGGGCCCGCTCCTCGGAGGAGCGCTCGTGCACTACTTTGGAGTGCAAAGCTGCATTTGGGTAAACATTCTGAGTTTTGCAGCCACTCTGCATTTCACTTGGCGCTTTGGAAATCTAGACACCTTTCTCACTGAGGGCTCACACCCCGCCCACACACCGCTGAGTGCGCACGCGGTTCTTGTGCAGTTTCGCGAAAGCTTGCGTTTTATTTGGGCTTCGCCCGTGTTTCATCCGTTCATCCTGCTGATGTTTCTATTCAACCTCTCGTCGCTCACGCTGAATTCGCCGACATTGACTTACTATTTCACTGTGACTCACGCGTTCTCCTCGGCGGAATATGGACTGATTACTTCCGGATTTGGGCTGGTTGGGATTGTGGGTTTTTTACTCTCGCCCGTATTTTACCGAAAACATGCTTTCCCTTTAGTCTTTCAAAACTCGTCCCTTTTTCAAGCCGCCTTCTCCTCGCTTTGCGTGGCGGCATCTGGCTTCCCCCTCTTCATGGGTGCCCTATTGGGGATTTCGCGAGCCGGTAGTTCCGTATTGAGCATGGGGACCTACATCATTCGACAAACTCGTATTCCTAGGGCGCAAAGTGGCGCCATCAACTCCTCCCTACGCATGTTTTTTATGTCTGCTGCCCCACTGTCGAGTCTTCTACAAGGCTGGGTGATTCTGCATTTTGGGATTTACGCCGCTCTTATCGGCGGAGCTGTCTGTTTTTGGGGGACTTGGTGGTACACAAAAGCTCTAGCGCGTGCGTACCATGACCAAAGCGCGGATCCGATTTCGCTTCGAAAAAGCGCCTAAGCCGAATCTTTACCCGAGCCATCATCTGGCTCTTCTTCCGGAAGCCGGTACTCTTCCGTCGCCCACCGGCCTAAATCACGATCTCGACAAAACTTACCGCAAAATGGCCGAAATGCGTTCCCCTGCCAAACCACCTCTACTCCACAACCGGGACACGCCACTTTCATCTAAACCGCACCGTTTTCCTGAATTACCTGGGAATACAGAGCGACAACCCTATCGGCAACTCTTTCCCAGCTTAAACTCTCAGCAAGCCATTTTTGAACTGGTCCGACGCGATGTTTGCGATCTTCGACATTCATTTTTTCGCTAAGCTGGAGACACCGTACGAGTTCCGCTTCATCTTCAATACCAAAAACACTCTCAGGCAAATAGCCTTGCAAGTACTCCGCGCTACCGCTCTCTTTCGGCACTATCGGAATTCCGCCTGCGGCAACCGCTTCGAAAGGCACTCTACCAAAGGGCTCACCCTTTGCGGGATATATCACCGCGCGAGCCTCTCGCATCCAACTCAGCTTGGCCTCTTCGTAAACAGCCGAGTGAAACTGAATCTTGTCTTCGATCTTTAGACGTTTGGCTTCTTCCCTTACTTTTGCATCGTAACGTCGCTCAACAGGCCCCATCAATACCAGTCGTGATTGCCCTCCCGCCTGAAGGTAACGGGCGAACGCCCTGACCAGGAATACGAGGTTTTTGCGAGTCTCGATGCGGCCCAAGTACAAGAAATAGGGCTCTTTGGGAGTTGTCGTGATTGGGGGAACGGTCGCCGGGACTGAAATCCCGTTAGCGATCACTTGGCAACGATTGGGAGGCACAGAGTAAGGGGCCCACTGTCGAACTTCAAACTGGCTCAAGGCGATCAAGCGCCCCGCGCGGCGAACTGCCCACCCGCCCCAAACCCGGTTGAATATTTTTTTAAGCCAAACTTTTCGGTACTCCAAAAGCAGCATGCCCCGTGGTTGCAGCACAAAGGGCGTTCCCAACCTGGCAGCCAAGCGAGCCAGCAGAATATTCTCCCACCGCCAATGTCCGTTGATGTGCACAATGTCGGCATTGGAAAGAAGGTGGCGCAACCAGTGCCCCCTGCCCAGCCAAGCAAGCACGACGTCGTGAGGGTAAATCTCTTTGACACCTGTTAAGCCAAAACTAAGCACAAATTTGCGATCGAGCGCTCCGGCCCGGCAAAGAATTGCTGTCTGACTGCGAGTTTGGAGCTCCGCGCAAAGAGACGCTTCGGATACTGCTGCGCCTCCAAAACGGGGAGCTAGGGCCTGGCTAACGATGACGACATTCATCTACGCATGCCTCAAAAGTGAGGACATTATAACACGCAGAATACGTATTCTGTGTGTGCGCTGGCTCTAAGTTTGCAGACTAACCGCCCCGACTGGGTAGCCCAAGCCCAGAAGTAGTAGATGCTGTAGCGGTTGGAGCAAGTGTGCGGTTGTTGTGGAAATGGACTGGGTTGCCAGTCGTGTTATTGGTTGTTTCGTGTGGTGTTCAGCCCCGTCTGAACTGGCCGGCCGAAGTTGCTATTGAAGTCACTGACCCCGGGAAAGCTTCCGTTGCCTCAAACATCGAAAACCTAAACTCGCAGCTCGGAAAAACCATTCTGCAAATAGGCTCGGGGACTGGCTCCCCGATCTACATCAAGAGCGTTACAAGTTTTTCTTCGACTTCATCGATCGCGCAAGGAGCGGAAGTACATTTTGCCTATGTGGAATCGCCCGTCTTGCCGGGTAAAGTTCGAGCGATGGGCACCGCCTCCACCCGAATTGCAGGTCGAGCGACACTCGATGATTCCAAATGTGTGATTGAATTGGCTTCGTTTTTGTTCGAGTCGACCACAAACAACCTCTTACTCCCTGTGCTATGGCACGAGATTGGGCACTGTGGAGGATTGCAGCATGTCGACAAAGCCGGCGAACTCATGTCGGCGGTGACTTTGTCGTATTCAAAGTACTCCCAAGAACAAATTCAAAGTTTTTTTGATTCGCTCTTATCTGCTATTCGGTGAGACGGCCCATAGCGTGGGGAGTCCCTTCTGTTTTGGCTGCAGGTGTGATTTCAATGAACTGTGCTTTGCGCTGCAATGCTTTGATGTTGGATGCTCCACAATAGGTCATCCCCGAACGGATTCCGCCCATGATATCCTGAATTACCGCTTTGACCGGCCCCTTGCAGACGACATCGATCGCAACACCTTCGGCGGTTTTCCATTCAGACATGTTTCCCATGAAGTCTTCTTGAGCTTCTCGAGAGGCCATTCCTCTGAATCGCTTAAACGACAATGTTTTGCCTTCCGCGTTTTTTTTCCGGATCACTTCGCCCGGTGTTTCATCCGTTCCGGATAGCATGCCGCCCAGCATGACAAAATCTGCGCCAGCAGCAAGTGCCTTCACTGCGTCGGATGGAAAGCGAATTCCGCCGTCGGAGATGAGAGGGCGATCCGTTTTGCGACAATCTTGCAGTGCGGAGAGTTGCGGAACTCCAAAACCGGTTTTGATGCGTGTCGTACAAACGGACCCCGCACCAATACCGACTTTGATCACATCGGCGCCTGCCGCAGCGAGATAGTCTGCGCCGGCATAGGTCGCAACATTTCCCGCGATGATCAGGATATTGTCCTTAAAAGTCTCCCGTAGTGTTCGAATGGCTCGGTTGACTTCTTTGGAGTGCCCATGGGCAACGTCCACACAGATAATCTTTGCGCCCACGCTGATGAGAGCTTCGGCGCGTTCTATTCCGTCCTTACCTATCCCAATTGATATTCCAGTGCGAGCAGGGGCGTGAAGCGCCTTAAAAACAGCGATGTTCTTCTCAATAGACATGAAGCGGTGGAGAATTCCAAATCCGCCCAGCTTGGCCATCGCATCCGCCATCGCCCCATCAGTGATCGTATCCATATTGGAGCTGATCAGGGGGATCTCAAACTCCATCCCCTTCACCGAACACGTCGTGGTGACGTTCTGTCGGGAACGGATCCCGTTGTATCCTGGTACCAATAAGACATCGTCAAACGTTAAGCCGCGCGCATTTCCGATCACTGGGTCCGCCTCTCCTATTGAAAACGGAAGCCGATGAGCATGGCTCCCGAAACAGCAAACAAGCCTCGTACTACACCTGAGCGAAATTGGCCACGAACAGTTGATAAGCCTTCAATTTCAAAAGAAATACCTGCGTCCAAAAAGACCCCAAAAGCAGCAGGAGGGACGTTCCCCAAGCCTTGGGCAAAGGTGGGACCGGCGAGCAGCCCGAGACTGAGCGTTGCCGTCGGGTTGTTTTGAAGTTCAAAGACATACCAGGCCCCGGGCATTAGGCTGAAAAAGTGCCCCTGCTTACCAAGACCAAACTGAATGTCCGGCCCCAAATAGAGAGGGTAGCGGTTGCCCAAGCGAAACCGCATTAGCGCATGGTAGGAAAGCATCGGAACGCCGCCCACGATCAACAGTCCAAAACCGGATTCGATTTCTCGTCCGTAGTAAGAGGCTTTTGGTTCCAGAACGCTGGCCTGGCTAGAGATCCCCAATGCCAGCCCAAGAACGACGAGCTTCAAAAAAACACAGCGCATCGGGTTTCTCTAAGCGTTTGCAAGTGTAGGTAGGTCCACCATGTTTAGGTACATCTTGGCTTGCTTGTTCCCTGGATCGAGGGCCAGGGCATCTTTCCATTCTCTTTGAGCTTCTCGTATTTGCTGCTGAGCGTGGAGCTGAATGCCCAGCTGAATACGTGCCTCTAGACACCTGGGGTGCTGACCAATGATTTGTTTCAAAAAAGTAATGGCGGCAGACCTATCACCCATTTTTGCGAGGCTTTTTGCGATTTGAATAGAGGTGTCTAAGTTGTTTGCGTCCAGATTCAAGGCTTTGTTGAATTCGTGGTTTGCTTCAGAAAACCTTTCAAATCGCATGTACAGCATCCCCAGCTCGAAATGCTTCTGAGACAGGCTCCGATTAATCTTAGGGTCTTGTCCCGGGGGGAGATTGTCCAAGTGCTCTTTCGCCTGATAAAAGACCTCTGCCCCTTCGCGGTATTTACCTACATCATTGTAAAGACTGCTAAGCGCAATCGCTGCCTCTGTGAAGTAAGGATCCAAGTGCAGCGCATTTTGGAATGCTACGGTGGCCTTCTTGAATTTTCCTCGCTTGGAATAAACACATCCAAGCAAATGAAATGCTTCGGCGGATCGGTTGTTTAAGCCCAATGCCTGTTCTAGAGTTTTCTCGGCGGAAGAGAGGCTGCTACGCGCGATATCTTCGCGCGCCATTTTTAAGAGATCCTCTAGAGCTGTCGACCGAGACTCCATAAATCGCCTTTCGAATAGAGGCGAGCAGCAGCGAAAATCCAGGGGCCTCTTTAATTTTTTTTCTCTATATCTTCGATTAAAGACCGCGCGCTGCTGAGGTAGCCCGACTGAGGGTACTCTTTCATCAACCGGTCTAACGCTTGCTTCGCGTCGTCATACATCTGAATATTATAATAGCACTGCCCCAAACGATAGAGCGCCTCTTCATCGTAGCCAACATTAGCAAATTCTTTCAGCAATGCTGCATAGCGATAGCTTGCGGATAGAAAGTGGCGGCGATTGAAATAAAAACTGGCCACTACGGATTCATGCTCGGCCAACTTCCGTCGAGCATCAACAATCCGTCCATCGGCTTGTTCGACGTACTGGGAATCGGGAAACCTTTGCTTAAGCAAATTGAAAGCGTCGATAGCTCGGTAGGCAGCGCTCAGATCCCGTGAACTGTTTTCGGGAATTAAATTGAAATAAGACATCGCGATTTGAAATTGAACGTAATCGCTTTTGGGATAGGAAGGATGGAGCTCTCTAAAAATCTCGTAGGCACTTTCTGCCTCTAGAAAACTTTCCTGAGCAAAGTACGCATCCGCAATCTTGAGCTCGGCATCCACTGCTCGCGGGCTATAGGGAAATCGGTTTTTGATGTCTCGGAGTTTCTCAATTCCAATCAAGTACTGTTCGTCTTTGATAAGCCTTTCCGCTTCGTTGAAAAGCGAATCGGGATCTTCCGGGTTTACCTGCTGGCTCGCGCAGCTAGCGAAAAACAGCAGTGCGGTCGCCGCAATGGCCATAGCTTTAAATGTCTTAAATATCGAAAATCCCATGCTTTTTCTTCAAAATTTTCCGCAACATACCACGAAAAATCCCCTTTTGCCATCCTAAGACTTAAGCGGCGCGTTAATCCAACCGATAAACAAGAGACAGCTCGCAACACAGTGCGTTAGCGGGCGGGGGAAAGCATGAGAAATCCGCGAGAATACTGGATACGGGATTTAGAGCAGCTTTTGGACGAAACCGTCGTCCATGACGCTGTCGCTCAGCTCATGGAAAAGTTCGAGGAGGCCATTGCCGGGCTCCCTGAAAATAGCCGCACCTTGATCTCGCGATATTTCGATGGGGTGAGTCTTGAGCAACTCGGCCAAGAAAATTCCGTTTCTGCGGAACAGATGGGGGAATGGATCGAGCGTGCGAAACGTGAACTAGCTCAGCTGCTGCGCGCAAAGTGTTCAATTCCACAGTAGGTAAGAAATGAACGGGGCCAAAGACATCAAGCGAGACCTGAGCCGACTTGCCGCTCTTCTCATCGAAGATCCTTTCTGCCAAGAGCACTGCCTGGATCGCATGCCACTCAATCAAGTGGATCGTTTTGTCAAAATTCAAACCCCTCAGGAAGCGGATACGCGATTTTCGACCTTCAAGACTCTCTGGGCTCGGTTTGTATTGGAGATAGAGAGCCTCATGCTCCCCGGCGAAGAAATGTCGGATACCGTGACCATACAAGATTATGTTTATGGCTCTGCGGCCGATGAGGGAGCCGACCCCACACAAGTCACCGAAATTACGGCGGTCAACGAAGACATTTCCGAGCAGACCATCATGGGGAATATCGTCAATTTTGTGAGTGAAGAGGCACCGGTAGATTGGTCGGTCCCTGACAGTGGGGATCTTGGCCCACCCGGCCCCTCGCTCCCAGCAGAAGAAGCTCCGGGCTTGCCGGTGTCTCAGGTATCTCGAGAGTTCTATTCCCTCGGAGAATACTTCAAAGCTCAACGCCGAGCCGACTACGGGTCTATTTCGCCGACCCAGCTCAACCGACTGGAAGCACAGCAGATACTCTATGCGATCGAATCAGAGTTTCAGGATCAACTGGGAGAAAGAGCCCGTTTGCTCTGGCCTCACAGGGCGAGTAGCGCTGAAAAATTCCTGGATAAGCGCTCTCTGAAAACAGAGCTGCACCCGTCTCTAGTGGAACACTGGGAGAACGGCTGCAAACTGTCGGATTTTTGGCCCGCTGAAGATGCTTTGCCACTCATTACTTTGAAAAACACACTCAAGCTGCTCAGTTTAGCTGCTGACGATGCAAGTGTTCTGCACTCCCCTTTGGAATCCGCGATGTGGATATTTCTATTTGGGCAAGAGGCGCAAGTGGGTGAGGTCCATGTAACCAATATTCTCGGGCTTCCAGCATTGGACCTGGCCAGCTTTACCGACATTTTCTTGCGCCTGTGCCGCGTTCAACGACTAAAAACCATGCTCGCAAATCCGATGAATTTGGTCACGGAATCTGAGTGTGCAGAGCTCCGGAGCCACGCATCGCAGCTCTTTCGGTTTTCACGAATTTGGGGGGGTGGCGTATGAAATCCGCGCTTCTCAACAACCGAAGAAAACGACGCTCAATGGTTGAAACACTCCTCGAGGCTGAGCAGGAACATTATTTGGACTGCCCAAATGCCGACGTGCCAATTCGTTCGGCCGCGTTGCTCTTGGACGTTATTCTATTCTCTCTCGCATTATCGGGAATTCATCACTTGATCGAAACGGTCAAAGCTTCCATACCGCTGGTAGTAACCTCTTTTGCGCTACCTCAAAATGCTGGCGTGTTGGCTTTGGGGGTTGCCTACTTTTCGTGGTTACTCAAAACCGCCGCGCTAGTTTTGTATTTTGTGTGGAGCATCATGCGGTTTGGTGGCTCTCCAGCAAAACTGCTCATGGGCCTGCGCATTGTCGACGCAAAATCGGGAGAAAAACTCACCTACCCCAGAGCCTTTTTGAGAGAGGCCCTGGGGAAACCCATTGGCGTTCTAACACTCTTTGGGGCACTGACTTCACTCATTCGGCCCGATCGAAAGGCAGCGCACGACCTGCTAAGCGGTAGCGTCGTGAAAAAAGTGCGAGGGGACACATGATCCTACTCGTGCCAGTCACCCCAGAAGTCCCCAAACCACATGTTCCCGTACTGTGGCCTGCATTACTTTTGTTACTCATGTTGGGCGTTGGGTTTTTGGTAGGACTCGAGCGCACGCACGCCGACTTTGAGTATGTTAACCGGTTGAAACAGTATATGAAAGCCGATGCAGAGGGGCGGGCGCAGCTCACCCCCGAAGCGCAGGACTACTTGCGAAAACGCCCATTGCTGTCGATTGCACCAGCGAAAGGAGACTGGGATTTCACGCGGCTCATCGCTGCGAACTTTCTCCACGGAAGTGTTCCTCACCTGATACTTAACTGGATTGGTCTTTTTGCTGGAGCTCGGATTTGCACGACGTTTATCCCGTTCTTGCTGACACTTTCGATATTTCTTCTAGGGGGAAGCTTAGGCTTGCTTACAAGCATGTGGCTTTCGACAGAAACTTCGGCGTTTATCCCCCACATCGGCGCGAGCGGCGGAATCTTCGCCCTCATGGGGACCTATTATGTCTATAACTTTCGTTTTCGAACGCAGTACTTCTTTTGGATTCCCAGCCGGCACGGCACAATCAACCTAAAAACCTCGTGGTTCTTTTTCGTGGATGTCATTTTGTTGGAGCTTGTTCTTTCCACGGGGCAGTTCCTGCCGGAGCGCGTGGATAGTGTTGATCACCTCGCGCACGTAGTGGGATTCGCCTCGGGTGTCCTACTCGCTTTGGGTTTGCGCTTTTTTCAGCGATGGCCAAGTTTTTTGCAGACCCGCGCCGAATACCTTCACTGGTCTGCCAATCGAAAAAAACAACGTGGAGACGTTATTCAGCGCACTTATGAGAACTGTCTGCAGCTTTTGCAAATTAACCCCTATAACGACCAGGTGAAAATCGATGTCTGCCAGCTATTTGCTAAGTACCCCACAGTGTGGCAGTACGACCAGCTCGCAGAAGCTTTTCGTTACTTTTCGCCGACATTTGTCCGACTCCATTCGGAGGCGCCCGCACAAGCCCTGGCCGCTTTGATCCGCAACCGCATTCCTCCCCCTGGTTCTTGGCTCGCCGTAATACCTTATGACAGTATCATCAGGCTAGCCCAGGCCATGGCGACCACGCCCGAAAACCAACCCCTTCTCTTGGAGCTTGTTGCCAGTTACCGCCGCGCGCACCCTGAAGGGGGCCATACGGAACGCAAGCTTGAACTACTCATGGCAAAACTAGCGTCATTCGAGGTTCCCGCAAAAAAAGAGCATGCCTAATGGCGTCCGACCGGCTAAATAGTCGGGCATGGAAGACGCACTTAAAATCGATAAACTAAGAGCGATAGCGGCAGACTGCCGAGTGGACATTCTTAACATGCTTGAGAAAGCGAAATCCGGGCACCCCGGGGGGTCACTTTCGGCCATTGATATCATCGTCGCGCTTTTTTTTAGCGAGATGAAACTCGACCCCAAGCGCCCCGACTGGGATGGGCGGGATCGATTCATTCTCTCCAAGGGGCATGGCGTACCAGCACTATATGCCGCTTTGGTTGCGCAAGGATCGATTGAGCGATCGGAACTCGCCACGTTGCGCCAGATCAATTCTCGACTTCAAGGGCACCCCGACCGAGTGGCCTTTCCCTGGGCGGAAGCAAGTACCGGATCGTTGGGACAGGGGATTTCTATCGCCCAAGGAATTGCGATGGGCTTCAAGTTGCAGAATAAATCCAACCGCGTTTTTTGTCTGATTGGCGACGGAGAAACCCAAGAAGGGCAGATCTGGGAAACGGCGATGTCGGCTCCAAAGTTTAAGCTCAATAACTTAGTTTGTTTTACGGACGCTAATAATGGCCAGATCGACGGCCACGTCACCGAGGTCATGAATTTAGAACCCTTAGCAGATAAATGGCGCGCATTTGGCTGGGCAGTGCATGAAATAAATGGGCATGATTTTGGGCAGATTCTCGCGGTCTTAAAGGCTTCGCGCCAAGAGGCTCACCGGCCCACGATGGTGGTTGCTCGCACCGTCAAAGGAAAAGGGGTTTCTTTTATGGAAAACAACATCGGTTGGCACGGTGTTGCGCCCAATGCCGAGCAAACTCAAAAAGCTGTTTCTGAAATAAAAGGGGGTCGCTCATGAGCGCCAAAGCCACACGTGACTCTTTTGGAGAGACGCTTGCTCTATTGGGAAAAGAAAATTCTAAAATAGTTGTATTGGATGCCGATTTGAGCGTCAGCACGAAGAGCGTTCACTTTGCAAAAGCCCATCCGGAGCGTTTTTATCAAATGGGCATTGCGGAATCGAATATGGTCGGAACGGCGGCTGGACTCTCGTTCACCGGTTTGGTTCCCTTTCTTTGCAGCTTTGGCGCTTTTGTCGCGGGAAGATACGAAACCATCCGTGTTTCCGTCGGCTATTCTAACGCCAACGTCAAAATCGTCGGAACTCACGCCGGCTTGGGTATCGGTGATGATGGGTATACTCAAATGGGGCTGGAAGACGTAAATGTGCTTCGAGGCTTGCCTGGCATGACTATTCTGCAGCCGTGCGATCATGTCACAACGGTCGCGGCTGTGAAATTTGCCGCCCAACATGTCGGGCCAGTTTATCTCAGATTGACCCGCCAAAAACTTCCGGCAGTGCATTCCAGCGAAAATGCTTTCCAATTTGGAAAGGCAATCACCTTGCGCGAGGGAGGAGACATCGCTCTATTGGCTACGGGCGCCAGTGTTTCCGACGCTTTGAAAGCCGCCGATAGTCTCAGCGCCTACCGGCCTTGGGTGGCGGATTTTCCCACTCTCAAGCCGATAGATCGGGATTACATCGCTAGCCTTGCGAAAAAGTGTCGGCTGATCACGACTATTGAAGATCACAACGTTATCGGTGGGCTGGGAACGGCTGTCGCTGAAGTGTTGGCTGAAGAAGGCTTTGGTGGAAAGCTCCTCCGCCTTGGACTGCAGGATGTTTATGGGGAGTCTGGTGATCCAGACGCTCTATATGAAAAGTACGGGATTTCCGCGGTGCGCATTGCGGAGCAAGTAAAGCAAAAACTTTCTCACTAATTTACGATTTCTCGATAGCCCTTGAGCATAGACGTGAGTTTTTTGATGTCCGCAACATCATCGGCTTGCGGGCGCTGTTTGAGGTAGAACCTCAGGTCATCCATTGCTTTAGAAAAATATTCCATTTCACAGTAGAGGATGCCGCGATCCCTAGTGAGTTCTGGAGACTCCGGATGCAAGTGAGTCAGGACCTCTACTGTTTGTAGCGCTTCCAACGCCTTGCCCTTGAGAATATAAACTTGTTTTAGTTGGTGCGTGAGACGAGAAATCATCTGTTCCATTCCAATTTTTTCAAAAAGATTGGCCTGCATCATGCGGTGCCTCTGAAGGCTGGCACGAAATTTTCGCTGGAACTCGATGGCATTCATTAGTTTCCCCTGATCGAATGGGTCAATGTAAAAATCACCCACGTCGTCAAAGATGCGAATCAAAAAATGTCCCGGAAGCGCGATGCATTCGTGCGGAAGCCCTACCTGCTCGCAGAGGATGGAATACAAGATCGCCATGGTCAAAGGGCTGCCGACTTTGCGAGTAAGGACTTGATGTAGAAAATATCGATTAGGATCGTCGATCACGCGCTTGCTACGCTCGGTGGACTTCTGCATTTCGAACTCTTCATACAAAACATGGTTAATTGTTTGCGCCATAAGGACGCTATCGTCGTGCGTGCCTCGCGTCACATTCCAAACTCTCGCGGCAAGAGAGAGGACTTTCTCCACCATGGAGTCTGTCGTAAACCGCGGATCCTCAATTCGCCCAAGTACCAAAACTGCTTGAAGCAAATCGCCACGATTTAAGTAATGCAGAAGTTCGTCTTTGGTGGTTTTCATAGGCCCACTTGGAATTAGGCGGCACAGACCTCGAGATGGATCTGATTGGCTGATTGGAGATTTAGTTAATTGGGCTCGCCAGAACTAAAGGGAGCGAGATTTTTTTGGAAGCGTGCCCCGTTTAGAGCACCCTTTATTTAATTGTAGCTTTGTCGAATTCTCATTTCAATTCCCAACCCGGAAAATCCTCTGGCGTGGTGCGCTACCTATGAGTGATTGACAGTTTGTCACGCTCAGATACGAGTAAGTAAATGAAAGTAAAGACTCAATATATTTGCCAACAGTGCGGCCACGCTCACTCCAAATGGAGCGGTCGCTGCACCGACTGCGGGGCTTGGAATTCTGTTGTAGAGGAGTTGGCCCCGGGGAATAAGCGTGGCCCTGGGGGTCAGTCCGTGGTCACCTCTGAGGCGCCATTGCCCGTTACCGAGGTCGTCACTCTGGACATCCCTCGCTACACAACTGAGCTCACTGAGTTAGACAACGTCCTAGGTGGGGGCCTGGTCCCCGGCAGCGTCGTGCTTCTGGGAGGCGAGCCCGGGGTAGGGAAGTCGACCCTCCTGCTCCAAGCGGCGGAGCAGTATGCGAAATCTGGAAAAAAAGTTCTCTACGCCAGCGGAGAAGAATCGGCCTCCCAAATCGCGCTGCGTTCCTCTCGCCTCGGCGTGAAGAACCCAAACCTCTGGGTGGTTGCCGAAACCACGCTGGAAACCATCGAAGCTCACTGCGAGAAACTTAAACCCGACTTGCTGATAATTGACTCCGTGCAAACCGTCTATAGCAGCCAACTCGAATCTCAACCTGGGAGTGTTGGACAGTTGAGAGAGTGCACTTTTCAGCTAGTTTCTCTGGCAAAGCAAAAACATATTGCCGCTTTTTTGGTGGGGCATGTGACCAAAGACGGCGCTATAGCAGGGCCAAAAGTGCTTGAGCACATGGTCGACGTAGTGCTTTACATCGAGTCCACCCCATCACAGTCGTTTCGACTCTTGCGAGGCATCAAAAACCGTTTTGGTGCTACGAATGAGATAGGAGTTTTTGAACTCGGCTCTACTGGCATTCGATCGGTGACCAATCCTTCGGAATTGTTTTTATCGGAACAGCTTTCGTCTGTCGCCGGAAGCGTAGTCGCAGCAGCGGTGGAGGGAACCCGAGCTCTATTAGTGGAAGTTCAGGCTCTGGCAAGCCAGACGCCGCTAGCCATTCCACGCAGAACCTGCATTGGAATCGATCATAATCGGGTAGCCCTATTGGTCGCCATCTTGGAAAAAAGAGCTGGGTACCGATTCTTTGATCAGGACATTTACATTAATGTCGCCGGAGGCCTGCGCCTGACCGAAACCGCAGTTGACCTGAGCGTGCTCGCGGCGTTGATCTCCAGTTTCACAGGCCGCGCGATTGAAAAACGCACGGTGTTTTTTGGAGAGGTTGGCTTGGGGGGAGAAGTCCGGGCAGTTCCCAAAGCAACGGAACGCCTCCGTGAAGCGAGCCGGATCGGCGTGCGAAGAGCTATCGTTCCCGCCAAAATCGCCCGAGAAACGGAAAAAATACCCGACCTCGAAGTCATCGGAGTGGAACACGTACAGCAACTGGCGGACTTTCTTTAGAGCGGTTGACTCAAAAGCTTAACCGCCGCTACGGCACGGGCCCAATGCGCTAGCTTTTCCTTGCGTGTCCTGGGCGGCATTTGCGCTTGGAAAGATCCGGATGCTTGCCATCTCTTGCTAATCTCTTCGAGTCCGGACCAGTACTTTATCGCCAGCCCTGCCTGAAGCGCAGCCCCTAGAGCTGTCGTTTCCATGATTTTGCTGCGCACAACCCTTGCACCGATCAAATCCGCCTGAAACTGCATGAGGAGATCATTCGCAGAAGCGCCACCATCCACCTTGAGCCCTGAAAGCCGGGATCCGTAATCCTTACCCATGGCCTGGATCAGCTCTGCGACTTGAAAACCGATCCCCTCCAAAGTCGCCCGAGCTACATGCGCTTTTGTGGTTCCACGCGTGACACCAGTAAGCAGCCCCCGCGCCTCGGAGAGCCAGTGTGGAGCACCCAGTCCGGAAAGCGCTGGAACAAACACGACTCCATCAGAGCTTGCTACCTGAGCAGCCATAGCCTCCACCTCGGGTGAGCTCTTGAAAAGATTCAAGCCATCTCTCAACCATTGAACTGCGGCTCCAGCGATAAATGCGCTTCCTTCAAGCGCATACGTGGTCTTCCCCGCGAGCTTCCAGGCCACTGTCGTGACCATTTTATTTTTCGACAAAACTGGTTTGTCGCCAATATTGAGCATTGCGAATGCACCGGTTCCGTACGTGCATTTTGCGGAGCCTTTTTTGAAGCATGCCTGCCCAAACAGAGCCGCTTGTTGATCCCCAGCAATTCCCGTAATCGGAATTCCATCAGGGAAATCTAGAAAGTTCCTCGTTTTTCCGTAGAGAGTCGCAGAAGGGTAGATTTCCGGCAGAATATTCTCTGGGATCTTGAACAGCCGAAGCAGTTCCGAATCCCATTCACATTCCTTGAGATTCATGAGCAAAGTACGACTGGCATTGGTGACATCCGTGCGGTGCTCGCCTGACATTCGATATAGCAAGTAGCTATCAATTGTTCCAAAAGCCAGTTCGCCCTTGAGCGCTTGCTTTTGAGCGCCACCCACGTGTTTTAAGATCCACGCAAGCTTGGTCCCGCTAAAATAGGGGTCAAGTAAAAGCCCCGTTTTTTTGTTCACCCAACTGCCGAGTTTTTGCTTTCGCAATTTTTCGCACTCAGGTGCTGTTCGACGATCCTGCCAAACGATCGCCCGGTGAACAGGAATCGCGTCGGGCCCTCTGTGCCAAACGCACGTGGTTTCTCGCTGATTGGTGATCCCAATAGCTGCAATCTCACCAGGCTTTACGCCGCCTTTTTGCATTGCGTTTCGAACGCTGACGCAAACAGATTTCCATATTTCGTTTAGGTCATGTTCCACATTGCCGGGTTTTGGAAAGTATTGCGGGAACTCCTGACCTGCTGACGCTCGAATCTGCAAATCCGAGTCAAAAAGCATTGCGCGAGAACTGGTCGTTCCCTGGTCGATTGCAAGAATGTATTTCACGGAGCCCCCTGTAGGGTTTTTCTATAAGACCACGAGAATACGTCAAGTTCCTCGGCAGAGTCGCTTTGATATCCCAGGCTACCTGGGCTGGAGCATTTTTTGCACCTTATATGGCTGATTTAGGGGATTAAATGAAACTGGTAGTAAGCCTGTTATTTCTTCTAGGAATGGCAACTCAGGCCAATGCTTTGCGCTGCCCCGGTTTCAAACATCTCGCACGGCTCAAAAAACTCAATCCGTATTCTGGCAGTCTCTCCCAAGTGCAGTTCCAGGAGTTGCATCGAAAACCTCTGACCTCTTATTTTCCGACAAAAGCCGACCCCAACAGGGACAGCAATGGGATTGAGGTGTTACCTCCGAGCGAAGTCGCGGCTTTTCATCAAGATGCCGATCGCTACCTGAAGAACTACTCAATACATCGAGGCAAACTTCGCCATGGGGCAGACTTCCAAGCCTGGTGGAAAGCCAATGCTTCAACGCTGGCTACCGGACCTCAGATCCGGGCTCTCCAAGCTTCGAACACGACCTTAGGTCGGTATATTGAAGAAGAGCATATGAAGTTTCTTTCTCGGCAACCGCCGCCGCCTCGATCGGGATGGCTACCGCTGGCTGGATACCTCGGCCGTAAAGGGAAGAGCGCTTCAAGAGCGGCTCTTGGACTAGCCAAAGGGCTGCTCATTCTTGGCCCTGCGGTCGTCGTACTCAATAGCGCCTTGAGCCCTGTGATCGATCAGGTTGCCCAAGATGCCAAGCAAGTCGGGACCCGGATTTTGAGCCCAGTTTCGGATGGGTACCAATGGGTGCGTTCGAACCCAGCTAAAGCCAAGTCCGATCTTGCAAACATGAAACGCATCAATGACGAAATGAAGCACCTCATGGGCAAGATCGATAAAATGTCTCCTGAACAGTTTCAGGAGCAGTGGACCGATGTCCAAAAGGCGTTCTTTGGATACTACATGCGGACGAATAAAATTCTGCCTACTTATCTTCGCGAAGGGCGCAGTTTTGCACGAGATCTGACTGCACACTTTAGCAATAATGCGACTTCGGTTGCTGTGTTTGATATTCAGCGTATGCAATACAAAACACGGTTGGACGAACTCAAAGCCATCGAATCAGCACGCGCGCTGACGTCAGCAGAAGTTGCGGCCCGCAAGGAATACGAAACTCAGATGAGCGCTGCGGAGGAACGGATCGCATCCGGTTTAGCAATGTGGAAGCTGACGGAAATTATGTACCCGGACTATACTTTGGCGACGGACGCCGAAGTTCAAAAGGTGCCTTTGCTCGGGCTCTACCGAGCCTTTGCGGACGGACTCCGGTTCGATTTGTACAAAAAGCATTTCTCTCGGCAAATGTTAGAACAGCTTAAAAAGATGGACGGCCAGATAGGGCAAATGCAAGCTGCCATCGAGAATGCCGGCGCAGCAGAAGTGGCTGTCGTTCGTCCCTAAAGGCTGGTAAGGGTTCAGGGTGAAGCCGGACCCCATGTTCTGTGTATTGGAAGCCGCGTACCGCGACCACCATTCCCAACACGCAAAATCCCGAGACCCTGTTTCCTTGGTCCATGCCTACACCCGCCCAGCCGATCAGGAAGTGGTGGGCTTGATTGTGGCCTTGCTTTCGTACGGCGGAGTACCCACCATTTTGCGAAACGCGCAACGGGCCTTGGAACCTCTGGGAAAGCACCCTAGCCGGACACTCTTGCTTCCAGGTTTTCGACCGAACCTCGCGGAATTTAAACACCGGTTCACCACGGGGGCTGATTTGGAGGTGGTTTTTGCTTGGCTGGGAAGCGCACTGAGAAAAAAAGGGTCGTTGGAAAGCTATTTCCTAGAAGGCCAGCGACCCGAAGGCCGGATGGCGGACTTGTTGAGCAGTTTCGTGCAACGCCTGACCTCCGAACCCCTCCCACCGGAACTCTCAAAGAAGCGCGAAATGCGCGAAGCACAGCTCAAGCACCTCCTCTCCGATCCCAAAAGGGGAAGTGCGTGCAAGCGTCTGAATATGTTCCTTCGATGGATGGTCCGACCAGCTGACGGGATTGATCTGGGCATTTGGAAACGGGTGCAACCGTCGCAATTGATTTTGCCTTTGGACACTCACGTCCTCAAGACTGTCCGCGCGCTGCACTGGACTCGTTCCCGACAGGCAAATTGGAAGCTCGCAGAGGCGGCCACCGCACGTCTAGCGCGGTACTGTCCTGAAGACCCGGTCCGCTACGACTTTTCGCTCTGTCATTTATCTATGGAAGGCGGGAAGATTCTCCACTATATGGGGACGCATGGCGCGAAACTGGAACGACGACCCTTTCACAAAAAAAGCCCGTAAAGAGGATTTTGCGGCGCGTTCCGTTTACAAACTCGAAGAAATCGATCGAAGAGAAAAAATTCTCAAAGGCGCAAAGCTAGTCTTGGACCTTGGTGCTGCGCCCGGCTCATGGACCCAATACTGCTTGAAAACCCATCCCAGTGCTCAAGTGGTGGCGGTGGACCTATCGAAGATCGAAATTCAACACCCTCAACTCACGTTTCTCCATGGCGCTATCGAGGAAGTTCCCCTCTCAGAAACTCTGCAGGGGCGCAAGGCCGATGTCGTTTTGAGTGACATGGCTCCCAAAACCTCGGGACAAGCCGATAGAGACGTGGCCCTCTCCCTGGATTTGGCCGCGTTTGCGCTTGAAGTAGCTAAGAAGCACCTGCGCCCCGGGGGTGGTTTTGTGGCTAAATTGTTCATGGGAACGGGTTTTGAAGAATTTCGCAAATCTTTGCGAGAATGTTTTGACTCCGTGGCCCTATTGCGCCCCGAAAGTACCCGCAAGCACAGCAGGGAAATATTTTTTATCGCTAAGGGGTTTCGCGACAAATAAACTATTTTGAGTTTATTAGCCTCATCCGCAGCTCTTCTAGAATCCTTGCAGTCGCTCCCCAGACGAGCTCACCATCCACCTGAATAGCCGCGCTCTTAACATGAACCGCCCCTACTGGGACGGAGGTCGGCTTAAGTCCCTCTTCCAACAACCTCTGGATGGGCAAGAGTAAAATCCGATCCACTTCGGCCGGATTTGGCTGGAAAGGGTAGGGCAGTTGAAGCCAGCCTACCCAGGGGTAGATAGGCACTCCCTGGTGCGTCAGAACTGGCGCGAGCGCCCCCAATATCTTTATGTCGCGTGGCTGTGCGCCAATTTCTTCGTGGGACTCTCTAAGTGCCGTATCCACCAGGGTTGGATCGTGTGTCTCCCAAAAGCCGCCGGGAAAGCTGACTTGTCCCTTATGGTTATCCACGAGAGTCGTTCGTTTGGTCAGGACGATCTCTTCTCGCTGTGTCCCGCGGTTCCAACCCATGGGAATGAGTACGGAAGAGAGACCTCCCGTTTTGGCCTGGGGCATTACCAAACTCACCGGGTCGAGGTTTTGGCTCAGGCGTTGAATCCATTCGGGGTGCATCACTTTGTCTATCCTATCTGAGTCTGCCGCCTGCCGCTGAAAAAAGAGGGCCGCTGTTAACAACTGGTCCCGGATTCACTTAACCCCAGCTCGGTTTTGGGGCTCCGCCCATTGGCAAAAAGACTGGTTCGCGGTTAAATGTTCGGTCCAAGAGGCTCCCGTGAATAAATGTATATTCTGCCAAATCATTGAAGGAACTTTACCCAGCACAAAAGTCTATGAAAACGATCGGGTTTTTGCCTTTAAAGACATCAGCCCACAAGCACCGGTCCATGTATTGGTTGTACCCAAACAGCACATCGCCGATGTGACTTCAGCCGCCAGTTCCAATAGCCAGGTATTTCAGGAGCTATTCGAAGTGGTTCATAAACTCATCGAAAAACTCGGGCTCCAAAAAACAGGCTTCCGAACAGTCTTCAACACTGGACAGGACGCCTGCCAAACAGTGTTCCATTTGCACCTGCACCTTCTGGGCGGCGCGCAATTGGGCGGCTCGATGGTGGGTTGACGGAATGAGAAATATGCTTACTTTTTTTTCGCTTGTTTTCCCGGTTGTATATTTGTGATGGGAACTAAATTGACAGAGAATTTTTATAACTTTAATTTCATAAATGAGCACGCATCCGCTTTAACGCACTTTATAACAAGGCAGCGAAATACGTGTAGTCGCTTCAGCGCGACGAAGGGATGTTTATTCCCTTTCACTAAGCAGATTTTAGAAGTTAACGCAGTACCCTCTGAAGGGTGAGAACCTATGCAAGTCATCAAGCGAGACGGAACCAAAGAAGGCGTCAAAATAGAAAAAATTCTTCACGCGGTGAATCGTGCCTGCCGCGGAATCCCAAATGTGGAGTCGCTTGAAATCGCCAAGCGCACCATCAACGGCCTGCATGATGGCAGTACCACTGAGGAGCTGGACAATCTTTCGATCGCTACTGCGGTTATGTTGATGGCCGAAGAACCCAACTACTCTAAAGTAGCCGCCCGCATGCTGTCCGAAAATATCCGCAAAGAAGTAGGACGCAACGGTGCGTTTCGTGACTACATTAAAGCGGCCTCGGAATTGGGGGTGCTGAGTGACGCAGTCCTTGGAATCGCCAAGCAGGACGTGGAAACCATTGAGTACGCCATTCGCCACGAACGCGACGACAACTTTGAATATTTTGGTCTTAAAACTGTTTTAGACCGTTATCTGATTCGCCATCCCCAGACCCGAAAAGTCATTGAGCGGCCGCAGTGGATGTTCATGCGGGTAGCGTTGGGCCTTTCGCGCAACGTTCAAGAGGCCATTAGCTTTTACGACAATATCAGCCAGTTCTATTATATGCCCGCCACCCCGACTCTGTTCAATTCGGGCACACGGCACCCTCAAATGAGCTCGTGCTACTTGCTCACCATTCCCGAGGACAGTCTTGGCGGTATTTATAAAAACATCGCCGATTGCGCCAACCTTTCCAAATGGTCGGGTGGGTTGGGCGTGGACTGGACACCCGTGCGCGCTTCCGGCTCGCTTATCAACGGCACGAACGGCCTAAGCAATGGAATCATCCCGTTCTTAAAGGTGTTTGACTCCAGCGTACACGCAGTCAATCAGGGTGGTAAGCGCAAGGGCGCCGCGGCTGTTTACATTGAGCCCTGGCATGCAGACATCGAAAACTTTTTGGAACTCCGCAATAACACAGGGTCCGAGGAGCGTCGTACCCATAACTTAAACCTCGCACTTTGGATTCCAGATCTTTTTATGCGTAGGGTGGAAGAAGATGGACAATGGTCCTTGTTCTCGCCCAGCGACACTCCAGCTTTGCTAAAATCTTTTGGTGAAGAATTTGAGAGCCACTATGCCCAGTACGAAAAAGAGGGCAAGGCCATGCGTCAGGTTTCTGCACGCGCTCTTTATTCTCGCATGATGCAGACCCTGGCTGAAACCGGGAATGGTTGGATCTGTTTTAAAGACAAGGCCAATCTGCGCTCCTCTCAAACGGCCGTTGATGGCAACGTGATTCGCAGTTCAAATCTTTGCACCGAAATTCTCGAAGTCACGAACAACGAGGAAGTCGCTGTTTGCAATCTGGGAAGCATCAACGTGGGGGCGTTCGTCACTCCCAACCAAACATTTGATTTTGAAAAACTCCGAGAAGTGGTAGACCGTGCGGTTACTTTTCTCGATCGCGTAGTGGATATCAACTACTATCCGATTCCCGAGGCCAGTCGCTCTAATTTGAAGTGGCGCCCCATCGGGCTAGGATTGATGGGCTTGCAGGACGCGTTTTTCCGCATGCGGCTTCCCTTTGATTCCGCTGAGGCAGCAAAACTTTCTTCGCGAATTTCCGAAGAGATTTATTACCAAGCCATCATGACCAGCATGCGGCTCGCCCGTGAGCTTGGAGCATTCCCCGCCTTTAAAGACTCTCGCTACCCCGATGGAACCCTTCAAGTTCAGCTTGCGCGGAAGAGTGAAATGCAGGGATTGCCCGAGCTTCACTACGATTGGGATGATATTGCCTGGCAAGTGAAGAACAATGGATTGCGCAATAGCCTACTGATCGCCATTGCCCCAACAGCAACTATCGCGTCTATCGTGGGCTGTTACGAAGCCATTGAGCCCCAAGTTTCTAACTTCTTTAAACGCGAAACCTTGAGCGGTGAGTTCTTGAATATTAACAAGTACCTCGTACAAGATCTCAAAAAAGCCGGTCTTTGGAACGCTTCCATTCGTAACAAAATCATCGAAGCAGAAGGCTCGATCCAGTCTATTCAGGAAATCCCTGAAGAAATTCGCAGCGTCTATAAAACCGTCTGGGAAATTTCTCAAAAAGTGCTCATTGAAATGGCTGCCGCTCGCGGCACTTTTGTGTGCCAGTCTCAGTCCCTAAATCTCTTCCTGGAGGACCCGACTCTTGGAAAGCTTTCTTCTATGTATATGTACGCGTGGAAACAAGGCGTTAAGACGACTTACTACCTACGCTCTCGAGCGCGCACAAAAATTCAAAAAACGACAGTGCAATCAGAGGCAGTCCAAGCTGAGGCGGTGGCCGCTATAACGTGCTCGCTGGAAAACCCTGAAACCTGTGAAGCCTGTCAGTAGGAGACTCTGTCCATGATTCTTAGCCCAGACCTAAACCTCACGCTGCGCCCCATGCAGTACCCACAGTTTTTTCAACTTTATAAAGACTCCATCAAGAATATTTGGACCACAGATGAAATCGATTTTTCAGTCGATTTCGAACACTTGAGGGATAAAGTCGACTCAAAACAGGCCCATTTGATCAAGCGCTTAGTCGCTTTTTTTGCTACCGCCGACAATATCGTGGCGCACAATCTAGTGCTGAATTTTTACAAACACGTAAACAGCCCCGAATACAGAATGTTTCTGGGAAAGCAGCTTTTTGATGAGATGCTTCACGTCGAGACGTACTTGCTTTTGGTAGATACTTACCTGCCAGATCTGGCTGAGCGAGCCGAAGCGTTTGACGCTTATAGAAACATTCCATCGGTCAAGCTGAAGGCCGACTTTTGCTTTAAGTACATGGATACGATCGACAACGTCGATCGAACCGATACCGACGACAAGCGACGTCAGTTCGTGGAAAACTTGATTTGTTTTGCCGCGTGTGTGGAAGGTCTCTTTTTCTTTGGTTCTTTCGCGTACGTGTACTTCTTGCGCAGCAAGGGCCTTTTACCTGGCCTGGCAACTGCCACCAACTGGGTGTTCCGAGATGAAACTCTCCACATCCAGGGGGCTATGGCAGCCATCGCGGTCATCCAAAAAGAGTACCCACAGATTTTTGATGCTGATTTGGAAAAGCGCGTGGAAACCATGATCGCCGAGGCCTTGCAGGTCGAAATGGCTTTTTGCGAAGACGCTCTTCAGTTTGGGATCAGCGGCATGTCCGCCCCGATGATGAAAGAATATTTGGAGTACGTTGCTGATCAGCGTTTTGTCCAGCTGGGCTATAAAAAACGCTACAATGCCCGCAACCCGTTTGCGTTCATGGTGCTCCAAGATGTGCAACCACTCACCAACTTTTTCGAAAAACGCGTCACCGAGTACCAAAAGGGCTTCGGCGCTAGTGGTGGCGCAGTTGTCTTCAACGAAGCCTTCTAGACGGACGGATTTCTTTACAAGATCGCACTTCCATGGCATGTCGAACCAAGCACATTAGTGTTACGGTTTGGGGGACTTATCATGGTACGGTGTTTTTTTTCCTGGATCCTTCTGGCTCTACTCACTGGCTGTAGCAGTGAAATCGGAAAGTTGCAGTCTTCATCTAAAGTTCCCGCGTCCATGGACCTTTACGTCCTGGTAAATTCTTCCTACTTCCCCAACCCGCTCAAGCAGGCCATCTACGAGAAAATCCTGGGCGGCGAAACGATCCTTTATGGCGAAATCACGCAGGCGCTCATGAAAGATCAGTTTGCGAACTGGAAAGAACGCAATAGGAAAACCGAAAAACCAGAAATCCAAGACACCTATTCCCGCATTCAGAGCTTTAGCCCAGCACTTCTCAGCGCTCAGCCCGAAGATATCAAAAAGGCTTTTGATGAGTCGTTCATCAAGAGTGTCGGCAAAACACTCACCTATAACAGCCAAGCGATTTCGGTGGTGGACACCTTGCAAGACGGAAAGCTCCAAAGCTACTCAGGGACCATGCTCCTCATGCTCGCGCTGCGAGAAGCTTGGGGCAAAGACAAACTATCCGCCTCCAATATGGTGGCCATTTATGAGTCTGGCCACGTGTTGCCAGGGTACGTTGTAAAAAAGGACGACGGCTGGCATCTCTACGGAATCGAAACTACCGTTGAGGGCGCAGGGCGAATTGTGTACGGGCCCATTTCTGCTGCGGTTAATGAGCGCATGCTTCGCATCGTCGATGCGGACTACTTCGCCATTGTCGACCTGTTTAAATTCGATGCGGACAATATTGTCGACTTGGCGAATGAAGCCCTGAGGAAAACTGCCGAAAAGTACGAAATCCCGTCCCCCCCGTATCTCGTAGCACAGCGTTTTCGTCGAGAAACCGACTACGGAAAGATCGCCTGGTCACCCTTCAGCTTTGGCTCTCCGGACGTCGGCACAAAAGATCGTGTACGAGTCGCCCTCGAGGAAAGCCCTCGAAGTAAACTTCCGCGCACGAATCCCAATATCACTATTATTCACAAACCCGCGCCTCCGAAACCCGAAGATCCAGCCCCTGAAGAGGAGGAGGGTGAGGGGGCGATGCCAGTAACACCCACTTTGGGGCGAGTCTCGAAGTACCCTCGGAGCCTGTTGACTGCCTCAGCGGACGAAGAAGCGGCGACTCAAAAGATCGAGGTCCCTACGTATCCCTATCGCCAGATCCCAGACCTGCGAAAGGAAGGCGAAGTACGGTTGCAATGTTGGAACTATGACCGAAACCAGTGGATGGACATGCCTCATGAGCTTATCGACGAGGTGTATTGGATTCACTTCAACCCTTGCGATTTGGGCAAGGGCGCCTACGAGCCTCTTCCAGAACAGATCAAAATTCGAGCCGTCGTAAAACGCCGCCCCCGCTATGGATATGGTGGTTACGACTATGACGACGACTACTATGAAGACTACTATGGGGAATAGCCTGAATTAGTCTGCTGGCGCGGAAGGCCGGCTGCGAACGCCAAAAAGTACAGCACCATCACCGGCTCAATAAAAAGGTACTTAAACGTCACCGCCACAAAAAGCATAAACCAGGCATAAACGAGGGCACCCAGCCCCAGAACAAAAATGGGATCTTTGTTCTCGTTTTTCATTGCCCAATAAATACCCAGAGCCAGCCCTCCGACTTGGAGTGGCAGAGCCAGGGAATCCAGTCCTGTAATTTTCAGTACGCCCAGCAGGCCGTGCCACGCAAGGGTCACTTCAGCGGGGGTTTGAGCGGCCACCGACGAATAAAAGAATATCCCTCGAAAAAAACCGTTGGCGTCCAGAATCAAAAACGGGAGGGAGATAGCAAGAGCCAGAACTAAGGTAATCAATAGGGACTTGCGCAACCGCCGACCCTCTCGTTTGCCGAGCCATATCCAATAGGGAACCACCAACAAAAAGGCTGGCTGCCGACTGAGGATCAAAAAGGGTATCACTACGTCCGTTAAACCAGGGCGCTCCCTCAATATGGACCAAAGAAAAAGAGCATAGAAAAGCCAGAGCGCGCCTGTTTGAACATCGTACACGTCACGGATCGCTTGTTTAGAAAATAAATGTAGCGACAGAACCAAGAAGAAAACGGTGGAATCCAACCTCCAGCCCCAGCCGAAAACCACTTTCCGCCTTAGATAACATTCCGTAATTAAGACATAAAAAACCAATTGAGCCAGCAGATTTAGAAAACGTATATCCACCCCCAACATGAAAAACGGAATGAACGGTCCCCACAATGCGGGCCAATAACATCTAACAACTGTGTGCGCACCGGGGAGCAGGGATTCTCCATAAGGGCTTCTTCCGGCGAGAAAGTCCTGAACTTGGCTCAACACCGTCGGAAGCATGTCTGCGCGGGCTGCATCGAGAGGGAATTGCTGCATCGCCTGTACCCTCAAGAAAACCGCTCCGCTTACCAACACCATCCAAACCAACCCGAACATCCGGATGGAATTTTTAGTCAAAAACGGTTGGGCGGGAGGACTCGGTACGCTTTTGCGGGCCGACCAAACGCACGCCAATAAGAACGCAAAAATGCCGGCTCCCACCATAGGTCCGTGAGCCAGGGAAAGACCCAGCTGATCAAATAGGCTGTTGAAACTTCCTCCCAGACCTTTGATGGCGAAAATGATAGCTAGAACGGAAAGAGGGGTTAGGTAGCCAATTGCTCTAGACATAATACAAAGAGCGGCTGAAAAGTCAGTGTGCCCAGAGACGGAATCTCACCGCTTGGTGATTCCTCTGAGTAGCTAAAATTCCGCATACATTCAAGCTTTATCCGCATTGCTTTCAAATATCATACATAATCGCTGAACAATCCAACGGCGACGCATTCGCTTGGGTAACTAAGAACAGATACCCTTCCACTACCACCGACTTTGTATTCGCTACTTACTCAGGAACCATTGGAGTTAAACAAGCCAATGGCTTTGATAAGACGCTTCCTATTTTTGTAAATTTAGATCCAATGAATGCTTAAGGGCTTTTTTGAAATGCCGACACAGAAAAGATGTGATTACTTTTCTGACATTTTAAGTGGAGATACAGCACCGACTTTTTTGTATCTCATGGTTTCTTTTCCATTCCGTCCTTGATTTTCTACAGAGATGACTCCATTACCGTACTCGGTCACTGGTAGATTTGAATCTTCAGTCACCTTTAACTCTCCCTCGACTGAGGAAAGCTTAAGCGGGCGAAATATCTTTTTACCGTCCTTGCCCGTTTTGACAACAAAGCCGATAGCAGAGCTAGACTTACTACTTGCGTTATCTACAGGGCACTGGATAAAGACTTCCTTGTCTTTTGCGCTGACATTCGAGCGATAAACTTGAAGACCTTCCACTGAATATCTATGGCCGTTAGCTTGACCCTCAACTTCGTATATGCCTTCCATATTAGCATCAGCTGCCGCTCGACCCCGTACAGCATTCCCCTGAGGTGCATGCTCAGCAAGTATTGGAAAGCTCAAAAAAGCGAAAATGAACAAAGCGTATTTGGCAGCCATTTTTTTCTCCCCGTTTAAGCCCTCAATTATCCGCTGAAAAGCGGTTTGGGTCAATGTCAGTATTCAGTAGAGTCTCCTGGGAGACACAAGAACAAGCAGAATCCGTTTTTGAAATTTCTTTTAAAAACTCGTGTCACTCCTCAAATCAGTCTTACTTTTTAAGGGGATGGGGGATTCTTTTGTTTATGGCATTGGGGCCTGAAGTACTCTGGGTGTTGTAGAGGGTGGTAAAAAACCTTCCCATTCACCCCTTCTACAAATGGGACATCGCTACTATTCGCCCACTTATCTCACTTTGTTTTTTGACGATAAAATTTCACAATTCACCTAAAGGATCGAACTTGATCAGGAATCCCTTGCAGCATTACTGAAATTGATAACGAACGTGCTTACATGAGGGGCGAGGTAAAACGAGTACCCTCAACATTCAACAAAGCAATGAATCTCGCTCTAAATAAAAACCTATCTACGGACGATTTATTTTCCATTTTTGATCTGTGGTTGGATAGAGCAGGGGCTTTTGTCCCTTCTTGGAACATAGGGCTCCCACAAGAGTTTTGGGATGCCTATAGAAAATCGAGTTCTGACGATCAAAACTCCAAAAGTGCCTTTTTCATAGACTGGTTCAATCACATCGCAAGAACAAGAGATCCCAAAGATTTAAATTTGTTAGTCGGATTTCTTTCTAATCTCCCCGCTGAAGAATTGGATAAGTCTCTGGCTTTAGGTGAATTGTTAGTCGCGGTTAAGAACAGGAAAAAGGGGTACCGAAATACAGATCCCAAGAAATCAGACTTAGAAAGCATCGAAGAACAACCTCAGGAAAAACTCGCTACGCTTGTGAGTCAATCTCCCCAGCTAAAAACCGAGCTATCTAAGTTAAAAGAATCAGAAGCCATTAGTGGTGCGTGCCTTCGGCTATTGGGACGCCTGAAGAAAAAGTGAGTTATTCAAGCCCTCGGGGTATTGTCCTAATTCGTATCACTCGTTTATGCTAACGGTGAGTTTATTGAAAAAAAGGAATGTGGAGCTGCTTAAGAAGTTAAAAGCTTCCTAATAAAAGTGAGGATCTTATGGACCATGACAATATGGGGCTTCCTGATTCGCCCTCCACTGGAAATACAAACCCTGTCTGGGATAAAAACCCCAAATGGAAATTTTGGGAGATCGCCGTTGTAGTAATTATTGCCTTAGCGATCGCTTTAACTCTTGGAGTCACTTTTTTTGGTTAAGCGACACAGGAGACACGCCGTGTCCCACGAAGGGTATTACTTTTCGGACTATATGGGCAAATAATGGGGAAGAGAACTAGGCGCTTTTAGATATTGAAACGGGTTCGCTTTTGGAAACCAAAGCAATAACCTGGTCAACATGGACCTCGAACCTACTAGCCCAGATAAGCCCCAAACCATAACTATCGATAGAAACCTTATTCCAATCACCCGAATTTGCCGGAAAACAAAAAACCCCTGAGAAAGAAGAGAGATCGGAGAAATACCGTTTGCCGTCTGAAGCTTCAATTACCACCTTCTTAAATTCCGGCGTAGAAACTTTTAGTATTACTGGAGTGGGCTTATCCACGGGACCTCCTTACCTTTGATCGCAAAATCCCAAGCGCTCTTCAGCTGGCCCATCCAGCTTGAGATAGCCACAAATTCATACCCCACAGCATCCATCAAATTCACAAATTCTTTCATTATGCGCAAAATTCTTCGAGCGTAGTCAGGGCTCAGAGAACGCCTTTCAAGTTCGGCATAAACTACCGTGACTCTTTCATACCAGTCGCTTGGTTCTAAATTGATTTCAGAGATGACCTCTATGGCCTTTCGCCAGTGTGGCATTCCCAGGCTTTTTTCTGGAATAATTTTCTGCTCAAACTCTGAAACCACGTTGGCCGGTAAATAAGCCGAGCGAGTCAGATGCTGTTTGTGGAGGCGTTCTTCGATTCGATTGCGCTTTTGAGCTTCCTGCTTTATTTTTTCTTCCGAGTTCAGCTTATCCCGAACGTGGCAGGCTTGTTCGTAATTCATCTCTCTTGAAACCTTCTTGATCGTCCGATGAGTACGTTTCTCACTTCCGCCGTCTTTTGAGAAAACGGCAATCCATCCTTTTTTATCCTTCCGTGCCTGCGTACTTGATAAGCCATAACTCACCCTTCTTCTCATAGGGTATTGGCGCGCGCCGCTAAACCGCTAAGATCTTGTTAGCGGTGAGTTGTGTAATTATTTGATTTTCCTATCGGTGGGACTAATGAAGTGCCCAGAGACGGAATCGAACCGCCGACACGAGGATTTTCAATCCTCTGCTCTACCGACTGAGCTATCTGGGCCTATAAATCGGTAAAATCAACGAGCCTACGAACCTAGCTGTGAGAACTCCGCTGGTCAAGCCACTCGCCAAATAGTTTCAAGGCCTTCGCGCGATGGCTCACGCGGTTTTTGGCCTCAACAGAAGCCTCCCCAAAACTCACTCCCAACTCCCGACTAAAAACCACAGGATCATATCCAAACCCCCCCTTACCTGTAGGCTGGGCAAGCACGTGCCCTTCGGAAACACCTTCAAAGTAGTGGCGTTGGGCTCCGTCAAAATAGCATAGGACACAGCGGAACCGAGCGTGCCAGGGTTCAGCCGATCCCGATCTCAAAATCTGATCCAACAAATAATCCCAGCGTTGGGGCCAGGAAAGATCTGCTCCCCCATAGTAGGCGGAATGTATTCCTGGAGCTCCTGAAAGGGCGTCGACCTCCAGACCTGAATCGTCCGTTAGAACTGGCAACCCGCTCATCCGGTAGTACGCTTCCGCCTTTTTCCAGGCGTTTTCAAAATAGGTTTTTCCGTCCTCTATGACTTCAGGAATTTCAACTCCGAGATCGGCCAAACCTTGAACTAAAACTCGAGGGCCTAGCCATACACGAAGCTCGGCGATTTTTCCGGGGTTGGTGGTTCCGAGAAGAAGTTTACTCACAAGTTTAGACAGACAGGATCTTGGACTGGAGATCAAAGAGCGTTCTCAGGCCGTCGGTAGCCAGATCTAGGAGCGCGTTAAGCTGTGCACGATCGAAGGGCGTGGACTCCGCCGTTCCCTGCACTTCGATGAACTTTCCTGTCCCCGTCATGACAATGTTCATATCCACTGCAGCGTCCTTGTCCTCGAGATAGTTTAGATCCAGCATCGGAACTTCACCGACCATTCCAACAGACACCGCTGCAACGGCAGTCTTTAAGACATTGCCTAACGCTGGGGTGTTTTGGGAAAGCTTTTTCAGCGCGAGACCCAGCGCCACATAAGCACCAGTGATCGAGGCTGTCCTCGTACCACCGTCGGCGTCCATGACGTCGCAATCAATCAACACCGACCTTTCACCCAACGGAGCAAAGTCAATACAGGTTCGAAGGCTTCTTCCGATGAGCCGCTGAATTTCCTGGGTGCGCCCCCCTAATTTAGATCGTTCCCTCTGAATTCTCTGGCCCGAACTTCCGGGTAACATGGAGTATTCGGCTGTGAGCCAACCTCGCCCAGAACCTTTGAGAAAATGCGGCACGGAGTCTTCCAGGGTGGCACTGCAAATCACGCGGGTATTGCCAAATTCGATGAGACAGGACCCAGGGGGACTGGCTAGAAAATGCGGGGTGATTTTGACGGGTCGGAGTTGGTTCGAGCTTCTGCCATCGTTTCGTGCCATAGAGCGAAGCTTTATCACCACCGCTTTGATTTAGGTAGTGCGTTTATTCGCCGGGCGCACGGCCCCAGAGCGACTAATACGGCGCATTTGCAGAGCGAACCCCAAAACTCCTTCTGCAATTCCAGTTGCGATTCGATTTTGATAGGCAGGTCGCGCCAACGCCGCCGCTTCTTCTGCGTGCGTTAGGTACCCTATCTCTATAAGCAACGCCGGCATTTGAGTTCCCGATAAAACCGCGAAGGGTGCCTGGCGCACCCCCTTGCCGTTGGGTCGCAAGAGTGCGGCGAGTGATGCGTAGACAGACTCGGCGAATCGACTGCTTTCTAGAATATGGGTATTCGTCTTCAAGTCAGAGAGAATGGACAAAACCCCCGGAGACAGGTTCGGGGTTTCGGTTTCGGCGTTTTCTTGGCGAGCTATTCGCGAAGCTTCGGCATCGGATGCCTCATTTGAAAGAAAATATACTTCAAACCCCCGCGCTCTTGGTGCTGGAGACGAATTCGCGTGAATGCTCACAAAAAGATCCGCTCCCCAGTCGTTTGCACGCTTGGCTCTATCGCGCAAGGGCACAAAATGATCTGCGTTTCGCGTGAGCTGAACTTCTATTGGAAAGTCCGCTAGACGAGCAGAACGGTCTAAACGAGCTTTTACATGAGTTGCAACACGTAGGCACAACTCTTTCTCCATCACTCCATGAAATCCTGGAGCGCCAAAATCATGCCCGCCGTGTCCTACATCCACCAGCACTTTAAACTTCTTTGGAGCTGGCAATGGCGCTGGAGACTCGGGACTGGTCCCACCCCAAAGTGATGCATGAAAACAAATGACACAAAGAATGAAAGAGAACTTTTTCATGGTAAGATTAAACAAGCTTCTTAGTTTTCCTCTTTTTCAGAAAATCAAAATCCATGAAAATCCGAAAAAAAGAACTTCTAGGTTTAAGTATTTGGTTTGCGACAACGCTGTGCGGGATTACGACGGCCTCGGAAGGCTCGAGCGTCTGGAACTATTCTCAGTTTAGCACACCCATCCGAGTGCTTCTACACAGGTCGCGGGGCGCGGTGGAATTACTCAACGTGCTACCAGCTACGGTCCGAATCGATTCCACCTGGAAAGCACCGAAACTTTCTCAGGGCAGGCTTCTGTTTGGTGCGCAGAGCCAATCGCAATTGCGAATGATTCGCATTCCTTACAAACCCGTAATCGCCGACGAAATCGAAATGTCCGTGCCGGAAGAGCCACCTGGCTTCCTCGTAAACGCTGCGCATTACCGCGGGCGCATGCGCCTGCGCGTTATGAACGGAGAGCTCTTCCTCGTCAATGTGCTGCCGCTGGAGACGTACCTCAAAGGCACAGTCGGTGGTGAAATGAATCCTAGCTGGCCCCTCGAAGCGCTTAAAGCGCAGACGGTAGCTGCCCGAAGCTATGCTTTGTACAAAATGCACCATAGTCGCCACGCACTTTATGATCTCGAGAACACGACCGAAGACCAGGTTTACGTGGGCAGCAAGGGAGAATCTCCAACAGTAATACGCGCTGTTCGAGAAACGGCGGGGATGTACCTGGCTGGAGATAAGGGGGCTTCGATAGTTCACTACCACTCGAGGTGCGGAGGTGAGACACAATCGGCATCCGCGGCATGGGGAGCGACAAAATCTGAAAGCCGCGCAGTGCCGTGCGCTTTTTGCCGACAAAACCCCTATCGTTGGACAGCCAGTTGGAGCCCGCAGACCTTTTACAAAAAACTAGGTCTCCCTTTTGGTTTGGGCGCGCGGTTTTTGCCTGCACGACGCTCAATCTCCGGTCGTGTTCAGGAAATAGATGTTCTTGCAGGCGGGCAACGCCATCGAATTACCAGCGAAGCCGCTCGGCGCTTGCTCGGTTATGAAAACCTCAAAAGCACCTTTTTCGAGATCAGGGAATCCGCAGACGAAATCCGCGTCCATGGAGTGGGCGCAGGGCACGGAGTGGGCATGTGCCAGTGGGGGGCGAAACACCTGGCCGAGCGAGGCATGGGGTTTTTGAACATATTGCGCCACTACTACCCCTCAGAAAATATTGCCCGTTGGATACCTGCGCCACCCGCTCAAAAAAACTTGGATCCCCATCGACTTGCTGGCATAGGGTACGCGCATGCTCGATCTCCAAGACTACAATTTTCCGCTACCGGAAACTCTTATCGCCCGTTTTCCCGTCTCGCCCCGTGATCAGTCGGCCCTCTTGTGCGCCCATCGCCAGAACCTTGAGCTCGCCGACCATAAATTCTCCGACTTAGATACCCTGTTGCGCGCGGGCGACACGCTCGTGCTCAATCAAACCAAAGTTCTCAAAGCCCGTGTCTTTGGACAGAGCGCCTCCGGCCGACGCTTTGAGGTTTTCTTGCTGGGACAGAGCGGAGTTCCTGAAGTTTGGGAGTGCTTGGTGCGCCCTGGAAAACACATCAAAGAGGGAGGGACCGACCTTTTTTTTCCTGGTGGGATGCGGGCGTCAGTCTGCCGCGACCCGCATCAAAACAGACAGTTCCTCATTCGCTTTTCTACTTCAGGAGCGGGGTGGTTCGATTGGCTGGAAAAAACGGGCCAAGTCCCCCTGCCTCCCTATCTCAAACGCGAGGCCGACGAATCGGACGCGATCTCCTACCAAACTGTTTACGCCAAAAATCCAGGCTCAGTCGCAGCTCCAACGGCTGGCTTGCATTTTACTCCGGAGCTTCTGACCCGACTGAAAAGTCGCGGCATCCAAATCGAGACGCTCGACCTTCAAATCGGTTATGGGACCTTTTCGCCCATTGATCCCAGCACACAGGTTCTGCACGAAGAACACTATTGTATCAGTCCGGCTACCGCGCAACGCCTGAGCGCGGCGCGAGAGCAGGGCCGCAGAATCGTCGCAGTGGGAACGACTGCTCTGCGCGCGCTGGAGTCGGCTGCGTCGGGGAAACTGGAAGGGCAAACCAACCTGTTTATTCGTCCAGGGTATCGCTTCACCCAAGTAGACGGACTGATAACGAACTTTCACCTTCCTCAGTCCTCGTTGTTTATATTGATTGCTGCGTTCATGGGCAGGGAGAACGCACTGCATGCCTACGGCCATGCGATTGACCGGAAATACCGCTTTTATAGCTATGGGGACGCGATGCTGATTCTTTGACCCCATCTTATGTCTTGACGGGCTCGGTCAGTCGTCACTAGAGTAGCGATTTTCTAGGAGATTGGTTTGCCCGGACTTCGAGTAAAAGATAACGAACCTTACGATAGCGCTTTGCGCCGCTTTAAAAAGCAGTGCGAAAAAGCTGGCATTCTTTCAGAAGTGCGCCGCCGCGAATTTTACGAAAAGCCTTCCGTTCGCCGGAAGAAAAAGTCGATCGCTGCCCGTAAGCGCGCCATGAAACGCCAAGATCGTCGATAGATCTCATTTCTATGGACCTCAAAACTCAGCTACAAACTGATATGAAGGACGCCATGCGCGCCCAAGACTCAGTGAAACTGGGTGCGGTGCGAATGCTCATTTCCGAAATTAAAAAGCGGGAAATCGACAAGCGCTCTCCGCTGGAAGAAGCTGAAATCCATAAAGTTATTCAGACTTTGCTCAAGCAGCGTGCCGACTCCATCGAGGCCTTTCTCAAGGCCAACCGAACAGATCTAGTGGATAAAGAACGCCGGGAAGTCGATGTACTTAAAGTCTACCTCCCCCAACAACTCTCGGCCCAAGAAGTCGAAGCGCTTGTCACGGCGGCGATTGCCGAAACCGGGGCCAATAAACCCGCGGATATCGGCCTGGTCATGAAGGCTGTGCTGGCCAAAGCCGCTGGACGCGCAGACGGAAAACTCGTCAACGAACTTGCTCGCACCAAACTTGCCCCAAAGTAAGTCGCTCAGCTGAAGCTTTTTGTTCCGGCCGCTTTCGTTGTATCCGTGTACGAAGTGCGCTGGGTTTGCTACGTCTGAGGGACTGTGTTTTCAGAAGGGACATTAGCCAGTATCCGGGAGCGGATGAACATTGTAGACTTGGTGGGCGAGTACGTTCAATTGAAGAAGAGCGGGCAAGCCTACCAGGGGCTATGCCCATTCCACTCTGAGAAAAGCCCTTCTTTTTACGTCCACCCCCTCAAGCAGGTGTTCCGGTGTTTTGGGTGCCAGAAGGGCGGCAACGTATTTTCTTTCTTGATGGCTATCGAGGGAATGAGCTTTCCGGAAACGGTCCAAAAGCTCGCCGACCGCACGGGTGTGAAGCTCGAACAAGTCGATCGGCACTCGCGGGTCCCCAACCCCCTCGAGAACGCCACTCGGCAGCTCGCCGCATTGGATTGGGCTGGAAAATACTTTCATTACCTCTTGAATGAAGTCCCGGACTACTCGTTTGCCAAAGACTACATTGAAAAACGCGGTATTCGACGAGAAACCGTGGATCGATTTCAGATCGGTGTGGCCCCCCGCGGGTGGAATACGCTGTTACGTTTGTTGATTAAACGAGGGTTCAGTCTGGGAGAACTTGTGCAGGCAGGCCTGGTCGTTGAGCGGGCGGAATCCGAGAGCGGGGGTTACGATCGCTTTCGTGAGCGATTGATGTTCCCCATTCGCAATCGTGATGGCCAAATCGTCGGATTTGGGGCCCGAGCCCTTAAAGAAGGCGATCAGCCGAAATATTTGAACTCGCCCGAAAACCCTATCTTCTCCAAGCGCCGATTGCTCTACGGCATGTACGAAGGCCAGCGCGCGATCCGACAGATGGGAGAAGTCATCCTGGTCGAAGGCTACATGGATGTCGTGGGGCTTCATCAGGCTGGCGTGCAAAACGCTATCGCCACCATGGGAACCGCTCTCACCGAAGACCACTGCGCCGAACTCAAACCCCTTACACGAAGAGCGGTAACGGTTTTTGATCCTGACAATGCGGGCAAGGAAGCGTGGCATCGATCGGTCCACCTGTTTTTAACCTCGGGGTTCTTCGCCAAAGACCTTTCGTTGCCTAACGGATTAGACCCGGACGAGTTTGTGCAGCAACACAGTGCCGAAGAGTTTTACCGACTTTGCGCCGCAGCACCACGTCAGGTGACCAAGCTGCTCAAAGAGATTGCTCAACGAGGCCCTCTTTCTGAAAGTGAGATCTCGCAAGCCTTGACCGATCTTACCCCTTTGCTCATCGCGAGCCGACGACTGCCCGATCGTGCAGTACTTTGGGATGACATCAGTTTGGTTCTGGGTATTTCCGTTCCAGTGCTGACTGAAATTGCTGAGGCCGCTATCAAACGGGCTGGGTCCGCCGACCCATCTGCACCCCTACAGAGCCCCAAAACCCCCAATCGCCCGAGCAAAGAAAAGGGCCTAAACCGGATCGAACTCCAGTTTTTTGCTGCTTGTGTGGAGTCTCCCCAAAGTTTTTTGGCTCTGGAAAAAGCTCGCTGGGCCGGCGGAATTGCCGACCCCGCCATTCGAAGCTGGTTGGAAAAGCTTCATGAATGCGCTAACCCATTGGAATTTAGAGAAAAACTTGGCTCTCTTATCCATTTGGGGGGGCCGCAGGAACTGACGGCCGCTGCCGCCGGTGGTGTATTTGAAGAAACCCCACCCACTCAAAATGGGGGGGTTTTTCAGGCCATCGCCGATAGAGTCTTTCAAAAGCAAAAAGAACAGGAAATCAAATCCCTCTCTGCCCAGGTGAAACTGACCGCCCGGATGGGGGACACGGCAGAGCAAGAAAGGCTCCTAAATCGGCTACAAGAATTGCGGGCTCAGCCGACTCCCCCCACAGAAGAAGGTAACGCTGGTTGACCCCGCCAGATAAACGTCTATAAATAATAGAATTGCGAGGGCTTGGCGTGGTGTGTTAAATACTTGGGTTTGATCTCGCTTGCCGCAGCAGTTGCGTCCTTATACTGACGGGGTGCCTTTAGAATGCCAAAAGTTGATAAGAAGAAAGAATTACAGAAGCTCATCACTACCGGAAAAGAGAAGGGTTTTCTCACTTATGAGGAAATCAACGAAGCGCTGCCAGAGGATATCACTGAGTCCGGTGAGTTAGATGAAGTAATGGCGTTGATCGAGGACGCTGAGATCGAGGTTGTCGAGAGCGAAAAAGATCTCAAGGGTGGCACCGCCAAAAAAACAGGCACCGGCACCTCTACAACCACTACTACCGCTACCGCTGAAGCGGCCGAAGAAGACGACTCGCTGACCCGGGGCTTAGATCCCGTTCGCCTCTACTTGAAAAAAATGGGGTCAGTGGCTCTGCTTACCCGCGAAGGTGAGATCGAAATTGCAAAACGTATCGAAGAGGGAGAGGCCGAAGTTCTCGACGTCATCCTAAACTCCTCGATGGGGATAAAAGAGTTTCTCGCCATTGGCGACAAGATCGAAAAAGGAAAGCTGCGGGCGCGCGATGTAGTCCGCGGAGGCGAAAGCGATTCTGAAAACTCCGAAGAGGGCGGAGGCGCCGAAGCCACTGCCGCTCCGGAGGGTGGAGCGACGGAAGAACCGGCTGAAGAAGAATCCGAGGAAACCCGCGAAGCCAACCGCGAACAAGCTGCAATGGCCGCTGGTCTCAACGAGGCCGAGTGCCGAGAGCGCATCCTAGAAGGGATGAAGCTGGTTCACAGCTTTGAAAAAGTTCTTCACGGCGTGGAACAGAAGCTCTTGAAGGCAGGGCAAAACGCAAGCGAACGCAAAAAACTGCGAGAGAAGCTTGCGGATAACCGTCGAAAAATCGTCACCACCTTCCAAGAAATCAATTTCAACCGCAAGACAATCAATAAGATCGTCGCAAAATTTAAACAACAGGTTGGCCGTATTGAAGACGCCGAACGCGAAAGCGACATGCTTCTACGGCGCGTGAATGTGGATGGAGTTGGAAAACTTCGCAAACACATCAAAGAAACCAAGAAGAACAAAAAGTTCGAAGAGCAAATGAAGCTCAAGTACGGCGTGGATTACGCCGGCTTGATGGAAATCGACTACCAGTTAGGTGAAGTCAGTAAAAAAATTGCTGTCGTAGAAGCCGAGACCAACTTGCGCGCGCGCGAGCTCAAGGACATGTACGAAGCAATTATCGCAGGGGAAAACAAGTCCGAGGCCGCGAAAGCCGAACTCGTAGAAGCCAACTTGCGCCTGGTTGTTTCCATTGCCAAAAAATACACTAACCGCGGCCTGCAGTTCCTGGATTTAATCCAAGAAGGCAATATCGGCTTAATGAAAGCCGTCGATAAATTCGAATACCGACGTGGATATAAGTTTTCCACTTACGCTACTTGGTGGATTCGACAAGCGATCACTCGCGCCATTGCCGACCAAGCTCGCACCATCCGCATCCCAGTGCACATGATCGAAACGATCAATAAACTGATCCGCACCTCGCGCTACCTCGTTCAAGAGCTCGGGCGTGAACCCACTCCAGAAGAAATCGCAGAAAAAATGGAAATGCCGGTCGATAAAGTACGAAAAGTGCTCAAGATCGCCAAGGAACCAATCTCTCTGGAAACTCCAATTGGTGAAGATGAAGATTCCCACTTGGGGGATTTTATCGAAGATAAAGCGATGATTTCTCCGTCGGACGCGGTAACCAACGTCAACCTCTCGGAACAAACCCGAAAGGTGTTGGCCACGCTGACCCCTCGCGAAGAAAAAGTACTCCGCATGCGCTTTGGTATCGGCGAAAGCTCTGACCACACCCTGGAAGAGGTGGGTCAAGACTTCAACGTTACTCGCGAGCGCATTCGTCAGATCGAAGCTAAGGCGTTGCGAAAACTTCGGCACCCTAGCCGCAGCAAGCGCCTCAAAGCTTTTATCGAGAACTAGACACTCTTGTTCGCGGGCCCATAGCTCAGTTGGTTAGAGCAGTCGGCTCATAACCGATAGGTCCCAGGTTCAAGTCCTGGTGGGCCCACCAGGACTTGGCGGGTTAGGTGGACAAACAGGGGGAGATGCACTACCTATCCGACATGCCTTCTTCAATTGAGACCCAATACGAATGCCTAGCGGAACTTAGGGAAATCGAACAACGCATTTATCTCGTTGAAAGAGATGCTTTGGCCATTCCAGACGAGCTCAAGCGCAAAGACTCGGAAATCCTTCACAAAAGACAGGCTCTAGATTCAGCAAAAGCGCTGTTTCAAGAAAACGAGAAAAAACTCCGCGCTGCGGAAAGAGACCTCAAAGAGAAAGAAGACGCGCTCTTCAAGGCTGAAGGCAAAATGATGGAGGTCAAAACCAACGCCGAGTACCTGGCCGCCACCAAAGAAAATCTGATTCAAAAAGACGCAAAGAGCGCAATGGAAGATGGCGTGCTTCAGCTGATTACCTCACTCGAAGAGATAAAATCAAAAGTCGCAGTCATCGAAGCGGACTTCAAAAAAGATGAGGCTGTCCTTCTGGCGGAAAAAACCAAGCTAAACGCAGAACACCAGGAACTCCTTAAGACTCTCTCTACTCTTCAGGAAAAGCGCAAAGGACTCACTGCGCAACTGGACCCGGCGACCGCCGCAATGTTCAACAAACTCGTCGCAATGAAAAAAGGCGTCGCCATCACTCAAACCGAAAATGGACGTTGCTTAGGGTGCAATATGGCCGTACGTGCTCAGATTTATAATGAAGTCCTTGGCCGAAAGACCGTACACCGCTGCCCAAATTGCGGAAAAATACTCATCACAAGTAAACGTATTTTAGAAACCGATGGCGTAACAGCCTGAATCGGCGCAAAATGCTCCCCATGTCTCGAAGCCTCACTTTGTTTTGCGACGGCGCAAGCCGGGGAAACCCTGGCCCTGGATCCTACGGGTTTGTGATCTACGAAAATGGCATTCTGATCTCAAAAGAAGGGCGCGCGCTGGGGTCCGTAACCAATAACGTGGCCGAGTACGCCGGACTGATTCAAGGGCTGGTAAAGTGTATTGCTCTCGAAGCCACACAGCTAACAGTAAAAAGTGACTCCCAGGTCCTTGTTCGCCAACTCAACGGCCAGTACAAAGTTAAGGCCCCCCACCTCCAGGAGTTGGTTCGAGAGGCGAAGGAACTTCTTAAAAACTTCAATTCCGTCCAGATCTTGCACATCCCTCGCGAAGAGAACAAAGAAGCCGATAGGGTTGCAAACGCAGCGCTCGACGGAACGCTCTAGCCGATATATAGCCCGCTTAAGGAGGGGCCCATCGAAGCGCCATCAAATCGCTTATCCCGGCTGCCAGTCAGCTGCTTGGCTGTGGCGCTGGCATTCTTTTTTTGTTCGTTTGGATTTCATTCAATAAACGGAATATTGATTGATAGTTACTTTCGGACATTTCGCTCCACTCAAGCAGATCCGCAAATCCGGCTGGTGGCGTTTGACTCCGGCGCGGCTTTCCGCGTGCAGCCATTGATTCCAGCCGACGCCCTGGCGCGCTTGCTCAGAAAAATAAATAAAGAGAAACCTCGGGCCATTGGGATTTTGGCTGACCTCAATGACCAGAACTATTCTGCTGCAGACCTAAAAACGTTCGTCTCATCAATCGATAGCTCTATCCCAGTTTTTCTCGGTTACTTAAACGAAATGGAGTTAAGTCGATCCGCTCCAGAAGCTTTTGGCGATAGATTGGTCTACGCCCCGGGCTTGATCTCACGTGACTCATTTAACTATGGCGCTGACTCGGTCACTCGCCGAGTCATGGTTCAAATCGACCATGTGCCTACTTTCTATTCACGATTAGCGACTTTCTTGCGTGGCAGCACGCCTGAAAGCATCGATACCTTAGGCACTTCGCGCCATGCTTATATTCGCTGGCAAGGCCCCCCGGGCACTTACCCGATTCATTCTGCTTGGTCTCTTCTCTCTCCCGCTCCACCCGACCTGCACCTTGAAAACAGCGTGGTGATCATTGGGCAAGTTCGGCGTAATCAACCCACAAGAGATGCGGTATTCACTCCTTATTCCCGTCGCATTGGCGATACGACTGCGCTGGAAGCTGCCGCCCATGGTTTAGTGACCCTCGTGCGCGACGATGGCTTGCGGCGGCCTCCGACCTGGGCAGTCGTCTTGCTTACGGTGATTGTCGGATTGCTCACCGCGAACCTAGTTGCCTTGCTCACCCCCATGAGGGGAGTCGCGTTTCTGGTCGCTATTCTCGCCGCACTCTGGATTTCTGGCTGGATTGCGCTCAAGTGGGGCGGCTGGTGGCTGGATCTTGCCCATCCAGCGATTACCGCGATCGCTGCTTACTACATAATTGTCCCTTTTCGTCTGGGTTTGGAATATCGACGACGCTGGCACTTTCAACAGATGAGCGAAATGATGGAACAGCTCGAAGCACTTAAGAGCAACTTTCTCTCCCTAGTCTCTCACGACCTGAAAACGCCCATCGCTCGAATCCAAGGGAATGCAGAGCTACTCATGCGCGAAACCCTCTTGGACCCAAAAGCCGCCAAAAGCCTGGCGCAAATAGTGGCAACCACCGAACACATGAGCGACTATGTGGAAACCATCCTCGACCTCAACCGGGTGGAAAGCGGCAAAGTTCAAATCCACCCTGAGAGCCGCGACTTGAATGCCACCATTCAGGAGGTTGCCGAAGAAAAATCCGCCCAAGCCTCTGAAAAGGCAATCACACTCATAACCCATCTCGAACCCCTGTTTTCGGTGCGATACGATGTCCGGCTAATGAAGCGCGTTTTTGGCAACCTGGTCGAGAACGCCATCAAGTACTCACCAGAAAACACTGAAATAACAATATCTTCCAGGGAAGAAGGGGGGTATGTCCTCATCGAAGTAAAAGACCAAGGGTTCGGAATCGCCCCTGAAGACAAAGAGAAAGTCTTCGGTAAATTTTATCGGAGCGAAGCCATGGCTCAGACTGGTATAAAAGGAACCGGATTGGGACTCTTCCTTGTCAAATATTTCGTAGAACTGCATAAAGGGGGGGTCCGGTTGGAAAGTGAATTGGGAAAAGGGAGCTGTTTTCAAGTCTCCCTTCCGGTGTGAGGGTTCCCGAGTGAAATCGTATCAAGTCCTGATTGTTGAAGACGACGACGAACTGCGCGGCACTATTCGAGAGGCGCTCAACCTGAGCCACTTTGTTGTGCGGGAAGCTCGCGACGGAATTGAAGCCCTGGAGATGATCCAAAAGCAGCGCTGTGACCTTGTCCTGCTTGATGTAAACATGCCGCGTTTAAGCGGGCTCGATTGCCTGACTAAGATCAAAGAATACGATCCATCCATTGTCGCCATCGTGATGACCGCCTACAGCACAATTGATGACGCTGTAAAAGCGATCAAGGACGGCGCCTATAATTACGTCGCTAAACCCATCAAACACCACGCGATCGTAGAAATGGTCGAACGCGCTCTTGCCGCAAAGCAAATGATACAAAGCATGGCGTTCAGCGCACCCGTGGTAAAGCTGGACACTGGTGAGTTCGTTGGAACTTCGAGCGAAATGCGGCGGATTTTCAACATCATCTACAAACTTGCAAAAGTGGACACTTCCGTCCTCATCCGGGGCGAAAGCGGAACAGGCAAGGAGCTCGTCGCACGCGCGATCCATTACAATTCTGGCCGAAAAGACGAAAAACTTGTCGCGATAAATTGTAGCTCCATCCCAGAGACTTTGTTTGAGAGTGAACTATTCGGGCATGAGCGTGGCGCTTTCACTGGGGCGGATCAGCGCCAAATTGGCCGCTTTCAATATGCCGCCGGTGGAACAGTCTTCTTGGATGAAATTGGGGATCTTTCCCTCGCCATGCAAGTAAAGCTTTTACGCGTTTTGCAGGAAAAAAAGTTCACCCCGGTTGGCTCCAACCGCGAACTCGACATGAATGCGCGAATCATTGCAGCAACCAATCGCAACCTAGAAGAAATGATTCAAAAAGGGACCTTTAGAGAAGATCTTTTTTATCGACTCAATGTGATTCCCATTTTCTTGCCCCCATTGCGAGAGCGGCGGGACGATATCGAAAAGCTCGCGTGGCACTTTATTGCCAAGTTTGGAAAGCTTCATGGCAAAGAAATCAAGGGTATCCTTCCATCGGCCATGACTTTATTGCTACAGCACAACTGGCCCGGAAACATTCGCGAGCTAGAGAACGTCGTGGAACATGCTCTAGTTATCGAGACCCAAGATCAAATAAGTCCGGCATCTCTTCCAGGATACATTCAGGGCGAAGACTTTTTCGGCACTCGGCTACTGAATCCGTTGGTGGCGTTGGAGTTAGAAGAAACCGATCGCCTGGGAGACGGTACTTTCACTAATACCCTGAACTACAAAAGCCACAAGGAACAGTTTGAACGTGATTTCATTGTCAAAGCGCTCAAAACATTCCGCGGCCGTATTAACCAAACTGCTTTGCACGCACAGATTCCCAAAAAAACGCTGCTGCGCAAACTCCAGAAATACAACATTCGCGCTGAAGACTACCGCGGATAATTCTCTGCGGTCTCCGTGATAGAATATAGTGGTGAAGCACCCCTCACCACCGCTCTATAAACGCGTCCTCGCGCTCGTCATCACTTTTTTGCTTATTGGAGAAGTCATGCTTTTTAGCGCGACGGGAGTTCTCGGACTAGAGCGCTATGGATCGGAATTTTACTACTTCGTTCGGCACTCTGCGGCAGTAGTTCTGGGGCTCGCCATCATGCTCGTGGTCTCAAGGGTCCGTTACCAAAACTGGGCCAAAATCAGCCAACCGATTCTTTGGATTCAACTCGCGTTGGTGGCTCTTACGCTTTTTTCTGCGGTGGGCCACACAGCGCAAGGTGCAAGTCGATGGCTTAAAACCCCCTGGCTTTCGTTTCAACCTAGCGAACTCGCCAAAGTGAGCGTCACGCTTTATTTCGCGTCCCTACTTAGCCGCGCCGATTCACCGGGGGCTTCTGAATGGGTAAAGCGCTTGGTGCCGGTGATTTTATTGCTTTGCCTTTTTCTAGCGCAGCCCGACATGGGGACTACTATTTTGGTTTCATCGGTCATTCTTGGAATGCTTTTTATTTCCGGCATGCGTGTGGTGTACTTTTTTTCATTGCTCAGCGGGGCAGCCGTTGTATTCGCCCTGACCTTAATGCAGTCAGAGTACCGACGCAGGAGAGTCTTTGCGTTTCTCAACCCCTGGGAGGACCCCCAAGGCTCGGGGTTTCAAACCATCCAGTCTTTCGTTTCGTTTCACTGGGGCAAGCTCTTTGGAGTTGGGCTCGGCAACGGAAACAGCAAACTTTTCTTCTTGCCCGAAGTACACACGGACTTCATCTTTGCGCTGATTGGCGAGGAACTCGGGTTTGTCGGCGCCGTCGCGCTCCTATTACTCTTTGCTGGGTTTGGGTACTGGATTTTGAAAGGCGCGCTTAGCGCTCCCGACCCACTGGGCCGCCTCATGGGGTTTGGAATCTCCCTTGCCCTGATCTTGCAAATTGCGGTGAACCTCGGAGGAGTAACTGGCCTATTCCCGCTCAAAGGTTTGCCGCTTCCATTCATTTCTTGGGGCCGCTCAGCACTTTTGGTAAATCTATTTGCGATGGGCATCCTACTCAACATTATCCGCCAATCGACTCCTCCTCCCCCTCGGACAGCGGAATGAAATCAAAAATCATCATCACAGGTGGGGGTACCGGGGGACATGTTTTCCCGGCACTTGCTATTGCGGAGGAGCTCCAAGCCCGGGGCCATGCCATTCTCTATGTCGGTTCGAACAGAGGGTTAGAAGCCCGCCTTGCTCCTCAAAAGAAAATAGCCTTTCTGCCCATTCACACCGGACCAGTAAAAAACCAAAAGTTCACCCGGATTCTGAAAACGCTCTTCCAACTCCTCGTCGCTATGGCATGGTCAGTGCGTCTAATTTACCGCGAGAAACCCTCTGCTGTTGTTGGTGTCGGGGGGTACATTTCTGTTCCCATGTGCTTGGCGGGGTTTTTAATGCGTGTGCCTGTTTTTCTACAGGAGCAAAATGTTTCCGTCGGCATCGCAAACCGTTTTTTGGGAACGCTGAGCTGCAAGGTGTTTCTGGGTTTTGAGCAGGCAAAACGGTTTTTTAACGCCCGCAAGTGCGTAGTCACCGGAAACCCTATTCGAAAAGAGTTTTTTGCCTCTACTGCCGTTTACAATCCTCAGGGGAAGAGTTTGCTAATTCTCGGCGGGAGCCAAGGGGCGAGGTCCATCAATCAAACTATCCTAAATGGTCTGGACAGAATTCCAGCCGATTGGAGCATACTCCACCAAACGGGAGCTTCTGATTTTGAGTCCACACGCTCTGCTTACGAAGCCAAGGGCAGGCAAAACGTTCAAGTGGTTGCGTTCATCGAAGATATGGTTGCTGCGTTCGAAAATGCGACTCTCGTTGTGTCACGTTCTGGAGCCCTCGCCGTCTCCGAGTTAGTGCAAATAGCGAGACCGAGTTTGTTGGTTCCTTTCCCTAGGCAGGGTCAGAACGATCAAACCGACAATGCCCGCTGGCTCGAAAAAGCGGGCGGGGCGGTGGTTGTAGAACAAGGTGAGGGTTTCGCTGAGAGATTTTGGTCTGCCTGGGAAAGCCTCTCCTCGGCCGATGTCCGACAGAAAATGCAGCAAAATGTTTCCACATTGCGGCGTCCACCTGCTATTGCTACCATCTGCGACCGAGTTGAAGCAGACATTAAACGGTAGGGTAGCTTCCTAATATGTATAATAAAATCAAGAACATACACTTGATTGGAATTGGTGGAATTGGCATGAGCGGCTTAGCGCAATTGCTCGTCCAAAACGGCTACCAAGTTTCCGGGTCCGACCTCGGCCGGGGCGAAACCGTACGTTCTCTGGAAAAACAAGGGATTCAGATCTTCCTAGGCCATGACCCCCTTCATGTGAAAGGGGCAGAACTCGTCGTTTATTCGTCGGCAATTCAGAATTCGAACCCAGAACTCGCTCAGGCACGAGCCCAAGAAACCCTCTGCATTACTCGTGGAGAAATGCTCGCGGAGCTGATGCGACTGAAATACGGCGTGGCCGTCGCTGGTGCTCACGGCAAAACCACGACGACCTCGATGGTAGGTGTTGTTCTAGTGCAAGCTGGATTAGACCCAACCGTAGTCGTGGGCGGCCGGGTGGACAATTTTGGCGGGACCAACGCTCGTCTGGGACAAGGGACCTTTATGGTCGTCGAAGCCGATGAGAGTGATGGCTCATTTAATAGGTTGAGCCCTTCCATAGCCGTAATCACCAACCTCGATCGCGAACACCTCGAACACTACGGCTCCATGGAAGCGCTCGAAAACGCGTTCGTTACGTTTGCCAATAAAGTTCCTTTTTATGGGCTCACTGTCTACTGTGGTGACGATTCCTATCTCAAACGGCTAGCCCCCTTGATTGGCCGTCGCAAAAAAAACTACGGTTTTGATCCCTCCAATGCTTACGCTATCGAAAACTACAACTCGACTCCCGAGGGGTCTTGCACAGTCGTTAAGATCGGAGCGGAAAAAATCACGCTGCGCCTACAGGTCCCTGGTAAACACAATGCTCTTAATGCCGTTGCCGCCCTCGCAGTCGCTGATGAGCTGGGAGTCAATCGCTCGGTAACCATCGAAGCATTGTGCAGCTACCGAGGAGTAGCTCGCCGATTTCAACCTCGCGGTGAGAAAAATGGCGTTCTTTTTTACGATGACTACGCTCACCACCCCACTGAAATTCGAGCCACACTGAGCGCCGCAAGAGAGCGTTTCCCTCACTCTCGTATCCGAGTGGTATTCCAACCTCACCGCTACACTCGGTTTGCAGACCAATGGGCGGGGTTTTTGGAAAGCTTTGACTCTTGCGACGGCGTTTCGGTGACAGATGTGTACTCTGCTGGAGAAGCTCCTCTCGAAGGAGTGCACAGCACTCGTTTTGCTCAAGAGTTGTCCCAACGACATCCCGAACTGGTGCATAAAGCAGATTCGGCCATCAATGCGGTAGAACATTGGCTCTCCGACGCTCGAGCTGGAGATGTGATTTTTACTCTAGGAGCCGGGGACTTGCCCAATGTCTACCAAAAGCTCTTTTGAGATTCGCCATGGCCGCGGCCAAGTTACCTCCGAAGTCCGATCGCTGTTTCGCCAAGAGCTGGGTGAATTCGTCCGCTTCGATGAGCCGCTTGCTCCCCATTTAGCCTACCGTATTGGCGGCCCGGCAGATATTCTTGTTTTCCCTCGAACGCCTAAGGACCTTTCGTGGCTCGCGTTGGTTTGTGAAAAATTTGATTTGCCGGTTACGGTTATTGGCACCGGAACCAACTTACTGGTCGTCGACGGCGGCCTGCGAGGCGTAGTGGTATCGCTCGCCAAGGCGTTTAGAGAAATCGAACTTCTCGATAAGGCGGATGGGGGCGTCCACATACGCTGCGGCGCGGGAGTAGAAAAACCGCGGCTTTTGGAATGGGCCATCCAAAAAGGTCTGTCCGGGCTAGAATTTAGCGCTGGGGTTCCCGGCACGCTTGGTGGCGGGATTTACATGAATGCCGGCACAAAATATGGCTGCTACGCTGATATTCTAACTGAACTTCAGCTTTTTGATTTCAAACATGGACTCCGAAGCCTCCCTCGGAACGAACTTTATTTTGGCTACAGGGAACAAACCGCCGTGGGAAATGCTCTCGTGGTTTCCATGGTCTTTGCTCTCAAACCAGGAAGCTCACTCCAGATCCGCGGTGAAGTGGATCGGATCATTGCGGAACGCGCAGCGAAGCAACCCCTCGATTACCCCAGCTGTGGCTCCACTTTTAAAAACCCACCTAACGGCCTTTCAGCCGGTCGCTTGATCGAAAAAGCCGGGTTAAAGGGTACGGTCATTGGTGGAGCGGAAATCTCCCTCAAACACGCGAATTTTATTTTGAACAAAAACAATGCCAAAGCCGAGGATGTATTGGCTTTGATCGATCTCGTGAAAAAAACTGTGCTCGAGCAGTTTCAAGTCCAGCTCGAATGCGAAGTCATTGTTCTCGGACAGCGCTGATTTCCTTCGAACCTCCAAACCTTCAAACCTCTGGTAAGATAGCGGCAGAGGGTTGCATGAGCACAAAGAACAAAGCAAACCACCAAGTGCGGTTTTCGAAAGCTGGGCTTGTTTGTAGTGGTGGAGCAACTAAAGCGGCGGCTTTTCACATCGGCGTCTGCCTAGCGCTACGCGACAAGGGTTTTTCGTTTGTAGGAGGAAAAGATCCGTCCCCTCCACCGATCAACGCACTGCCGTACCCACCTCCGAAAAGGCACCCTTTTGAAATTGGCACCTACGTTGGATCGAGCGCGGGTGCACTCATCGCTTGTCTCCTAGGTGCGGGCATCAGCATCGAAACTCTGATCAACTCTTTCGCCAAAGATACCGAGTTTCGGGTCCCCGGCGACTTCCCCGAAATTCCGCGCATTACCTACCGGGATATGTTGGCAATTCATTGGATGAAACCATCGCAGTTTCTAAAAAGCTTTCGCAGTTCTCCTATCATTGGGAGAACTATGGAATCCTTTTTCTTAAAAAATCTGCGGCTACCCGGATTTTTTTCCACGCGTGGCTTGGCGGCCTATCTGAGAAAAAACATTCTTCCCACCGAAAGTTTCCACGAACTCAAATCAGACCTGTTCATTGTTGGAACCCAACTGGATCACTCCCGCAAAGTGATTTTTGGTCGCTACGCTACAGACAGGTTTTTTGACACCTATTCTCAGTACGCATCGAGCGCTAAGATTTCCGACGCAGTAGCAGCTTCTATGTCGTTGCCTCCCATCTATGCCCCATACCCAATACAGCACTCCGGAGGTCAGGAAAGGTACTACATCGATGGGGAAATCCGCGAGACAATGTCGACTCATGTCGCTTCTGACAATGGCTGTGACTTGATTATTTGTTCTTACACGCACCAGCCTTACCATTATCAGGAAGAAATCGGATCGCTTTTTAACTATGGCGTCGCGGCAGTGGCGATTCAGGCCGTATACCAATCCATTGAGCAAAAAGTCTATCGATCGCGCAAGTCTCACGAGGACAAACTAGAGGCCCTGAAGACCATTCGCGCATTTTTCCGCGAATACAAATACCCAGAAGACCACCTCGAAGAATTGAATCTCCGCCTGGAAGAAACTCTCGGTTTCAATAGCAATTTGAATTATGTTTACATCCATCCCGAACCCAAAGACCAGGAGATGTTCTTTGGGGACCATTTTACTTTGGATACACGCACGCTTCAGAATGTTGTCGCCATTGGCTATAAACGGGCAATGGCGGAACTCCGCAAGTATGAATTCACACCGGTGATCTAACCACTCGAATCCCTGGCATAGACCTTGCTCTGTTTCCAACGGGATGCAGATTCCGCAAGGCTTTGCCCTGCGCAATGTCTAGCTTCTGGTTTGGTTGCCGTAGTTTGGCACCCATGGCCGCTGTCCGTGCGTTGTAGAGAGTGGGACCCGTGCTAAAGACTCATGCCTTTTATAGAGCCTGTATTCTGATCGCGTTGCTCGCGCCCTCAAAGCTTTTGGCGCAGGAGCCCTCCTCTAAAGGCTGGGACTACTTTCTCCCGGCATGGAAAGAAGCGCAGGGATTACCCTTTGATGCCTGGAAGTTGTCGGATCATAAACTCGAAGCCTGGCTAGCGGATCCCGCCGGCAGAATCGAGCCTGAGTTTAGGGTTCCTTTGGAGTTAAAGGAACGCGTGCTTTTTTGGTTGAAGATTCATACCCAGTACAATACTGCGGTGCGGGTGATTCACGATCGCAACAACCCAGGGCTTATCTATGGAATTGCAGATTTTTCTCGATTATTCACCCCTGAACGAAGCAAGGCTCGCGCACTGACATTGGCTTACCGACTAGAAAGGCAGATTTTAAAAGAACTTAGAAAACGGCTCCAAGAAGCAGCCGGATTGATTCACAGCCAGAGTCTTTCTCCCCTCGAGCGTTTGGAGCTTCGAGGATTTATTTCAAGGGCGGGCGCGCTGGGAAAAAGCGAGTCCATGGAGTTGGTAACGTCTATTCGTTCTCAGACGGGTCAGAGGGATGAATTCCTGGCTGCACTCTCACGGTCCCAACATTTATTACCTTATATCGAAGCAAGCTTTAGGACTTACGACCTCCCCATCGCTTTAGCTAGAATCCCTTTTGTGGAATCTTCTTTCAACCCGAGAGCAAAGTCTAAGGTCGGGGCAGTGGGAATTTTTCAGTTCATGCCCATTACAGCGCGGCAGATGATTAGTGCCGATCCCAACCTATGGGCGGACCCTCTGCGACAAACCCGCGCAGCTGCACGCATGCTCGTTATTTTTCGCAGTTTATTGCCCGATTGGTCGACTACAGTGACCGCGTATAATTCAGGCGTGGGAAGGCTGGGCAAACTCTCAAGGCGATACCGCGCCAAGAGCATTGTGCCACTATTAGAGACTAAAGATCCCACAGGACTCGGTTTTGCGGGAAAGAATTTTTATGCGCAGTTTTTATCGGCAAACATCGCGGAAGCTTACCGTTACGAAATTTTTTCAGCTCCCCAACCGTCGGCTCCGGTTAGCAACCTAGAAATTGCGAAGCGGATCGGCACACCAAAGTCGCGCTAGTTTACGGTGATGGAATCGCGCCCCATTCCTACATGAATGGTGCGAGCGCCGAGAGCCACCCCAGAATGGTTCAACCACTTCAAAGAATATTCGCCGGGAGGAAGATTACGATAAGTGAATCCGGGGGAACCCTTGATCAAACACAGCGACTGCCCGTAGAGACTATCACCCACAAAAGGAAACGGCCCGTGGATTGCGTCCACACGCTGTCCGGAATCAACAGACCACAGCTCCGTTTGCAAACAGTTTGGAGACTGTGCCAAAAGCGTATTGTGCGCACCACCAATAACATTGCCCGTCTGCGCGTAAATGCCTGAACTGGAGCTCGGGGCTGTCCCTAGGCTCGCCTCGACAAAATGATCCTGCACCAGAAAAAGGTCCTGAACCTGACTAGACTGCCTTGGATTCCAGGCAATCGTGTGCCAGGAAAGTCGGTAACCCGGACCATGTCCCTTTGAACGAGGCACTTCGACTTCTAGCGCAAGCGCGCCTGCCGGAAAATCGATACCCGGGATCTCGAACTGACCGTCTGAGCCCGAAACTGTTGAAAACTCAGGGTCTCCCACCAGACGGACGATAGCTCCTTCTACATTGCCTAAGCCGCCTCCCAAGTTCGGGTCAGTCAATCTACCGCGTAATGTGTGCCGCCCGTCGCGCCCCAGCTCTACATAGTATGCGCTGGATTTTCGCACCGGCAGACGGAATGCGCGTTTGGTGTTTTCAGGACGCGCTAGATAGCGAAATGCTGCAGCCACATTGAAAAAACTAAAAAATCCAGTTGGGCCAGTACGATGAAGTTCTCCAAAAAAACTCGTGTAAGCGCCCCGAGATTCTTCGTGATCGATTAAATCCACTCGCTCCCCCTCAAGTGGGTTGCGCGTTTCGGGATCGAAGACTCGGCCCATCAATACAGACGTCTCGTCGATTTGTCGCACGCCTACCAAAGCGCGCGCCATCGTTTGAGTTTTTTCTTTGGACACCATGTACACCGGCATTGAAAAGTCCGAATGGTTGACCTGAATGTTTTTGAAAGTGCGAAAGTACCCCTTGGCGCGAGCTTCAATCACATAATCAAAAGGTCCGGGCAAAGCCGGTATAATCAAATTGCCCTCCGCATTGGAAACCAGAGTCCCAAATTCTTTTTCGTAACCAACGACACGCACCTCTACTCCGGGTATTGGATGTGGTTCCCGGTAGTCGGCGGCAGCGCCCTCAAAAAAGGAAAGAAACACTTTCGACTTACGGCGCCCGTTTTGATCGGAGTTGGACACTGGTTTGAGGTCAGATTTGCGGATTGAAAATTTCAGGTGCTGACGTGCGGTGTGGGCGTTGACCTCGGTCGGGTAGACAGCCTCGGCGTAGGGAGCGTCTACGTCTTGCGGACGATAAACGCTGGCGATCAACTGATACCGCCCCTTAAGCATCTGCCCCGGCTCTCGAAAGTCGGTCGCTGGGTAGTGATAAGACAGGTAACGAGTCCCTTGAGGATCTCGACTGCCCACCGGTTGTAAGTGCAGCTCGATGTGCGCTTTTTCTTTTTCGAGCCAGTTCCGCACGGAATTTTCCAGATACAAGCGACCAAAAAGATCGGATTCGAAAGGAGTGTCTTCAAAAGCGGCTTGCAAGGCGCGTTGGGTAGAAGTGGCGATTTGGCTATCCAGAGATTGAGTAGTCACGGGTTCCCCGGTTGCAAGATCGCGGGACCGGGGCAATGGAATTTCCGTGATTGAAGCCAATGCAGGTCCATAACTTTGCGCCGACAACGATGAAGGTGCACTTGGCTGTGAGGGCGGTTTCACTTCAAAGACCGGATCATTTGGTTTAATCGATGAGAGATCCGCAGGCGTCTTGGCGACCCAGACCGTTGCGGGATCGATCGGTGGGGCGGAAGGCTGGGGAGCCTTCACAGCCGCTATTTTCGATCGGGTCTTGGGACGTCGAACCAGAGTGGGCGCGGGCTTTTCTTTCCACTCGTAAAACTCTGGGTTTTGAAGCTTCGCGAAACTCTCCCGTATTTCAGAAAAAGTATTTTGCTCATAAATACCGGCCACTTCACGGTACACCTGCTCGGTAGGGAAACTCAGCCCAACGGCAAACTCCACATCGACCTGCGCTTCGGACGTCTCCCGACGCGAAAAGTCTTGGGGCTCCAGAGCGGCTTCGTTCAGGGCCGATATCAGAGGGTCGGCTTGCGCCACCCACCCATTAGTGACAGTCGCCTCTATGGGAGAATCTGCATTGAGCTCCGACTGCACAAAGGCCCAATCGATAGACGGGCGAATCGCTCGGCGTTTAGCGGTCGCGGGGCGCTTTGCGCGCGCAACCACGGCTTGAACTGCAGCCTGAGGCGCCTGCAAAACCACCGATTGGCTCGGTTCCAAGCGAGGGAAAACCGGTTTTTGAGGCGCGGCAATCGGTTCACGCATGATCAGCGTGCTAAGCAATGCCAGGCTCGCGCAAAGCGCAGTCGGGTGGTGCGCTTTAAATACAAACCTCTTCGCTGTGAGAGAGATTTTTTTCATTACCTTGTATGGGAGACGTAACAAGCGGGGATACTTTCAGTATAAGGTTCGGTTTTTTTTTGGCAAGGCTAAAGCACTAATAAATCCTTGAAAATACTGAGTATTCCGGCTACTCTCTTGAGTATCCATGAGGCCCCCGATGACTACCCTCGACGATCGACTCAGTCGTTGGCTTTCCGACTGGCTATCCAAAAATCACCTGAGCCCAGACTTTCAGGTGACCCCACTCGCGGGCGACGGATCTCCGCGTCCTTTTTTTCGGGTTCACGTAACGGGACGATCCTTCGTGCTTTTGAGTGAACCCAACTGGACACTTAGCAAAGACTACCCCGCCCATCAAGCTTGCTTGAAAAAAGCCGGCATCGCCGTTCCTGGGTTTTTCGCAATCAACACTCAGCTCGGTGCGTTGCTCATGGAAGATCTTGGCGATGAGCTTTTGCAATCCCGACTGCTATCCGACAAGAGCGCAAAAATGCCCTGGTTAGAAAAATGCGCGGCGTTGTTAGCGAAATTGCACGGTGCAACTTTCCCGGTACGCACCGACTTGCCGGTCTCCACTCGACGCTTTGACGCGAAGAAGTATTTTGAAGAATTTCAGTTTACATTTGAGCATCTGCACAAAGGGTTGTTGAAACAAGGGGAAATACCGCCGGAAATCCTGGAAGAAACGCGTGTTTTCACCCGCGAAATCGAACGCTTTCAGCCTGAAGTTTTCAGTCACCGTGACTATCACACTCGCAACGTCTTGGTTTTTAAAGACGAATTGGTACTCATAGATTTTCAGGATGCCCGCCTGGGCCCGGCGGAATACGATCTGGCAAGCTTGTTTTATGACGCCTATATTCCCCTAAACGAGTCCGAACGCGAAACGCTCTTGGCGGTGTACAAGACGGCTCTGGGCCATTTCCCGCTAGCAGCACAGATTGACTGGCACCTACTTCCCCAACGCCTAGATCAAATTGCTTTTCAACGAACGGTAAAAGCCGCGGGTAGTTTTGCTTCCTTTTTCACGCGATACCAAAAGAAAACCCATTTACCGTACCTGATCCCCGCGCTAACCGCTGCGAAGTCACTTCAGAAAAAGCTCGGCTCCAAAGTGCCGTCTCTCCCCATCGAAGAATGGCTAGAGCAATGTAAGCAGGTGCAAAAATGAAGAAACAAACCGGAATTCGAAAAGCCATGTTACTCGCGGCGGGGCTTGGGACGCGCCTGCTTCCAATTACGGAAAAGACCCCCAAACCTCTTGTACCCGTTCTGAATGCCGCGAATGTTTTGTACGGGCTCTTTCTGCTCAAACGCAGTGGAATCGAAGAGGTGGTGTTAAATCTGCATCACTTGCCGGAAGCAATCGAAACTGCGCTGGGCGACGGAAGCAAGTTTGGCCTCAAGATCCATTATTCCCGCGAACAACTGCTATTGGGTACCGGGGGTGGACTAAAAAAGGCGCAGCCTTTTTTCGGAAAGGAACCACTGGTTCTCGTGAACTGTGATTTTATTACCAACACGGATCTACTGCCCTTTATCGAAAAACACCGTGCTCAAAAGTCGCTGGCGACAATGCTTCTATGGGAAAATGCGCAAGCTCAGGCCTTTTACTCCAAGGTCGGAGTCGACGGAGAGGGCCACCTCTGTACGCTCCCCTTACTCTCCACGGGAACTCCAGCACGAACGGGAATCTTCACCGGGATCCACATCCTGGAAAACAAGGCTTTTGATTATCTGGAAGAAGTTCCGAGTGGAATTAACCAGGTCCTTTATCCACAGCTGATGAAAGACGAGCCCGAACGCGTATTTGGTTTTTTTCTAGATAAAGCCTATTGGTACGACACAGGCGAACTTCGGACATTGTGGTCGACATCCATAAAACTTCTCACCGCCCTCAAAAACGGCGAGGGTTTATTGCGAGAGTTCATGAAAACATTTGGAGGCTATGAAGAAAAAAGGCCGGGTGTCTGGGCTCCCACAAGTGTAACCCTTCCAAAGGAAGCCGTTTTCCACGGACCTGCTGTTATCGGAGAGAATTGCACGATCGGCCCACGGACCGTCATTGGCCCCTATGCAGTGCTAGGCGACAACAGCGCCGTAGCGGAAGAAGCTCAACTCACACGCTTTGTGGGGTTGGCCGGCTCAAAGATTGCTGCGTACCAGGCTTCAGAATGCGCGTTACTCTATGAAGATCGCCTGATCCCGATGGACAAATCGCTAAAAGCCTAAACCATTGGACTGATACCCAGCACGAAGTTCTTGAGGAACCGTTTTGGCATTCCCGCCCACCGAACGCAGAGCTGCTGGGCCGCTGATGCCTTCAAAACCGGAGCTCATGTTGGTCACTGAGGTGGTCCGTGGAACACTGGTCACGGCCCCTGTGGGTACGGCAGCCTGCTGACTGAAGAGTCGATTAGCAAACACACCACCACCTTGAACGCCCATGGCCGGATTGAACTGCTGTGCGCTTTGCGCCTGCAACTGGTTGATCAGGGCTGTTTGCGCTTGAATGGCTCCGGCTTGTTGCGCCTGAAGAATTGCGTCTGAAGGCGCTGTTCTCACCGGTGCAGTCCGGAAAATATCATTCCAAGCTGGAGATGGGCCCATCTGGTAAACAACTGGCTGTTGGGCCCGTTGCTGCTGCTGCTGCTGTTGTTGTTGCTGTTGGCTAAACATCTGCTGCATCATCCAGTTATACATTTGAGCCATCATCCCCTGGTTGGGGTCTTGCTGCGGCATCATGTTCTGCATCGGATCTTGCTGCATCATGGGCTTTTCTTTTGCCATTGGTGCTGGAGCCGGTGTAGCAGCTGGTTTTTCCATCTGCTTGGCTTGTTGATTGTTTTGCTTGGCCAGTTCTTTCAACAAATCATTCTGCATTTTCTGCCTTTGCGCTGCCAAGTCAGCTTCTCGACGAGCCATTTGGTCCTGGCGAAGCTGTTCCGCTTTTTGCTGCTGGAGCTGCATATCCATGGTGTCTTTGAGCGCGTCAAAAGCCTTTTTGGTTGCCGCGGTTTGCGCGGCAATTTCATCCTGAAGTTTTTTCGTTAAGTCCTGGCTGAGCGCCTTGAGAACTTCCTCGGGCTTTTCTTTCATTTCAGGCCCAGGTTCTGGCTTCATGGGTTCTTCCATTTCATCCATTTCTTCTTTTGGTTGTTCTTTCTTGGCTTCAAAGCCGTCAAAAGCATCTTTTTTCTGTTCCGCCACTGCGGGAGTCTTGGGCTTGAGCGTGCAAATGTCCGCGGTGTCCATGGACTTGAACTCTTCTATCGCCTTTGCGGTTTTTTCTAAACCTTGCTTAAATCTCGTGTCTTTGGCCGGATCAAATGCGGCTTTGCGGGCCTCGGGCTTGGGTTCCGCGCCCAAAAATAAAGAAAGCGTTTCATCCAACCCTGCTGCGGTTGTTTTTTCCCATTCGGTGGACTCTCCGCGCGTTTTGATGAGATCTTGGATCTGTTTAGTGAGCGCCACAAAAGATTTTTCGTCAAACTGGCGCTTACGAATAACCGCTCCGGTTTTGAAATCTCTGGACTCGAACAAGGCCGTGCCTAAAGCTTTGTGGTACTCGTCCACCAATTCGGCGAGCCGATCGGCTGCTGGGTCTTGGTTTGGGCTGCAAGTAGCCAGTCGAGCGCGCAATTGCACATTTTGCTCGACGAGCTCCTGCAACTTTTCATAGGAAGCTTTTTCAAATTTCCTGTCGCTGGTTTCCCCTTTAGCGTTGGTGATGTTTACCTGAATGTCTGTGGCTTTTGCCTCGGTGATCCGGCCGTACTGGGATAGACCGTCCGGAAGTTTTGGCTCCACTATTTCGGGCCGAGTGACGGTTCCTTGTGGCGCAGTAACATTCGAATGTTCAGCGCCCATATCGGCATCGGCCTGCGCGGGCACCGACATACTCAGAATTAAAGCACTTACCAAACCAATGCGAAATCCGGCCTTACCCATAAAACCACCTCTGGGGAGACATCCCCCACTCCGAACTCACTGGAAGTGCAATGGCCATTCCAGAATAGGCATTAGGCTTGCGGGAAGCCCTTGGTAGGGTGAGCACTCGCTGTGCCCGGCGGAGCAGGGTGTTGGGGAGATCTACAATTTCGGGACAGGGTCAAAGCACCGCCAAGAAATCATTAGGGAATTTTTTTTAAAGCGGCATAAAATGGAGTTGTCTGGATTTTAGACAGCCGCTGTGACGATTCCGGTATACACCCAAAAACCTAAGGATAATCACGATGAGAACACTGATCCAGAGGGTAACGAGTGCACAGGCAGCCGAGACCTCGGTGCCAAATAAGAGCATCGCATCAATCGGTGCGGGGATGGTGATTCTAGCCGCATTCGAAAACGAGGACTCTCCAGTCAACATCGAGCAAATGGCTCAAAAGATCAAATCTTTACGCATTTTCTCTGACGCGGCTGGCAAGATGAACCACCCTGGGCCGGATGTCGCCGCGAGCTACCTAATCACTTCGCAGTTCACCCTTTTTGCGGAGTGTAAGTATGGAAACCGCCCCTCTTTTTCCCAGGCGGCCGACAAGGCTCGTGCCAAGGAGTATTATGAGCATTTCGCAAAAACCCTGCAGCGCCTATTGGGAACGGAAAACGTGCAATGGACTCCGTTTGGATCGGACCTGCAGCTCACTTTGACCAATGATGGCCCTGTCACTATTTGGCTCGATAGCAAGGAAGTGCTATAAAGCTCCCCATGGCCGAGAAACTTGAACGCTACGAAGACAATGTCCCAGGGCGTTGGTACGTAGATAAAAAATGCATCCTCTGCAGCGTATGCTCCGAAGCGGCCCCAAAGAATTTTCGAGAAGCTGACTCCAACGACCACGATGTCGTTTACAAACAACCTGAAAATCAGGCCGAAGAAGATCAGTGCCTGGAAGCCATGGCTGCGTGCCCTGTCGAAGCCATTGGAAATGATGCTGAATAACGCCTTTTCCTCTCCTGCTTAAAACCTTGCCGACCTCGGCCTGTAGAGAATACAAAGTACTTTCTTTGTGTGAAGCCGGGGCCAGAAGTGCCCTACTTTGGGGGGTCGGATGTATTTTGTTTCATTTGCAATATTTGTCGCCGCTTGCTTTTTGGGCTTTCCCTGTTTTGCAGAAATACCCGCTCCGCCCAAAACCGTTCCTCTCGTTATGCAGTTTTCGCCAACAGTGCGAGCGCAGTTCTCTGAGGAACAGCTAAAGACTCTCGACGCGCTGACGGATCAGTTAGCCCAGCAGGTTTCCATTTATAGCGGATTTGAAATCCAATTGCCCGAGCCTCACTTGCAAGACGGGCCTCGACTCGTAGATCTCCGAGCCAAGTTTGATCTGAACACCCCAGAACGTCTTCAGAGATTGGCTTTCCATGCTGATGGCGAGCGCCGCGTCCTAACCGAAGCCGAAAAAGCCCAGTTTCAGTTCGACTCCACATTTCTCAATGAAGATCCAGCCGCTGCCGGATCGTACGATCTTTGGACCGTCCGCTGGAAATTCGCGCATAAGGGGGAGAGTGCCATCCGCGCTACTTTTCAAACGGACATGGCCTCTGGATTGCGGCGGTTGTTCGTAGAAGTGCCTGAGTCGCTCGTAGGGCACACCCGATCGAGTGTCTTGGTGAGTCTAAAGAATATCGCCCTTGGAGCCCGTTCCACCTTGAGCAAACTCGTCGGCCTGCCTGAGTCCAAGCGCAAATACTCGGCCGAGGAAGTACGTACTTTGCTCCTGCAGGAAAGGGCGGAATTTATCGGGGGAGCAAATGTGTATCCCCAAGAAGATCTGGTTGAAGAAGAAGTCGATACCCATTCCCAGATGGATCCTTTTGTCTGGCCTGCCGATGCGATCCTAGCCAATAGGGCCGTGATTGAAAAAGCGGAACCCATTTTGGCAAAACTCTGGAACCAGACGGATTCAGACAAGAGGTTTTCCACTGCTGGAAGCGGAAGCTTTGCCACAGCAGTGAGGGGCCGCAAACAAATTCATTTCCTCTCGTTAATTGAGCAAAACCCCGAACTGGAGAATATATACCCAGGGCTAGGGCTGGAAATCGCTAAACATGCGGCCGTTTTGGGCATGTTAGAAGAAGCCAAGTATGAGCTTGCAGAGCGCGTGGCTCAACGCAAGGCGGATTTCGAAACGACACTCAGGGCCCAATACCCGATCCGCTCGCGTATCCCTGAGTGGGTCGAAGCCCGCGTGGAAGCGGACGCGCAAGAATATTTTGAAAAGCTTCGCGACTCTCGACTGGATCAGCTAGCGCTTCGACTTCGAACAGCGGAAGGAGGTCGCTTCAAAGAGTTTGCTGGCTTTATCGAATCCGCAATGCTTTTCACGCAAGAGGTTGAGGCGGGAGTAAAGCGAGACCTAGAAAAAGAAAAGGTTCCTGCCAGCAGCCACACTGTGACCAGTCGCATCTGGCGCTTGAAAAACTGGGTCGTTACCAAGTCAGTGAACGCAGAGGGCGAAACCGTATATACCGGCGGCCCTTACAAAAGCTTTGCGGAGGTCCACTCCAACACGTATTTTTGGCGCCTCAAAATAGCGCTTCAACGATCTTACTCGGCGTTCAAGGAAATGGGCCACTTCGCTTTTTATCGTCATCTGTGGGCAGGGCCGTTAGGTATTCGTTCGTTGGTCGAGGCAAACCCTTTTCCATTTACATTCATGGTCGACCCCGAAACCGGCAATATCATCGAGAATCCCCATCGTTCTCAAATGGGAACATTGCTTTCCCGTTTTGTCGAAATTCAATCTAATCTCACTCAAGTACGGGAAGAGTTTAAAAACCGTCCGGACACTGCCGAGTTTTCAAAATGGCTCTTGAATTATCCCCATGCCTTTTGGCACGGCTTAGTGCGACGGATTGCAGAGCCGCTCTTTGTAAATGGAGCACAGCTCTTGGGCTTTTACGGAGTGAATATCGCGCTGCCGTACTACCTGGGTACACATTACCCGGTCGAAACTCTAAGCGTTCTCGCGGCACTGCCGTTCGTTTACGGTTTTTTCCCGCAAGCGAGTGAACTGGCAAAAGAGTCTCCAAAAATACTCCATCAGCTTGGTCCGAAAGGGGTATTTTCTGCTTTTTACCAAGGACTCAAAGGCATTGCGTGGAACGGGCTCACTGTTCCTTTGGCCCATTGGCTCAAGGGAGTTTCTCATTTTTGGGTTTCCACTAGCAGAGATTTTCTGGTTCGCAACTTACTTTTTAGCTTGCAACCCAACATGCCCGGTCAAAGCCCGAGTTATTTTTTCCAGCGCATCCAAGGCCCTGGTGCAGAGGGCGGGTACGTGTTCGAGATTTCGCAAGCAATCGCTTTGACGGCTCTCGTAGCGAAACTCGAATTGACTGAATTAGAGCAACACCGGTCGGTAGTGGCGCGTTTGCTAAACCAACCCGAGCGTGAAGTAGAAAAGTTCTTTGCTCCGGTTTTCCAACTCACCCAAGGCCATCCTAGCGCTACGTTTGATGACGGAAATCCGCTTGTCGAAAGGGCTCGTTTGTTCGCTCAAGCCCAGTTGAAAGAGTTGGATGAGCTTATTTCCGAACGCAAACACGTATTGGATCGCGCTCTCCCCGAGAGCCCGGCACCTGCCGCGTTTAAGCTCCCCAAGGCGGATCTGGAACAAGCCGTTTCCAAGGGCATTCGATTGACAAGAGCGTTTTTTGAAAAAGGTGTCTTTGAGCAAATGATCCCGGAAGAAATCGCCGAGTTTTGGCGAAGTCGATCGTTGGAAGAGGGTGATTGGTCTGGTCTAACCACTCTGATGTTGGCCCAGGTGTTTGGAGAGGGTGTTCTCACTCCCATAACCACCGAAGAAAAAAAGTTCAGCGCGCAACTCAGTACGCCCAACACGAACACACGTTCTATTCCTCGTTCCGAACTCACTTGGACGGTGGAAAGATCTCGATCCTCTGCCCCAGAGCTAAGAGCCGTGACCAGCCAAGAAATTTGTTCTTCTTGGCTCGCAGCGTACGGAGAAGGGTGGGGAAGATACCAGGATTTGGGCTATCAACCCTCGGCCCCGAGACCCGGGAAAGTGCTACCGAAACCACGTCGTTCACGGGGCTGGTTTAGCGGGTTGGTGGACTAGACTACCAAAGTACGATTGAAAGTTCGGCAGAAGTGCTGGAGATAAGACTCCTTCACTTCGGCCAGAGAAGGGCAAGACTCCCGGAGTTCAACGGCCAGAGATGTCATGACTTCGCTCGGAAATCCGCAGGGACGGATCTTAGCAAAACCACTGAGGTCATTATCTACGTTTAGCGCGGTGCCATGGTAGGTCACCCAAGAAGAAACAGCCACACCAATACTGGCGATCTTCTTTTGCTTGCCGGCAATCCAAACACCGGTTGCTCCCGGTCGACGTTCTCCCTGCAATCCGTAATCTGACAGGACATCAATCAGTACTTGTTCCAAGCGGCGTAGGTACTTGTGGAGATCCCGTTCGGTTTCTTGCAATTTGAGAATTGGGTAGCTCACAAGCTGCCCAGGGTTGTGAAAAGTGATTTGCCCACCCCGTTCAACCGAGACCGTTGGAAAGGCCTGATCCGTCTCCTGTTGCGACGATCGCCGGCCAAGAGTGTAAACATCAGGGTGTTCTACAAATAGAAGCCGATCAAAACTCAAATGCCCGTGTTTCCGCCGAGTGAGCAACTCGAGCTGGTACTGATAGGCCTGATCGTAATCTCGGACGCCGAGATCTTCGAGCAAAAGGCCCTTTTCCAGCGTCGACTCAGACGCGCGGTGGGGGTGCGGTTGCAGAACGACCATGACCAGCTCCTGCGGCAGGTGCCTTGTAAATGTGGATCGGCTGGAATACCGCCGCTTCCACTGCTTCGGGGAAGGCCTCGGGCAAAGTCGGATGCGTATGAATTGTGCGAATAATATCCTCAGCGCACGCACCCATTTCGACTGCCAGATTCGCCTCCGCGATTAAGTTGGATACTTCTGGGCCAACCATGTGGACCCCCAGTACGGTCTCCCCTTTTTCAGCGATGAGCACTTTTACAAAACCATCTGTTTCATTGGTACTGAGCGCGCGGCCGTTGGCGACAAAAGGGAACTTACCCACTCGATAAGCAATGCCTTTTTCTTTACATTCTTTCTCGGTCAGGCCGCACACAGCGATTTCAGGGTCACAAAAAACCGCCCAGGGCACGCTTTTATAATCTTTGAAGGACTTTTCGCCCGCGATAGCGGCGGCGACCAACAACCCGTCCATAGAAGCGCGGTGCGCTAGCTGAGGAGCTCCAGCGACATCCCCAATAGCATAGACGCCCGGAACGTTCGTCAGACTCTGATTGTTGGCTAAGATATTTCCTCGCGCATCGAGTTTGACACCGAGTTTCTCTAAGCCCAGCCCATCTGAGTTCGGTTTTCTGCCGGCGGAAACCAAAATATGAGTGGCTTCCAGCACCTGCTTGCTTTTGTCGGCTGCCTCGACCTCCAAATGCAGGGTGGCCGATTTTGCCGGGTCCGACTCCTTTAGCCCCATCGCTTTGGTATTGGTCAGAATCTTCATCCCGAGCTTCTTAGCTTTTTTCTCCACGACCTGGACTAACTCCGGATCGACCGAAGCAAGTAGCTGAGGTGCCGCTTCCACGATAGTGACTTCGCTTCCAAGCTTTGCGTATACCGTCCCGATTTCCAGCCCGATAAACCCTCCACCGATGACCAAAAACTTTTTGGGAATCGTCTGAAAATCCAATGCTCCTGTGGAGTCGACGATATTCTTTCCGTTGTATTTGAGAATAGGAATTTCTATGGGCCGAGAACCCGTAGCGATGACGATTGCAGGTGCGGTAACGGTTTCTTTACCGCCGCCTTCTAGTGTGACCTCTAAAGTCTTGGCATCTTTAAAGACCGCAGTTCCCTTAATGGCCTCGACTTTATTCGACTTAAGAAGCCCCGCTACTCCACCGGTGAGTTTTTTTACCACTCCGTTTTTCCATGTCTGGAGTTTTGCCCCATCGACAGCAACACCGGATACTTTTAGCCCCATCTCTTCAAATTCGTGGTTGGCTTTGTGATATTGGTTTGCTGCGTAGATAAGAGCTTTGGAAGGGATGCACCCTACGTTTAAGCAGACGCCTCCCCAATACTCTTTGTCGATTATCGCGGTTTTTTTTCCAAGTTGCGCCAAGCGAATTGCGCAAACATATCCCCCGGGACCTGCTCCAATTACAATTGCGTCGAAGTTTTTCATGCAAACACCAGCCTTGAAGGTTCAGACAAGAAGTATATCAGACGGTTCATAAAACGTGCGGCATCCGCGCCATCCACCACCCGGTGATCCACCGAAAGCGAAAGGAACATAACATCGGCTATAACGATTTCGTCGTCTTTGACGACGGGGCGCTTGCGAATGGCATTGACACCGAGAATTGCCACTTCGGGGTAATTTATCACTGGAGTCGCAAAAACTCCTCCGATGCTCCCGGCGTTCGTCAAAGTGAACGTCCCGCCTTTGAGGTCTTCCATGGCGCTCTTGCCAGTTCGTGCTCTTTCGGAAAGCGTCGTGATATCACTCGCCAGTTCCCAAATGCTTTTAGCGTCCGCTGCCTTGATAACCGGTACCATCAAACCATTCGGGGTGTCTGTAGCGATCCCAAAGTTGTAATCCCCCTTGAGAATAATTTCTTGGCTCTCGTCATCCAGAGAGGCGTTGAGATACGGAAATTCCTTCAAGGCTGGGACCAAGGCCTTGATGATGAAAGGCAAGAACGTCAGCTTAAGGCCGCGCTTTTCCGCTTCAGGAAGTGCTGCTTTGCGCATAGCAACGACTTCGCTCATATCGACTTCTTCGACATAAGTAAAATGCGCCGCCTTGTGCTTGGACAAGGACATGCTCTCGGCAATTTTTTTCCGAATACCACGCAGAGGGATTTTTTGTATGGCTCCCCTTTGTACCGCCGGAACGGGCGCGATAGGGGCAAGGCGGGTTTCCTTGTTCGCCGAGGGAGTCGGGTGCGAGCTGCGTGGGGCGGCCGCCTGGCGCCCTTCGTACGCCAGCTGAACGTCTTCTTTGGTAATACGTCCATTGGGTCCAGTGCCCGAAAGCTCGCCCAGTTTGACATTCAGATCACGCGCCAATTTGCGAGTGGCTGGAGTGGCCAAAACATCAAACGGGATTTCGGGTTCGGCTGCGGTAGTAGGAACAAGCGTTGGGCGTCCGGCGGCCATTGCCCCCGCTGGTTCTGCTTTGGCTGGAGCCGGCTTAGCAGCAGCCGGGGACTCTGCAGGTTTCGCCGCGGCCTTGCCTTGTTCGGTAATGCGCAAAATCACTTTGCCGACTGGAACAGTTTCGCCTTCTTTCGCGTACAAGCCTTCCACAACACCCGCAACAGGAGCGGGTATTTCCACGGTGGCTTTATCAGTCATGACCTCCACCATCGGCTGATCCGCCGCGACGGTTTGCCCTGCTTGAATGAGCCATTTGGTAATCTCGCCTTCGTGAACGCCTTCGCCTATATCCGGTAGTTTAAAATCCATGCTTCACCTAAGTCCGACTTTCTAAAAGTTCTTCACTTTGCCTACAGCCAAAGCCACTCTCTCTGGATCTGGCATGTAAACATGTTCCAACGTGTACGGGAAGGGGGTGTCAAAGCCCGTCACCCTCACTATTGGGGCGTCTAAGTACAAAATCGCCTCTTCAGCGATTATTGCGGAGAGCTCGGCACCAAAACCACAAGTTTTGGGCGCTTCTTGCACAATCACGACGCGCCCCGTTTTTTTAACTGACTCGAGAATAGTCGATTCGTCGAGAGGAACCAAGGTGCGCAGGTCGATGACTTCACAATCCGCGCCGCGAGGAGCAGACAGCTCAGCAGCTTGCAAACAAACGGGAACCATGGCCCCCCATGCGAGGAGAGTAACATCTTTTCCTGGACGCACGATATTGGCCTTACCAAGCTCGACGGTGTACGCGTCTTCGGGCACTTCGCCCTTTACCGACCGGTAAAGCTTTTTGGGCTCTAGGAACATCACCGGGTCTTCGTCTCGCATAGAAGCGATGAGCAATCCTTTGGCATCGTAAGGATTGGAAGGCACCACCACTTTCAAACCCGGGGTATGGCAGAAATACGCTTCGGAACTTTGAGAATGGTAATGGCCCCCGCGAATTCCTCCGCCGTAAGGCGTCCGAATTACCATCGGACACGTAAAACCGCCGCCGGAGCGGTAGCGGATTTTGGCCACTTCGCTGACGATTTCATCAAATGCCGGATAAATAAAATCCATGAATTGGATTTCGGGGACAGGCCTCATTCCATTGACTGCCATTCCCATGGCCATTCCGATAATGCCACTTTCGTTTAGGGGAGAATCCATTACACGATCTGCGCCAAATTCTTTTTGTAAACCTTCAGTGGCGCGGAATACTCCGCCGTTATGACCGACATCCTCGCCCATCAATACAATGCGCTCATCAAGACCCATTTCGGTATAAAGAGCGTCCCGAACCGCCTGAACTAGAGTAAGTGTCGCCATGGGTTCTCCTTAGAGGGGAAAAGCTTCGCTGGTGTTTTCGAACTTGCCACGTAGTTCGCCTTCGTGCACCAGAGCTTCCATTTGCCGTTTTAACTGGGGCGTCATCTCAGCGTAGACATCTTCAAACATCGACTCGAGAGAAGGAGGTGGCATGGGTTCCGCTTCTTCAATCGCTTCTGCGATCTGCTTTTTAAGTTCTTCTTGAAGCGCTTTTTCTTTGGAATCGTTCCACAAGTTTTTGTCGGCTAGGTACTTACGAAACCGCTCAATGGGATCGCGTTTTTTCCAAGCTTCATAGAGTTTTTCGTCTCGATACCGAGACGGGTCGTCAGAAGAAGAATGCGGTCCCATTCGAAAAGTCAGACACTCGATAAAGCTAGGACCTTCTCCACGGCGCGCTCTTTCTGCAGCTTCTTGAGCGGCCACATAGACCGCCAAAACATCGTTCCCATCGACAGCGGCACCGGGCATTCCGTAACCTGCTGCCTTAGAAACCAAGGTGCCGGTAGCACACTGCTTGGCCAGGGGAACCGAAATCGCATACTGGTTATTGGTACAGATAAAAACCGTGGGTGCTTTGTACACGCCCGCAAAAGTCATCCCGGTGTGAAAATCATTCTCTGAAGTCGCCCCGTCGCCAAAATAGGTAATCGAGATTTCGCCGGTTTTGCGCAAACGGCCCGCGACTGCCGCTCCCACGGCTTGAATGACTTGGGTAGCAATGGGGCTTGAGACACTGAAGAGTTTCAAATCGGCAAAACTGTAGTGCACCGGCATCTGGCGGCCCTTAGCGGTATCGCCTGAGTTTCCCCAGAGATTGGCCAGCATTTTAACCATCGAGGCGCCGCGGTAAAGAAAGAGCCCTGGCTCACGATAGCTCGGAAACGCCCAGTCTTTTTTTGCCAGCACCGCGGCTGTTCCTGTTTGGATGGCCTCTTGACCAAAGGACGGAACGTAAAAACCAATTCTCCCTTGGCGCTGCAACATCATGCCGCGTTCGTCGAAAGCGCGGGTAAGAGCCATATTACGGTACATGGCGATCAAGGTTTCTTTTGCAATCTTGGGTTCTTTTTTCGGATCGACTGAACCGTCTTCATTCAAGACGGTGTAACAATCTTCACGAAGGACTGAAGTGCGGGCTTTGGCTTTCACAGATGTATTTTTCTTTTTGTTCAAAACTGCCTCAGTGTTTTCTATCATTTTTTTCTTAAAAGCCCTTCCAAGAACTTTTCCCCCGCTCGGTAGCTGCTCCGGACGAGAGGCCCGGACGGGACACACAGAAAACCTTTTCGAAGGCCTAGCTCTTCCAACGCTTTAAAAGTCGCCGGTGAAACGTACTCGTCGACAGGCAAGTGCCAGTTCGACGGGCGCAAGTACTGTCCAATGGTGAGGATCTCCACATTCACCGCGCGGAGATCGTCCATAGCTTGGCCGACCTCTTCGGTCGTTTCGCCGAGGCCGAGCATAATCGAACTCTTAGTGTAGGCCGAGGGACGGTGTGTCTTAGCAAATGACAAAACGTCGAGCGATTGGCGGTATCCACAACGCCCATCGCGCACCCTCTTTTGGAGGCGCTCGACTGTTTCGATATTATGGGCAAAAACATCGGCGCCCGAGTCCACCACGCGTTCGACGGCTTTGAGATCGCCACGGAAATCAGGAACGAGAATTTCGACCAAAGTCTCAGGGCGTTTGCGTTTGATAGCCTCCACGGTTCGACCAATATGATCAGCCCCTCCGTCGGGGAGGTCATCGCGATCTACCGAGGTCAAAACGACGTAAGTCAGTCCTAGTTCTGCGATCGCACTGGAAACATTTTCCGGTTCGGCGGGATCGAGTGCTCCGCGAGGATTGCCGGTTTTCACATGGCAAAACTTGCACCCACGCGTACAGGTGTCCCCCATGAGCATGACCGTCGCGGTCCCCCCGCTCCAGCACTCAGCGACATTCGGGCAAGCGGCCTCTTCGCAAACAGTGTGAAGCTTTAATTGCCTTAATAGCGTCTTGATCTTCAAATAGTTTTCGCCGCCAGGAGGGCGGATTTTGAGCCATTCGGGCTTAGGAGTCGTTTGTGGTTGCGCCATGATAGTAAGGGTCAGTTCTAGTAGAAAATGGAGGGGTAAGCAACTTCGCCCGCACTAAACGCGGAGCAGTTACAGATAGAAATTATACGCCGCGTTGATGGGGCCCCCAGATTTCTTTGTGCATTTGAACCTGCATTGTAACCGGCGCCTGCGCATCCAAGATCCAACGGGCAAGGTCGGCTGGCTTCACCTTCCCCGCAACTGGCGAATACAAAACCGCGCATTTTTCGATGAGCCCGTAGCGTTCGCACGCATTCTGAGACCACTCAAAGTCCTCTTTGGAAGCAATAACAAATTTGAACTGATCGTGGGGTTGAACCAAAGCGCAGTTGTCCCAAACCATCGTGTCCGCTTCGCCACTATCGGGACACTTCAAATCGACGACTTTAATTACTGCCGCGGGCACTTTTTCAATCGAGAAACTGCCGTTCGTCTCTAATGAAACGGTATAGCCCTCTTTCAAGAGCCTATCCATCAGTGGGTAGATTCCCTGCTGCCCTAAGGGCTCGCCCCCCGTCAGGCAGACGTAGCGAGTTTTGTGGTTCCTAATCTGGGACAAGATCGCGTCTAGGGCCATCACCGTACCATGCCAAAAGGCGTAGCGGGTGTCGCAATAGGTGCACCTCAGGTTGCAGGTCGCTAGACGGACAAAAACCGTCGGTTTTCCTACGAGCAGACTTTCGCCTTGAATGCTGTAGAAAATTTCGTTGATTTTGAGGCCCTGGTCCAGCATGGAGGCGGACTATCTCACACCCTGGGACGACTGAGAAGCCTTTACCAGACTGGCTCTAGAGCTGCTGCCGAGTGATGGCGCGTTCGAGTTTGAGCTGGTACTTACGCATCTGTTTTTCATCCAAAGAGGTCGAGAGGGCCTGTTCCGCTTTTTTCTGTGCGGATTTTGCTCGGCTCTGGTCAATCTCCCCGGCCTCTTCGCAAGTCTCCGCCAGAACGATGACCTTGTTCTTGCGAACGATGGAAAAGCCATAACTCACCGCAAACTTGCGCTCCGCAGCCGCGGTTGGGAAGCTCATGACCCCGGTGGACAATATCGTGACGAGATCCGTGTGACCGGGCAATACCGTAATCGTCCCGCTCTGTGTAGGAAGCGTGATGCGTTCAACTTTCACGTTCTCCAGTATGCGTCGAGCAGGGGTTACGATATCGACTTCGATCACGCAGCACCTCGAAGTTTTTCTGCTTGAGCAACGGCTTCTTCGATCGTTCCAACCATGTAGAACGCTTGCTCAGGCAGGTCATCGTGTTTGCCTTCGACGATTTCTTTGAAGCCTCGAACCGTGTCCTTGACCTCAACGTATTTGCCCTTATTGCCAGTGAACTGCTCCGCAACGAAAAACGGCTGAGACAAGAACCGCTCAATACGACGAGCTCTGGCAACGGTGACTTTATCGTCTTCGGACAATTCATCCATCCCAAGAATTGCAATGATATCTTGCAGGTCCTTGTAGCGCTGGAGCACGCGCTGCACTTCGCGAGCGACTTTGTAATGCTCCTCGCCCACGACTTCCGGTGTTAACAGACGGGAGGTCGAAGCCAGCGGATCCACCGCTGGGTAAATCCCTTTTTCCGAAATGGCTCGTGACAAGTTTGTCGTCGCATCCAAATGTGCAAACGCCGTTGCCGGTGCCGGATCCGTGTAATCATCCGCAGGAACGTAAATCGCCTGCACCGAAGTGATAGACCCCTTCTTGGTACTGGTAATACGCTCTTGAAGCTGCCCCATCTCCGTTGCCAAAGTCGGTTGGTAACCTACTGCGGAAGGAATACGGCCAAGCAGCGCCGAGACTTCGGAACCCGCCTGAGTAAAACGGAAAATATTATCCACGAATAAAAGAACGTCCTGGCCTTCTTCGTCTCGGAAAAACTCCGCTGCGGTCAAAGCCGAAAGAGCCACTCGCAAACGCGCTCCTGGCGGCTCATTCATCTGTCCGTAAACCAGACAGGTCTTGTCGATGACGCCGGACTCTTTCATTTCCATCCAGAGATCGTTCCCTTCTCGGGTACGCTCTCCCACGCCAGCAAAAACCGACAATCCGCCGTGCTGGGTGGCGATGTTGTTGATTAGCTCCATGATCAAAACTGTTTTTCCGACGCCGGCCCCACCGAACAAACCGATCTTTCCGCCCTTGGCGTAGGGGGCTAGCAAATCGACGACTTTAATGCCGGTAACTAGCATTTCCACCTGAGTGCTCTGATCTTCGAACGACGGGGGTGGGCGGTGAATGGGGTATTTCTTTTTGGCTGCGACGGGGCCAGCCTGATCCACGGGCTCTCCGATCACATTCAAAATTCTACTCAACACTTCTCGTCCCACCGGCATGCTAATCGGGCTCTTGGTGTCGCGTGCTTTCATTCCGCGAGTCAATCCATCGGTAGAGTCCATAGCGATACAACGAACAACGCCATCTCCTAAGTGCGCTGCGACTTCCAACGTGAGATTGTCCTGGCCTTCGCCCAAGCTCGGGTTGGTGACTTTAAGCGCATTATAGATCGGGGGTAGGTTTTCCGGTGCGAATGCCACGTCCACTGCGGGACCGATTACCTGCGTAATTTCGCCAAAAGTTTCCATATTCACTCCTATTTCATCGCCTCAACGCCGCCGATGATTTCCAAAAGCTCTTTCGTGATGCTCGCCTGGCGGGCCTTGTTATATTCCAAAGTCAAAAGATCGATCATTTCGGACGCATTATTAGTCGCGTTTTCCATGGCGGACATTTGTGCGCCAAACTCACTTGCACGAGACTCAAGAACCGCCCGGAAAAATTGCGTTTTGAAATGGCGGGGGATCAACGCCTCTAGAACTTCGTTCTTGGAAGGCTCGAAAAGACTCTGCCCAAGCTGAGCTTCCTCGCTAATAGGAAGAACGCCCGCGACTCCTTCGGGAACCTCCGTAGAAACTGGGATCAATCGCTCCACGGTGATCTTCTGCTGAATCGCCGACTTGAACTCGTTGTACACCAAATAGACGGCATCAAAACCACCGGACTCGAACTCAGCCAAAATACCTTCGGCTACTTCGCCGACGTTGGAGTAGACGGGCCTGGATAAGAGACCCTCGTAATTTTTTCCAAATGCGGGATTCTTGCGAAAAAACTCAAACGCCTTCTTCCCGACGGTATCGATGACGACTTCAACACCCTCGGCCTGCTTCTGCTTCGTAAATCGACTCGCCTCTTTGAAAACGGATGAGTTGAAGGAGCCACAAAGACCGCGTTCGCCGGCCAATGCCACAACACGAATCCGTTTTTCCGTTCTCTTTTCCAAATACGGGTGCGAAACATCCGGCATCCGAGAAAGTGAAATCAAAACAGAATAGATCCGATAGGCATACGCCCGAGAGTTTAGAATCGCCTCTTGAGCGCGGCGCAACTTAGCTGCTGCCACCATTTTCATGGCGCGCGTGATCTGCCGCGTGTTTTTCACGCTACCGATCCGCTTTTTGATGTCCTTAAGGCTCGCCATTATGCAAACGTCGATTGAAGGGTTTCGATGATCGTATTCAAAGTGGCCTTCAAACCATCGTCCAAAGTCTTTTTCTCCCGGATGGAAGCAAAGACTTCTGGGTGCTTATTGTCGATCAGATCGTAGAGCGCTTTTTCAAACTCGGAAATCCGCTCGACCGGCAGCTTATCCAAGAATCCACTCGTGCCAGCATAAACAATGACGATTTGCCTTTCTACGGGCAGGGGCATGTACTGTCCCTGTTTCAAGATCGCCACCATGCGCTCTCCGCGCGCCAACATGTTCTGTGTGGCCTTATCGAGATCCGACCCGAACTGAGCGAATGCCGCCATCTCGCGGTACTGTGCAAGGCTCAGTCGCAAGCTCCCCGCAACTTGGCGCATGGCTTTTACTTGAGCACTACCCCCCACTCGAGACACCGACAGACCGACGTTAATCGCCGGGCGGACGCCGGAGTAGAAAAGGTCCGTATCCAAAAATATCTGCCCGTCTGTAATCGAAATAACGTTCGTGGGAATGTACGCCGATACGTCGCCTGCCTGAGTTTCAATGATCGGCAACGCCGTTAGGCTCCCGCCGCCCCGTGCGTCGGACAACTTAGCAGCACGCTCGAGCAATCGACTGTGTAGATAGAAAACGTCTCCGGGATAAGCCTCTCGGCCTGGAGGTCGACGTAATAGCAAGGACAGCTGACGATAAGCCTGCGCTTGTTTAGTCAAATCATCATAAACGATCAAAGCATGCTTTCCGGAATCCCGGAAATGTTCTGCCATGGTAACGCCTGTGTAGGGAGCGATAAACTGTAGTGGCGCCTGATCGCTTGCAGTAGCAGAAATTACCGTTGTGTACTCCATCGCACCGGAGCTGCGTAACTTTTCTACCACCTGAGCAACCGTGGAGGCTTTCTGTCCTATTGCGACGTAGAAGCAATAAACGCCCAAGCCTTTTTGGTTGATAATCGCATCGATTGCGATAGCGGTTTTTCCGGTCTGGCGATCTCCAATGATCAACTCACGCTGGCCGCGGCCAATGGGTACCATGGAATCGATCGCTTTGAGACCGGTCTGCAAAGGCTCTTTTACCGACTGGCGATCTACAATACCAGGGGCTTTGATTTCAACGTTACGAAAGGCTTTGGCGTTTATGGGCCCTTTTCCGTCGATAGGTTGTCCCAACGCATTTACAACTCGACCAATCAGGGCCTCTCCAGCCGGCACCTGGAGAATTTTTCCGGTGCGCTTTACGGTATCTCCTTCTTTTACAGAAGTGACATCACCAAAGATTGCTACCCCGACGCTGTCCTCCTCAAGATTGAGTACCACGCCAAACATTCCACCTGGGAACTCAACCATTTCACCGGCCATGGCGCTTTCCAGACCGTAGATCTTGGCAACTCCGTCCCCTACGCTTAGCACCGATCCGGTTTCCGCAACCTGAACCTCTTTATCGAATTCCTCAATGCGTTTGCGAATTATCGTACTAATCTCGTCGGCCCGAATCTCCATTACACTTCTCCTTCAACCAAACGTTCTTGCAAGCTATCCAACCAACCAGAAACCGAACCATCAAAAGTTCGGCTGCCGGCCACGACTTTGAGCCCCCCCACTAAACCCGGGCGGGAACGGTAGGTCGCTTCAACTTTCTTGCCCAAAACTTTTTCAAACTTTCCTTCAATGCTTTTCTTGTCGCCCTCGGTTACCGGCTGCGCGGTCCAAACCAAGATGGGCTGAACGCCTTCGTTCTCCCGCAACAAAACCCTCAGCCGTTCCACAATCGGCGCGAGCTGGGCCAAACGGCCCATTCTAGAAACGGCATTGAGAATTTGCACCGCCGGTTTTGAAAGGCCCATTTTTGAGGCTACATCCAATGCGACTTGAGTCTTGTCCTCTAGCGAAAACCCAGGAGAGGCGATTAAGAGACCTAGCTCTTGGTGCGTTTTTTCCAAAGACGAAAACTGCTCCAACTCCGCTAAGACAGAATCCGCGCCCGGCGTCCCTTTGAGCAGGTCAAACAACGCCTTGGCATAACGACTCGCTACCTTACCCGACGTGGCCATCAGCAACCCCTTCCAGGTAATCAGTAAGAAGTTTTTGGGAGTCTTTGGCTTCGACGTTTTGGCCGAGATACAAACGTGCCTGTTCGAGGCTCTCCTCCACAATCTGACGGCGAAGAACACGCTTTGCTTTTGCCGACTCCGCAGCAATCACTGTCGCCGCTTCTTCGCTGATTCGCTTGGTCTCCATATTCACTCGTGCAAGCGTGGTCTCTTTGAATTTTGCCATCGAGGCCTGGGCGTCTTTTACCTGAGCGTTGATTTCTGCCTGAGCGGCATCAGCCTTGGACTTCCAATGCGCGAGATCCGCTTTTGCGCCTTCGGACAAGGTGCGGGCCTCCTGAACTGAGGAGCCAATGGCAAGACTACGGGCCTGGAAGCCCTCAGCGATCGGCTTGCGACCAAAATGCCAAAGAATGAAAACGACAACCGAGAAGTTGAGCAACGTAGAAAGAAACTCTGTGGAGGCAGGGTTCATGTGGGCACCGCCGTTTCCACGCCTTTGTCTTGTTTTGAAACGGAAGGAGAAACCTGCACGCTTCGGCCCAGCATTTTGGATACAATCGCACTCGAAAACTCCAATACCGTACCATCCAAACTTTTACGGGCTTTTTGGGTCTCTTCTTCAAGAACCACTCTAGCAGCTTCGCTCGTTTTGGCCGCGGCATCGCGGGCGGACTGGATCCGGCTTCGCTCTTCTTCTTGAACTTTTTTCCGTTCCTCATCTGCCCAGGCACCGATCTTTTTCCGCTCAGACTTTAGAAAGGCCTCATAACTCGCCTTCAGCCTTTCAGCTTCGGCCCGATCTTTTTCCGCTGCCGCTTTCAATCCAATAGTTTGTTCTCGGCGCGCGCGGAGCAGGGCGAGATAAGGCCGATAGACCAAGGAGTCCAAAACAAAATAACAGGCAAAGAAAATCCCCACCTGAATTAGAAGCGTCATGTTGGGAATAAGAACCGGCTCGTGGTGCATAGTATTTCTTTTTTTACCGCTCTATTTACCGGAGGCTCTCCGGGTGCGGGCGCGCCAGAACAGCTATCACGCTGGTAAAAAGAGTGTCAAGGCAAGTGGGAGAGCAAATCGGTTTATGTAGAAGCGGAGCTGCGCAACGCGGGAAGGGGGCCGAGCATCTTTGTCTTACCTTCAAAGACAGCGCCTTCGTCTACTTGAAGAATGGCTGTCTGGATCGTTCCACGGACAACAGCGGGAGCTTGGATTTCAACTCGCTGCGTAGCGAAAACATCCCCGGTAAAATGGCCGGAGATCACGACCACATCGGCTTCGACCTGGCCGGTGACCTGAGCCTCGTCCCCAATGACCAAAATGTCGGGGGTAAAAATTTCGCCTTTGAAATGACCGTCGATACGGGCGGTCCCCTCAAACTGGAGACGCCCTTCTAAGTGGCACCCTTTTTGTAAAACGACGGTAACGTCGTGGCTTACAGAAGGGAGATCAAACGGATCCGACCGGCGTAGGAACATTTTGCCCTTTGAGTACGTCTACCAGCCTCATCAATTCGGCGGAGTTTCCGTACGAAATCTGAATAAATCCATGGGAAGGTGAGCCCACCATTCGCACGGGCGCCCCCAACACACGGCGCAAATCCTCCTCGAGCGCTTTGAAATTAGCGTCGGGGAGCTTTTGCTCTCCAGGTGCTTGGTTCTTCGAACGCAGAATCTCATTTACCCTACGCTCCGTGTCGCGAACGGAAAGCTTTTTCTTCAGCACGAGTTCTCGCACAGCGAGCTGGTCATCCATACTATCCAGAGCCAGCAATGCGCGCGCATGCCCCATGGTGATTTTACCCGAAGTAATGTCTTCGCGAATGGCGGACGGCAGTTTGAGAAGGCGCAGTGTATTTGCGATAGTTGCCCGGTTTTTGCCGACGCGCGTCGCTATTTCTTCTTGAGAGAGCTGAAACTCGTCGATCAGCTGTTGATAAGCGATGGCCTCTTCGATGCAGTTTAACTCTTCGCGTTGTACATTCTCGATAATGGCCATTTCGAGTGACGGTGCGTCACCAGAAATATCCTTCACAACGACGGGGACCTGTTTGAGCCCCGCTTTTTGTGCGGCGCGCCATCGACGCTCCCCAGCAATCAGTTCGTAATGTCCGTCGCGCTGCCGAACGACCAAGGGTTGGATGATCCCATGCACCTTGATGGACTCGGAGAGCTCTTCCAAAGCCTCTTTTGCGAAGATTTTTCGCGGCTGGTAGGTATTGGGGACGATTTTCTCAATGTCGCAAAGGAAAAAGCCCTTTTTCCCAGAGCCATCCAGAACGGGTTTTTCCGCGCCGGGGGCATCCGGAATCAGGGACGCAAGGCCCCGGCCCAAAACGCTTTTTTTCTTGTCGATTTCAAGTGAGGCCATTGTCGACTCCTGTTGTTTCCGCATTCATTCCCGATACAGGTACGGGAATCGAAGCGGCAGTCGCTGCGGTGACTTCGGTAATCTCTTCTTTGGTTTCCAAGCGGTGCATCACTTCTTGCGCCAGAGCAAGATAGCTTTGCGATCCTGTGGAACTAATGTCGTACAGAATAACCGGCTTCCCGTGGCTGGGACTCTCGGAAAGCTTCACGTTACGGGGCACAACGGTTTCAAAAACCGACCCCTTAAAATGGCTCTGGACTTCTTGAAGCACTTGGCGCGAAAGGTTGTTCCGCGAATCGTACATCGTCAATAAAATCCCCAGCTGCTTCAGCTCTCGGTTCAAACCTTTGCGAACGAGTTCTGCGGTTCGCAAAATCTGGCTCAGCCCCTCCATCGCGTAGTACTCACACTGAAGTGGAATCAGGTAGTAGTGCGCAGCGGTGAGCGAGTTCAAAGTCAAAAGCCCGAGGGAAGGAGGGCAGTCGATGATGACATAATCAAACCCGTTTGCCCCCAAGCCCTGAAGATCTTCAAATGCGTTTTTAAGTCGGGTTTCCCGTGCGATGGCCTGGACAAGTTCGACTTCGGCGCCACTGAGATTGTTGTCGGCGGGGACTACCTTGAGGTACTCCAGCTCCGTCGAGTAAATCGCCTCCCGAACTGGGAGCTCATCTACGAGCACATGGTAAATGTTTTTTTCGGCGAAGGAAGCTCGATCCAAACCCAGTCCGCTAGAAGCATTGCCCTGGGGATCGAGATCGACCAAAAGCACCCGTCGCTCTGCTGCCGCCAAGCAAGCCGCAAGATTAACAGCCGTTGTGGTCTTTCCTACGCCACCCTTTTGGTTGGCGATCGCGATGATGTTTGTCATAGTTTTTTGGAGATGCCTGGTATTTTTATCACATAGATCCGCCTGTATTCAAAGTATTTCTCTTCGCTTTGAATATTCCGAATACTCTCGACTAATCGACGGAACTTCCGGCTGACCAACCACTGAAAAACGCCAGCTCTTTATCGTTCCACGTGGAACAAATCCTCCGTGGGTTTGTTTCACGTGGAACGATGCTCATACACCGCGATTTTACGATTCCCAGCACCCTCTGGCAGTTCGTAAGATCCGGTGGAAAGGAGTCGATAGGGCTTAGGTGCCTCTGGAATATCGACACCGCCACCGAGACTCACGAGGAGGCGGCCGCCATTGCGAAAGTGGCGATGCATAAACGGGAAAAGCTCCGGAACAGGGAGCACCGCACGGGCAGTAAACAGATCCGTGTAGAGCTGGTCTGGAAGGGCGCCATACAGCGTGACCCTGCTCAACCCCAGCTGGGTGATAACTTCTTGTAGAAACAAACGTCGCTTGGCCAGCTTTTCATAGAGGCACACCGCCACTTCGGGGAAACGAATCGCAAATACCAGGCCTGGAAAGCCTGCCCCAGTCCCCAAGTCCCGCAGAGATCTTCCTTCGAGACACTCAAATGCTTTTTGGGCAATCCATACACTATCCGCGAAGTGGTAGGCGAAAGAAGTTTCGATCGATTTGCGCGACACAAGATTGATTTTCCCGTTCCACTCACGCAGGAGAGCGAAATAGGCATCATACATTTCCACTTCTTCCGGCCGAACGCTGGGAAGCGAAGCCGCGTGGGCTTTGAACTTTTCTCTAAGCAGAGGCGGACTCCTTTTGGCGCAAATGAAATAGAAGAGCGGTCAAAGCCGCGGGCGTAACCCCCGGGACAGACGAGGCATCCGCAAGGCTAGAGGGCCGGGCTGAAGTCAGCTTTTCTCTGACCTCATAGGAGAGCCCTGAAACCCGCCGAAAATCCAACTCAGACGGTATTGCCGTATCCACCATTCTTCGCAATCTCTCGATTTCCTGCCGCTGGAGCTCGATATAACCCGCATATTTAACCTCGATTTCGAGCGTTTCAGCGGTTTCGGCCGCTAAATCTCGAGAGAAAAGGCTTGGGCAGAGCGAAAACAGGTCTTCCAAACCGACCTCTGGGCGCTTCAAAAGCTGAAGAGCCGGCTGGGACTGAGACAATGGGGATGAGCCTAGAGTAGCTAAATAGGAGTCGACCTCTTGGCTAGGCTTGACGATCGCTCTACCCAAGGCTTCTTTTCCAGCGCTCAAGGCCTCCTGCCTCTGCTGAAACCTTTCAAATTCGCCATCACTAATGAGTCCCAGCGCATGGCCATAGGGAGTGAGTCGCAAATCCGCATTGTCCTCCCTCAAAGAAAGCCGGAACTCCGCACGAGAAGTAAACATTCTGTAGGGCTCGCTTACCCCATGAGTAGTCAAATCATCTATGAGTACTCCCAAGTAAGACTCTGCACGTGAAAGGGAAAAGCTGGGTGCCCCCTTGGCTCTCAAAGCCGCATTGATTCCAGCCATCAGCCCCTGAATCGCCGCTTCTTCGTACCCAGAGGTCCCATTTACCTGACCCGCTAGGAAGAGGCCGGGGAGATGCTTTGCTTCAAAACTCTTTGAAAGCTGCCTGGGATCGATGCAGTCGTACTCCACGGCGTAGCCGTAGCGAGCAAAACGGGCATTTTCGCAACCCACGATAGTACGAACAAATGCCTCCTGCACATCGGCGGGGAGGCTAGTAGAGATTCCGTTAGGATAAATCCAGTCCGAATCCAGCGCCTCGGGTTCAAAAAACAAAGGGTGGCGGTCTTTTTGGGGGAATTTTACAACTTTGTCCTCGATGGAAGGGCAATACCTTGGGCCTATTCCCTTAATTTGGCCGCTGTACAAGGGCGAGCGGTCTAAACTTGCCCGAATGGTTTCATGCATCTGGGGGTTGGAATAGGTCAGGTGACAATCGACCTGGGGAAGCAAAACCCTTGTGTCCCAAAAGCTAAACTTCCTGGGGGGACGGTCGCCTTCTTGCCGATCCATCTTAGAAAAATCAATGCTCCCCGCGAAAAGCCTCGGAGGCGTGCCAGTTTTTAGTCGCTGAATCGTAAACCCCAGTTCTCTTAGGGAATCGGAGAGGCCTAATGAACTCTTTTCTCCAAACCTTCCTCCGGGGTTCTGTTCCCCACCACAATGCATAAGCGCCTTCATAAAAGTGCCTGAGGTAACTACAATGGCGCTGGCCTCGATGAATTCGATTGAACCACTCGGAGTCCTCACCTTGGCGCCCGAAACCTTGCCATTGCGAGAACAGATCTCTTTCACTTCAGCGACCAGAACCCGTAGTCCGCTCTGTTGGGCCACGGTCTTTTGCATTAGCAGGGCGTATTGCTTTTTGTCGGACTGACATCGAGAGCTTTGAACGGCACTCCCTTTACGCGTATTCAGGCGCTTAAACTGGATTCCTGTAAAGTCGGCGGTCCTCCCCATCTGCCCTCCCAGGGCATCCAGCTCCTTTACCAACTGACCCTTGCCGACCCCACCAATGGAAGGGTTGCAGGACATTTCACCGATCTTCGACGCATCCATTGTGATGAGAACCGTCGGAACCCCCATTCGAGCACTGGCAAGGCCAGCTTCTATCCCTGCATGGCCACCACCAATGACAAGCACTGGAGGGGGCTGGGAATCAGCGGTTGTCTTAGCGATTTGTTTCACGTGGAACATTGATTCATTTTCCTATGCAAAACTCAGAGAAAACGCGATCGAGAACTTCTTCGACCCCTACTTCTCCCACCACAGACTCTAAAGTCCGAAGAACTGTCCGATTCAACTCCCCCAGTACCTCTGGTGGAACTGAATGCGCCAACCCGACCTCGATTTCCCCGAGAAGCCCGGCGGCCTCTCTCAAGCGCTTGCTTTGAAGGGACGTTGGTAAAGGCGCGGCAGTCTGCTGAAGTTCGGCAGCTCGCGCCTCTAAGAGTGCCACTAATTCCAACACGGAGTCTCCGGTCAAAGCTGAAACGGGAATCTGCCGGGAGCTCCGATCCGCCGGGAGACAGTTAGGAAGATCCTTTTTGTTCCAAACAACAAGGTGGGGGGTTGCCCCATATTGTTCAAGAAGCTGGTGTTCCGATTCGGAAATGCCTTTGGTTCCGTCAATCACCAAAATCCAAAAACTGGCGGCAGCAAGAAAATCCGCCCCGAGCTCAATCCCTTGCTGCTCGGTCCGCGAGTCTGCAACCCTCACTCCAGCGGTATCGACAAGCTTCCAACGTCGACCGCCTAGCTCTATATCGTCTTCGATAACATCTCGGGTAGTTCCTGGCATTTCATGCACAATGGCCCGATACCGACAAAGCAAGGCATTGAACAGAGAAGACTTGCCCGCATTTGGCCTACCGGCCAAAACCAATCGTGGAACACCACTCCCCGATCTAAAGGCTTCATATCTACCAGCTATCTCAGTGCATTTTGTTTTCGCTCGAGAGAGGGGCTCTAAGGACGAATGCGCCACGTGACCATACTCTTCAGAAAAATCTACCGCTGTGTCCAGAATCGCCTGGAGCCGGGTTAGATCTTCCTTAACCTTTTGGATTTCCGACTCTAAACAAGCGTCCTTTCGCAAGAAAACCCGATTGAGATCAGCTGCGTCTCTGGCCAAAAACAAGTCTCCCAGGTTCTCCAACTCCGAAGCATCCAAACGTCCATAGAGGAAGGCGCGGTAGGAAAACTCGCCTTTTTCTGCGGTGCGGCACCCAAATTCAACGAGCTCGCTCTGCAACTTTTCGACGATTGCCAAAGACCCATGGCATTGGATTTCAATGACATCTTGTCCTGTAAAGGAATTCGGGGCTACGAACGAAAGCAAAACCACGGAGTCAATTTTACGGCCCAGCGCGTCAAGCACAACTCCATAAGCCATTCCGCGCTGCGGCATCCAACTCCCTGCGGCAGCCCGAAACCGTTCCTGTACATAGGCAAAAGCGCGGGGCCCTGAAAGGCGCAAGATCGCAACGGCGCAAGGCAACCCTCCGCTAGACAACGCGAAAATGGTGTCTTCTAAACTTAATGCGCTGCGCTTAATAAGACTCATTCACTCCTGCTTACTTGCCCCGAGAGGGCTGAGCAGCAGCGATCAATGGTCCTTTAGGCTTCTGCTCTCGGTTCATTAGAACTTGCTGCAGTATGCCAAGAAGAGTGCTCACAAAAATATACATTGTTAACCCCGCCGGAAGGCTAATGGTCACAAAAGAAAAAATGAGGGGCATGAAAAGCAAGATTTTCTGTTGCGCGGGATCCATCCCAACAGCCGGCGTCATTTTCTGTTGTAGAAACATCGAAATTCCCATCAGTGCCGGGAAAACATAATACGGATCCTTAGACGAAAGATCCTGAACCCAAAGAAAAAACGGCGCGTGAAACAGTTCGATCGAGTTTTGCAACACCGCGTAGAGCGCAAAGAACACGGGCATCTGCACTAAAACCGGCAGGCACCCTCCGGCAGGATTTACTTTATGCGCTCGAAACAGCGCCATTTGCTCCTGCCCAAATTTTTGAGCGTCGTCTTTGTATTTTTCTTTGAGTGCGTTGATCTGGGGCTGAAGCTTCTGCATCGCCTTCATGGACTGATAGCTTTTAAGGGAGAGGGGGTAAAAAAGTATGCGCACCAACAAAGTCAGCAAAATAATGGCCAACCCATAATTGTGTACAAAGCGATTGAAAAACCGTAGCAGTTCCAGGAGCGGGTATGCGAGAACAGAAAACATTCCGTAGTCTATCAGCCCTTTTAAGCCAGGCACTTTTCCCAGCTCAGAATACTCTTTAGGACCGGAGTAATTTTTTAGTTTGAACTGCAGAGAGCGAGAGTCTGCTTTGACAAGCAGAGGAAACCGAAAATAAACACCCGCAAAGTCGCCATTTTTTTCAAACACGACATCTGGATTTATCGTCGATTCATTAATCACAACATTGGAAAAATACCGGTTACCGAAACTAACCCACTTCGTGTCTCCCTGAACCACCTCGCTGCCTTGCTTGATACTCCCTAGGGTTTTTCGAGAAACAGAGTCGTTCTGAAAAGCGACTGCCTCCCACGCCTGCAGCGGATCTTCTACCTGCTCCGTGAGTTCTCGCCCACCTACAGGAACGTAGAGATAACCCCAGTCCTTGCGCTCCCCGGGTGGAAATGAAATCTGTATCTCCTCGTCGACAAAATAGCTGTTCCCTTCGAGAGAAAATGATTTTGTTACCGAAACGCCGGAATGCGTTTTTTCAAAAACTACTTTCCCGCCAGCTCTCTTCTGCGCATAGACTCCCACGCTAAAGTCAGCCAGCGAACCTTCCGTAAATAAAGTGCCAAAGGCGTGCGGCATGCGCACCGGATCGACGCTCTCTATCTTGGGAGAATCTTTTTTCAGCGTCTGATTAAAATCCAAAAGTCGAACCGAAGCGATCTTGGCGCCAGACGCGGCCAATACGGTTTCTTGAACGACGTTTTTCAGCTCCAAAGCACTTGCGCCCGGAGCCGCCGGCTTGATGGAAAAGGGAGACCCCGAAATCCCGGCGCTCGAAGGGACACCATCCCCCTGAGTCAAAGTAGATTTTGCCGGCGTTGAAAGAGCTGCGGCCGGAGCACCTGCTTCTGTGGGAGCTACTAGGGGAGGGGGGGCGAACCACCGCATGTACCCGAACCAAACCAAACAACAGAGTGCGACCGCTAACCAAGTACGATTTCCCATAAATTCCCTCTATTTAGCCGGCACTGGATCGTGTCCAGACCCACCCCAGGGGTGACACCGCGCTAGACGAACACACGACAGAGCAACCGCTCTGAAAAAACCGTGTTTATGAAATGCCTCAACCGTATATTGAGAACACGACGGAGCAAATCGACAGCAAGTGCCGGCACCCGTCAGGGCATGCACCGAACATGAAAGCACCCGAACAGTAGCGCCCGCTACGGCCGCTGCAGCGCCATTTCCCACCGATGGAACTCCTTTTCGACGCCCTCTTTGCTGAGAGCTGCCCAGTCTTTTTTGAGCTCGTCACGACCGATAATGTGTAGATCCACTCCACGAAGCTCAGATCGTTCCTGCCGAAAAACTTCTCGCAATAAACGCTTTACCCGATTGCGGGCAACTGCATGTCGAAGAACCTTCTTGGATAGAGAGACCCCCAGCCTCCCCGAGCCTTCACGACTATAAAAAAATCGAAAATGCGGGGTGTGAAATCGTTCGCAGGGCTGAAGAAAAAACTCTCTGCTCTTGAGAAGGCGAGCTTCTTTCGGAAAAGACTTCGGCTGAACCGCGCTCATTTCTTTCCGATGGTTACAACCAGTTTTTTGCGCCCTTTGCGGCGCCGCCGGGAAAGAACGAGCCGGCCGTCTTTACGACTCATGCGCTTACGGAAACCATGTTTTCTTTTCCGCTTCACACGGCTTGGCTGATAGGTTCTTTTCATAAAATTTCCTCAAAAAAATAGTCCGTCGCACCATAATGGCTGACCATAGCTAAGTCAACGGCTGCCGCGCAGGCTTTCGGCGCTTCTGCTTCGTTGCCAAAGCATGAAGCGCTTGTTAGATATCTGAATCTTTACAACAGCATGGAAGACTCACTTTGGGATAGGGTTCGGGGGAAGCTAAAATCATACCTTCCACCCCATATTTACCACTCGCTGGTCGAGGGAACCTCGTTTGAAGGCGAGGCGCCCGGGGTCCTCGAAATACGCTTCCAAGACCAGTTTTCCAAAGAGAGCTTTGAGCAAAAATGTCTGCCCGCCCTCACCACCGTCCTTAAAGACTTTAAGTTGCCCCAAACGCGCATAGACCTATACGTACAGAATGATGGGATTCCGGTCCAAGGGTCGTTTGCGGTGGAATGGCAGGGGGGCAACCCATTTGATGGGCAATATTCCTTTGAAACTTTCGTCATCGGCACTTCAAACCAGTTCGCTCACGCCGCATGTCAGGCGGTCGCTAAACAACCCGGCCTTTGTTACAACCCGCTTTTTATTTTTGGCGGCGCCGGTCTAGGAAAAACCCATTTATTGCGAGCCATCGGCCACGCCATTTATAAAGCCAATCCTCAAACGCGTATACTTTTTCTCACGAGCGAGAGCTTCACTAATGAATTGATTCAGGCCATTCGAACAGACCGCATGAAGGACTTTCGGGAAAAGTACCGAACCCATTGTGATGTGCTGTTGCTGGACGATATCCATTTTTTAGCGGGCAAAGAACGCACTCAGGAGGAGTTTTTTTACACCTTCAATTATCTCCACGAGGCACGGAAACAAATCGTCATCACTTCCGATCGCTACCCAAAAGATATTCAAGGATTGGAAAACCGACTTCAAACTCGTTTTGAGTGGGGATTGGTGGCCGACGTTCAGCCTCCGGAAATTGAAACCAGGATCGCGATCCTAAAAAACAAAGCCGACAAGGAGCATATTGAGCTTCCAGATGCAGTGGCTGCTTACATCGCAACTCACATCACGACAAACATTCGCGAGCTTGAGGGATCCCTTCACCGACTACAAGCATATGCCGCATTGACCAATGTGCCCGTATCGGAGGACCTCGCTCGACAGACACTCAAAGACATTTCCCCCAAGATCAAACACGAACTAACTCCCGACGCTATTCTCAAACTAGTCGCGCTGCAGTTTAATATCCGAACGACGGATATTCGGTCGGATAAACGCACCCGCAAGCTCTCCGTTCCTAGACAGATTTGTATGTATTTGATGCGGCGGCACCTGCTCATGTCCTATCCAGAAATCGGGAAGTTCATGGGGGGCAAGGATCACACGACCATTCTTCATGGCGTGACACGAATAGGAGAATTGATGCGAACCGATCCTGAGATCCTCAAAGCAACGACGAACATCGAGAGTTTGATTAGATAAATCTCCGCGAATATCCGCGGTACCCATGGGGGTTTTCCAAAAGTAACCGCGTACCAGAATTAAGGACGATGAGTTGCGGGAGCGGAAGAACGGACTTGGTGTTTTTCCATTTGAGCGAGTTCGGTTGCGGTAAAAGCTGGAGTCAATGGCAGCTCATTCTCGACACAATCCACGACGTTTGGACATTCAACGACTTCGCGTCCATTTAGCTTCGTGACTCCAACTCCGTCACAAGCAACGATAAAATGTTTAGGGCCACGATCGTAATTATCGCAGCTGATGGGGGTGGCGCAGAGCCAGTCAAATCTGCCGGGCACTTTTTCTGAACGTCTGCTTAATTGCAATGGCTTGTCGGCATACTTACACTCTCGGCCCCACTTATCCACTACTTCGGAAGATTCTTGGGGTGATTTAGCAGCCTCGCTCCAGGTGATATCGCCTGCAGTGGCATCTTTAATATCCGCCACTATACAATCCTCTAAGGAAAGAATGGTATTTGGTGATGCGGCTCTGCAAGCCCTCCAGAATGGCCGCTCCTGACGAACACCGGGTCCGGAATAGATACACCTTATCGAGGCGAACGAAACACCCACCTTGGCAACGTTCCCATCAGAAAGATGATTTAGGTTTACTTTCTGATCGTATTTGCAAAACCAGTCCCGGGAATTCATTAACGCAAGCAATTCCTTGGTAACCGCGGTAACCGCATCTTTACCGATTGCGCTCGGGGAGTGGATACCAGAAATCAAGAAAAGACCGATAATCCCGATCAGGCGACCCTGATATGTTTTTAACAAGCCAGTCATTCTTTTCATAGTACCCGAACTCCAAGCGTCTACGGAAAACAATTAACGCGTAATACCATGAAATCACACTGATTTGCCCGTAAAGATTCAGGACACACCGAACAAAAAGTAGGCACAGATAACCCATTTATTTCATTGAACAAAAACCATCATGCAACTGCGCTGCCCAAGCGTTCGACATTTCTCGGAAGCATTTCAAAAGAAACGTCCCACTTTTTCAATGGGTTACACGGGCGACGTTTTGCGGCGCTGAGTTTGCATGCTTAAAGAATACAATGCGCAGCTTACCCACCATAAAAGCCATCCTTGCAATAGGTCTCATTTTTCACGCTATCGCAGGATCAGTTATTGGATTTGAGGGAGGAGACCCTGGCCCAGCAAAAACTTCCGACCGCACTCCCCCGGAAGCGCCCAAAGGCGATGACGCTCAATCCCCCAAAGAGAACTCTACCGCACAACAAAATCGAAATACCGCGAAGATCACCTCAGACGAAGCGCAACCCAGCAAGGATATGGGAGCGGAGCTGAAGAGTATTCTTTCAGGGCAGGATGCGCACAGCTCACCCTATGTTCATCAACGCACACAAAATGTTTTGGACCAAGCTGCCACTAGCCGCGAGTTCATAGAAAAAGTCTTCGAAGCAAAAATGATTACTCGAGAGCAAAAATACAAAATATTGAAAAGCATGGGAGACAGCGTAACCGCAGGATTTAACAACACGTCGGGTACCCCCCCCCCCTTCGATCAGTCAAGAAAAACTCGCACCTGAAACGATCAAAAGCGGTGCATTTGAGCCACCGGAAACGCCGCCAGAGACTGCCGTGTGGCATTCTACTTCCCCAACCAGTCGTTTGGATCCACTGGTTAGTGGAACCGGTATTGAACACCCTGAAATCGTCGATATCGGTGCTACACCCCAATCGCTCTCGCCCACAGTCCTGGCACTCCAAAACCCACCTACAACCGATTCTTTTGATGACAAACGCTCGCTCCAATTTGACGAAGCCACTAACAACGGCGCCTATCGCTCCGATTTTTCCAAAAGTAAAATGGATGCTGCTGCCACCACAGGCCCGAGCCAACTGGTTGCCCATCAGAATCCTGCAAACTCTTTTGAAGAAACGGTTTCTAAACTTCAAGAGATTAAAAAGCTCAAAGACGCGGCAGAAAAATTAAAATCAAAGAAGCGGCCTGGGTTTGCTTCAAAAAAAACGTCCACTGGAACGGCGCAAAACTCCCCCTACCTCGAATCACCAGAATCCACCCAAACGCTCTTCGGCGTTGCCCTGAAAAAAGCCGCAAATATCGGCTTTTCGGTGCTCAAGAGCACCGGGCTTACCTTCGATCTGGGCACCGCACCCGAACGAGATATCGCAAGCTTTGACGCCATGGCCGCCGACACTTCCTCTGATCGTGACTCAGACGAAGCCACGGGCTTGCTCGAACTTTTTATTCTCCTAGCCGGAGCACTCGCTGTCGCCGCAGGCTACTACGCCTTAATCAAAAGGAAACAGACCAAATGAAGATCTTTATCACCCTACTCACCGGCCTGACTCTCACTGCACATGCCGGAGGTGCCCCAAAGTCTGGCCCCGAATACAAAGCCTTAAAGTCCCATATCGAAATCACGCGAAAACTCGTCGATTTCGTGAGTGCCGATCTGAAGCGCTTGAAACGTTGGGAAGAAATCCATACCGCTCTTTCCAAAGCAGAAGAGGCGTTTTCCAAAGGGGCTACGGTTGAATCCAATCTGCATCTGGATCACGCGATGGCATCCTTATTCTCAGTTCACCAAGTGCTTGCTCCAAATTCTGAGGGAAAAACGGATGGATCTTTCCACGCGGACTATCCCATCATAAGAGCACTCAACATTCTTTCTCAGTTGATTCAAGACGAAGCCGATGTAAATAAACGCAAAGCCACCTCCGATCAGTGCCGAGAGAGGCTTACCTGGATCCAAAAACATCCGCCCTCTGAAGTCCTGGTTTTCACCTGTGTCGCTGCTACCCTCAGCGAAAAATACATCCCCGCTTTAAGAGAATTGGCCGATCAGTATTCCGAACTATTAGCCGCCCTACTCATACAGATTGAAAAATACGAGAACTGGCCTGAAAGCCTTGGGGAAACACCGCCAAATCTCATTTTTAATTACCGAATCTCCCAGTTGGGCGCTCCCAAAAAGTCCATAAACAAATTCTCAACACAAAGTGATTTAAGCGATTCGGTGGCCTACTTAAAAGTATATGGATTCATGAGAAAAAACTTAACGAATGAGCAACTGCGCTCGAAAGATGCCCAGGCGCTCAAGCATCATATTAACGGGTACCTACTCAACCTCCATGCCGAAGCCAATCTCTTGAAAGGTTTTACCAAGAAGCGGTGGTGCAGCCATGTTCAAGGTTTTTTAGCATCCGCTGACAAGCAGATTAGCGAGCAGAATAAAGAAAGGGCTCCCCTGCTTCGTAGCTATGCAGAGCAAATAGAAGCTATCGCGCTAAACAATGCCCGCTGCCCAAAACCCACCGTAGTGAGCCAGCGGAAAAATGGACACGGCGCCACAGAAAAAACCGCCTCTCGAAGCGTCAGCTCGGTGGAATAATCGTACGGATCACTTCGCTGTGGGTGAAAAAAATTAAGCTGCCAATACTGTTTCCGAATACTTAGCTTCAGGTTTCGAGGCTTTTTGTTTACTCATATCGAAGCGCAACGATAGGACTGAGCTTGGCAGCCTTGCGTGCCGGCCAAAGTCCAAAAACAATCCCGATACCACTAGAAAATCCCAGCGCTAGCACTACAGACTGCCAGGAAATCGCTGTCGGCCACCCTGCAAAAACCGAAATTGCCAGAGAGACACTCGCCCCCAAGAATAGCCCCACAACACCCCCCGCCGTAGAAACTATCGTCGATTCCACGAGAAACTGGGCAAGAATATCTCGGCGACGAGCGCCAATCGCCTTGCGAAGCCCGATTTCTCGGGTTCGCTCTGTAACGGAAACCAGCATGATGTTCATTATCCCGATGCCGCCCACCAAGAGTGAAATTGCCGCAATCACCGCAAGCAGCAGCGACATAATGCGGCTCGTGGATGACAACATGCTTTGAATCTCTGCCATGTTTCGAACTTGAAAGCTATCTTCCAAGCTTGCAGGCAAATGGTGATTTTGTGTGATCAGTTTCTTGATATCGGCTTCAGCTTGCACCATGGCCTCCGGCTGTCCGATCTCAACGTCAATTCCATCGACATAAGTCTTGCCTAGCAATCGATGCATCGCTGTTGGCAGTGGAACGATCGCAATATCATCCTGGTCTCTGAAGCCGGAATTTCCTTTTTCTTTCAGCACGCCAATAACCTGAAAAGCTGTTTTGTTGATTCGTATCTGCTCTCCAATCGGGTTTCTTTCGCCAAAAAGCTCGCGCACGACCGTGAGCCCAAGCACCACGACTCTAGCCCGCATTCGCTCTTCCTCTGGAGTATAGACCCGGCCAGCAATGAGGGCCGCATTTCGCATGGAAAAGTAGTCCCCTGTAGCTCCCGTGAGGCTCGTTGCCCAGTTTTTGTTTCCAAAGGCTGCTCGAGCTTTTCCTGAGACCGTCGGCCCTACCCGAACTGCTTGGGGCACCGATTTCAAGATGGCGCTTGCATCTTCAAGAGTGAGGCGGGTTACTGTTCCCGCGTCAAGTGCAACTCCCCAGGATTTGCGAGAGCCTGGCATTACGACCAATAAATTGGATCCCAAAGAACTCAACTGCTCTTCCATCGATTTTTTTGCCCCGGTTCCCACCGCAAGCATCGCTACGACTGCAGCAACCCCAATCAGGATCCCCAACATCGAGAGCCCCGTTCTGACTTTGTTCGCTAGCAAAGCCATCATACCTTGAGAAAAAAACATTCGGAGTTCGGACAAAAGCCGTTCCCACCCCTGCAGAACAACTGGATTCGATTTGGGCGCTAAGATGTCGTGCCTCTCCCTGGGATTAAGCACCGCTCTGGTTTCATCGGATTGGATCAACCCGTCGCGAACGCGAATCACGCGATCGGCCCACTGAGCGATCTCGGGCTCGTGCGTAACCAGTATGATGGTGATCCCTGAACGGTGGAGCTCCGAAATTATTTTCATTACCTCTTGCGTGCTTTCGGAATCCAAATTCCCGGTCGGTTCATCAGCAAAAAGAATTTTGGGGCCATTTATCAATGCCCGCGCAATGGCAACCCGTTGTTGTTGCCCGCCCGAAAGCTCGTTTGGACGATGGTGTTTACGGGTTTCCAGGCCAACACGTTCCAGCAGGTGCGCGGCTCGGTTCTTGTCCGGAACGCCTCCCCCGTAAATCATGGGCAGGGCGACGTTTTCAATGGCGGGGGTGCGAGCAAGCAAATTGAACTGCTGAAAAACATAGCCGATACTTTCGCCCCGAAGGTGCGCTAACCGATCTTCGTCCAAGTCACTGACTTGTTTCCCTAGAAGCTCGTATGTTCCGGTCGTGGGGACATCCAGCAGACCCAATATTTGCATTAATGTCGACTTTCCAGAGCCGGAAGGACCCATTATCGCTACAAACTCGCCTTGCTCTACCTTTAGGCTTACGCCCTTGAGCACGGTCAATGGAACTCGCCCCATTTTGTAGGTCTTGGTGATGTCTTTTACTTCGATCACAGTCATGCGCTACCTGCGAGGGGCCCGCATGGGCGCAAATGGATTGGTGCTGTTTTTTGGCTTGCGCTCGAAACCCAAATTCAGTTTTGGAATGAGAACAACATCACCCTCATTCAACCCCGAAAGAACTTCGGTTTTTTTTCCATCAGATATGCCTGTTTTGATCGCTACTTCTTTAGGCGAAGAGCCACCTGTGTTGGTTTTCACCAAACTCTCGCCGTCTCTGATTTGCACAGCTTCTTGCGGGATGACTAATATTTGTTCCTTCTTTTCTATGTCAAACGCTACGGTCGCAGTCATTCCACTGCGCATAAACTCCGGAACCGATTGAGGGAGAATGTCCACCTGGTAAACTGTTACGTTGTTCGTAGTTTTTGCATCAAAAGCGATGTGATTCACCTGCCCAGTGATCATCTCCTTGGGATAGGCATCCAACGTTAGTGTCGCAGTTTGGCCAACTTTTATTTTTCCAATGTCTGTCTCATCCACATCGGCCCGAACAATCAAATGATCCGACATCACCATCACTACGTCCGTAGAGGTGACAGTCTGGCCCGGCTGTACATTTCTCAAAATCAATATTCCGGTTAAGGGCGCAAGGATGGGCGTTGGGCGATACATCGACTCCCACTTCTTGCGTTCCTCTGCTCCTCGCGAACTTGCCGTGTCCACCATGGCAACGCGCTCTGTTGAGCTCATCCAAGCAAGTACATCGCGTTTAGAAACTTTGTTTCCTTCTTCCACCAAAATTTCTTCAATCCGCCCGCCAATAGGAGGCTTAATTTCTAGGCGGTTTTGCGCCTGAACTCCTCCCGTTGCGGTTACGACTACGCTAATTGAAGCACGTGTAACTGGAACGCTCTCGTAGGCTTGCGGAGCTGGTTGTAAACGATACCAATATAAACTCCCGCCCCCGATAGCCGCCATGATCACCAAAAACCAAACGAATTTGTGTTTCATGGGATATCTCCACGCCCAACGGCTTGTTCCCAGTCTGCTTCAGCATTTACAGCGCCTTGTTTAGCCAAAAGTAGGCCTTGCTCCTGAGTGATCAAGTCGGTTTCAATGATGTCCCAATCGTTAAACGAACAGAGTCCCGAGGTGTATTGTCCTCGCGCTATTTCTGCTCGGACTTCGCTCGCTTCCTTAACATCTGCCTGTACAGAGACATTCTCTGCAGCAAGCTGTAACGCGGTAAGCGCCGATGTCAGATTCGCCACGGCTTGGCGATCCGCATTGGACGAAGCAAACTCCGCCCGCCGCTCGTCTGCGCGCATTCCAGACAAATTGGCAAAATTGGAATACCGAAATATTGGAACGGTAAGCGTTAATCCCACTGTCCAGCGATTCGTATCTGGGGGGAACGTCAATCCTACTTTGGAAAGGCTTCCGGTCAGACTCAAGCTGGGTAGCAGGCTGCCAAAACTGGCCTGACTCGCAGCCTGGGCAGCCACTAAATTCGCTGAAGTCTGCTCTACGGCAGGCGTCTCTCGTGCTAGCGCGTCAATCGATTTGAGATCGGCGGGAATTTCTTTGGTTGTAAGAGTGCCCACCACCCGAATATTTTCGCTGTCACGCCGTCCCATCAGCACCGCCAGTTGCTGCTGCGCAACAAGAATGTTTCTACGATTCTGTTTTACTGCAAACTGGGCTTGTCTCCATTGGCCGCGACTTTTGAGAAACGCGCCCTTATTTTCTCGGCCGCCGCTAAAACGAAGCTCAACCAGATGAAAATTATCCCGGCGGCGCTTTTCGATGCGACGCAACAAGCTCTCGGCCTGTTGCGCATATACTAGTTGGTAAAAGGCCTTTTTTAGCTGTTGGTGCACTGTGGCCTTCTGAGCGCGCAGGTTGGCTTCTGCTGCGTTCTGGTTGGCACGCGCCTGCAACAGTGCCGCACGATCTTGAAAGCCGTTAAACAGGTTCTGGGTGGCTGTAACCCCTAAACTATACTGGTCTGTCGTTGCGGATGCCCCAAAGGCCGATACGGACCCGGAGGCCGATGATGTATTCCCGTGCACATAGCTCACGGACCCGGCAACCACGGGCAAAAACGCACTGAATGCTGCGCCAACTTGCGATTTGGATTTTGCCAAAGACTCTTCTGCGCTGCGTATATCAGGGTTTCCAATGGAAGCTTCTTTGGCCGCCTCTGTCCAAGTCAAACCCTCCAATGCTGCGGCGCATGGGATTTCCATCCCGAATAGAGCCAGAGTTGCGAAAAGTGTACTGAGTGAACGCATAAAAAGGATTGGAATATTCTTGGAGTTTCCTACAAACCGGATCGGTGACTTGGTTGGTTTAGCTTAGTTAAAAAAACCGGTTTGACGACGTGCGGTAGAAGCGAGATAAATCTGTTTCTGTGTCAATTCGAACACAGCTTGGGGGGCTGGCGCGGTGACGCCCAGTGTTGTTAACAACTTTGTTGATAACTATGTTGATAGGTTGTTGAAAGATTGTTGATAACTTGTTGATAACTATTTATCCACAGGTTGGGGAAAGTTATCCACAGGGTTATCCACAGGTTTATCCACAGGATAAAATGTTCAATTTCGATGGGTTAAGTGAGTTATTAACATTTCAACAATGCTAATTACTACTACTATTAAAGATCTATATTAGGTATAAGAAGAAGAATTCTTATACTTTGACCGGTCCGGAGAAGGCATGAAGTTCTCAATTCCCAAGTCGCAAATGTTGGTAGGGCTCCAGCGAGTACAAAACGTCGTTGAGCGGCGTACTACGATGCCCATCCTTTCTAACGCGCTCCTAAAAACAGAAGGTATTTTTCTTTCTCTTTCTGCCACAGATTTGGAAGTAGGCATTCAAAGTCTATTGCCAACAGAAGGTATTCAAGAATCGGGCGCCATAACCGTCCGCGCCAGAAGTCTTTTGGACATTGTGCGTGAGTTGCCGGAAACCACGATTCATTTCCAAACCAAAGAAAACAATCGTTTAGAAATTCGGGCTGGAAAGAGTCTTTTCAATATCGTGGGTTTACCAGCAGAAGATTTCCCAGAGATGCCTACTTTCACCTCCGAGGAATCTCAGGCTTTTGTTCGAATGAACGGTACCGCTGTTGTAGCCATGCTGGACAAGACATTATACGCTGCGTCTACTGACGAGGCGCGTTACCATTTGAATGGCGTCTACTTTGAAACCCGAGATGAAAATAATCATCGTGTGTTTCGCATGGTGGCAACTGACGCGCATCGTCTATCACTGGTCGATAATGCAGAGGCTCTCTTCGATGAAACCGCATGGGTGCTTTTCAAAGATGGCGTGATCGTTCCTCGCAAAGGGCTAAATGAACTTCGTCGTCTCTTGTCAGAAGGCAAAGAAGACTTTTTCGTCACCATCAAAGGTCGAATGCTCTTTGTTAAACGAGAAAATATATTTTTATCAATGCGCTTAATCGAGGGTAAGTACGCTGATTATCGCCGTATTATCCCCGAAAGTGCTTTGCAGTCTGTCCAATTGGATCGAGAAGCTTTTCTTGCTTCACTCAAGCGAATTTCTTTGATGTCGTCGGACAAATCCCGAAGTGTTCAGCTCAATTTAACACCCGGGATGCTCCAACTCACCAGTCAAAGTCCGGAGTTAGGCGATGCAAAAGAAGAAATCAGCGTCGACTACGAAGGGGAAGAGCTGAAGATTGGTTTCAATTCAAGGTATTTGATAGATGCAGTTTCTTCTATTGAAGGAGAGAAAGTTCTTTTGGAACTCAAAGGGAAACAAAACCCGGGAGTCATACGTTCTCTTCATGGAGCAAATCACACCAGTGTTGTCATGCCCATGCGCATTTGATGCACGTTAGTAGGGCGGGATCGGAATTTTAATGCCACCAGAAAATGATTCAACTACGGCGGGTGCCGGATACGGTGCCTCTTCAATCCAGGTATTAGAGGGGTTAGAGGCTGTTAGAAAAAGACCGGGGATGTACATCGGCGATACAGGAGTGCGTGGTCTCCATCATCTCATTTGGGAAATCGTCGATAACTCCATTGATGAAGCGATGGCCGGTTTCTGCAAAAATGTCGCTGTCACAATACATATCGACAATTCGATCACAGTGGATGACGACGGTCGTGGGATTCCCACTGACATTCATCCCACTGAGGGAATTTCGGCCCTAGAAGTTGCGCTTACCAAATTGCATGCAGGCGGCAAATTTAACAACAACTCCTATAAAGTTTCCGGGGGATTGCACGGCGTAGGGGTTTCAGTGGTGAACGCACTTTCTGAAACTCTTACAGCCGAAGTTCGCCGTCAGGGAAAAGTTTTTGTACAAAAATTTGCTATCGGCAATCCGCTCGGCCCTATTCAAGAAGTAGGTAAAACGGAGCGAACCGGAACGCGGATCATTTTCAAGCCGGACGCCTCGATTTTTGAAGTTACTGAATTCAACTATGAAACAGTAGCCAATCGACTTCGGGAGCTTTCGTTTCTGAACAGCGGCATCAAGATTACCCTTACCGATGAACGCACGGAACAAACTCAGGAATTTTTTGCCGAAGGCGGGTTGAAGTCATTCGTTGAGTTCATGAACAAAGCTAAGACCAAGCTGCATAAAGACGTGATTTACCTTTATGCGGAAACAAAGGGGGTTTTCTTAGAGCTGGCGATGCAGTGGAACGACAGCTACAAAGAGACAATCTCTACTTTTGCAAACAATATAAACACTTTCGAGGGTGGGACTCACCTCGCTGGACTAAAAGCCGCTCTCACAAAGACCGTCAACAAGTACATTGAGGCAAACAATCTCAATCGAGACCTCAAAGAAAGTTTGATGGGAGAGGATATTCGCGAAGGATTAACCAGTGTAATCAGCGTTAAGATTTCCAATCCACAGTTCGAAGGCCAAACAAAAACCAAATTAGGGAACTCCGAAGTAAAGGGAATTGTCGAAAACCTGGTGAACGAAAGATTTGGTATTTTTCTGGATGAAAATCCAGGTGACGCAAAAAAAATTGCTGCAAAGGCCATCGAAGGAGCACGGGCACGCATAGCCGCTAAAAAAGCCCGGGATCTTACTCGTAGAAAGTCCGCCTTGGATTTGGGAGGGCTGCCAGGAAAAATGGCTGACTGCCAAGAACGAGACCCCGCGCTTTGCGAACTTTATATCGTTGAAGGGGACTCCGCAGGTGGCTCCGCAAAGCAGGCTCGAGATCGAAAAAACCAAGCCATCTTACCGCTGAAGGGAAAAATCCTGAACGTCGAAAAAGCCCGATTCGACAAGATGTTGGAGTTCGCTGAAATCCGTACTCTGATAACCGCATTGGGGACTGGGATTGGCGCAGGCGACTACGATATTTCGAAAGTTCGGTATCACAAAATCATCATTATGACGGATGCCGATGTCGATGGTGCGCATATTCGCACTCTCTTACTCACATTTTTCTATCGACAAATGGTCGAGGTTATCGAGAAAGGGTATCTCTACATCGCTCAACCCCCTCTTTATAAGGTTAAAAAAGGAAAAACCGAGCAGTACCTTCAGGACAACTCTAGTTTTGAAGAATTCATTCTCACGCAGGGATTAGAGGAGTACGAGATAACCAGCAGCGCTGGAAAAGTCGAAAAAAGCGCGGCGCGAAACCTCTTTAGGAAGATTTCCCAATTCAATAGTTTGGTGACATCGCTTGCGCGTCGAGCCGATCGCGGACTATTGCACGCAATGGCTTTGGACAGCGCCTGGACCGTAGAGACCCTGAAGGACGAAAAGGCACTAACCGAAAAACTCCAGACTTATGCCAAACGTTTTGAAGGTCGCAAGGATGGGGGAAGTTTTACCTTCGTGCTGAAGAAGGACGAAGAACATGACTGCTTTCAGGCAGAGTGCTCGACTATCAAGAATAATCTGAAGGTTACTACTCGGGTGACCCACGACTTCTTGGCGAGCAGCCAGTTACAGGAAATGCGAAAAATATCTCAATCATTCGACAAGCTCGGTTCGGCACCTTTTACGGCGAGTTCAGCTGATGAAAAACAGGTTTTTCAAGATGTGGAAGCCTTGAAAAAGTTCATCGAAGAAAGAGCGCAAAAGGGAGTTCAAATTCAGCGCTACAAGGGATTGGGAGAAATGAATCCTGAACAGCTTTGGGAAACGACCATGGACCCCAAAATGCGCTCCTTTCTCCAGGTGCAAATTGAAGATGCGGTGGAGGCGGACAGTATTTTTTCGACATTGATGGGAGATCAGGTCAAGCCGCGACGTGATTTTATCGAGGCAAACGCGCTTAAAGTTAGAAGTTTGGATATTTAAATGGAAACTGAAAATAATCGGCCGGGCAATCAGCTAACGGTTGTAAGTATCGAAAACCAGATGAAGGACGCGTACTTGGAGTACGCGATGAGCGTTATCGTTGGGCGAGCCTTGCCCGATGTGCGCGATGGAATGAAACCCGTTCATCGACGTATTTTGTACGCCATGTATGACATGGGCAATACGCATGACAAACCGTACAAAAAGTCGGCCCGTATTGTGGGGGATGTAATCGGTAAGTACCACCCCCACGGAGATTCGGCTGTCTATGAAACCGCTGTGCGAATGGCGCAGGATTTTAGTTTGCGCTATCCCCTTATCCAAGGGCAGGGAAACTTTGGATCTATTGACGGGGACAGTGCCGCTGCCATGCGGTATACAGAAATTCGTTTAGCCAAGGTCACTAATGAAGTTCTGACGGATCTGGACAAAGAGACCGTAGAGTTTCAGGCAAATTATGACAATTCACTTAAAGAGCCCGTCGTACTTCCCACGCGCATTCCTAATTTGTTGGTAAACGGCGCAGCGGGAATCGCCGTGGGCATGGCGACGAACATTCCACCCCACAATCTGGGCGAAGTTATCGATGCTCTTAAGGCGCTCATCGAAAACCCCAAGCTTAGCGCTCGGGACTTGATGAAGTATGTTCCTGGTCCTGATTTTCCGACCGCAGGGTTTATTTACGGCAGGCGGGGCTTAATCGAAGCCTATACTACGGGTAGAGGTGTCGTAAATCTTCGGGCCAAGACTGAAGTTGAGGTCTCAAAAGGAGATCGGGAACGGATCGTCGTCACTGAGATCCCTTACCAAGTAAACAAATCTAAATTGATAGAGAGTGTCGCGGATTTAGTTCGTGAAAAGAAAGTTGAAGGAATTAGTGATATTCGCGACGAATCAGACCGCAAAGGCATGCGGATCGTCTTTGAGTTGAAGAAAGGTGAGGATAGTCGCGTTGTCCTCAATCAGCTCTATAAGAACACTCAAATGCAAACGTCTTTTGGCATCAGCATGCTGGCCATTGATCAGCAGCAGCCAAAAATGATGAATTTGCGCGATCTTCTCCAAGCCTTTTTCAATCACCGAAGAGAGGTAGTTACTCGGAGGACGGTATTTGAGTTAAAGAAAGCCGAGGAAAAAGCGCATATTTTGGAAGCGCTCAAGAAGGCGGTTGAGAATCTCGATGATGTCGTTGGAATAATACGAAAAGCTGCAAATCCCACTGAGGCCCAGGAAAAGCTCATTGCCAAATACCTTTTTAGTCTCGTCCAGGCCAAAGCCATTTTGGAGATGCGCCTTCAGCGACTGACTGGCCTGGAGCGCGAAAAAATCATCGATGAGTACAATCAGACGATGAGCCTCATCGCTGAGTTGAAGAGCATCCTTGCAGACGAGCGCAAAATTACTCGCATCATTTTAGATGAGTTGGACGAGGTACGAAAAAACTTCGCCGATGAACGACGCACTCAGTTTATTGAACAGCAAGATGACTTAACTATTGAAGACCTCATCACAGATGAAGCTACGGTGGTTACGGTCACGTACTCCGGCTACATTAAGCGACTGCCTTTGGACACCTATCGAGCCCAAAAGCGAGGAGGAAAGGGTGTTGTAGGGGCGGGTACCCGAGAAGAAGATTTCATTTGGGAAATCTTTGTGGCCAGTACTCACGACGAAATTCTTTGTTTCACGGATCAGGGCCGTTTGTATTGGCTGAAAGTTCATAAAATTCCAGAGGCGGGACGGACGGCCAAAGGAAAGCCGATCGTCAATTTGCTAAACCTCAGTACCAACGAGCGCGTACAAGCAGTGCTGCCGATTAAGGAGTTTAAGGAAAACCTTTTCGTGGTGATGGCGACAGGGCAAGGAATCATCAAAAAAACCCCCCTAATGGCTTTCGCGCGGCCAATGAAAAAAGGGATTATCGCTGTTACTTTCGATGAAGGGGACACTCTGGTCGACGCCAAAGTTACCGATGGTTCGCAGCAGGTTATTTTGGTAAGTCGCATGGGCCACTCCATTCGTTTTGACGAGAGTGAAGTTAGGCCCATGGGCCGGACGGCTCGCGGTGTTGCCGGGATGAGACTGGACGATGGGGATCGGGTAATTGGTCTGGCCACAGTTGTTCCGACAGAGTCCAAGAAAACACAGATCCTGACGGTGACCGAAAAAGGCTTCGGCAAACGAACCATGTTGGATGAATACCGCACCCAGGGACGCGGCGGATCAGGCGTGATGACCATGAAAATCACTGACAAGAATGGCCCGGTCGTCGCTGTGCGCCAGGTTCAGGAAGAAGATGAGCTCATTATCGCCTCTAGTCAGGGGAAAGTTATTCGGACTCGAGTTGCGGAAATTTCAGAGGTGGGGCGTGTGGCACAGGGCGTGCGGCTCATTAACCTGGACGAAGGAGAATCCGTAGGAGCAGTTGCGAAGATCGTAGAAAAGGACGACGATGATACTGATGAGTCGATACCTGCTACTGCGAGCTCCGAGGACCCCGGTTCGTCTGGCAACGCGTAGCTACGGGTTTTTCTGGCGGGGACTGCTGGGCATAGTCCTTGTTTTAAGCGCTGGGTGTACAGAACGAAGACAGGTGCAGCTCGTCGAGGAGTCCGATTCCAAGCTCGCCAATGGAGCCTATTCCGACGCGGTGGAAGTTTTGAGGCGTGCAGTCTCCCTGCACCCAGAAAGCCGTACTTCCGTTAAAGCGCTCTATAAACTCGGTTTTATTCAGGAAACGTATTTGAGGGACGTCGAAGGCGCACTTTTTAGTTACAACGAGTTCGTTAGGCTGAGCACTGACCCTGTTGCGGTGTATGAGGTCCGGAAACGGGTAGCAGCCCTTTATTTCGATCAAACGGACGAAATCGAAAAAGCAGCCGAAGCGTACCAGAAACTTCTTCAGTCCAGCCCAGATAGCTTGGAGGCGGATTATTTCCAGTTTCGGTTGGGTCAGGCCTACTTTCGACAGAACGAGTTTGAGAAAGCCCGCCAAGAATACCAGGCTCTGGTCGACAAATATCCCAAAAGCCATTTTGTGGCACGAGGTCGCTTTGAGATAGGTAACTCCTATTACATGGAAGGGAAGTACGAAATAGCAGTCGAAGCGCTCAAACAAGTCCTCAGGTACCATGCCCAGAGTGAATACTCGGTGGAAGCCGAGTTTTTGACCGCGCAATGCTACGAACACCTGGATCGGTTTCCGGCGGCAATACAGGTGTATGAAGCGATTCGAGGGCGTTATAGTCCGACCGAAGTGATAGATCTGCGCATGGCTGAGATTCGTAAACGCTCCAAAAAGGCGAAATAATGTACCGGTTTTATGCTCGGATGAGCAGCGCAGTTTTAGTAAAGATCTTGTTGAGCGTTCTGGGGGCGTGGGTGGGCAAAAAGGCCGACACGCACTTTGGAACCGAACCCTACCTGATGTTTTTGGGTTTTGTTATGGGGGTGTCCGTCGGCCTATGGTGGGTGATTTACAACGCCAACCGACCCTCCGAATAAGCGGGCTGAGAAAGGTTGAAATCCAGGGCTCTTGAAGGTAAACACTCTGCCAAGCCTCCTTTGGAGGTTTTTCAACGTTTATAGAGCATATGGAACACCACGGTCCCTCTACTTGGCTTCAAATGATCCCGTTTCTCTCTTCCAGCGAAGAGCTTTTGCACGTCAACGGAGCACTGGTTGTTTTTGGGATTATCACGGTGCTTTCGCTTTTAGCGAATCGTGCCCTTAAGCGTCGGTTTGAGGCTCAGCTTGTTCCCGATTCAAAAGTCTCCCTTGTAAACGTCATGGATTCTGCCGTGGACGGTTTGCGTGGAATGGTAGTGGAAACCACGGGAGAAGAAGGGGAGAAGTACTTTCCCTTTATCGCCACCCTGTTCATTTTTATCTTTTTTTCCAACTTTTTGGGGCTCTTGCCATTTAGTTCGGCACCCACTGCGAACGTAAACACCACTTTTGCTCTCGGTATCGCAACGTTCATCTACTACAACTGGATGGGCATTAAGGCTCACGGGATCGTTGGGTATCTAAAACACTTTCTCATGGGCTTAGGTCCCGCCGGTGTTTTGGTGGCATTATTAGAAATCGTCTCCCAGTTTATTCGCCCTCTTTCCTTGGGCATTCGACTTTTCGTCAACATGCACGTCGACCACACAGTGGTGCTGTCGTTTCAAAATCTTTTTGCCTGGCTTCTTCCCGTGCCGCTATTGCTTTTCGGGGTCGTGGTTTGTACTATCCAGGCCTTTGTTTTCGCGATTTTGACAGCAGTTTATGTCCAGATGGCCACGGAGCATGAGCACGAGGCGGATGGGCATCACTAAAAGAAAGTCTTATTAGAAGGAGAGTCGTGTATGAAGTCGTTCATTAATTCTAGCCGGTTTTTATTGTTGGGCCTGGTAACGCCGCTCGCTGCATTTGCTGAAGAAGCGCATGCCGCAGCTGCTGGTGGCAAAGCCGAATGGGTCGCAATCGCCGCAGGCTTGGCAATTGCACTTGCTGCTTTTGGCGGAGCACTTGGCCAGGGCAAAATCGCTTCGGCCTATATGGAAGGCGCTTCTCGCAATCCACAAGCAGTACCTGTTATGAAGACACAGCTCATCCTGAGCTTGATCTTCGTAGAAACTTTGGTGCTATTCTCGCTGCTCATCGCCCTTTCTCTGGTTCCGAAAGTTTAATCGAGAGAGCCGAGTCTTTTAGAGAGGTCGTCTTCCGCCTAGCGGGAGGCGACCTTTTTTACTTTAAGCCTTACGTACTCAGCGCAGTAATAGGATCGATCGCTCGCAGGGAGCAGTTCTTTGCACTTCTTAGCAGAGTGAGGGCCCGAAATTAGAGTGCCTCCCCCTGTTCCAAAAATCACGTTGTATATGGTGCTACCCACAGTAACCCGGTACAGCCCAAACTCCTTGGTGGAGGCAGGGGCTTCGTTTCGGCTCCTAGCGGATGCAGGGAGAAGACTCGAGTGTCCACCGGCCAAAGAAACTTCAGCAGAACTTAAAAAAAGCACTCCCAGAAGAGCGAGAAACGGCTTCATAGTACCCTCTTTGCTACTCCTAAAAAGCAAAGCCTGGGCCAAAGACACTTGTTGAAATTATTGGGAAACAGGGCGAATGAGTGCCTGTGGCGTGCCAGGGTGTCGACCCCGAAGACGCGCTCTCTTGGAATACGATGGCAAAGGGGTTTATCTTTTCTGCAGGTATTTACCAGTCTCGGACGACTCGCAGTTCGCAAGCCCTTCTGGAGTGCCCTCAAAAAGAACGTAGCCGCCTTTGGCTCCCCCATGAGGGCCGAGGTCGATCACCCAGTCTGCTTGTTTGATGACGTCCAGGTTGTGCTCAATGACTAAAATGGAATTTCCCTGCTCTACCAAAGTTTGCAGAATGTGAACAAGCTTACGTACGTCATCAAAATGCAAGCCGGTTGTAGGCTCATCCAAAATGTATAAAGTCTTTCCCGTAGCACGCCGGTTGAGCTCTTTGGCAAGTTTGATTCTCTGAGCCTCGCCTCCGGACAACGTAGTCGCACTCTGCCCTACATGCACATATCCCAAGCCAACGTCGCGCAAAGTTTGAAACTTGGAACGCAGGTTTGGAACGCGCTCAAAAAAACTCGCCGCCTCCTCAATACTCATATTCAAGACGTCGGCAATGCTCTTGCCTCTATACAGGACTTCCAAGGTTTCGCGATTGTAACGAGAGCCACGGCAGACTTCGCACTCGACATAAACATCCGGTAAAAAATGCATGGTTACGCTCAGCGTCCCATCTCCTGTACACGCTTCGCAACGACCGCCTGGAACATTGAATGAAAACCGACTCAGCGTATAGCCGCGTGCGCGGCTTTCGGGAAGGCCTGCAAAAAGAGTACGGATGTCAGTAAACAGGCCGGTGTAGGTGGCTGGATTGGAGCGAGGGCTGCGACCGATCGGGCTCTGGTCGACGTAGACTACTTTGTCTATCTGTTCAATGCCCTCTAAACCCTTTGCCAGCCCCGGTGGAAGCGCGCGGTGCGCCAACAGCGCTTGCAGCCCCACCATGAGGGTATCAATGACTAAGGTACTCTTCCCCGACCCCGAAACTCCAGTCACGCAGACGAACAGCCCCAGCGGAATGCTGAGATCAAAACCCTTTAGGTTGTTCTTGTTTGCCCCTTTTAACAGCAGACGTTTTTCTGGTAGCCCGTGTCGTCGCTCAATGGGTACGGGAAAAGTGACCGCTCCGTTCAAATACTGGCCAGTCAAACTGAAGGCGTTCTTTAAGAGCTCGTGGGGAGGGCCTTGAAATACAATTTCACCACCCAGTTTTCCGGCGCCGGGCCCCAAGTCCACGACGAAATCAGCTGCTTCAATCGTGTCCTGATCGTGTTCCACCACGATAACCGAGTTCCCTTGATCTCGGAGTGCACACAAAGTCCCAATCAGTTTTTCATTATCGCGCTGGTGCAACCCGATGCTGGGCTCATCCAGGACATATAAAACTCCAACTAGACTAGATCCAATTTGTGTTCCTAGGCGAATCCGCTGCGCTTCGCCGCCGGAAAGAGTGGCAGCAGAACGCGACAAAGTTAGGTAGGACAGCCCTACGTTTTCCAAAAAAGCGAGACGCGCAAGAATTTCCTTAAATATGGGTTCAGCAATAAGGTTTTGGTGCGACGGAAGAGTAACACTTTTCAAAAACTGACCACATTCATCCAGGGCCATTTCAGACACCTGGGAAATATTCTTGCCGCCGATAGTGATTGCCAGGGCCTCTGGCTTTAGTCGTGCCCCATCGCATAGAGAGCAGTTGCGGTGACTCAAGAAAGCCGTCAGCTCTTCTTCTTCGAACCTGTTTGTGCCCCGTCGCAAACGGCCTTCCAGTGAAGGGATGACGCCTTCAAATTTTTGACTAAAAGTGTGAAAACCCGTTCGCCCCGCTGCGCCGAACGAAACCTCCTGATCCCCCGACCCGTAAAGAATCACTTTTCGTCCAGCTTCATCAATTTTTTCCCAGGGGGTATCCAAGCCGAACTTAAATTGCCGCGCCACCGGATCCAGAATCTTTTCTTGCCACGACTTGCTTTTATCCGCCCACGCGGCAATCGCGCCTTCTCTTAGGGTGAGGGAGGGATCGGGAACTACTAAATCCGGATCAAACGCGGGCAAAGTTCCCAGTCCGTTGCAGCCGGGGCAAGCGCCTTGAGGATTATTAAAAGAAAAACCACGAGGTTCGATTTCTGCGAAACTCGAGCCGCAGCTGAGACAGGCGAACTTTGTTGAAAAAAGCCGAACCGAACCATCTACTGAGTTTTCAATCTCTGCCAATCCGTCCGCCAGCTGAGAGGCTGTCTCAAGCGCTTCGGCTAAACGAGACTCGATTCCCGTTTTCAGGATAAGGCGGTCCACATAGATAGAAATATCGTGCTTAAACGTCTTTCTCAGCTTGATAGGCTCCGCCAAGCTAACTTCGGTTCCGTCGATTTTGGCTCGTACAAACCCTTTGGCACGGTACTCGGCGAGTTCTCGCTGGTATTCCCCTTTTTTCCCTCGCACCACAGGCGCGAGAATCGAAAACCGAGTTCCTTGAGGGAGAGCTTGTACCTGCTCGACAATCTGCTGAACCGTCTGTGTTTGAATTGGGCTTCCGCACTGAAAGCAATGGGGCGAACCGACTCTCGCATAAAGCAATCGAAGATAGTCGTAAATCTCTGTAACGGTTCCTACCGTTGATCTAGGGTTGCGGCTGATGTTTTTTTGTTCGATAGAAATCGAAGGAGAAAGCCCTTCGATAGAATCTAGATCGGGCTTGCGCATTTGGCCCATGAACTGACGCGCATAAGCGGACAAAGATTCGAGGTAGCGCCTTTGGCCTTCGGCATAAATCGTATCAAACGCCAGAGAAGATTTTCCTGAACCACTCAAGCCAGTGAAAACCACGAGGCGATTTCTGGGTATGGTTACGGAGATGTTTTTGAGGTTGTGCTCTCGGGCTCCTCTAACGGTTATTTCAGTGGCCACGGACCTTCAAACTTCTTTCCTAGGAGTGGAGCTTGGACAACACCACATCCTCCATTACTTTGCGGATTTCAGCGAGGCGTTTTTTGGTTGTAGCCTCGAACCGATATACCAGGACCGGCTGGGTGTTAGAGGCGCGCACTAGCCCCCATCCATCTCCAAAGTCGATACGGGCCCCATCGATTGCGTTCACTTTGAGGCCCTTTTTTTCAAACTCCTCGCGGGCTTCTTTTACTACTTGGAACTTTGTTTCGTCGGAGCAGTCCACTCGCAGTTCAGGGGTAGAGAATGACGGCGGCATGTCAGAAAGCATTTCTGCTGGTGACTTTCTGCTCTCGGCTAGGATTTCAAATAGACGTGCAGCAGCATAAATCGCGTCATCAAAACCATAGTAGCGGTCTTTAAAGAAGACATGGCCACTCATTTCTCCCGCTAATAAAGAGTGGGTTTCTTTCATTTTGGCTTTTATCAGACTGTGCCCGGTCTTCCAAAGCAAGGGTTTGCCGCCGTGCCGGCTAATATCGTCGAAAAGCCGGTGTGAGGCTTTAACGTCGGAAATAATCGTAGCCCCTGGGTTTGCTTTGAGCACCTGGCGCGAATAGAGCGCTAGTAGCTCATCGCCAAACAAGATCCGTCCGGTCGGATCCACTGCACCAATGCGATCGGCATCTCCGTCAAACCCAACGCCAACGTGGGCACCTGTTCGTTGTACTTCCCGAATACAGTCTTGGAGGTTTTCCGCAACTGTGGGGTCGGGATGGTGATTAGGAAAAGTTCCATCAGGCTCAGAAAAAAGCTCGATGACTTCACAGCCGAGGCGGCGGAAAAGCTCAGGAGCCACCATGCCGCCCATACCGTTTCCACTATCACAGACGACTTTGATGCCGAGCGGGTGTTTGATGTCCGCAAGAATTCTATCGTAGTAAGCCTCCGTGATCGAAGTAGAGTGAACACTACCCGCGCCTTGGAAAAAAACCTTCGACTCCCAAATGCGCCGGATTTCTTGAATCTGGTCCCCATGCAGAGTTCCGGAGCCCAGGGCGATTTTGAATCCGTTGTACTCTGGCGGGTTGTGGCTTCCGGTGACCATGATTCCCGCATCAGCCTTAAGATGAAACACTGAAAAATAAAGCAGTGGTGTGGGAACTAATCCGATATTCGTTACTTTGAGGCCCGACTGAGCCAGGCTGCGCACCAGGCACTCCACAATCCGCTCGGAAGAAACTCGACAATCGTACCCGACGGTAATGGTTTGAGCGCCGCCCTTCTGAGAAAGGTAGGTGCCAATCGCGCGGCCCAGCGGATCCATGCGGTCATTGCTGAAGTCGGTGTCCGCAACTCCGCGAATGTCATATTCTCTAAAAATTTTTGCGCTAGCTGCCACTTTTGATTTCCTTTGGTTCATCAAATCGCCGTATGTGCGCTTCGCTCTTTTTTCGCTGAATCCAAAGCGCCATTTTTTTCTCGAGTTCTTGAGAGCGATACTGATTTCGAAGCTCCGACTTTTTGTCCTCAGGAAGATCCGCAAATGTGAGTGCCTTAGAGGAAAGTACTTTAATGATGTGAAAGCCGGCTTGAGACTTTACAACCTGAGGATAAACTTTGCCCACAGGAGTTTGTTTGGCCGCGTTTCGGAAGCTCGGCAACATGGCATCTAGCCCCAGCATGCCCAAGTCACCTCCGGTCGAAGAGGTTGCCTGATCATCGGAGTAATCGGCAGCTAACTTTTGAAAGCTAGAGGGTGCCGCGATCGCCGCCTTGAGCACTGTTGCAGCCCGCTCGGCACCAGCCTTGCCTTTGGTAGTGATTAAAATGTGAGCAATCTGGTAACGCGTGCCCTGATCGGCCGAGGCCCCGTTGCGCAACATAAAATGCCTGAGTTCCTCGTCTGATACTTCCATCGAGGGTTTCAGCTCGCGTTCTACGAGGTTTCGCCTTTCAAGCTGCCGTCGAATTCCATCCCGGTATTCGGCAAAACTGGTGCCGAGATCCTGGAGTCGAGCCTTTAACTGAGCTTGGTTTATTCCGTTACGTTCTAGAATAGTCCGGATGTGGCGATCGATTTCCTGGTCCGAAGCGGTGAGTTCAAGTTTTTTTACTGCCTGATCGAGTAATTTTTCTTCTACCAAGAGCTGCAAGATCGCGTCATCTGTATTTAATTTGGCGGGGTCCAGTCCACCAAAAAGCTCCTGAAAGTTTTTTTGTTTGGATTTGGCGCGAAACGCTGCAATGTCAGATTGGAGAATAATATCGTCATTTACGGTGACTACACTTCGGTCCAATATGCGTTTTGCCCAAAGAGGAGAACAGACCACCAAAAAAAGTAGTGTGCTAAATAGAGTTCGAAAAAAGAGATTCATTTCGATAGATTTCGCCGTCCTTCAGCAGCTTGGTTACCCATTCTTTGTAGATTGAAACTTCTTTTACCTTTTTCAGGGCCCTGACTATGTCGTCCTTTGCCTCGGCAAAGGCAAGCTTCTTAGACGGTTGTTTCTCGATGACTTTCAAAAGGTGCACTCCGTATTGACTTTGAATGGGCGAGGAGACTTCTCCCACACTCAAAGCGAAGGCCTTGTTGAAAGCGGAAATTTTTTCGTCTTTCGAAAAAAACCCCAAATCTCCCCCTTTGGCGGCGTCAGGGCTGAGAGAGTATTTTCGGGCCGCGGATTCAAAAGTAATCTGGCCAGCCACGATCTCCTGACGTATTTTGGACGCTTCTTCCTGAGTGGGAACGACAATTTGATAAGCATGCACGCGCACAGGTCGAATAAACTCGTCGGAATGCTGCTTGAAATAAGCCTGAAGCTCTTCATCGGAGACCATCGTTTCCGTGCCAAACAATGTCTCCGTTATTTTTTCAATGAGGAGTTGATCCGCAATCCGCTTACGCAAAAACTCTTCGGTGGTGTTTTGTTTGCGTAGCATTTCTTCAAAACCACCTGGCGGGTACCCATCTTTCCAATTGGACAGCCGGCCCTCGACTTCTTCTTTTGCGATTCGGAGCTGTTTTTTTGCGGCCTCTTGCCTCAAAAGCGTAAGAATCAACGCTTCATTCAAGGCCCTAATTTTGAGCTGGTTGGTAAGCTTTGGGTTTTTGCTTAATATCTCATCTTGCTGAGCTTTAAGCTGATTGAAGCCCAGCGAAAACTCCGCCATCGAAACAGCCTCCCCATTCACTCGGGCGACAACCTGATCGGCGGGCAAGGACGCTGTTCGCGTACAAGCGCAGACACCCAATATTCCGGAAATAGAGAGGAAAACATACCTTCGCAGCATGCCTCCCAGGGTACCGGAATACCCGCAGTGCGGCAAGCTCGCCGGGCATGCTAGGCTGGCCCCCTTTCACGCGGTAAGATAAGAGCATGATAAAGCTATCCGCTCCCGGTTTATTCCTCCAGTGCGCTTTCCTTGGCGGCCTCGTCGTTAGTGGCCCCGTCTTTGGCAAGAGCCAGCTTTGGGGAGTGACGGTCCTCGGAGACCGTCGGGGGGAGGTTGAGCCGTGTGGTTGTCCCAAGATTCAGTTGGGTGGGGTGAATCGGTTGATTTCGTTTCAAGCGACCCAACGCAAAGACCTCGCCCTGCGACTGGTTTTGGAGTCAGGCAACACGTTTTTTGAAATTCCTCAGCTTCCCCCACGGAGGCAGGAACTTGCCTCAGCCAAGGCAGAGCTCATTGCGGATGCTTACCGTCAGATGGGGGTCGATGTGATGGTTCCTGGCCCTCGGGATTTGGCTTTGGGCAAAGAGGCCTTTGAAAAACTCGCCGCCCGAGCTGGGCTTAAAGCTGTAGCCGCCAACTGGTTGAAAGACGATGGCTCCCCTGTCTTTGCTCCTTACGCCATCGTTGAAAAGGCGGGAGTGAAAATCGGTGTCACTGGACTGGCGAATGAATCGGCTGCCCCTGGTTTGGGAAAACTCGTTCCAGCAAGAGGCGCTCTGGAATCCGTCGTCGAAGAACTCAGGAAAAAATCTGTCGATGCGGTGGTGTTGATCGCCCAACACGAAACCGATTTGGAAAACTTGCGTTCTCTGGCTTTCGATATCGTGGTTGTCCCCCCGCAGGAGGGCGGGAAAAGTGTCAACACGGTCACTTGGGATTCCAAGACAAAAGAAATCATTTTTGAAAAACACGATCTCGGCCCTCAGTTTGGCAAGAGCCCTGCTTTTGCCTCGCGCTACGAAGAGTTTCAAAAACGGGTGAGAGGCCTGGCTGTAGATCGCGCAACCGTATTTGTTCCAAAAGACAAGGGTGCCTTTGTTTCTCAGGCCGGAACCTGCCTACAATGCCACGAGGAGCAGTACCGGTTTTGGGAAGCAACCAAGCATGCTTCAGCGTATTTGGTTTTGTACTCTGACAATCAGCATTTCAATCCGGAGTGTATCGGGTGTCATTCGCTCGGGTATGGCACGCCGGCCGGTTTTCAGGACATCACCGCTCCTATTCGCCTGATGGATCAACCTCGTCGAAAATCAGGAGAAACCCCTTTTGTGGAGAAGTTCATGAAAGAGGTTTTCGAAGGCGATACTAAAGGCGCCCTAGACTCCCGATTGCAGCCCGAGAGGTATGCGGTGTTGAAAAAAAAATACCACGAGAAAATCCATGGTTGGCAGAAAGAAGGGAAAATAGAATCGTTGTCTATGGGTGTGCAGTGCGAACATTGCCACGGAAATCGAAGCGCTCATCCCGGCAAGCCATCCAAGGCGCCAAGTCGAGTTCAAAAGTCGGCTTGTTTGCAATGCCATGTGCCACCTCGGGATGAGAGTTTTGTTTTTGCTCAGGATTTAAAACAAGTCGCCTGCCCAAAAATGAAAAAACCCCGAAAATCCTAGAGGGTGCCGCACCGCGGCTTTCTATTAACCCCCCTGTAAGTGAGATAATCTTAGGCCTACTCATGCGGGTCTTGCTACTGAACCAAACCTACTACCCCGATCCGGTTGCGACTTCGCAACAGCTGCGGGACTTTGCGCGGTATCTCAAGTCTGAAGGTTGTGAGGTTACCGTGATGACCAGCAGGCGAGCCTACGACAACCCTAAGAAGACCCACCCAGCCGAAGAGTGGGTGGACGGAGTGCGTGTTGTACGGGTGGCGTGCACCGGCTTTGGAAAACGGAGTTTTTTCCACCGGATGGTGGATGGGTTTACGTTTGAATGCTTGCTGCTGTGGAAACTCCTCTTTTTTCGTCGACAGGACCTTGTTATCGGGTTTACTTCCCCACCCCTCGTGGGATTTGCGGCGCTCTTGTTTTGTGCTCTTCGAGGGGGAAAATGTGTTCAATGGATCATGGATCTGAATCCGGATATCGCTTTTGCAGTGGGTTACTTGAATCCGCGATCTTTGCTGGGGCGTTTTTTGACTTTTGTCCTGCGGTTTACCGTGCGTTACAGCGATTATGTGATCGTCCTAGATAGGTGGATGCGCAGCCGACTTGTCGCTCATGGAGTGCGTGCAGAAAACACGGTGGTGGTACCCCCATGGCCCGTGAGCGAATCTCCAACGCTGGATTCGCAGTTGGGCAAGAAGTTTCGAGCCCGACATGGATTGGGACATAAGTTTGTCGTACTTTATTCGGGGAATCATTCGATTGCCCATTCGCTTGATACTGTTCTCGAGACAGCTCTTCGGTTGCGGGACGATCCAAATGTGCTTTTTTTGTTTATAGGCGGTGGGTTAAGAGAAAACGATGTGACCTCTTTTCGGGAAACGCACCGTTTGTCCAACATACGACAGTTGCCTTATCAGCCCCGCGAGCTTTTGTCCGAATCACTTTCGGCGGCAGACCTCCATTTGGTACTCATGGGGAAAGACCTATCTGGGCTTGTGCACGTTTCAAAAATCTACGGGGTCTTGGCAACCGGCCGCCCCTACGCGTTTATCGGGCCGCGCAGTAGCCACGTCGCAGATCTTCTGGCGGAATGTCCCTACGGTTTTGCGGTGGAATCTGAAGACGTAGATGGTTTCGTGAAAACAATCGCTATGGCAAGGGCGCTCACTGAGGCCCAAAAGCGCGAAATTTTTCAGAAGAACACTGCCTACGCTCGGGAAAACTGCTCCACCAAACAGTCGCTGGCTACATTCATGAGCCAAGTCGTGGAGCCGCTCCGGTCCCCCCAGTTATCCATTGGGGAGCTTTCACCCCATCAGTTGCCCTCGCGCGCGTAATTCCGGTTCCAGGAAGGGATTTCGATACTGATGTCGGCTTCTCCAGAGGGAACACACTGGCAAGCAAGTCGGGAGCCGGTTTTCAGGTCGGGGGCCATATCGAGCATGTCATTTTCGGCTTCCTCTACTGACGAGCAAGTTTCCGCCCCCTGCTTAACGTACACATGGCAGGTCGCGCAGGCACAAACGCCACCGCAAGCATGGTCCATTTCCACGCCCGCGTGCAGCAAAATATCCAAAAGGCTGCCTGGCAAACCCGTGTCTCCGTAGGGTATTTTGCTGGGATCCACTTCGATGACTTTGTTGGCGTTTTCCACGCGCACTATGAACTTTTGAGTAGGGAGCTTCACTTCAGGGTCCTTAATGTAGGGGTTTGTTCCGCCCATGGTCGTTTCCTTATGGCGTGGTAACCTAGCCGATATGATCCGCATTGTGAAGATCTCAGTCCTTTTCTTGCTGGCGACAGAGCTGCAGGCAGTCCCACTATCGATTCACCAGCTTCGAGACCTGCAGCAGCAACCTTGTGTTTTTATTCACCCTTGGGCAAATTGGTGTTCGACCTGTGTGGTCGAGCTGCCCGGCCTTATCCCGCAGCTCGCAAAATGGAAGCACGCAAAACCGGCGGTGATCGACATTAGTGGAGAGCAAGGGCAGCGAACATTCTCCAGGAACTGGCAAGTCTTGCGTGAGAGTCCCATGACACTGTATTCGAAACCCTTCAAAGCGAATGATGCTGAATACCAAAAGCAAATCGATTCCGAGTGGGACGGTTCGCTGCCGTTCTCTGTGCTTTATATCAAAGGGAAAAAAAAGAAGGCGTGGACAGGTAAACAAAAATTTGACGCGCTTGCTTTGGAAGTGGAATCCCTTTGTCGCTAAGCGCTAGCTCTTCGACAAGAAATCAGGCTATAATAGATATTAGGTAAGCTCTCTATTTTTCCCAAACATTTTATAACCGTCTTTTGAGGACAAAAAAATGCTGCGAACAAAATCGCTTTCGGTTTTTCTTGTGCTTTTAGGAATTGGAATCAACGCCAATGCGGCCAGCAGCACGATCAACCGCGGTGGCTTAGGGTTTCTTTTCCCTGACAACAACAGTTTTTCAAACCCCGGGCAGTTTGCTGATAGCCGTGGATTTGCCGTCGAAGGCGTGTATGGCAGAACTACTGCCACCACCCCGACGCAATCACTCACCCCATCAATGGTATTCGGCAATGGTTCGTTCGGAATGGGGGCGTATGGGTCACGTTCGGGTACCGAGCTGCTCACCACTGCTGGAGTGACCGATACCATTGGGGCTGGGTTGGGAATCTCGCTGTTTAAAGGCCGAGCCACTTTTGGTGCCAAGTACGACAAAGTCCTTGGTTCCGCCAACAACGGCACCGTTTCGGGTACGTTTACACTGAATCCAGCCGGGGCTAAAGGCATGGCGATCGGAGTGGGTTATACCCGCGACATCACCGCAGGAACCAACGCAGTTTCGGCGGGGCTCGGATACTCCTTCATGGGGAACAACAACATCGAAGTGGATATCAGTTTCCCGAGCATTTCTGCTCTGGGAACTTTTAACCTTGGTGCGTACTTCACCATGATGAAAAGCATGATTTACCTGAGTGGTGGATACCTCATGCAAAACTCGGGAACGATGATTCACGGGGCAACTGGCCGCCTGGGCTTTTTGCTTGGGCAGCAGGTGGATTTTTCGGCGACGGGCACGTACTTTTTTGTGACCGGGTCGACAATTAGTTACGGTGGTTCGTTCCGCGTAGCATTCTGATTTTGTTTTGAAGCATTGTCATTGCGGGGCCTTGTTCGAGACTTGTCTCGAGCGAGGCCTTCGCGATGACTGACGGTTGGCCAGTAATCTCTCTCTCCCGATTTTTCCGGCTACTTCTATCTTTCATCCATGACCATTCGAGCCAAAATAATAGGCTGTTTTGTCCTTATTCTCGCTTTGTTCGGGGCGGCATCCTTTTACCATTACATTCGGTCCGGAAAGACCAATCAGCGTTTGGTGCTGGTGAACGAGCTCTTTCTGCCTTTCTCGCGCCATGTGGCTCAACTACAGGGCGGCGTGCAGGGTCTGGCGGACGATGTGCGTCGATTTTACTTTGCAAGCGGGACATCCGCTGAAGACAGCACGCTCTCCCGAATGGTGCGGGATCTGTACCCGTATATGATCCGGAAGCACTTCTCGGAGGCGGAAGCACTTTTGCTCAAGTCCAACAGCGGGCCGCACGCAGCCATAGTCGCAGAGTTGGCCCAGATTCTCTCTGGCGCTTCGAAAACTTTCGATCTTCTTAACGGAACCCAGGATAGAACTCATTTTGAGAAAAGCTACTTGGAGCTTCGAAACCAGCTGAATGCATTGTCCGCGAAAGTCGATGATGAATCTCAAAAGGTGACATTGGCCGCCCAAGCCGAAGGGCGTGAGACTCTCATCACTTGGTTAGCTTTGTCCTGGATACTGGTCGGTCTTGGAGTGGCCACTTTATTTTTATCGCACCGAGTTCTCCGCTCCCTTCCTTTGCTAATCGAAAGTCTGCGCCAAATGGCGGACGGAGACTTTGAAAAAAGCCTAAAAGTAGATGCGGGAGATGAGCAGGAAATCGCTGAGCTGGCGCGACAGTATAATCGAATGCTGAGCGCGTTGCGCGAACGAGATCGGAAGATTCAAGAGCAGCAAAGAGATCTGCTTCAGTCAGAACGCCTGGCTGCGGTCGGGCAGCTATCCGCGGAAATCGTGCACGAGATTCGCAACCCTCTAAACTCCATTAGTCTTAATATCGACTGGTTGCAGTCCGAGCTCCAGGATCAAAACCCTGAAATCACCAAAACTCTTTCAAGCATTTCTCGTGAGGTCGAGCGTCTCCATCAGATCACGGAGAATTACCTCATTCGAGCCCGCATCCCGGCGACGGCGTCGGCTCGCACGCCCGTACATGATCTATTGAAAGAAATTGTCGTTTTTTGTGCGGAAGAGGATCGAGCACGGAACATCCAGGTAGATTTGAATTTATTCCCAGACGAACTTTTTGTTCAAACCGATCGCGCAAGGTTAAAGCAGGCTTTCTTGAACATACTTCGCAACGCCCGTGATGCAATGCCGAGAGGTGGCAAGATTTCGATCGCAACAGAAGTAAATCAAAATGTTTTCAATGTGAAAGTCTCAGACTCCGGAAGCGGAATGAACGATGCAACTCGAAGGCAAACTTTCCAACCCTTCTTCACCACGAAGCAGGATGGAACGGGCCTTGGGTTGATGGTAACGAAAAATATCGTCGAAGAAGCTCGCGGGTCTATCTATTGTGAAAGCAGCATCGGACAGGGAACCACTGTGTTTTTTCAGTTTCCGGTCTGATGATGGGGGACGCCATGCAAGGGTATCGTATCGTCGTCGTAGACGACGAGGCAGCCAATCTAGAGTCACTCGAAAGAATCCTTAAGTCTGATGGTGCGCAAGTAACAACATTTCAAGATGCGGAATCCGCTTTGAAGTGGGTGCAAAAGGGCGCTGCGGACGTGCTGCTAACCGATCTCAGAATGCGGTTTATGGATGGTATAGGCTTGCTAGAAGCCGTGAAGCGCGTGGACCCTACCGTTGAAGTGATTTTGTTAACTGCATTTGGGACGGTGGAGCTCGCCGTCGAAGCCATGCGTAAGGGCGCATACGATTTTGTTACCAAACCGCTCCAGCGTCTCACCGTACTGCGTACGGTGCACCGTGCTCTAGAGAAGCGGCGATTGGTAACCGAGAACCAGGGATTGAAGGAAGAGTTGGAACAACATTTGGCGGCCAGTGGGAGAGAAGTTGTAGGCAAGTCGGAAGCCATGCAGAGTTTGATGATTACAGTCAATCAAGCAGCCCGAAGTCGAGCCAGTGTTTTGATCCAGGGAGAGAGCGGGACAGGTAAGGGTTTGATTGCCGAGTATATCCATCGTGCTGGAGCGCCGGGAAATGGAATTTTTGTAAAGATTAACTGCGCAGCGATTCCGGAAAATCTTTTGGAAGCCGAGCTTTTTGGGTATGAACCGGGAGCGTTTACTGGGGCTTCCAAGAGAAAAAAAGGTCGGGTTGAGCTCGCCGATGGTGGGACATTGTTTCTGGACGAAATAGGAATTGCACCGGTGGCTTTTCAGACCAAGCTGCTTCGTTTTCTGCAAGAAGGGGAGTTTGAGCGATTGGGAGGAAATGAAACCCATCGAGTCAAAACCAGAGTGATCAGCGCCACGAATAGCGATTTGGCGCAGGCGATCAAGCAAGGAGTTTTCCGCGAGGATTTGTATTACCGATTGAACGTTGTAAATATTCACGTTCCAGCGCTTAGAGCGCGCAAGGAAGATATCCCCCTGTTGGCACAAAAGTTTATCGAGGAGTCGGCCAAGAAAAACCAAAGAGAGGTTCCACTCATCACGCCGCAGGCGATGGAAAGCTTGGTAAATTATGGTTGGCCTGGAAACATCCGCGAACTGCAGAACGTCATGGAACGAGCTGTAGTGCTCAATCGCACGGGTGTTATTGAGAGCTCCGATCTTCCGGTCGATGTCGGGGGCGAGGGGCAACCCAAAACGGTAACCATCCCTCTGGGCTTCTCACTCCGACAGGTTGAGCGTTTAATGATGGACGAAGTGCTGAAGGTCTCTCATGGAGATAAGAAGCAGGCAGCCAAAATATTAGGAGTGCATCCTCGGACAATTCACCGATATTTAGAAAACAGCGAGGAGCCTCTCAAACCAGAGTCCTTGGTTCCTCCGGCGCTCGACAGCGAGATTTTATAGAATTTAAGTGCAGTTGAGGGTTCGGTTGGGTAGTAAGAATCCCTATGTTTTTGGATGCGACTGTAGAACTGAGCTTGTTGACCGTAACGTTGTTGGCGGCGGCCACCGCGTTTTGGTGGAAGAGCCGAAAACGGCCGGTTGAATCGGAAAAATCCGTCGAACAGCCCAAGTCTGTTCTTGAGGCAGCGCTAGCCAAAACGCGCAAGCATTGGTGGTCAGAACTGGCGTCGCTCCTGAAGCGAAAGCCCTCTGAATTGGTTGGAGAAGAATGGGACGCGCTCGAAGAAAAACTTTTGATTTCCGATGTTTCCTTGGCCACTTCACGGCTGCTTTTAGGCGCCGTGAAGGAGAAGAGCGCTCAGGATGAGGCAGTCGACTTAGCTGAGGCGCTAAAACAGGAAGTTGAGCGCTTGTTTGGCGAGACTGAAGACGGGTGGACTGTTCCTGCGGCTCCCCGGCCTCTGGTAGTTAGCGTGGTAGGAGTGAATGGTGCAGGCAAGACGACTACCGTTGGCAAACTTGCTTTTAGATTTTCTCAAAGCGGGCATTCTGTTTTGTTGGGAGCTTGCGACTCATTTCGTGCGGCGGCTATTGAACAGCTGCGAGTTTGGTCGGAGCGGGCAGGCTGTCAGTTTGTGGCTGGGCGAGAAGGCGCAGACCCTGGCGCAACCGCCTTTGATGCCGTTTCCGCTGGAGTATCGCGGGGAGTGGACGTTGTTCTGTTGGACACGGCGGGACGCCTGCATACTAAAACGCACTTGATGGATGAATTGAAGCGCATCCACAAAGTAGTAAAAAAAGTTTTGCCCGATGCGCCACACCAGGTTTGGTTGGTCGTTGACGGAACGCTAGGTCAGAACTCCATCGTTCAGGCCAAGCAATTTCATGAGGCCTTAGGATTGACCGGTGTAGTGGTTACTAAATTGGATGGTACGGCAAAAGGCGGCGCCGTTTTGTCCATTGCTTCCGATTTAAAGCTGCCTGTCCGTTTCATCGGTTTAGGGGAATCTCTGACCGATTTAGTACCTTTTGATAGCAAGGCGTTTTCACAAGCGTTGCTAGCCTAAGCCCGTTTTTAAACGCTGTTCTTTCACTCAGAAGAGGTCCCGTGCGACCAGAATTTCTCAAGTTATTGGGGGGTTCCACACTTCTTATTTACTCGATTGCGGAGCTGTCCAAGAGTATTCAAATGTTAGCTGGGTCGCACTTTCGAACCTGGCTGAACCAAACGACGAGTAGCCGTTGGCGTGGTCTTGCCTTGGGCAGCGTCCTGTCTATGCTCTTGTGTAGCAGTGGCGCTGTCACTGCAATGTTGGTCTCGCTCGCGAATGCGCGCCTATTGTCCTTGCCCCAAACGCTTGCGGTTTCTTTGGGCGCTGGAATTGGTTCCACCCTCATGGTTCAAATGCTGGCGTTCAAGGTGTCCGAGTATGGGATGGTGATCCTGACGCTCGGTTTTTTGGTGGAAACGATCGCAGCGCACCCGTGGGCCAAACGTTTTGGGCGGGTGACTTTGTTTGTGGGGATGGTGTTTTTCTCTCTCGATTTGCTTGTCGAGGCGGGAGAAATGCTCCGCCAAGAACCACTCTTTGTTAAATTTTCCAACTCGTTCAGGGACAAACCCCTTTTTGGTTTTGTGATTTCGGCACTTTTTGCCGCATTCACGCAAAGTAGCTCTGCTACGGTTGCGTTCTCTATGTCGCTGCTCGTGGCGCAACAGGCCACTGTTTTAGAAGCACTTCCTTGGATTTTTGGGGCGAATCTAGGCAATGCTGCAACCGGATATTTTTCGAGTTTGAGTGCTGATCTCCCAGGCAAGCAGGTAGCTTTGGGGAACTTGCTTACAAAAATTGCGGGGATCGGTTTCTTGTGGCCTCTACAGGCGTGGTTCGCTGCGAGTTTGGAAATGCTGGGAGCAGGGGTCCGTAGAGAAATCGCAGTGGCCCACACTTCGTTCAATATCGTTGTGGCGCTCGTGTTTCTGCCCCTTTTGCCCTACGGCGTGAGGCTGGTGACTTTTTTGTTGCCTAACAAAGAGGATAAAGGCCCGTTCCACTATCAGTATTTGGACTGGGGAACGTTAAACACGCCAGAGTTAGCACTTGCACAGGCGCAGCGAGAGCTGATGCGATTGTCCGATTCAGTGGAAAAGTTGTTTGGGCAGTGCCTGGTCTTCTTTCAGACCGGCGACAGCCAAGCGGTAGAAGAGTTTCGAGCAAATGATAAGGTCATTGATTTTCTTAATAAGGGAATTAAGCGGTTCTTAACCAGCTTAACCCAGAATGAAATGACTCAGGAGCAAGTTGATAGAGAGTTTGAAATACTGATTCGAACCAATGACATGGAAAATATCGGCGATATTATTGCAAATAACATCATGGGATTGGTCCACAAGTGTCGAGCCAAGGGGTATGAGTTTTCAGAAGAAGGCTGGAAGGAGATCAATCAGTTTCATCTCCAAGTTTCTGAATGTTTGCGACTGTCTACGTCCTACTTCAGCGCACAGTCTGTGGGTTTGGAAAAAGAGCTTCTTAGGCGGTTTGATGAAATTGAGCGGGTTTCCTTAGCGTTAACCGAGCGGCATTTGTTGCGCCTACACAGCGGTATCAAAGTCAGTCAGGATTCTTCGTCCGTACACTTGGACCTTTTGGGACACATGGTGCGGGTTGCTGCCTTGAGCATAAACACATTGAAGGTTCAGGGCTCACGCCAACCCAAACAAAGAGCTGGTTAAAATGGCAAAAACCCGGTACAGGCTGCGTAACGCTCAACTCGAAGTATTGGGGGAGTATTACGAAAAGGAACTCTTTGCCCAAATACTTTCAGGGAAGCTCACTGGCGAAGAGGAAATTGCCCAAGCACCCTTTCAAAAATGGGTAAAAGTAGCCTCGCACCCCATTTTTTTCGACGGATTTATTCGACGTTTGTACAAAAAAGACTATGGCTTACCTGAAGAAGAAGCCGAAGTCTCTTCGCGAGAGTCCGTAGAACCCAGCATTACCAATCACGAACATTCCTCAGAGGGTACAAACCGCTCTGAGATTGAGGCGCTCTTTGGGAAAGAGCCTGATGTTCCAGCCGGAGGCGGCACGCAAGTACATGCTGCCGGGAAAACGGATCTCATCCTCATCGAGCCGCCCCCTGAACTTCTGCCCGAAGCGCATCCAGACGGCACTCCCCCAATAGAATCGCCTCTCAAAGCAGATCGAGCCCAATCGAAGTGGCTAGACACGCCAAGAAAACGCAAAGTGCTGTTGGGTGTCGTCGTGGTTGTCTTGGTTGCAGTCGTTCTGTGGCCTTCCGATCCGGATGTTGCAGTTATCACTGAAAAGGCGGTTACCGGAGAAAACTCACTGAGCTCGCTTTCGAACCCAGCAAGCGTGGAAGAAAGAGCCCAAACCCTGAGTTCCGAAGGCGCTGTTCTCATGGCTCAAGATACGTTGCTGTTCTATCGTGGAGCGCGTGAAGTGTTGAAGGACGCAGTCTCACTCAATGACAAAGATGCAGCACTTCTGGGAAAACTTGCCGTAGCAACCGCACGGACGGCAGCCTCGCTCTCCGATTCCCAACGCTTAAAAACAGAAATCCAACGTCTGATTCAACGTGCGCGCCTCACGGATCCCCATGCCTCCGATTTATATTTAGCAGAAGCCATTCTGGCTCAGGCGGAAGGCAAGCAAAACGACGCCAAGGCCCTTGCTGCAAAAGCCGGAGAGGCCGATCCAACCTCGGCGGAGAGTCTGCTGTTGACCGGCGAGTTGCACTACGCCTCGGGGGATCTGGAGCTCGCTCGAACTGCAGTAATGGGCGCCGTCAAACTCGATCCAAGCAGAGTGCGTGGCCGATATTATGCGGGCCTGATTGCTTTTGAAGGGGGTGACCTGGCCACGGCTAAATCGGAGGCGATTGAGGCATTGAAGCTAAATCCGCTTCACCCCAAAACATACCTGCTTTTGGCAGATATTGCTGCGCAAGAAAACCGGCTCAATGAAGCACGAGGATTGTATGAGACCTGTGGCAAGTTAGCCCGTTTCACCGTGCCTCTTGTGCCGGGAAAAGCTTACCAACGTCTTGGGGAAATAAACGAAATCACGGGCAATAAAGCGCAGGCGCAGAATGATTTTTTATTGGCCTATCATTATTTAGGGGGTCAAGGCGCCGAAGTGCGTAAAAAAGTTAAAGGGCTAGATTTGAGTGAGAAAAACTTGACTGCGTTGGCTGCTTCAGCCGAGTACCATGCAGCTTATTTTTCAGAGCAAGCCAATGGTCTGCTGAATCAGGGAAAACTCGATGAAGCGGTACGATTTTATCAAGCAGCGCAGTTATTAGAGCCGCAAAGTGGTATGGCGCTCATTCACGTTGGGGAAGCCTTGGAAAAAGCGGCCAGCTCGTACGAAGATTTCAGAAGGGTGATGAGCTATTATCAACGCGCCATCGATCGCGACCCGAAAGAACCCATGGGCTATATCAAGCTCGGTTCCCTTGAGTCTGAGCAGTATAATTTTGATCGAGGTTACAAGCTCATACTTCAAGCCGTCGCACTGGCCCCCGAGAGCGAAAAACCCTACGCGGCTCTAGGAAAACATTTTTATCGAAAACAAGACTACAACGAGGCCCTGAATCAGTTTCTACACGCGGCGAAAATCAACTCGGCGGACTCAGAAATTCTCTACTACGCCGGAAAACTAAGATTGATTTATAAGAAGGATGGCGCCAAAGACGCTATCCGATTTTTCAACCAAGCATACACGATCGATCCTCGAAATTACGATGCCTTGACCGAATGGCTAAAACTCAAAGTAGCAGCGCATGAAAAAAACTTTGCCGTTCGTTTTCTTAAGGAGCTGATTTCCGGCGACCCCAAAAATGCGCAAAACTACTGGGCGCTGGGTGAAATCTATGCCGAGGCAAAGGAATATCGACGGGCCATAGGTTTTTTCCACAAATCGCTCGACATCGACAACCGTCAAAGCAAAGTACGCATGTCGTTGGGAAAAGCGCTCGAAGCCGTCGGCGAACTGGACAAGGCCGTCGCCGAATATCGTTTGAGCTCACTTTTGGACCGAAGAAATAGTGAGGGATTCTACCGGGCCGCCGATTTGCTCTTTCAGATGAAGGCTTATCAGCAATCTGAAGACGTGCTGAAATTTCTGATAGGAGTGACGCCCAATTACCCAGGCGTACATCGGTATCTATCAAAGATTTATCAGCTTCGGGAGCTTAAGGACGCCGCTGTGGATCAGATGGTCCAGGAAGTAGCCAACAATCCAAATAACTATAAGTTTGTTTTGGAGCTCGCCGAACTTTACATGGAATACGAAAACTTCGACAAGGCCATTGAGGAGTTGAAGAAAGTCACGGCACTTCCCTCCCTGTCCCAAGCCCCTGAGTTTAAGGCAGAGAAGACACGTGCGTACCTACTTCTTTCCCGATGCTATCGAGCGAAAAATCTCCCCGAAAGTGGGGAGGCAGCGATCCATCTGGCGCTGAGCATTGATGCCAACGACCCTGAGTTGCATCGGGAACTAGGGTATGTGTACTATGCCATGCAGAGAGACAAAGAAGGCGTTAAAGAGTTTGAAATCTATCTTGAACGAAACCCCGCTGCAACGGACGCAACAGCTATCAGAGGGCTAATCAAGAGGATGACGATTGAGGAGTAGAAAGCCCCATGCTCGATTTGAGAACGGTTGTAGCCAATCCCGGAGAAGTAGAACAAGCTCTTGATAAAAGGGGAAATAAAGCTGCCAAAACAGCACTAGCTCTTGTCATTGAACTCGATGCGAAACGCCGCTCCACACTCTTGGAAGTAGAGGCTCTCAAAGCCAAACGAAACCAAGCCTCCCTTCAAATCGCCAATCTGAAAAAGAACAAAGAAGACTGCTCATCGTTAATGGAAGAAATGAAGTCCGTAGCGGCGCAGATCCGCGATTTGGATGCAGTGCTTGCGGAAACCGAAGAAGCACTCAAAACAGCCCTTTACGAGCTTCCTAACATTCCCGATGCGAGCGTCCCTGTTGGGCGAGTGGCTGAAGACAACCTCGAAATTCGTAAGTGGGGCAAGGTCCCTCAGTTCTCGTTCAAGCCCCTGACCCATGATGAGATCGGCGAAAAACAGGGGTGGATGCATTTCAAAAAAGCCGGTGAGGTCACTGGCGCCCGGTTTGTGTTTCTTACGGGGATGGCCGCTCGTTTAGAGCGGGCGTTGATTCAACTCATGCTCGATTTGCATACCCAAGCGGGTTACTTAGAGATGCAGCCGCCTTTTTTGGTGAACCGGCAGGCGCTGACTGGCACGGGCCAGCTCCCCAAGTTTGAAGAAGACGTCTTTCGAGTCGAAAAATTCGATTTTTTCTTAATCCCCACCGCCGAAGTTCCGGTTACGAATTTTCACCGCGAGGAAATCCTCGAGGAGAAGGATCTTCCCAAGAAGTACGTTGCCTATACGCCGTGTTTTCGTTCGGAGGCCGGGAGTTATGGCAAAGACACTAAGGGGCTAAAGAGACAGCACCAGTTCAATAAAGTGGAACTCGTTAAGTTTGCAAAGCCCGAAACATCGTTTCAGGAATTGGAAAGTTTGACGCTGGATGCAGAAAAGGTTCTTCAGGTTTTAGGGTTGCCCTACCGGGTGGTTTGTCTCTGCACTGGAGACATGGGTTTTGGTTCCGCAAAGACTTACGACATCGAAGTTTGGTCACCAGGCGCCAACGCGTACATGGAAATTTCATCCTGTAGCTGTTTTACCGATTATCAGGCTCGGCGAGCTGGGATCCGCTATCGAAGTGAAGTCGACCGAAAGGTTCAATTTGTTCATACCCTCAATGGCTCGGGATTGGCTGTGGGCCGTACTTTGATTGCATTGATGGAAAACTACCAAACTGCCGATGGCGGTTTCACCGTGCCAGAAGCGCTTAAAAAATATCTTTAAGGAGCTTTCGGTGTCGATGCCGGGGCCTTAGTCGGTACTGTGGAATCGATATCTTTGAGTCCAATCAGACAGGCTGACTTTAAGGATTGAGATCCGCTGTCTTTTGAGCAGGAACTGAGGATCTCTTTAGCTTTCTCTGCCGAGCCGGTGGCCTGACGTCCCAGGGTGAGGGCGGAAGCAATACGAGCAGACTCCTCACCATTTTCTTTCTTCAAAACCTTTTCGAGCGTGTTCACAATAAGTTCGGAGTGATCTCCACAAATACCCAGAGCAAGAATCGCTTTTTCTTGAATTTCAGCGTCATCGACTTCGTTGATAAGTTCAAGGAGTCGAGTGGAGAGAAGAGAATTCTTAGTTTCGGGCAGTGCATTGATTACATCCAACGTCGCCAAGAGTACGTCCGGATCATCGCTCTGGATGGTTTTTTGAAGTGCCTCCCAGGCGCGGGCGTCTTTTTTTGCTTGCGTCTGCAATCCCGATAGACAGTTTAAAGCAAGGGGAGTGTCTCGTTCCGTGGAACACTGGGCCAGTAGCTCGATCACTTTGTCCTGTCCCCGAGCTCTGGTGGCGAGGACCTTTACAATAGCGCGCCGAGTTTTGACGTTAGAACGTTTTCCATAGAGGTCCACCAAAGAGTCCAAAAATCCGCTTTCGGTACTCCCAAATTCCTCAAAATATTTGAGCAACGGAGCAATTTCTTCAACCTCTTCAGTGTTCTGAAGTGCTGCGGACAGCGCTTTTTGAACGGCCGGCGAATCGTCCTTACGAGCAATGAGGGTGCGAACGATCGTATTCTTCAATGCAGGTTCTGCTGCAAACTGAGAAAGCAGGAGTTCTCGGATTTGTCCTTCCTGGCTAGCCGATTTGGCATTGCCCAGCGCCTTTGTACATAAAACTTTGATTTGAACGTCTGGGTCTTTGGCGCAGGTCAGCAGTGTTTCTACCACCGTCGCTTGAAAAATGGGTTGTGTGTAATGGCTTAGCTTGAAGGCCATTACTTTTCTTTGTTCTGGATCCTTGCTCTCGCTCAAAGTCCTAGACCATAAAATCACTGGGTGAGTAGGCGGGGGTCCGAGGTTGGCTCGTCGTTTTCGGCGGGTATGCGCGTTCTCGCTGGAAGCAAGGAGCAGCACAAGTGCAAAGGCGCAATACAGTAGGGACTTTACAATATACATTTGTAATATTTCTTACCGCGGAAGGCCTGTGCTGTCATGACACAAGCAAAAAAAAACGGCCGACGCCGAAGCGCCGGCCGTGTATTCGGTGCCTACCTATTTGATATTGGGGAGATCCAAACGACCACCGGTCGAAACTTTCCCAGTGAGCGCCGAAATCGCTTTTGTCCCTTTTAGCAGGGCATCCACCACCTCTTTGTAGTCCCAAGAGGTGTTGTCCGACCAAGCCAGCGCCAAGGCGCCGGCAACGTGCGGGGTGGCCATAGAAGTACCATCCCAATGCGCCGTCATGCCCAAGAAGGGTATGTCGATCACAGTGTCTTGGTATCTATCACCCGGGACTGTGGACATCACTTTTACCCCTGGAGCGCCCAGTTTTACCGAGCGGGCTCCCCAGTTGGAGAAAGTTCCTAGCTGCTCTTTTTCGTCAATCGCCGCAACAGAGACAATGTTTGCAATGTTCAGGGTTGCGGGGATCATGGGCTTAGGATCGGAGTCGTTGTCGAATCCAAACGCACCGCCTTTGGCTTGATCCACACGGCCATTTCCGGCCGCGGCGCAAAAGATAACACCGGCTTTTTCGGCGCGTTCGATCGCTTCGATCAGCGCGCTGTCATCTTCATCGCCCTTCTCACCGCCCCAGCTTGCGTTGATGATTTTGGCGCCATTGGCGACAGCGTAGTCGATCGCTTTGATCGCGCTTTCTGTCGTGCCTTGGCCTTTTTCGGTAATAAACCGAAGTGCCATTATCTGCGCTTTTGGAGCAACACCGGCGACTCCGACGCCATTGTCCATGACTGCCGCAATCGAGCCAGAGACGTGGGTCCCATGGCCAGGATTACCTCCCCCAAACATCAGACCGAGCGTATCTACGGTCATGTCATAGGGTTTGTTGTCATCGACAGCAAAGTCCCAACCTACGATGTCGTCCACATAGCCGTTTTTATCGTTGTCGATCCCATCGTCAGGGATTTCTTTGGGATTGCGCCACATATTAGCAATGAGGTCTTGGTGGTTGTAGTCCACGCCCGTATCCGTCACCGCTACGATAATGCCGTCGCCCTGTTTGGACTTTGGCCAGACGCTAGGCGCACCAATTTGGGTCAAACCCCATGCTTTTTTAAGCACCGGGTCGGCGCCTGAGCGAGATGCTGGAGCTGCTTTGATGGCTGGGTTGTCTGCATAGCCACCGCCAAAAATGCCATCCAGAAAGCCCCCGCCGCCTTCGCCATCATCGCTGTCTTCGTCTGTGTCAAAGAGATCGAAGGGGTTGCTGCTCGCCATTTTGGCTTTATAGGCTTCGCGGAGAGCCTCGATTGATGGGTTAGCCAACATTCGAATCGTAAAATTCGGTTGAATGTAGCTTACTGAAGGTGACCAAGTAGGGAGTTGATCTGCCGTACGTACAGAAGTAGTCGTCCACTTATAGAGCATGCCAGGCTTACTCACCAATGTAAGAGAGCCGCCATTTTCTTTTATAAATCGCGCTTGTTCTTGGCCGATGGACTCGAAACGAACGAGGTACTCCGCGGCATGGGCCATCCCTGCCGCAAGGGAAATGCAAAGAACAGACATCCGAAAGATAATTCGCATAATGTCTCCCCAAGAGGGCGATCGCTCGCCCGGTATGTTTTTAACAATAGAATTTAACTTAAGCCCAGCTTGGTGCTGTAAAGATGTGCTACCGGTAAGGCTATTCTTCCTACAAAAAAGATCAATCAAGAAATAGAAGAAAGGCTAAGACAGAGGTAACAAACGATCACACTCTGGTATGATGGAGCATCTCACCGGAGGTTGCCACGCGTGGCCAAGAAAAAAACGGTACTGCTTTTCTGCAAACGACACCCTAAAGCCAAGGAAGCTGGCCAAAAGCTCTCTGCCTGGTTGACGAAAAAGGGGCTAGCGACAGTCGATGTAACCGATTCGGACGGGCGCTTGGAACGCAGTGCGGTACAAGGGGTGACTCTGGGCGTAGTGATCGGGGGAGACGGGACTTTCCTGACGCTTGCGCGCCGACTAGAGGATAAGACGCTTTTTCCGCTGCTAGGCATTAATCTTGGAACGCTGGGTTTTATTACCGAAACGACTCCCGACGCGATGTTCGAAGCGGTGGATGAAGCCCTTAAGGGTAAGTGCATCGAAGAACCTCGTCGCTTGCTTCAAATAGAAATCTGTCGAAAGGATGTCTGTCGGCTCTCTGGGGAAGTGTTTAATGATGTAGTAGTCACCAAAGATGCCCGGGCACCCATGTTGAAATTCAATGTTTTTGTGGGTGAACAACTACTGAGCTATGTGCGGGCCGATGGGTATATTGTCGCCACCCCCACAGGTTCGACAGCCTACTCGCTCTCCGCGGGAGGCCCACTGCTTCACCCCTCAGTAAACGGTCTGGTATTGGTGCCCATTTGCTCGCATTCACTTTCGGCGCGCCCCGTCGTAGTTCCTCAAGACATTGAATTGCGCATCACCCCAAAGGAATTTCGGGGAAAGGCTTACCTGGTTTTGGACGGACAGATAAATCACGAAATCGATGAGAAGGATTACATTCGGATTCGGACTTCCCAGACCTTTCTTAAATTGGTGCGGTCGCCAGAGCGGCATTGGACTGAGACAATCCGATCGAAACTCGACATGTCGTGATAAAATAAAAATCCAATGGCTGCTTCTATCGAATCCATCGCCGATAAAATTCGACAGCATCCCAAATTGGTAATTGCGGAAGACTTTGAAATTGCTATTCAGCGAAGTCGTGGGCTCACGACGCGGTACCAAAACGGCGATCTACAGACGCAGACAGAAACACGCCGTCTGTGGGTGAGCTTGAGAATTCAGCACCGCAAACGTGGAGGGCGGGCAACCGTTTTGAATCCCACTGAAGCGGGTTTGAATTACCTAGTGGAGTCTGCGTTTGAATCAGCTCAGCTTTCTTCTGTCGACCCGTGGTTTCGTTTTCCAAAATGGAGGAGTGTGACAGGAGCGCCGGTATCTTGCGATCCGGGATTTGCTCCCTACCCGTCTCTTTACGGCTCACTTCCGGAGGGCTGCGTACTTTTGGACGAGACCTATGAAGAAGCTTTGGTTGAGACTTACTTACGTCGAAAAACAGAGCGCTTTGACCTGAAGCATGCAGGGACATCTCATCATGGAGTGTTGGGGATAGTGGCTGGAGCGCCCGAGTCGCTCGTATTGAAGAAAGAAGAAAGGCAACAGTCGCATGTTTTGCAAGATCGCCTGGAGTGGATGCATGCGGTGGCCGCTGCCGCTAAACTTCGGGCCACGACGCCAGCGCGAGTATGCGGCAAAGGACGGCGCCAATTGATACTGAGTCCGCAGGCGGTCGCAGTTCTGTTGCATCAGCTGGGGCCATGCTTTCACGCGGATCGAATCCAGCGAGGCCGAAGCCCGTTAGCCACTTGTCTGGGAGCGCAAGTTTTTGGTGAAGCGCTAACGCTCGTAGATGACTCCAGCCGAGGCGATGCTGCGGCAACACAACCGTTCGATCTCGAGGGCGTTCCTACTCAGCGGACCGTATTGGTTGATAAAGGGATTGTGAAGAGTTGGTTGTTTGACGTTCAATCCGCCACTCGGGAAAACCGGTTGAGTACGGGCAATTTGCGCCGCCAGCAGGGGCAAATGCATGCATCCATATCCAGCGGGAATCTATTTTTCGAACCCGGAACCTTATCCAGGCAGGAACTGTTAAACAGTGTAGGCGCCGGAATCCTTGTCGATGAAATCACTCAGATCGAGCCGATAAACGAATTAGGAAGATATCGTGTGCAAGGGTTAGGGTGGCGGACGGCATTGGGTGAGTTGCAGGAGTCCCTGGTGGGGATCGAATGGAATTTGGACATTGGCTCTTTCTGGTCGGGCGCAGTTGCCGCCGCAAATGATTTGAGTTTCGAATCGGGCGTGGGTGCTCCTACTATCTTAATTGCGGATGTTTTGCTGGGCTAGCGAAAGGGTGGCTGCATGAAAGTAGCAGGTTTTGCGGCGACAGATATCGGCCTTAAGCGCAAGATAAACCAAGATGCCTTTCTGAAGGATGATGTCTTGCAGCTGTATGTGGTCGCTGACGGAATGGGAGGGCACCGGGGGGGCGAGGTGGCTAGTCGTCTCGCCGTGGAAGTGATGCAGCGGTATTGCCAAGAAAACCCCACGATGCCGGCGCGCGAAAAGGTCGATAAAGCGATCAACCTATGTTGCAAAGAAATATTTGATCAAAGCAAGCGAAATGCCGAATTGACGGGGATGGGCACCACAGTTGTGGCCGTGTTGATACAGGACGGTGTGGCGTATGTAGGGCAGGTTGGGGACAGTCGAGTTTATTTGCTTAACTCCGGCGGCATTTGGCAGATAACTGAAGACCATTCCCTCGTGAATGAAGAAATTCGGGCTGGTCGTTTGGCTGCGGGACAGGAAGCAACCTACCAGTTTAGAAATGTCATTACCCGATCTGTTGGGTACGAAGAAAAAGTCCAAGTAGATATTTATCGACGTCAAACAGCCCCAGGGGATGTCTTTTTACTTTGCACGGATGGCCTTTCGGGAATGGTCACGATTTCAGAAATCCAAGAGCTGCTCAGTAAGTATGGTCCCGAAATGGGGTTGAAAAGTTTGATTGGCCTCGCAAATGCCCGCGGCGGAGATGACAATATCACCGCCCTGGTGATTGAGGTTAATTGACGCTAGCGGGACGCGGTGATTCAATGGCGGGCTTGTTATGCTCATGAACTCTACAAAACGTTGGTGGCGAGAGCGCTTTGTCACGCTGATGGTTATTCCCGAGCGAACCCGCCGAGTTCACAAGCTAATTTTGCCTTTTTTTGCTCTAAAACTCGGGGTTGTTTTATTTTCGCTAGGAGCAGTTTTTATTTTGCTCATTGGGGTGGATTATATCCATGTGCTTGGCCAACTCGCGGAAAACAAACGGCTGAAGGGCGAAAATTTCCGCTTACGCCAAGATCTTCAACTCATTCGCAATAAAGTCGATTCGATGGAAGCGACCATTGAGAGAGTTAGAAATTATGCCAAAAAGCTCCAGATATTGACCGGTCAGGGGGGGCGGGGGGCAGTGGAGCTTAAGTCCTATGAGGACGAGGATCTCGAAAAGCCCAAACCCAAGCGGAGTTCCAAAATGGTTGTGCCGCCCGAGCGAGAGCCTGCAAGTTTTCGCAACTCCGCGACCCCTTTACCTGAGCGCGTGGATGAACTGCAGAGCGCAGGCGTCATCGCCGAGACAAATCTCTCTCAATTGCAGGTCTATTTTCTTGCCCAGACGGCCGTGATGGCGGCTACACCCTCGCTCTTGCCGATCAACGGCTGGATCTCCTCGAGCTTTGGTTACCGTCGACACCCTTATGATGGGTCTTATCGACTTCATGCGGGCGTCGACATTGTGGCTGACCCAGGAACCCCCATTAGAGCTCCTGCAGACGGGGTGGTCTTGTTTTCGGGCAATCGCTCTGGGTATGGCAAAGTAGTCGTGATCGATCACGGTTATGGAATCCACACTCTTTTTGGGCATAGCTCGAAACTTTTCGTAACGCCCGGCTCCCGCGTGAAGCGCGGCGAGAAAATAGCCGAAGTCGGTAACACCGGGCGCTCAACTGGTCCCCATGTACATTACGAAATTCGCAAACATGGCCAACCTGTAAATCCCACCGCATTCTTCGCTCAGACCCGGTTTTAAGACGGTTTTCAGTTCCCAACCGTTCTTGACAAGATTGAAGCCTGGTTTCTATTATTCGACGCAAACACGAGGTGAGCAGATGATTGAGGTCAAGAACCTGACCAAGGTTTACGGGGACCGCGTTGCCGTAAACGACATTACTTTCACTGTGAACAAAGGTGAGATTCTCGGTTTTCTAGGGCAAAACGGCGCCGGGAAAACCACCACCATGAAGATCTTAACTTGCTTCATGCCCGCCACAAGCGGGACGGCCTCTGTGGCCGGTTTTGACGTCTTCGAAAACCCCCTCGAAGTAAAAAGCCGGATTGGCTACCTTCCCGAGACTCCCCCGGTTTACAAAGAGCTGCTCGTCGGCGAATACCTAGCGTTCATTGCGGAACTACGAGGAATCCCCCACAAGGAACGGGCGCGGAAGATCGATAATGCGTTGCAAAAATGCAATTTGGGAGATGTTCGCGGCCGCCTGATAGGGAATCTTTCCAAGGGGTATCGACAAAGGGTAGGGATTGCGCAGGCGATCCTGCACGACCCAGCAGTTCTCATTCTGGACGAACCCACTGTTGGCCTTGACCCAAAGCAAGTGAGCGAAGCCCGGGGGCTCATCCGCTCCCTACGTTCGGATCATACAGTAATTTACAGTACCCACATTCTTTCCGAGGTTGCGGCTTCGTGTGATCGGATTTTGATCATTGATAAGGGCAGGATCGTAGCCAAAGAAGCTTTGAATGAAGTGGGAAATGCGGGGACTGCCATTAAAACCGAATTGGTGGTTCAGCACTTGAATGAAGGTCTTGTCGGAGCGCTTCAGCGGTTGAATGGAGTAAAGCAAGTCCAACGATCTGAAGGTGTCGCTGGACGATTGGTTGTCGAATCGGATGGCGGCCCAGATGTGTTGGCATCTATTGCAAAAGCAGTCGTAGCGGAGAATGCAGGCTTGATTCGCATGTCCCCAGTGCAACACGCTCTTGAAGAGTATTACTTGGGCCTAATCGGTGGGAAGGTGGCATAAATGCGCGGCACTTTAGCGATTCTGAAAAAGGAGTTTCGTTCTTACTTTAACTCCCCTTTAGCCTACAGTCTGATTGGTCTTTTTTTGGGCATCATGGGGCTATTCTTTGCGTATTTCGTGAACGTGTTTCAGCAGCGCTCGGTGAGTAGGCAGCCTATTTCCTTGGATCAAATTACGGCAGCGCTGTTGCAAAACATGATTTTTGTCTTTCTCTTCTTCCTCCCGCTTCTCACGATGCGGCTTTTTGCTGAAGAAAAGAATCAAAGCACGTTAGAGCTTCTCCTGACGGCGCCTCTGCGGACAGTGCACCTTGTCTTGGGCAAGTTTTTTGGCGCGATGGCCATCTCTCTTACGATGGTCCTTTTCACTTTTGTGTATATTGGTTTTATCATCGCTTGGGGCAATCCAGACTTGCGGGTTTTGGCCTCTGCCTACTTGGGCATGATCCTGACTCTAGGTACTTTCTTGTCTTTCGGTGCACTCATTTCTGCTCTGTGTTCGTCACAGGCCATTGCGGGAGTCTGGACTTATATTGGACTCCTGCTGCTCTTCGTTTTTCTGCCCATTGGACAGGGTATTCGCGTGGAGTGGGGCCCGATCGAGCTGGGGCCGCTGCTAGTTTTCCTTTCGCCCATGAGTCATTTCAATAGTTTTGGCGATGGATTGCTGCAATTGAAGGACGTCGTTTATTTTTTATCCTTTATTATTTTTATGCTCTTCCTCACCCACCGGGTCGTGGAAAGCAACCGCTGGAGATAGTATGGCAAAGACGGGAATTTCAGGTTTTTTGCGGGTTTTTTCCGGGGTTTTTCTTTTTGCTGCATTGAGCTGCGCGGTCCTCTGGCCCATTTATCCCCGACTTTGGCAAGTAAACCTGTGTTTAGCTGCGGCATTATTTGTTGCTGAATTGTGGCTCAGCCGTGTTCGAATCGGGGGAGCACTCGCTAAGAGAACTGTTCGGTATGGATTGAATTCTATTTTCATGTCCATTTTGGTTTTGGCGATTGTGGTCGTGATCAACCTGATCGCCTCTAAGCACGACCTGAAGTGGGACGTTTCCAAAAACCAGGTCAACACGCTTTCGGAACAAACGGTCAAAGTGTTGAAGGGGCTGACTCAGGACATTCAGTTTCACTTGATAGTTCAGCCGGCGGAAAAATCAGCTTATGCCGCGCTGTTAGATAAGTATGCGTACCACTCTAAGCACGTCATTCAAGATTTTGTAGATGCGGATCGCGATCCCGTGGCCATCTCGCGGTTTGGAGTTAAGGGGTACGGAACCATTGTTGTTGAGAGCAAAACACGATCTGCCAAGATCGAGAATCTTGCAGGTGGGGTCCAAGATCCCAAGATTGAAGAAAAGATAACTAACGCGATCGTTCAGGTCGAAAAAGGGGAAAAGAAAAAACTCTACTTCGTCAATGGGCATGGGGAACGGTTGATAAACGATCCCTCCCCGGAAGGATTTTCTGAAACACGCGACATGCTCGGAGTGGGACGCTATGTAGTAGAGGAGCTCAATCTTCTTGAGAAGGACAAAATTCCGGCGGATGCAGAGATTTTAGTAATCGCAGGTCCTCGTAAAGACTTCATGACGCACGAAACAACACAGCTCGATGCGTACGTTCGTGGAGGGGGCAAAGTTCTCTGGATGTTAGAGCCAGATTCCAGCAAAGGTCTGCAGCCCTGGTTGGCGAAGTACGGAGTTGCTTGGACTAGCGGCAAAGCGGTCGCGGAAAATGATCCCCGCCGACGCGTTCAAGGCAGTCCGATTATTCCCCTCATCGCAGACTACGATTCGTCGAGTGAAATTACCAAGGACGCTTCTCAGCCGGGGGGAACGCGACCAAGTATTTTTGCTGTTGCGACTCCGGTGGAAGTGGCGGCGAAGCTCCCCGAGGGGATTCAAGTAAAAAGCCTGTTGAGGACGAGCCCCATGAGTCGGGAGTCATCCTTGGTAGCAAACCGGCTTAATGTAAACGATAAGACCGACCGAAAGGGGCCCCTTTCGCTGGCTGTGTCGGTGGAAGGCAAGGCGGATAAGAAAGATTACCGAATGGTGGTGGTGGGAGATGCTAACTTCGGCTCAAATAGTATTCGCAACTTTGGATATAACTCGGACCTCTTGCAAAATATGTTGAGCTGGTTGGCGCACGAAGAAGATCTGATTTCGATCCGTCCCAAAGCAACAGATGAGAGCCATTTTGACATTACAGAGCAGAGAATGCGGTACATTTTCTTTGCATGCACCGTGCTCTTACCCTTTGCCATGCTTTTTTGCGGGATCGCGGTTTGGCTGAATCGGCGCAGAAAATAGGCGTCAGTCGAACTTGCTGCCAAAATAACAGGGGCCGCTGGCGGCAATATCGTAATGTTCTGTGAGCGTTTGCCGACTCTTGGCGTTTAAGAGCGTCTCAGCCAACATTTTTGCGGTCAACGGGTAGACTGTTCCGGATTCACCGACTCGATCTGTTAATAACGTCTTATCAACCGGTAAATCTGAGGCCGTCGCTTCGTGTAGGGTTTCAACCCCACCGTTCTTGAGCAGGGCAAACGAAGTCACCAAAAAAACGTCCCGGGTGAGCTGAGTGGAGACGTTCCAGTTTTTTGGAGGCGTTTGCGTGTTGAGAGCGAAGTGAAGTGCTCGAGACTCATGGCCATTGACCAGCTCAACCGGTTTTCCACTTGCGAGAGCAAAGGCTTTTAGAGCCGCAAAGGCAATTCGAAGGCCTGTAAAAGACCCGGGCCCATTCGTAGTGATATAGCGATCGACTTCGGAGAAGGAGACTTCTGCTTTTTTCAACACGGCGTCGATGGTGGGTAGTAGCGATTCCGAGTGCTTGCCGGCTTGATCGAGCGAGACTTCGCTCAGGCAAGTGGCCCGATTTGACTGCCAGCGAGTCAGTGCAACAGAACCGATAGAATTGGAAAGGTCTAAGGAGAGCCAGAGTTCGGTCGCTTGCATCGCGACTTCTTAGCGGGAAAAAAAGCGGGCGGCAAGCCTCAGACTTGACTGGCTGAGCGAGGGGTGAGCCCAACCGGGGATATCTGTTTCGGGGGATGTCCGTCTTATTGTGCCTGCCGCCCTACATATAAGTATAACGCGGCGAGTTGTAATAGAGCAATATACAGGGGGTATACACCCAGCTAAAGCGTCGTAAATTCCGACTCTTAGTTAAATTGTGAAGGTTTTCGCTTTTTTGGGCTGGGGTTCTCCGCAGGCGTTGTGCCTAGGCTGCGACCAAGCTAAGATGGCAACCTATGCGAGCAACTGGCTATTCGATCACAGCGCTGGGGTCCCGAAAAGAAAATCAAGACGCGTACCTAGTAGACAATGAAAATGGGCTATTTGCCGTAGCGGACGGAATTGGTGGTGGTGAGCGGGGGGAAGTCGCCTCGTTAATGGCAGTGACAGGGGTTGGCGCGCATCCGGTCGACGAACCGGGCTCCACACTGCGCCAAACCGTTGAAACCATCCAAGTTGCTGTGCTCAAGGAAGCATTGGCCTCTCTTGGCGAAGCAAGAATGGGAACAACCCTAACCGCGTTGCGGATCCAAGATGGGCAGGCAGAGATGGTCCATGTGGGAGATTCGCGTTGCTATCGTTTAGAGAGTGGCCACCTGGTTCAGCTTACCGTGGACCACGAAGCGTACGACGAAGGGTATGGCGGGCCGGTGTTGGCTTCCTACTTGGGCATTCCGACGGATCTTTTTCCTTTCCAAGTGCAGGAAGAAAAATTTCCACTCAAGGTCGGCGATCGCCTTTTGATGTGCACCGACGGTTTGTACAAGCAGATTGCTGAAAATGCACTCGTAAGCACAATGCAAAACCTGGCATCTGATCCTTCAAAAATGTTGAAGGAACTCATTGCTCAGGCCGTGGTTGCGGACCAATCAGATAATATTACGATTGTTTACATCGAAATCCATGAGTGACGAACTAGGCTTCGAGACCAAATTAGTTCACGCTGGAGAAGCTCCTCTAATAGAACGGGCGGTTACGCTCCCGGTTTTTCAAACGAGTACATTTCAATACTCCTCCGAGGACGGAGGCTATCACGATATTCGCTATCAGCGTTTGAACAATAATCCCAATCAAAGCGTGGTCTCGGCAAAAATAGCCGCGTTGGAGGGGGCAGAAAAAGGTTTGGTTTTTGCTTCAGGGATGGCGGCAATAGCTTCGTCGCTTTTGGCGTTGGTAGAGAATGGCGAACACATTTTGGCGCAATCAGACCTTTATGGCGGCACCCGCTATTTTTTTGATAAGGAGTTCCAAAATTTCGGCAGGGAAGTTTCTTACTTTGATGTTGGGAATCTAGAGCGTTTGCCAGAAGTGTTGCGCAAAAACACCGTGGCGATATATATCGAATCGATTTCCAATCCGACCACAAAAGTACCCGACTTTAGGAAGGTTGTCGCATTTGCAAAAAAACATGGGCTATTGGTTTTTATCGACAATACCTTTTGCTCTCCCGCGGTCTTTAATCCACATCGATTGGGCGTGGATATCGTCTTGCATAGTGCTACCAAATATCTCAATGGGCATTCGGATATTGTTGCTGGAGCGGTTGTTGGTAAAGAAAACCTAATCCGTCGGGTACTAGAGACTACGAATCTCCTTGGAGGCTGCTTAGACCCGCATGCCTGCTACCTATTGCATCGAGGAATGAAGACCATGGGATTAAGGGTGCGTCGTCAAAGCGAAACGGCCCTTGCACTTGCGCGGATGTTGCAGCAGCAGTCTAAAGTCACGCGTGTTTACTATCCCGGTTTGAACGAGTGCGAAGGGCACGTGCATGCCAAAGAACTCTTCAGAGGCTTTGGCGGCATGCTCTCTTTCGTCATCGAAGGCGGGGAGAGCGAGGCGGAACGGCTGATGGACGCGTTAGAGTTAGCAGTAAAGGCCCCTAGCTTGGGTGGCCTGGAAACTTTGGTAACTCGCCCCGCGGTGACCTCGCACAGTGGATTGAGTGCGGCTGACCGCAAAGCGCAGGGCATAGAGGACGCGCTGATTCGGGTTTCTGTAGGCATTGAAGATTTTGCCGACCTGGAGAGGGACTTCCAAAAAGCTCTGAAATATACTTTTTCGGCTGGGTAGGGGCTTGCCGTTGCATTAGAATCATTGCAATCTAAACTCGAAAAAAACAGGAAAACTTATGCGCCTTTTTTTGACTGGTTCTCTTTTCGCTGCACTCACTTTGTTTGGATGCACATGTACGAAGAAAACAGATAAACAGGCGTCGCCCGGAGGTTCGGCGGAAATGATGGTTATTGAGATGGATGGTGGCAGCATTGAAATCAAGTTTTATCCGGCAGAGGCGCCACAGACCGTAGCGCGTATTCAGGAGCTAGTGAAAGCTGGCTTTTACAATGGATTGACGTTTCATAGAGTCGTGAAAGATTTCGTGGTTCAGGGGGGGGATCCCAAGGGCGACGGTACGGGGGGTTCGGGCCAAAGGCTCAAAGCGGAGTTTAATAGTCACAAGCATGTAGAAGGCACGGTGGCGATGGCTCGAGCTCAGCACCCTGACTCTGCAGATAGCCAGTTTTATATCGCTCTGGGGAACATTCCTCACCTAGACAACCAATATACGGTTTTCGGTCAGGTGACTAAAGGAATGGAAGTAGTGAAGCAGATTAAGGTGGGTGATAAGATGAAGTCGGTGACGTTGAAATAACACCCCGCACCAGGGCTTTACGCGCTGAATCACGTTCAAAATCAAGAAAGCGCTATGAAAACCCGAAAAGTATTTTAGATGCTGTTGATGCAGAAGCGCTCTCTTTGCGCTGCTATTTAGACGCAGGCTTTGCCCGTCTTCCTCTCACCAGTCTCTTGAACTCAATGGAGAATCTAATGGCTAAGAAATTATTCATCGGCAACCTCAGTCATGAGGTGACAGAAGCCGATCTTGCTCAGCTTTTTGGTCAGTGCGGTCAAGTGACCGCCACCAGTATTGTCAAAGATCGTCAGAGCGGACATTCAAAAGGTTTTGGTTTTGTCGAAATGCCAAACGACGACGAAGCGAAACACGCGATCGATCGGATGCACGACTACGATCTAAAAGGACGCAATATCACCGTGGATTTCGCAAAAGATAAACCAGAAGGCGCTGTCCGAACGGCTTCGCACCACCGGGAAGAACCTTCCGGTAGGCGAGGGGGCCGCGGACGATAGGCGGTCATCCCGCCTTGTGCAAGAGTGCCAGCAGCAACTCTATGATAATCAGCACAACGATGAGTGTTTCGAGGAAAGTATTTTTCTTGCTCGTCGCCAAATCGACGATGATCTCGATGTTGTCCTGAAGCAGAGAAAGTTTTCTGTCCAAGCTTCGAAACCGGATTTCCAAATCAAAGTTCTGGTGCAGTTCCCGGTAGAGCTTTTCCAACTCTTTGCTTTTCCAGGTTTCTGCTGGTGGATCTAAAATCGCAAGGTTTGTGAGGATGTTTTGTCTCGTGCTTGCGGTCGCTCCGATAACGCGTAGCAAGTGTTTGTTGCTAAGAGGGAGATGTCCACGCCGCGCGAGATCCTCGATCAAATTCGCAGTGTCCGCCAACATTTGATCGGCCTTGTTTTCAAAGTACTCCAAACCCGCGGACTGTCCCAAGCAGCTCGATACCAGACGAATCGCGTCTTGGCTCAGCTTTTTTGTTTCTAGGAACTCGAACTCGACCCGAGGATTATCTCCCACGATAACCTCGAAGTGCTCCGAGGTGGGAAATTCCAAAACCCCGCCCACGGTTGTCTTTAGCTTAACGATTTCCGTTTCGATATCCGCCGAGCGCATATTGAAAAACACCAGGCAACCGAATGGATAAACAAAAAGGTGGCCGTTTTCCCCATACAAAAACTGGAGTTCTTGGGGGGAGCTGTTAATCAGCTTGCCCCCCAGAAGGGTCCGAATGCTCTTCATGTTTAGCTGTCCAAAGAGATGGATCGCTTGAGCTGTGTAGGAGGTTTGCGACATGCATTCAGCGTACTATTGGGGGCATTTGAACACAAGGAATGGACACGCTGAGCCAAAGCAATCCTTGCCCATTCGACTAGAATGGTTGCATGGGAAAACGCGTCGCGGTTTTTTTACTTTTCGGTGCATTCCTAGCCAGCCCTTCGGCAGAGGCAGGCCTGGAGCTTTTTGGAAAAGGTTCTTTTTCCAAGAGTTATTTTAGTGAAGACAGTTACATTCTCAGTGTCTCTGGTTCTGGGGGGGCGGCGATTACGCTCTTTACGGGGATTCGTCTCGAGGGACGCTATACCAACTCCACTTCGTTGCAGAATGTCTTGAGCTTTTCTTCTGGTGCCTTTTCGGGTCGCCTAAACGATGTGCTAACACAGACCGCTATTTACAGTGTGGGGGTCGATTTCGATCTATTGGGGAAGCAAAGCACTTTTCAGCCCTTTCTCTATGTAGGGGTGGGTTACGTAAAGACAGATCGCAGTTACTACTTTTTGGATGAGGGTTCGGCCACGTCCTATTATATCCAAGAGCCAACTCAGACCGCGATTTCTGGCAACTTAGGTCTTGGGTTTCGCCTATATTTGGCGAATTCCATCGCACTAGAGGCCGAAGCGTTTGCGTACGGAATGAATATCCATCTTCCCCGCCCCCTCGTGAACTTGCTTGGTTCTGTCGGAATTCGATTATTTATTTAGGGTTTCAGGCGTCTGATTTCCCACGTTCCTTTAGAAACTCGAGAATTTTTTTTTCCGATCCGTTTTCGGAAGGGCGGTAAAACCGCCTTTCCTTAATCGCATCGGGCAAGTACTGAGCAGGTACCCACCCTCCTTTGTAGTCGTGAGGGTATGCATACCCCTTGCCGTATCCCCAATCCTTCATAGCAGACGTGGGTGCATTTCGGATGGCGTAAGGGATATCAAGATTTCCAGTCGCTTGAACTGTTGCGATGGCTTCGTTGATGGCGAGATAGCTCCGATTGCTTTTCTCACTGCAAGCCAAATAGGTAGTTGCTTGTGCCAGGATAATTCGAGCCTCAGGCATGCCGATAGCGTGCACTGCCTGCAGGGCGTTGTTGGCGACCATCAGGGCAGCAGGGTTCGCGTTGCCCACGTCTTCACTGGCTAAAATAATCAATCGACGGGCAATAAAGTTTGGATCCTCGCCACCTTCAAGCATTCGGGCTAGGTAGTAAATCGCTGCATCGGGATCGCTGCCACGTACGCTTTTAATGAAAGCCGAGATCGTATCGTAATGGGACTCAGATTTTTTGTCGTAATAAACAGACTGTGAATGCGCCAGGCCTTCCCAGTCCTCGAGTTTGATTTCTAGTTCAGGATTTAGGCTGAGTAAGAGGTGTTCCAGCAAGGTCAGAGCACGGCGCGCGTCCCCCAAGGAAGAATGGGCGATTTGGTTGATCACGTCGGGGTGCACTCGGCGGTCAGAAGGGATGGCGCGTTCCAAGACACGTTTTAGGGAATCTTCGGGTAAGGCCTTGAAGTGAAACACCGTGCAACGTGAGGCGATCGCGTTATTGATTTCGAATGACGGGTTTTCAGTGGTTGCCCCGATAAAACGGATACTACCCTCTTCGATGTAGGGTAGAAAAACGTCCTGTTGGGCTTTGTTCAGGCGGTGCACTTCGTCGATGAACAATATCCACGAAGGACGCCCCGCGCGGAAGTCGCGCCTGGAGAGTTCGAGGATTTCCCGGATTTCTTTCACCCCGGCGGTCACTGCAGAGAGGGTGTGAAATGGGCGCCGCGTCTCTTGAGCCACCACGTTGGCCAGAGTGGTTTTTCCACAGCCCGGGGGGCCCCAGAAAAGCATTCCCGTCCACTGGTCCGACGCAAGAAGCTGTTTGAAACGCGGGTTTAAAAAATGGCTCTGGCCTTCGATCGCCTCCAGCGAAGTAGGGCGCATACGGTGGGCCAAAGGGGACTGGGTGCTGACTCGGTCAAAAAGCGAATCTTGCATTCACCCCTTAACCCACGAGATTAACTTTTTTGCAAAGGTTGATTCTAGAGATCAACCGGTTGATACTCAGAAGCGAACAATGAACGCCGAGCAAAACCTGCCATCTCGTTACCCGAGGCTATCCTGGTACCTTGTGAAGTTTCTCAATCACGAGGTGACCGCGGGGTTTTTGTACGGGGTGTTTATTTTCATGATGATTCTGCTCCTGTTTCAAGCGGTTCGAATCATGGAATTTGTCGTCATGCATCAGGTGGCGATTATGGATGTGCTGCGGCTGAGTGGGTATTTGTTGCTCTCTTTTGTGCCGCTGGTGGTTCCTATTGCGTTCTTGTTTGCCGTTCTGCTGGGAGTCTCTCGCGCTAATTCTGAGGGCGAGATACTCGCCATGCAAGTCAGTGGCATCAGTCTTCGTCAGATTTACGCCCCTATCGGTATTTTCTCAGTTTTTTTATCGGGTGTGGTGCTCTACCTGGCGCTCTACCTAGTCCCTTACGGAAACCGTGCTTTCGAGCTGCTCTTTTCTCGTTTGGGAAGCGAGCGGGTCATAGCCACCCTGAAACCAGGTGTTTTTATCGAGGGGTTTTATGGGCTGGTTTTATTTACAGAGCACATTGTTCCACTGAAAAACGAACTCAAACGTGTTTACATTTACGATAAACGGGACCCCACAAGGCCATTGGCTATTTCCGCTCAGGCGGGGATTCTCAAAAACCAACCCGAAAAAGGGATTCTGACTCTTCGTTTGACCAATGGCAGTATCCATATCGAAAACAAGGATACCGAATTGCTTCAACAGAAAATCGGGTTTGATGTGTATGACATCAATTTAGAGATGGCAGCTCGCGGTGATGGGTGGCGAGCGCATAGCATGGAATCTTTTACCTTGCCCCTGCTCACCCAACATATCAGGGATTCCGAGCACAACACCCCCCATCACAGGCGTCTTTTGGTGGAGTACCACAAGCGATTTTCTCTTGCGCTCTTGTGCTTTGTTTTTGGGGCGTTGGGGTTTGCGCTGGGAATATCCAGCAATCGGGGTGCCCGAAGCTCTTCAATTGTAAGCAGCCTTGTTATCGCCATGGGCTATTGGACCAACTATTTATTGGTCAACTATGCGGCTGCTGCAGGTTGGTTGCCGGCGTGGTTTGGCATGTGGCTGCCTAATTTTGCTTTTTTAGCTTTTGCCTATTACCGGTATCGACGGTACGTCGGGGGATGATTTCGAGTAATGCGGGCAAAATGATTCCATAGAGGGGCAGAACGAAGCGCCAAAAGCTGGACTCCAAATGGCTCTTTACCATCCAAAAAGTAGAGAGATAGGTGGCGACTATAAAGCATGCGTAGAGGACAAAACTGATCAAGGTCATTCGAATGACTGGATCTTTTCGAGTCTGTGATCGAAAGCAACAAGCTCCCAAGACTATGCCAAAGAGTGCTAGAGGGAGTGGCGCTCTCGTTGAGACATGGTGCCAGAACAGACTCCAAAAATCGGGATCGACTACACGCGCGAGAGGAGTTGCGAGGACGAAGTTTTGAGACATGTCGCTTTGAAGTCCCCAGTAGGTTTTCAGAACCGTCCACAGCATAAAGGGTGCCGCTAGAATCCAAAACGCGGGAGCCTTCAAGAGAGGGATCAGCGGAAAAAAACGGCGGCCTTTGGACGCCCAAAATGCAGCAAACACGGCACACGCCAAAAAAAGCCCTTCATTTTTCATTTGTGTGAGCAATGCCAAACTAGAAATTCCGCACCACAGGGATCCACTTTCGGCGGAACGCAAGAAATGGCCCAAAAAAACAACAGCGAGAAAAGCAGTCAGGGCCAAGTACCCATCCAGGTAACCGTTCCAAAGCAGGTAACCCACACCTGCAAAAAGTAAAAAACACGCTGCCCAAGTTTTTCGATTGGAATAGGGGAGGGCATAAAAACCCGTTTGGACAAAGGCGAGCAAGGGAAAAATGCCTAATTTTGGCCAGCGATCATTCCACAATCCCAGCACCCAGGAAGCCTGCGCGCTGAGGATGCCCAAGAGTTTTGGGTAGTCAGGATGAGAGTAGGAAGCAAACACAGGGTCTTTCCAGTCAATGAGGAAAAGGTTTCCGGCCTCGAACAACTTTAGACCAGCTCGAAACCAAATATGAAAGGCATCATGACCCAAGATATTTTCCATGAGCACCATGAAAATCATCCAAGCGCTAAGCGCCCAAAGCCCAAGCGCTCTGATATCGGGTTTTAAGAAAACAAATTTGTGTGTATCTCGGTAAGACTTTATCCAGGCCCAAAAACCGCCCAGCAAAACCATCCAAACCGAGGCCCAGAGTGGAGCCCCACAAAATACGAACATTTGTGCCAATGAAATTCCCAACGCCCCCGAGACAAAAAAAGTTTGGGCGCGGGTGAGACCAGCCGGGGCGAAGAGACTTCCCAGCGCAAAATAGCCGACCAATAAGAGAGGGTAGAAGCCCATCCGTGCAGGGGGTGGCATCCAGAAGGGGATCGCATAAGTCATTTGCGGCCAAGTAAAGCATGGCTTGCTCCAAGTTGAACAGGCCTTAACCGAGTGTATACAGAGTGGGCAGAAAAGTGATTTTAAGAGGTTGAAATCACAAGCATTTTCATGGCATCCGGGTTGCAGCACCCTGGGGCATAGGGATCGTGTGCGCGCGTAGTTGCGTGCTTTGGATGCAAATGCATAAGCTATTGAAATATCGAGCGGTTTCCTGGGCGCTCATTCTTTCTACTTCCGCTGGGGCGGCACCAGCAGGACAGCGTTCTGCCGTGACTATTGAGCACCCCGATTATCAGTGGGTAGATGCGCCCGGCGTATGGACTCGTCCCGAAGGGGGTCTGGGAAAGGGCGACATTGCAAACGATTTCGGCGCAGGCGCAGGTTTGAGTTCGGGCGCAGGGACCGCTGGAAAACCGTCCAAAGACGGCACGGAGTTTACTCAACCAGGATCAAAAGGCGCTGGTGCGGTGGCAAAGCCAGCAGAAAACTCCGGCGCGCAGCAGGGCTCCAGTTCTACTCCTGGTGGCCAAATCGAAATTCACGATTATTGGTGGCCTGTTTGTGCATTCATGAGCCCTGGCGTCAGTCAGGCAACTGCGAACGCGGCCATCAAAGGCATGATCGAAGCAGCGAATGCGTGCAAAGTGAACATGGTCGTCTGGACCAAAACGGTAAAAGCGGGGACTTGGAATGAAGACGATCCAGCAGATGTGAACTCCAAAGCCGTGAAAAACTGCAACTTGCCGCCGAATCTCGCCACGGCGGGATCGGCAACCTCTCTTGTGATGCCGCCACTGACCGCCGCAAAAATGTGTGGAGCTACACGCCCGGACGGATCTTGGGATCCGGGAGTGGCAGGTTGCGCGGAACTTCGGAGTGGAACGGACACCAAAAAGTTCAAACCTTCTCAATTGGAGGGAGAGGGAAAGGGGGGTGGTGCTGCTGGAAACGTCGCAGCGTCCATCGAAGTTCCCAGCGGTCACGATGCAGGGACTTTAGCCCACGAGATACAGGGTCATAGCCAGTTTGGTCAGCCCAACGGGTCGGATCATGGCAACGGTATTGGGGGGCCTGGGGGTGGCGGTGGCGGTGGAATGTGGTCGGCAGTCGGCTGCGCAACGATGCGTGCGACGGCATTGCCCAACACACGGCGATTTGGTTTTGATCCTCGTCGCCAGGACTACTATGTCATTCCTCGAAACCCGGATGCTTATTATGACATGACCAACGATCCACCGATTTTTGGTTCGGCCGATAAAGTCCAACTCGCTGGACCCGTTCCGCCATTGCTGACTCCCGCGGGGTCCACACTCGCTTTTGATGAAGGGGCAAAAAAACAGAACACCCCTGACCCTAAAAAACCCGAAGACAAAAAAGGGGCAGTAGTTGAAGACGGGGACGAAAAAGACATTCGCCACCGCAAAAAAAACGTCGTCAATGTTCTCTTAGACAATCTCAAAGGCGAAGGAAAGGGGAGTGGTCCAGAGGATCCGACCGATTCAATCGCCCGCAAACCCGAAGAGCCGCCGCCGTCCGAAGGGGCAAAGCCGAGCTCGCGCATTACCTTTGACGAAAGCGCTCCAAAGGGCAGGGTAGGTTCGGGAGGGGGAGGAAGTGCGGCCACTTCTGCCGATGCCAAACCTGAAGATGTTTATTCCGGATCGACAGCTAGCGCTTCTGCCAGTGCGTTTGCTGGTGAGGCCAGTCCTTCTCAAGGGCCAGTAGCAGAGAGAACGAGTAGTTTCGTCAACGGACCGCCTGGAGCGGCGACGAGCATTGCCTTCGATGAATCTGCGCCTAAACGCGAGGCCGCACTCGATTCTGGCGAGCCGAACGCAGCAGAAGATCCGGAGCCCAAACGGTTACGAAAACGGACTTTGAGCGCGGAGCGAGCCGCTATTCGTCGTCCTCTGACCCCTCGAACGGCACCTCGCGAACCTTCGGCCGTAAATCAGGTTTTGCGAAGTCAAAGAACCCCAGCAAGTCTACGGTAAAGATCAAAGAATCAGCCGCGCGTTGTCCCCAAACCGTCTTGGCCAGTCCTAGTTCCACGCGAAACATTTTGGTGATCAATACTCCAAAAGTCGCGCCCGTAGTGACCAGCGTCGGGCTCGCCGCCAGCCGAGCGTAACTTCCTGCTGTGCCGGCCAGTGTTTGTGAAGCCAATGTCGACGGAGGTAAGGCTGAGGGACTCAAAGAAAAGATCGAGTTTACAGTGAGTTTCCCGTAGGCCCTGTGAATAAAAAGCTGTGCGGCCAAGTCCATAGTGACAGCGGTAGAAAAGCCGCCAAATCGGGCCAACAACCCGGGCGAGGCGGAAAAATAGAAAGATCCCTCCCGGATCCCGTAATGCACTTTCAGGCCCAGGTCGAAGTTTCCTTCCCCAGTTACTAGCTCAGTGGCGGCGAGGGCGACGGAACTACCCGTGGGGAGTTTGAAATAAGACTCCAAGGTAAGCAAAGGATCGTGCGAAACCCGCCATTTCACCAGTCCGAAAGAGTCTCCAAAGCCCGAACCACTCGCAAGCGACGTAGAGCTTCCCACTCGATCCGCATTCCCAATGACGATACCTGTCCGCATTCCCAAGGCCCAATCTTGTGCGATACCAAACTCGGGTTGAATTCGAAAAACCCTGTCCGCTAGAACAACGGATTGCCCACTCAGGGTGGGGGCCACGGAGAAACCGCCGTCGGAATAGTTGCTCGAAGTCGAAGCGGCGTCAGCTCCGGCTCGGATTTGCAGTTGCTGGTATTCGGGTATCCACGCGTAGTCAGCGAAGACCTGTGTGCTCAAGAAAAAACCGATGAGAAAGATTCTACCCAGATGCATGAAAAGGCGTCCCCAAGGCGGGAATCAGTGGGCGACTTTTAGCAACTGGCTCGGTTCGACCACTTTCCCGATGTAGTCATATTCCATCGCCTGTTCGAGTTTGACCAGAGCGATTTTACCTCTTTGCACATCTCCCGATCTAATGAGGACGTACCCATCTATCTCGGGGGCTTGGCCTTGATGGCGGCCCTGAATGAGAAACTCTGATTCCTCAGAGGGCTCTTCCACCAATACCGGCACGATGTCGCCGACCCGTGCCTTCAGTCGGCGTGCCGAGACTTTTTGTTGGATTTCCATCAGCACGTCGCGGCGTTGGGCGCAGACTTTCTCAGGGAGTTGATCGGGCAGCGAATAGGATTTGGTGTTCTCTTCTTTGGAATACGCAAATACACCCAGGTGATCAAATTCTGCTTCCGCAATAAAAGCTTTGAGCTCCTCAAACTCGGCTTCGGTCTCCCCTGGGTAGCCTGCGATGACCGTGCTACGAATGTAAACACCGGGGATTCTCTCTCTGAGTTTCTTCAGGCGTTCTCGAATGACTGCACCAGTGACCTTGCGGTTCATCAGCGAGAGCATGCGGTCGTTGATGTGCTGAACCGGAGTGTCGATGTATTTGCAGATTTTCGGTTCAGTAGCGATGAGCTCCAAGAGTTCATCCGACATTTCGTCCGGATAAACATAGAGCATCCGAATCCATTCCAGACCCTCTATTTTTGCTAACGCGCGCAGCAGGCCCGGGAGTGTTGTGCCATCTCTCAAATCACGCCCATAATCGGTGAGATCTTGCGCAATGAGGTTGAGCTCTACTGCGCCTTCTTTCACAAGCCGCGTGGCCTCTTCCACCAGCGAATCAATTGAGCGGCTTCGCAAAGTTCCCCGAATTTTAGGGATGATACAAAAAGCACAGTTCTTGATACACCCTTCAGAGACTTTTAAATAAGCCTTGTAGAACGGTTGGGAGTTGATGCGAGGCGTGTGTTCATTGTGAATGTACTTGGGGTGTTTGAATCCAAAGTCTTCTTCTTTTTTTCCCTCGATAAAATCGATAAGATTGCCGTACTGCCCGGTTCCAACAAAAGCATCTACTTCAGGAAAAGAGACCTTGAGATCGGCTTTGTAGCGTTGGGGCAGACATCCCGTCACAATTAAACGCTCGCATTGCCCGGAAGTTTTTTGTTCAGCTGCCGCAAGAATGGCGTCTATGGACTCTCGTTTGGAGTCGTTGATGAAGCTGCAAGTGTTGACGACGATCACAGAGGCCTTGGAGGGGTCCGGGACGACTTTAAAGCCATCACCCACAGAAATGCCTAGCATGACCTCAGTATCCACGAGGTTTTTGGGGCAACCGAGGCTATGAAAAAAAATCGTCTTATCCATCTTCTTTAGTCTCTAAAGTTTGTGAACTCAAAATCCAGCCCTAAGTCTTGTTTGCGTATAAGCCCAATCACTTCTTGAAGATCATCACGGCTTTTTCCCGTGACACGCACCTGTTGCTCTTGGATCTGGGACTGCACTTTGAGTTTGGCGTCTTTGATCACTCGATTGATCTCTTTCGCCTTTTCTGTAGGGATACCTTCCTGCAGGGTGATTTTCTGACGAACAGTGCCTTCCATGGCGGATTCTTTCGATCCGAAGGTCAGGTTCTTGATGGACAGTCCTCGCTTGATCAGCTTCGATTGCATGATATCCGTCAGAGCTTTGAGCTTATAATCATCGTCCGCCAAAAGAGTGATCTCCTTTTTTTTGGCGTCCCAATCGATTTTGCTTTTGCTGCCTTTGAAGTCGTAGCGTTGCCCGATTTCTTTTTGGGCTTGGTTTACTGCATTATCGACTTCCTGAAGATTCACATTCACTGCGATATCAAAAGAGGGCATGCGTTATTCCTTTCTCGTCTGAAAGACGTCGCCGTCTAGCTTTACATAGCAAAACAGCTTTTCCGGAAAAGTGGAGTTGCGCTGGATGTTCGTGAATTCCACCACCACTTTTGAGTCTGGGCTGTCAGTCGTTAAAGACCGCAATACATAGCCTTTTTTGTCGATTTTCGCAATCAGGGTCTCAGCTCCACCGGCTTTGGGTTTGAGCTGGAGCCGGGCTTCGGCGGGAGAGTCTTCCAGTAGCTTAACCCTGTAAAATTCTTTGAATTTTCCCCTTCCGGTCAATATGGCAAGAGCGGTTTTACCGACCATTGCAGATACCTTAGGGGTGTGGGTTACGGTGCGCGATTTTCGTCGGGGATTAGAGGTGATTTCCCAGTAGTCTTCCCCATTCAGCAGCTGGGTGGTGTTATTGGTTGTGTCTTCCCAGCGCAACTTGTCTGGCTTGACGACGGTAATGGTTCCGCGCGCCGCATCTTCTTCTAGGGCGGCTGCCTTGGAGTGAACTGATTGGGTAAAGTCAGCGCGGTAGGACTTCGTTTCATCCCAAGCGCTTTGGAGCGCATCCAGTGACGCATCCGAGGGTGGAGCTGAATGGGCCAGAAAAGCCAGAGCGGATAGAATGAAAACGAGCATGAGCGAGCCTCCTGGGAAGAGACTCTACTCACCGTGTGAAAGGGGTTCAAACAGTATTGATAAGAACTGTCCGACGCTTGGAGGGGCTGGCTGTGCCCGCGACGACGCCTTGTTTTTCCATTTCTTCCATCAACGAGGCAGCGCGGTTGTAACCAATCTTGAGGTGCCTTTGGATGAGCGAGATGCTTGCTTCTCCCTTTTCAGCAACGAGGCGTACGGCGCGATCGTAAAGTTCTCCTTGGTCGCCACCCCCTTCGCTCGAATCGGAGAGCTCTTCGTCACCCGCCTCTTGAGCTTTGAGGAGGCGTTCATCGTATTCCGGCTCTCCTTGTGCACGGAGCGCTTGAACCACGCGATCGAGATCCGCATCTGACATGAACGCTCCCTGAATGCGCTTGAGGGTGGTAAAGCCCGCGGAATGAAAAAGCATGTCGCCATTTCCAAGCAATCTATCAGCGCCGGTGCGATCTAGAATGGTTTTGCTATCCACCGAAGAAGCGACCCGGAACGAGATTCGGCTGGGAAAGTTTGCTTTGATGGTTCCGGTCACCACGTCTGTAGAGGGCCGTTGAGTCGCCAAGACCAGGTGGATTCCGCTGGCTCTGGCTTTTTGCGCCAAACGAGCAATCGACAACTCCACGTCTTTTGGAACTACTGCCATCAAGTCGGCGTATTCGTCGATTACAACTACTATGTATGGCATAAAGGGAGTTTCTGGGCTTTCGCTTTTCGTCTCCTGAAGCCGATCGTTGTAAGCGTCGATGTGGCGCACTCCAAACTGGTGCATGAGAGAGTAACGCCGCTCCATTTCTTCTACGGTCCAACGCAACGCCAGGGCTGCTTTGCGCGAGTCCACAACTACCGGGAGTAACAGGTGCGGCACTCCTTCATAGGCCGCGAGCTCCACCATTTTCGGATCCACCAAGATAAGTTTTAGCTGCTGTGGAGTGTACCGGAACAACAAACTGCAAATCATTGTATTGATGAAGACGGATTTTCCTGTGCCTGTACTTCCCGCTACGAGCAAGTGCGGCATCGCTGCTAAGCCCGCGATGGCTGGTTCCCCGGAGGCAAGACGCCCCAAAACCAAGGGAAGCTTGATGTCAGAGCTGTTGAAAGGGGTTTCTTCTACGATGTCCTTGAAGAAGACCATTTCCCTGTGCGGTGAGGGAATCTCAATTCCCACAACGGGCTTGCCAGGAATGGGCGCGACGATACGCACGGACAATACCGAGAGTGCGAGCGTGAGGTCGTCCGAAAGATTGGCGATTTCTTTGATCTTCACTCCGCTAGCAGGTTTGAATTCATAGACAGTGATTACCGGGCCAGGGGAAATATTTACCACTTCTCCATCGACTCCAAAGTCCCGGAGTTTTTCGACGAGAATCTTACTTTTCTCCAAGAACCAGTTTCTATCGACAGTTTTGCCCTTGCTATCCGCCTTTCCCGAAAGCAGCGTTAGACTCGGGAGTGAGAAAGGGCCATTCTTTTCTTTCGACTTTGCAGGGCGAGCCTCTCGCGTAGTTGAAGGGGTTTTGACACTGGAAAGTTTTTCCATCTCCTCATCTTTTTCAATTTGGGCAGCCGGAAGTTGCAATAGTGCGGGCTCCGGACCTAAAGGAGAGAGATTCAGCTGGATGGGCGGGAGCGCGGGCGCTGCGTTCATTGGGGCGGATACCGCTATAGAGCTGATGGGGTAGGGTGTCGTCGCAATAGGTGGCGATTGGGTTTCAATAGATTTCGATTTTGCCTTCGACTTAAACGCTAGACGGGGGAAATGGATTTTTCTTATCTGTTTTTGAGTCGCCGCCCATTTCTCAGCCAAGCTAATTTGGAAACAATAAATCCAAAGCGCTAACGTTGAAAACATTGCGAAAAAAAGCGTTCCATGGTGGCCGGTGACGTAACATAGAAAATCATACAGCAACTTTCCGCAAACCCCTCCAGCGTGACTGAGTTTCCAGGGAATAACACCTTGGGGTACCGAAGCCTGCAAAAGCAAACTGAACGAGATCAATAAAAAAATGTTTGGTAACCAAACCCGCTTTCTGTTTTTTGGGGAGGTCGGCAGAATTGCGGCAGCCCCTAATAGAGCGACAAGCCCATAGGCCGAGAGGCCAAAGAGAAGGTAGAGCATGTCGGCTAGTCCGCAGCCAGCTCGGCCCATCCAGTTCCCAAATTCACGTTCGGTCGTCCAGGTAGTCCAGGACGGATCGTTTGGAGAGTAGCTGGCTAGCGCAAGCAGCAGGTATAGCGAAGCGGCTAACCAAACCAGGCGTTTGAGCTCGCCAAAAGTAGAGAAGTCAGCAGGCGCCGGAATAGACCGGACTTTTCGTTCCAATATCATAGTGTTTTAGGGGAGTTTAGTTAAGGGAGACTGAGCAGTAGATGCCCAGTAATTATTATAACTTAGTGACGATCCCTGTCAATGCATCGGCTTGACACGCGACTTGCCGTTGCTATCATGGTTTTGCGTGGGGTGGGGGCGGTCAGTTTTACCCCGTCTCGCATTATGGGTTGGTTTAAACAGGAGATGGGGAATGCCGACAGGCTTTGTGAAATGGTTTAACGACAATAAGGGGTATGGTTTTATCGAGCAGGAAGGCGGCGCAGATGTATTTGTGCACTTTTCCGCTATCGAAGGGGATGGCTTTAAGTCTCTGACTGAAGGCCAGGAAGTAGAATTCGATATGACTCAGGGTCCCAAAGGGCCCCAGGCAACTCGCGTTCGAAAAACGAAGGGGAACGCCTGATTTGAGACTCGGTTATTGATAAGCCCCGGGGCGCCTGGACGCCTCCGGGGTTTCTTTTTTATTGACACGCCTGGGCAGTTTACCTAGTTTGACTCTGCGAAAGCCAAAAGAATAACCTAGCCCGCCGGAGGAAAACCCTCCTTTTAGTAGTAATTCATGAGCGTCTTGCCAATAACACCATGCGAAAAATGAACGGGCCCCACGGAAGAGTAGTGACTTAATTATGTCGACTATCATGCATCTCAAGGAGCTGAAGGAAAAACCCATATCGGAACTTGCTGACTTGGCACGTTCTCTCGGCGTTGAATCGCCCGGAGGCTTGCGTAGGCAGGAGCTGATTTTTTCCATTCTCCAAGCTCAAACGGAACAAAATGGCAGCATTTATGGCGAAGGGGTTTTAGAAACCCTGCCAGATGGTTTCGGGTTCCTCAGAGCCCCAGACTACAACTACCTGCCAGGTCCCGATGATATTTATGTTTCCCCCTCCCAGATTCGCCGTTTCATGTTGCGAACCGGGGACACGGTGGAAGGGCAGATTCGCCCCCCAAAAGACTCGGAGCGTTATTTTGCGCTTCTCAAAGTTGAAAAAGTAAACTTTGAGGATCCGGATGTCGCGCGTGAGAAAATTTTATTTGATAACTTAACGCCGCTTTATCCGCATGAGCGTTTTAATTTAGAGCACGATCCCAAAAAGTACTCCACACGTATAATCGATTTATTGACGCCCATCGGCAAGGGGCAGCGAGGTTTGATTGTTGCGCCCCCACGTGCTGGGAAAACGATGTTGCTCCAGGAAGTGGCCAATGCGATCACGCACAACCACCCTGAAGTCGCTTTGATCGTGTTGCTCATCGATGAGCGACCCGAAGAAGTTACCGATATGGAGCGCAACGTGAAGGGCGAAGTCGTCAGCTCCACTTTCGATGAGCCGGCAACTCGTCACGTTCAGGTAGCCGAGATGGTGATCGAAAAGGCAAAACGTCTCGTAGAACACAAGAAAGACGTCGTTATCTTGCTCGATAGCATTACCCGTTTGGCACGCGCCTACAACACAGTGGTGCCGCCCAGCGGCAAAATCCTGTCGGGTGGTGTGGACTCTAATGCGCTCCATAAACCCAAAAGGTTTTTTGGTGCCGCGCGTAACATCGAAAACGGCGGTAGCTTGACCATTATCGCTACGGCGTTGATCGATACCGGCAGCCGGATGGACGAAGTTATCTTTGAAGAATTCAAAGGTACGGGGAATATGGAAGTGACGCTTGACCGGAAGCTGATGGAAAAGCGTATTTTCCCGTGCATCGACATCAACAAGTCCGGCACGCGAAAAGAAGAGCTCTTGATCGATAAAGATGTGCTGAATCGTGTATGGATTCTGCGTAAAGTGCTGCAACCGATGAACGTTGTTGATAGCATGGAGTTCTTGCTAGACAAGATCATGTCATCGAAAACGAATAAAATGTTCCTCGACTCGATGAGCAGCTAATCAATCTTGGCCTAGGGGCCATCTCGCGGGAGTGACGGGTGAAGCTGAAATACCTCATTCTGTTTTCACTCAGCGGTTTTATTGTCGCTCTCGACCAGCTCAGCAAAAACCTTGTCTACCTGAATTTAGCTCAAGGCGAGGAGTACCCATTGCTGGGCCGAAATCTTGTCCTTACTCTGAATCACAACACGGGGTTCGCGTTTGGTTTAATCCTTCGCGCCCCGGATTCCGTGCGCGATGCTTTTTTTCTAGGCATACCCGTATTTGCATTGGTTCTGATCGTTCTGATCTTCATCAAGTTGCAAGATGATCAAATGTTGGCCTCCGTTGCGCTAACCACACTATTGGCGGGTGCGTTGGGGAATTTGATCGATCGCATTCAGTACGGGCATGTTTTGGATTTCCTAAGGCTGGAACTCTTTGGCTTTACCTTCCCCCCGTTCAACCTTGCCGACGGATCCATCATGATTGGGGTGATGCTCATGGCTTTTCATACATTCCGACGCTCAAGCAACCGAGGTAAAACAGCATGAAAAAGAAAAAAAAGATTTCTCTGAGCATCACGAAGTACGCCATTTTAGGATTTGTAGGTGCCATTACTTTAGGGCTGGATCAGTGGACCAAATGGCTGGTGCATTCGAGTTTTCGGGTGGGGGAGAGTCTAAATGTCTGGGACCCGATCTTTGCCCTGACTTATGTTCGAAACCGGGGCGCAGCGTTTGGGATTTTTCAGACGGCTAGTCCGGCATTTAGGGATCGATTTTTTATCGCAGTGCCTTTAATAGCGATTTCTGTCATTTCGTACCTGTATTTCAAGCTCGAGAAAAAAGAACGGTTGTCGGCGCTCGCCTTATCGCTGGTCCTGTCGGGGGCATTGGGCAACTTAATTGACCGCCTCAGATTCGGCTATGTTATCGATTTTTTAGACTTCCATTGGTACGAGGTCTACCACTGGCCGGCATTTAATGTCGCTGATTCATGCATCGTGGTGGGAGTCGGAGTGCTGTTTTTACAGTCTTTCCGGGAGCCCAAGCCCGTGCTATGACCTGCCTTCGGTTTTATCGAAAGGAAGCCCATGCACTCGGACCACGGCCATAGCCACGACGTAGAAGTAAAAAAAGTAGATCGGATTAGCAGCACGCAAGTGCGGCTCACGATTGCTTTCTCGGGCAAGACGGTCGCCGATCACGAGAAAAAAATGGCGCAGCAGTATTCGCAGCAAGCTTCCCTTCCCGGATTTCGTCCCGGAAAAGCCCCCGTTAAGATGGTGATTGAAAAGTACCGTGATCGGATTCGTCAGGACGTCGTGTCCCACTTGCTCGAAGCGGGGCTCTCCGAAGCACTGGTTCAAACCAAGCTCAGTCCGGTTAGCCGCCCCCGGATCGAGCTGGGTAAAGTCAGTTTTGACAATGAAGCGCCGTTAGAATTTTCCGCAGAGTTTGAGATCGAACCCGATGTTCAGGTAAAAAACTACAAGGGTGTCCCGCTCAAGAAAAAAGACACGGACGTCACGGATGCAGAAGTAGACAAGACTATTGAAACCTTGCGGGAGCGATTAGGAGTTTTGGAACCTACCGACGAAAAAGCGCCTTCTAAAGGCTCTTTTGCCGTAGTAGAAGTCGCCTACGCATTGGTGGACGGGAGCAAGTCGGAACCGGCTTCGTCTTTCACCGTTGAACTAGGCAACGATAAACTGATCACCGAAATCGACGCTGCATTCATGAAAATGACCGTTGGCGAGTCCAAGCAAGTAGAAGGGACTTTTCCTCCCGATTATCAGGAAAAAGATCTCGCCGGGAAAAAAGCGTTGTTTGAATGCAAGCTGTTGGAGCTTAAAAAGCGCACTCTGCCAGAAGTGAACGATCAGTTTGCCGAAACAGTTCGCCCTGGAACAACTCTGTTGGCTCTCAAGTCGGAGATCCGCAAAAACATTCAGACCACCAAAGAACAACAAGCGCGCCGTGCCCAGCGCCAGGAAATCGTCGACTACCTGGTGAGCAAGAACGGTTTTGATTTGCCGAAATCGATGGTGGATTTCCAAGCCAAAAAGCTTTTGGAGTCGATGGAACAGGACTTTAAGTCCCGTGGACAGAGTTTGCCCAACCTAAAAGACGATGAAATGCAGGCTGTGCGGAGTTCCGCGGAAGAAATCGTTCGTGGCGGACTCTTGCTTAAGCGCATTGCTTTGCAGGAAAATCTAGAGCTCCCTGAAAACAAGCTGCAAGAACGCGTTGCGCAGCTAGCCCAACAATGGAATCAAAAGCCTGAAGAGACGCTCCAGTTCTTGGAAAAGCAAGGAGTGCTCGATCGCATCCGAGATGAGGTCATGACCGATCAGATCTTCGACTTCGTCATTCAAAATGCGAAAGTTTCCTAGCCGTTGTATCATTACTATTCGTGAGTGCGTTTCCGGTGCTTGTCATCCTGTGGAACGCCGAGTTAAATAAAAAGAACTCGAAAACTTCTTTGGCTGTGTTCTTGGCCGTCGAATCTTTCTGGGTTAGCCTCAGTAGCTAGGAGGGCGTTTCGCTCATGTCCAATCTCGTATCGTCGTACCTCGTTCCCATGGTGATCGAACAAACTCCGCGCGGCGAGCGCAGCTTCGATATTTATTCTCGTCTCTTAAAAGAGCGCATCATTTTTATTGGCACGCCCATCGATGATGCAATCGCCAATCTGGTGGTCGCCCAGCTTCTGTTTTTGGAATCCGAGGACCCGGAGTCTGATATCCACATCTATATCAACTCACCGGGAGGCAGTGTTTCGGCTGGGCTCGGCATTTACGACATGATGCAATATATCAAGCCAGACATTTGCACTTACTGCATTGGAATGGCGGCCAGTATGGGCGCTGTTCTATTGACGGCCGGAACCAAAGGGAAACGTTTTGCTCTGCCAAACTCCGAGATCATGATCCATCAACCTCTGGGTGGAGCGCAGGGGCAGGCCAGCGACATCGAAATCCACGCTCGACATATTTTGGCTACCCGCGAGCGGTTGAACAAACTCTTGGCGAAACACACAGGTCAACCTCTGGATACCATTCAAGAGGACACCGATCGCGACCGTTTTATGGGACCCGACGAAGCAAAAGCGTATGGTTTGGTAGATAATGTGGTGTCCCAGCGCGGAAAAAGCGCTAAAGCAGAGAAGTAAGCCAGTTTCTTTAGGACGATGACAGGAGGTCCGTGATGAGTCGAAGAGATAGCGACAGTTTCGGCAATCTAGTCTGCAGTTTTTGCGGAAAGAACCAGAGAGAAGTCAAAAAACTTATCGCTGGGCCCACCGTGCATATCTGCGACGAGTGTATCGAGCTCTGCAATGACATTATTGCGGAAGAGGCCGAAAAAGAGGATCTTCGCACCGGCACGACCAAGATTCCCAAACCTTCTGAGATCAAGAACGTTTTGGACGAGTACGTGATCGGCCAGGGCCAGGCCAAAAAAACTCTCTCTGTCGCCGTTCACAACCATTACAAGCGCATTGGACACCCTAAAGCCTCGGGTGAAGTCGAACTTCAAAAAAGCAATATCTTGCTCATTGGACCCACGGGGAGTGGAAAGACCCTGCTCGCGCAAACCATGGCGCGGTTACTCAAGGTCCCTTTTTGCATTGTGGACGCTACCACCCTCACTGAGGCTGGCTATGTGGGTGAAGATGTCGAAAACATCATTCTCTATCTTCTTCAAGCCGCCGACTACGACATAGACAAAACCCAAAAGGGGATTGTGTATATCGACGAGATCGACAAAATCGCACGCAAAGGGGAAAACCCTTCCATTACTCGGGATGTGTCGGGTGAGGGCGTGCAACAAGCTCTGTTAAAGATTTTTGAAGGTACGCGGGCGAACGTCCCCCCCAAAGGTGGACGCAAACACCCGCAGCAAGAGTTTCTCCAGGTAGATACGACGAATATTTTGTTTATTTGTGGCGGAGCTTTTGTCGGATTAGACAAAGTTATCGAAGCACGGCACCACAAGCGTAGCATGGGTATTGGCGCCGACATTCGGAGCGACAAAGAAAAACCAAAAGATCCGGTGTCCACGCGAGTGCTCCCGGAAGATCTGCTGCGGTTTGGAATGATCCCCGAATTTGTGGGTCGCTTACCGGTGATTGCTACGCTGGAAGAACTGGACGAAAAAGCGTTGGTTAAGATTCTGACCGAGCCCAAGAACGCCATCATCAAGCAATACCAACGTCTTTTCGAGTACGAGAACGTCAAGCTTCGGTTCGAGGACAGCGCTCTTAAACGCATTGCTCGAGAGGCAATGAAATCCAAAACAGGTGCGCGCGGGCTGCGATCGATTCTGGAACACTGCATGCTAGACATCATGTATGAGTTGCCATCGATCCCAAACCTCAAAGAATGCATCGTAAATGAAGAAACCGTGGCCAAAAACGCTAAACCTGAATTGGTCTTCGGCGAAGATCCTACTGACGGTGAAGTAGGTAAGAAAGTCGAAAACGCTTAAGGTCCAAAGCCTTAAGCCGAAAAAATTTTCATAACGCGACTGCGCGCATTTCAATCAATAAGAAACTGCTGGGCTTGTAGGCAGATCTCCGAATTACAGTTATAATTAAAACGTAGGGACGGGTATCCCGGCTCTATTCCTTTCTTTCCAACAAAATTTGAGGAGGTTCGTTTCGGATGAACAAGAAGGCGGACGCACCCCAGGTTTACTCTCTCCTACCTCTTCGTGACATCATCGTCTTCCCACACATGGTTGTTCCGCTGTTTGTGGGACGCGAAAAATCGATTCGCGCATTAGAAGAAGCGATGTCGAGTCGCAAACAGATTGTTCTTGCTGCCCAGCGGCGAGCACAGAACAACAACCCCGAAGAAAAAGACATTTTTTCGATAGGCACACTTGCCAATATCATTCAGCTACTACGTTTGCCCGACGGCACACTGAAGGTCTTGGTCGAAGGCGTGCAGCGCATTCAAATTACAAAATACCTGGAGAAGGACTCCATTTTCCGCGTGGAAGGGGAGCCCCTTCCTGACGAAGTGAGCTCACAGGTAGAAGCCGAAGCATTTGTACGCAGTCTTAAGACTGCTTTTGAGACATACGTTAAGCTCAATAAAAAAATTCCGCCAGAACTGTTGATGTCGGTGCTGTCGATAGAAGATTGTTCCAAACTTGCCGACACCATCGTCCCCCATCTGAACGTCAAAGTAGAGGACAAACAAAAACTCCTCGAAGTCACCGATGCTTGTCGTCGTCTGGAGCAACTATACGGATTGCTCGAGGGCGAGATAGAGATTCTTCAGGTGGAAAAAAAGATTCGAAGCCGCGTCAAAAAACAAATGGAGCGGTCTCAGAAGGAGTACTACCTCAACGAGCAGATGCAGGCGATTCAGAAAGAGTTGGGGGAGCGCGATGAGTTTAAAAACGAAATTCAAGAGCTTGAAAAACTAATCAAGCGCAAGCGCATGCCGGAAGAAGCGGCCAAAAAGGCTAAGGCCGAAGTCAAAAAGCTCAAAATGATGTCACCCATGTCGGCTGAAGCCACCGTGGTGCGCAATTACCTGGATTGGTTCTTGAGCATTCCTTGGAATGAAAAAACCGAGGAAAAAATAGATGTGGAAACAGCCGAAACCGTTTTGGATGAAGACCACTATGGGCTAAAAACCGTAAAAGAGCGCATTTTAGAACACCTGGCAGTTCAGAGCTTGGTGGAAAAAGTCCGCGGGCCGGTTCTGTGTTTAGTCGGACCTCCAGGGGTAGGGAAAACTTCCTTGGCACGTTCTATCGCCCGTTCGATAAGCCGCAACTTTGTGAAGATTTCGCTCGGCGGGGTGAGAGACGAGGCTGAAATTCGAGGACATCGTCGCACTTATATTGGCGCTCTTCCTGGAAAACTGATCCAGGGAATGAAAAAAGCTGGCACGGTGAATCCCGTAATCCTGCTCGACGAAATTGACAAAATGAGCACGGATTTTCGTGGAGATCCTAGTGCTGCTCTCTTGGAGGTTTTGGATCCTGAGCAGAACAAGTTTTTTTCTGATCACTACCTTGAGGTTGAGTACGATCTGTCTCAGGTGATGTTTATCACGACGGCAAACTCTCAGCACACGATCCCGCACCCATTGTTGGATCGTTTGGAAGTGATCTCACTCTCCGGATACACGGAAGAAGAAAAAGTCCAAATTTCGGTAAAGCACCTGATCCCTAAAGTGACCCAGGGGCATGGACTCGACCCAGAAAAAATCATTTTCCCGGTTCAAACAATCGAAGCGATGATTCGTCACTACACGCGCGAAGCAGGTGTACGTAACTTGGAGCGAGTCACGGCTTCTGTGTGTCGAAAACTCGCTCGGCAGTGGGCCAAAAAAGCGGATCAGCGCGAGCGGGTAGTCATCAACCCTAAGAAACTCGAAGCTCTTCTGGGACCACAAAAGTATCGATTCCAAAAGATCGAAGACAACTCTGAAGTCGGTTTGGTCAATGGCTTGGCTTTTACGGAATCGGGCGGCGATATGCTCACCATTGAAGTGCTGCAAATGCCCGGTAAGGGCAAGCTCACCGTGACTGGAAAGCTCGGGGACGTGATGCAGGAATCCGCTCAGGCAGCCATGAGTTATGTGCGGTCGCGCGCAAAGCTCCTTGGTCTGGCTCCCGAATTTTACCAGAACATTGATTTGCACATCCACGTGCCCGAAGGGGCCATTCCAAAAGATGGGCCTTCAGCGGGTATCACGATGGCGACTGCGCTCGTAAGCACGCTCACCGGAAAACCTGTTAGCAGAGACGTCGCCATGACCGGTGAAATCACTCTACGTGGAAACGTTCTCCCGATTGGGGGGCTAAAGGAAAAGATCTTCGCGGCTCATCGAGGTGGGATCAAGAAAGTGATCATTCCGCATGAGAACGTGAAAGATCTCGAGGATATTCCAAAAAACATTTTGAAGAATCTGGAAGTCGTGGACGTGACCCATATGGACCAGGTTTTGGGCCATGCATTGGTGGCCGATCAGGTATTCCAAGTGGCAGAAGATGCCGTCGTAGCTGCGCTTCCGGAGGCACCACCGGATCTTGAGGCGCCTAAGACGGAACCACTGACTTCGCACTGATTTTTCGGCTGTGGTTGGGTGTGTATTCTGGGTGAATACATAAAATTCAATAATATCAGTGATTTATATTGCGTCAGCAGGTGGGGTGGGTTAGAGTAAGAGCTGTCACTCAGACACTTTTCAAAAGCTCTTCTGCTTAGCCAGAAGCTGCGCTTTTAGCCAGCTTCTCAGACACCTCTTAAAAAACCGTTTTCCAAACACGGAGTTTTCTATGCCATTCTGCAAAGTGTGTCAGAAGCCGCTTTCAAATTATGTTTTGAACAACAAGCCTGTCTGTCTGAAGTGCGACGAGATGCTCTTCGACATGGAAATCGAATCGGACGATTTTGATGCACCGACAGAAAACTCGGTGCCGTCAAAAGACAAAAAGTCCGTTCCAACCAAAAGACCAAAGAGTCCGACTAAATAAGCTTATTTCGCGAGTAAGCTGCGCAAGTCTTCCACTCGGTCCAGGCGCTCCCAGGTAAACCCTTTGGCGCTTGTGCGGCCGAAATGTCCGTAGGCAGCTGTTTCTTCGTAAATTGGACGTAGAAGATCGAGCGATTTAGTGATCTCCGCCGGCTTCATTCCAAAGATCTCCCGCACCGCGCTGGTAAGCTTTGCGGTGTCCACACTGGCTGTGCCGAAATCTTCAATCATCAACGAAACGGGTTCTGCTACGCCGATAGCATAAGCCAACTGGACCAAGCAGCGCTTGGACAGTCCCGCCGCGACAATGTTCTTGGCGATATACCGAGCCATGTACGAAGCCGATCGGTCTACTTTGGAAGGATCTTTTCCAGAAAATGCACCGCCCCCGTGAGCTCCGTGCCCGCCGTAGGTATCGACAATAATTTTTCGGCCCGTGAGCCCGCAGTCACCCATGGGACCCCCAACGACAAATCGGCCAGTGGGATTGATGTAAAACTTGGTTTTGCTGTCGATCAGTTTGGAAGGCACTGCCTTGGCAATAACTTCTTCTCGAACCGCGGTCACAAGCTCCTCGTGCGAAACGTCCGGGCTGTGCTGAGTGGATACGACGACTGCATCCACGCGTTTCATTGCGCCGTTTTCATATTGAACGGTGACTTGCGCCTTTCCATCGGGGCGTAGAAAACCAAGCACGTTTTCTTTGCGGCATTCAGACAGGCGCTTGGTCAAACGGTGGGAAAACGCCAGCGACGCCGGTAAGTATTCTGGGGTTTCGTCGCAAGCATAACCGAACATCGCGCCCTGATCGCCAGCACCCTGCTCTTTGAACAGACCTTCACCTTCGGTGACTCCCTGGGAGATATCAGGAGACTGTCGGCCAATAGCCGAAATCACGGCGCAGGTATTGTAATCAAAGCCCTTGTCGTCCGAATCGTAGCCGATTTTTTTGACGGTGTTGCGCGCAATAGAAGTGAAATCCACAATCGCGGAAGTGGTAATTTCTCCACTCACCATGACTAGCCCGGTGGTGAGCAGGCACTCACAGGCAACTCGGCCGCGAGGATCCTGGGCCAAAATTGCATCCAGAACAGCGTCACTGATCTGGTCGGCCATTTTATCTGGATGCCCTTCGGTTACCGACTCGGAAGTGAATAAACAGTTCTTAAGATTCATACCTACTCCACACCAATGACAAAGTTAGGACCTGAAATTGGCGTGCGGGGCGGTATTTGTCAAACCACGATGTGCCGGAAGGGGCTGAGAAACGGCTTAGCGGCGACGCTTTTTCTCAGGGGCAGAAAACGCATCTTCACTAAAGTCATCGGCGCTCGATCCATTGCGTTTGCGCTTGTTGATCATGAGCAAAGCAATGAGCAACAGACCCACGCCCAAACCCATGGCCAGCCCAAACGAGTTTTGCTGGACGATTTTGCCCAGGTTGAGCGAAGGCTTGGCAGGCTTTTTCTTGGGCTTATCCAAGTCGTCTGCTGGTGGAACTGCAGGATCAGCCGGTGCTCCCAGAGCTGCCGGTGGTACTTGCGCCACGGTGGGTGGAGCCACCTCTGGCTGCGGTGTGGGAGTTGGTGTTGGCACTTCGATGTTCTGTTCGGGCTGCGAGGCCACCAGTGTAGAGCTGTTTAAGTTCTTGAAAATTTTGATAGATTGTCCCCGCTTCAGAGCATCTGGTTGGGTCAAACCGTTCACAATCGCAATTTCCTTCCAGCTCGCCCGGTTACCCAGGACCTTCTTTGCAATCGTAGACATGGTCTCGCCAGCGCTTACTTGATGCTCTTCGGGAGTTAAGCTTCGCTCATCGTAAAAAGAAATCATCTGAGCATCGTCGGGTTGGGTTGTGGACGAGTAGTAGATCACTTTTCCAGGTGTCCAGGTTCCTTTGTTCCATTTTTTCAAAGAAGCGGCATGTGAGGTGTCTCCGTAGAGCAGCTCGGAAACGCTGGCAGCCGTGTCGCCCTGACGCAAGAAGTAATAACGGTTCAACGAAACGCCTTTTCGCGTTATCGCGCGCCCTGGGATGTTGGGGAGAACTGCACCCGCATAAGTGGGTTTGGGTTCAAAAGCCTGGGCTTCCGAAGGGGTGGCAGGATCCTGCAGCGCGGTAGTTCCACCGGCTGCCAACAGCGGATCGGCTGTGAGAGCGGGGTCTGTTCCAGCTGCGGCATCCGCCATGGAGCTTGATGCCTCTGCAGAGGCAGCGTCTTGACCGCTTTTGGCGGCAAGCTCATCAATACTCGGTTCTTTGGCTCCGCTTTCAGCGGAGAACAGAGTGTCCGCCGTAGCGTCAGTCCCCGTAGCAGCGTCTGTGGACGCGGTTTCTGTCGGGGCGGCGCCCGGGTCGGTTGCGGCACCCGTTTCGCTTTGCTCACCAAAAATTTCAGCTTCAGCGGTGGTGGCTTCTTCCGTCGCATTCTCTGCAGAGTTTTCCGCAGTTTCGGAAAAGCCGTCTACTTGTTCATTCTCCGCGACATTGGTCTTGTTAGCACAACCGGCGGCTAGCCAAAGGCTAAGAACAATGGCGGTAGCTTGAAGCTTCCAAGTCATTTTTACGGTTTTCATGGCGATGGGTGCCCCCAAAATAGTTAATTCTCCAAACTTCTTGTCGGAAAACGCCGCGGAATAGTTAATACTTCGGCTTCATTTGCCTTGGAGGAAGAGGAAGCTGTAGGTATGTCGCTGAAAAAATTGAAAATATTGCCGCTCGGGGGCTTGGGCGAAATCGGAATGAACTGCATGGTCCTGGAATGGGGTTCCGACATGGTGCTGCTGGATTGCGGTATCCAGTTCCCCGACGCAAGCTTTCCTGGGGTAGAGCTTCTAACTCCCGATCTTTCCTATGTGCGTCAAAACGCAGATAAGCTGCGTGGCGTCATTATGACGCATGGGCACGAAGACCATATCGGCGCGATCCCCTTTTTGTTGATGGACATGGAGGTCGATGTTTATTGCACGCCTTTTCCCAGAGGACTGATCACAAACAAGCTCGTTGAATACCCGCAGCTTGAGGAAATTCGATTTCATGAAATCCAGCCGCGAAAAAAATTCAAAGTAGGCCCGTTTACGATTGAAGCCATCCCCGTGGCCCACTCCATCATCGAAGCCATGGCGCTGGCAATTGAGACTCCAGTCGGGGTGGTGATTCACTCAGGTGATTTTAAACACGATACGGATTTGCTCGAGGGCGAACAAACAGGATTTGAAGCTTTTAAGGAATATGGCGATCAAGGGGTGCGGCTCCTGCTATCGGACAGTACGAATGCAGAAAAAGCCGGGCACACCATTTCCGAAACGGATGTGGCTGAAGCGTTCGAGCCGATCTTGGAAGGGCAAACAGGACGTTTGTTTATCGCGCTTTTTGCGTCGAATATTCGACGCATTGAAAACCTGCTCAAACTGGCCAAAAAGCTCGGCAAGAAAGTCGCTTTCGCTGGCAGGAGCATGCACTCCTACACTCGATTGGCCCACGGGCTGGAAAAAATGGATTTGCCCACGGACACAATCGTGCTCGCAGAAAACCTGGGAAAATATCCCGACAAAGACGTGATTGTGTTTTTGACGGGTAGCCAGGCGGAACCAGGGGCTGCTTTGGTGCGAATCGCACACGGAACTCACAAAGATCTGGAAATCCATCCTGGAGATAAAGTCATCCTCTCTAGTCGATTTATTCCAGGGAATGAACGTGCGATCACTTCGATGATCAACCAGCTCTATCGGGCTGGTGCGGAAGTGATTTACGAAACCATTCATCAGATCCACGTATCGGGGCATGGGTGTCAAGACGAGCTGTTAATGCTGCTAAACGCTGTTCGACCGCAGAGCTTTGTTCCGATTCATGGCGAGTACCGGCACTTGGCCAACCATGCAAAATTGGCGGAACAAGCGGGAGTCACCAAGGGCAATATTCTCATTGTGGAGAACGGCCAGCAAATTGAAGTGACTAAAACTTCGTTTGAACTGGGTGAAAAATTTGAGTTCAAAAAAGGGGTGATAGTCGAGGGTCAGTTCATGCAAAATGATCCCCTCGCTTTTGCGCAACGTGCGCACTTGGCGAAAACGGGGATCGTTTTTGCCTCTTTGGTGCGAGACGCGCGTTCGCACAAGCTGCTGGAGGCCCCAGTTGTTACGTTTTATGGAACGCTGTTTAAAGAGGGCGTTTCTACCGAACATATTGCTACGGATGCAGCGGAAATGCTGGAGGATCTCTGGCCCGAAATCTCTCGGCATGAGGATTGGCGCGATACGGTCAAGATCGAGCTGCGTCGATTTTTCCGAAAGCGGGGCAGTTACAAGCCCGTGGTTATCCCCGTGCTTCAGGACGTTTAAAACCTGTATCAAGACTTGACGCAGTTCTTCCGAAGTATGTTCGAGGGAACCTGCCCAATGGAAACAGCGCAATCGATAGGCGAACTACGGAAGTTTTTTGAAATTCGATTGGGATCGGTGCGGGTTTCAAAGCCACTTCCGTACGATGTTTACCTTTCGATCAGTGGTGCTCCGGTGCTTTTTAGGCGGACTGGAGACGCGATTTCGATCGATCGCTACAAACACCTTCAGGCCCACGGCAATCCAACCCTTTGGGTACCAGAGGATCAGCGAGCCGTGTACATGGACAGTTTGAGAAATGCCGTGCGCGATCCCACTATCAAAGGGGATGAGAAGGGTTTGCTGATCAAAGAGACGGCGCTGATCCACGTGCAGGACCTTTTTACCAAGAAAGATATTCAACCTGTGGTGACCGAAGCACGTTCTCTAGTGAACGATATGGTCCACTTTGTGTCGACGGATGTATCGGCGGTTAGTAGCCTGATGCGCCTGTCCGCGCATGACTATTACACATACAACCATTCTGTGGATGTTGCAGTGTATGGAATCGTATTGGCTAAGAAAATTTACGGTTCAGACAATCACGAACTGCTCATTGCCGCGGGTCTAGGTGGTTTGTTGCATGACATTGGCAAGCGGCGCGTTGATGTGGAAATCATCAATAAGAAGGGCAAACTCACACCTGAGGAGTGGAAAGAAGTTAAAAAACACCCCGACTATGGCGTGGAGTGTTTGAAAGAGGTTCCATCGATTCCCAGCGAGTCTCGTAAGATCGTCCACCAGCACCATGAGCATTTTGATGGTTCGGGTTATCCCTATGGGTTGGCGGGTGAGGACATTTCCAAGCTAGCTCGCATCGTAAGCCTCGCGGATGTGTTTGACGCATTGACGACCAAGCGCTCCTACCACGAGGCCATCAGTCCGACCGAAGCGCTTAATATCATGCAGGGCATGCAGCCAGGGAAATTCGATCCCGCCCTGTTTAAATCTTTTGACCAAAAATTTGTCGGAAAGACCAAAGTCACACTGGCAAAAGACTTTGATGCCTGTGCTCCGCAAAAACAACGGCTAATCAAAAAATAAGCGTGTGAACAGTTTTATACCTTAAAGAAGTCGACCGTGAGACAGGCGACATCTTCTTCCTTAGAGGGCCCGACAACCGCCCTCGATTCTTCGATCGTCCTCAAAATCAGGTGTCTGATTTTATCCATATCCGCGAAGGACAACCCGTGAATCGCGGTGTAGTGAATGGCCTCAGAGTCTCCGTTGCGGGCGTTCTCAAGCGCTTTCTGTCTCCAGTTAGCATGGTGCAAGGGAGCGACGGGAGACTCTTTCGGTAAATGCACGTTGCTTTCTAAGATTCGCCACTGGTGGCGATCTTGTTTTGCTAGTCCCATTTTCTCCAGTTGGTAGAGATGTTTTTGGGTTAGTTCGGGTGGAATTCCAAGTCGCTGCGAAATCGTCGAAACGCTTCGGTACTTGGGTACACTCAGCAGAACATGAATCGCCGCCCAAGGCCATCCGGAGTAGTACAAAAGTTCGCTCTCACTTTTCGACAGACGGGGAGCCTGAAAACGTCTGGATAGGTTGAGTTTTTTTTCGCGCACGGATTGTTTAGTCTTTTCAATCATTCTCTTAAGCGCAATTGAACCCGCTCTGGCTTCGTGTATTAGCGCAAGAAAATAATCCGCGTCCAATTCCGGCAGCCGCCAAAAGTTAGCAAGTCCGGCTCCATGATCCGGCGTAAAATGGACGTTGGAATTCAGTACCTGAGAAAAAAAAGAAGAAGAGCACCCAGCCGCCTTGGCCAGCTGGCTTTGGTAGCCTCGCGCCTCGCAGTTTTGCGCAATTTCCGCTCGAACGAAGGCTTTGTAGTCCGAAAAAGCCGTAATCTCTAAATTCGTTACTTTTTTATTAACGATCATTGGTTAGCTTTTATAAATGTGAGGGCTTGCCGGTCAAGAACCATATTGGTAAGGGTGCTTCGAAGGGTGGGTTATGGGCCGGGATTTTTATTGCACTCTATTGGTTTTTGTTTTGGTGGCCTGTTCGGGAAAGCTTCCTCCGGCTCCAGGAGGAACAACTTCCAGCGGTGGTGGCGATGGTTATGAAGCTGAGTTCAAAGACATCGCATGGACGGTAGCGCGCAGAATGGCTGACAGTGGGGCCGAGACGAACGAAGGCATTTCCACTTCAAAATTCAAAGAAACTATCGAGAAACTCAAGCTGGAGTCTACGGAGGGTGAGCTAAAAAAAGACGGTCAGGTTGTGGATGCGCTGAACTATCGGGACACTTTTCGTGTTGAACTGAGTCTAAGACGTTGGACTAGGATGGGCTCGTACAAGAAACGGATCTTGGTTGTTCACGAAGTTCTCTCATTGATGGGAGAAGCGGATAGTAGTTACACAAGGTCCTCGGATTTACTTACCACCTTGGGATTTTCCTCCCCGGTTCATATTTACAAGTTTGTTCTGACGGGAGAGCGAGCCAGGCTGCTGATCGATAAGATCGAGTGGAAAGCGGAGGAAGTCACTTCTCATGAAGGGAGTCTTTCCGCTCAGACACGCATTCATCGGAGAGAGTATCGAGTGCCTCGCCCCCCTCTAGCCCCTGGTGAAGTGCGGGATCCCCACCTTGATAAAGACTACCTTCTTTGCGAGGATTCCGCCTGGATCGACACTACTTCAGAAAAGGCCGTCGTTAAATATGCGTTGTGCTGGTTGAGTCCCTTCCATGCCTACGTGGGCGAGACCGGCTCCATGCACGTGCAGCTCGATGCAAAAGACACCGATCCCCTCCTAAGGCTTTTCTATAGGAGCGGTGGCGCATTTGATCATGGTCTCATTCGGGGAGACCTTTACCAGCATCCTGAAATCGAGTTTCTACCGGGGGTAGACTAAAAAAAATCCCGACGGCAGTTTCCCGTCGGGAATTAAGTTTATTAGCGAGCGTTGACTGTGCCACGGCAATAGATCGCCTTTTCTGCGGGTAGAGATTGCCTAAAGGTAATTTGTGTTCCGATTTTGACGTCGTCCAACCATGCCCCGTTTAACAATACGGATGGCGCCCGTAGTTCGAATGCGATAGACGCCACCCCAGCGGTAGTGCGCTCCAATTCAGCGCGTACCGTATGTTCCGAGTAATTGCCATCTTCGTCCGCTATGTGAAAGTCCATGTAGGCCGAGCCGTGGTTGTCCTTACACTCCAGGATAATATCGAAATCTGAATAGACCATGGCTTTGCCCTTATGGCTGCTCTGGCATCGACCTGAAAAAGCGAGGTCAGTGGAGCTTCCCAGCGCCAAGTGGGCTGAGCCAAGTAAGAGCAGCGTGGTGATTGTTTGTAACGTTTTGGTATTGAGTCGCATTGTCATCCTCCGTTCTTCAAGGATGGCGGGGTTGAGGACGCGACTCAAAAACTGTTTCGTTAAATCGGGGGTTGGTTTTTTATAAATGCTAAACGAGTTTCCTAGAATTCCGGTACGCGGTTACTTTTTCTCGCCAGGTACGTGGTACCTTTTGGACTTTCATTCACCCGTCTGAGACGGGTGCTTTTTGTGCTGCATCCGGTGGTGAGCGGTGCAAAGTGTCTGCAGGTTCTCTAGACGGTTCTGCCCTCCACGGCTTACCGGCACCCGGTGATGCAGTTGCAGCCACACCCGGCTCTGGCAACGGCCATAGCGCAAGTGCTCGAACGTACACTGTCCTCGATCGCGCAAGTAAACGGCGTGTTCTAACTTTGCAGGTAGAGCGATGCGCTTTTTCTCCTGGGCCATTACAGCTGGCTTGGAGATTTCCTCGGAGCTTTTTACTAACGCCGGCTTCGCCTTTGCCAGCACCCTCTGCGCTTTGACCAACGGATCCTGCCGCTGCTGCCAGTCCTGCAACACCGCCTTGATCGTCTCGCCCAGTCCCAAGTGCCGCGCCTTCTTCTGGCCCATTATCTCTTGCGCTCGTCGCAAGAGCTCCGCCGTCTCTCGATCCAAAGTACAGGTCAGCCCCGCGTTCTCAGCACTCAAAGGCTTGAGTCGATCCGGGGACGATCCTTGCGGCGCTACACGCGCGACCTCTTGCTCTAGAACTCTTCGAGGTAGGCTCTCCGCCTTGGCCAGCCACTCCGCCTGGTTTTGAGGGTTGATTACCGGCGCTAGCTTGCGCAGCGTCGACACATTCACCCGCCCCGTCTCTACCGCAGCCTGAAGGGCCGGCATCTCCCGTGAAAGCCGCGCGACTCGGATAAACGCATACGCTTGATCTTCACTCA
>JACCDG010528128.1_pt1 | contig 190922 bp, 164 predicted proteins | sample 7442471 | NCBI WGS metagenome assembly JACCDG01 (sample SAMN15323444, study PRJNA562643) | freshwater metagenome | isolation source: river surface water | place: USA:Blue River Watershed | collected 2017-08-17 | reverse complement strand
TGTTCTCTGATTTGCCCTTGCGAATGTATTCAGACGATCCGACCAATCACGGCTTTCCAGGCCACGTTTCAAATCATGCTGGAACTTTTGTCTGCAACGACCTATATTTTCAAGCGCTTGCGCACAAGAAAAATAACGCCAATATTCTTGCGGCACTGTTTGTACATGTGCCACCACCTGCAGTGTACGCTGAAAGTGTCAGGCGCAATTATGCATTTGCTGGAAATGAACACATGATGCAAGGAAAGCTCATGAGCGAACAAGCGCAGCTAGATTATATGACTATTGGTCTAAGAACCTTGCTTGACCAACTTCTTGTCGGACTTGTCGGCGTGGTCTGAGTCTTTTGATTTGTGCTCAGACAAGCTTGGCGCACTAACGTTGTAAGCGAAAGTGGCATTGAGTGCTCGTTTCCATCCATCATAATCGTGCTTGCGGTCGGTTTTTGGCGCCACTTCTTTGGAAACTTGCCATTGCTTTACCAGCTCGTCGCATGTTTTGAAAACGCCAGCTTTAAGTCCAGCCATTTGAGCTACACCCCAGGCGGTTGCTTCTGCTTGTGCAGCGCGCTCGACAGAGATTTCCAAAACATCAGACTGGAACTGAAGCAAGAATTCGTTCATGGTGGCGCCGCCATCAACGCGTAACTTGGAAATTTTAATTCCGTGTTTTTTCATTTCAGATGCAACGTCTGCGACTTGATAACACATCGATTCTAGTGCCGCGCGCACAAAGTGTTCGCGACTAGTTCCGCGAGTGAGACCAACAATGGTCCCGCGCACATCTGAGTTCCACCACGGTGAGCCCATCCCAACCAGTGCAGGAACGAAGTATACGCCGTCGTTTGATTCGAGCGACTTTGCCATCTTTTCTGTCTCGCTACTCGACTCGATTATTTTCAGTCCATCGCGCAACCACTGCACCGCTGCACCGGCAATAAATATCGCACCTTCAAATGCGTAAACTGGCTTTTCGCCTTCAAATTGCCATGCCACTGTGGTGAGTAATCCGTCTGCTAGTTTTACTTCATGACCGATATTTGCAAGCAAAAAGCTTCCAGTTCCGTAAGTACATTTTGCTTCGCCTGGCTTGAAACAAACTTGTCCAAACATTGCTGCTTGTTGATCGCCAAGGTTGGCATAAATAGGAGCTTCGAATCCGACTATATCTTTGTTGGTTGTTCCAAAATTAGAGTTAGATGGCACCACATGTGGCATCATTGCTTTTGGAATTTCAAGATGATTTAAAAGCTCATCGTCCCACTGGTTTGTACGAATGTTATACACCAGAGTGCGGCTTGCATTGCTTGGCTCGGTTAGGTGATTTTGCTCTTTAGTTAATTTGTAAATTAGCCAAGAATCGATGGTGCCAAATAACAGTTTGCCACTCTTGGCTTTTTCTTTGGCGCCCGAGACATTGTCTAGAAGCCATTTTATCTTTGGTCCAGAAAAGTATGCATCAGGCACAAGACCTGTGCGCTCTCTAAACATCGGCAGATTTTTGAGTGCTTCGCTCGCTTCTGCTGTGCGACGGCACTGCCACACAATTGCGTTATGAATGGGCTTGCCTGTGTCTTTGTCCCAAACAACTGTCGTCTCACGCTGGTTGGTAATTGCCACTGCTGCGATTTGCTCTGGCTTAATGCCCGAATTTTTTACCGCGTTTTTAATACATTCTACTTGCGTTTCAAAAATTTCATTGGCGTCGTGCTCGACCCAGCCTGGCTTTGGAAAGTGTTGGGCAAATTCTTTTTGACCGGTTGCAACCGCTTTGCCTTTTAGGTCGAAAACAATGGCGCGGCAGCTTGTGGTTCCCTGATCTATGCTGAGCAGATATTTGTCCATGGATGAATTTTCCTGCAGGAGGGGTTAGGACTTTAGAAGACCTATTATTCTAGGCCATATCTGCCCCGATGGCCCTTGCAAGAAAATGTCAGCAGTATCGGTTATGGGGGTTGGCTCGGGATTGATTTCAATCACTGTGGCACCAGACTCTTTTGCAATGAAAGGCAGTGAGGCTGCTGGATGCACGATGCCTGACGTCCCTGCCACTATGAAAATATCGGCAGATTGAGCCATTTGCTGCGCTTTGCTCAACACATTGCCGGGTAGACTTTCTCCAAACCAGACCACGCCTGGGCGATATGGCGAGCCGCAGTGACACTTGGGGGGCGAGGTCAGACCAAATTCGATGTTGTCAGTGTTAGCTGGATGACCCTTGGCAAAGCACCTGAAGGCTGTGATGTTTCCATGCAATTCAAGCACGTCTTTTGAGCCTGCCTGCTGGTGCAATCCGTCGACGTTTTGAGTGATGACTGCAAGTTCGGGCACGAATTGTTCAAGCTCAGCCATGGCGTAGTGACCCGCATTAGGGCTCACCTCAAGTAACTTTTTGCGACGTGAGTCATACCACTGCCAGACCAAGTCTGGATTTTGCAAGAAGCCCTGAGGTGTGGCAAGGTCTTCTGGTCGATAATTAGCCCAAAGTCCAGTTTGCGCGTCACGAAAAGTGGGGATACCACTTTCTTTGGAAACGCCCGCACCGGTGAGAATGGCTACCCGCTTGGCGCTTTTGAGAAGCTCGGCGGTTTTTTCTATAAATACGTGTGAATTAATTGAGTCGCTCACGCGTTCAATTATACAAATTCGTGTAAGATTCTCTGCATCACATATGTCGATGCGCCACCTCTGGAGGTACTCATGGGTTCTGTCACAGTAAAATCCACTAAAGGCTACAAACAAGAAATTAAATCTGAGAAGCATAGCTTTTCTTGCGATATCCCCGAAGATCTCGGTGGAACCGATACCGCTCCAGATCCGCATGAACTCTTGATGGGCTCGCTTGGTAGCTGTACTGCAATTACGGTGCAAATGTACGCCAAGAGAAAGAATATTCCGTTAGAAGGCGTTTGTGTCAAACTCTGGGAAGAAAAAATTGCCGACCCAGAAAATGAAAGTCGCACAATGCCTAAAATAAATCGCGAAGTTACTGTCGAAGGCAAACTGAGCGACGAGCAAGTCGAAGATTTAAAAGGTGCTGCAAACAAATGCCCAATTCACAAATTGCTCTCAGGCAAGAATGTGATTGAAACTTCGATTAAGGCTGCTGCTACCAAAAGTTAATTGAATTATTTTGGTGCAAGAAGGCGAAATTCTAAACGTCGAAACGCTTCGATCCCTGCTTCAAACTAATTTATTTGGGCGCGAGCCTGAATCTATCTTGCAAGTTTGGGACACAATAGATTCGACTAATAAACACGCTCTGCAATTAGCGAAAGATGGTGCCGCTCAAGGCACATGCATCATGTCTCGCGAGCAAACCGCAGGGCGTGGTCGTCTTGGTAGAAGCTGGGTGTCACCTCCTGACTCGGGCATCTATATGAGCATTATTTTGCGTCCTACTCTTGCCATGGAAGACATGCCACTAATAACGCTTGCAACTGGTGTTGCTTGCGCCAAAGCAATTGAAAAAATCTGCGGCTTTGCCATTGGACTTAAATGGGTCAATGATCTGATTTTGAATAGAAAGAAGCTTGGTGGCATTTTAGTCGAGATGCAAAAACCCGCTGTGGTTGTGGGTATTGGCATTAATATCCAGCATGATGAAGCGACGGTGCCAGAAGACTTAAAAGAAAAAATGACCTGGTTGCGTCGTGATACCGATACTAAATTTAGTACTAATATTTTAGCTGCCGAGATTCTTTTGCAGTTGGAAAATTATTATCAATTGCTTTTAGACGGACAGAAGTCGGACATCTTGAATGATTGGCGTAAATTGTCAGTCAATATTGGCAAAGAAGTTTCATGCCAGTCAGGCAATCAAACTCTTGAAGGCACAGTGATTGACATTAACGAGCAAGGTGCCTTGCTCTTATGCACGAAAGGTGGCAGAGTGCAGACTATTTATGCTGGTGAAGTATCCATCAGAAACTTAGATGGTAGTTACACCTAGATTAGGTACAAAGATCTAACGCAAGTTGGACGTGTCTTTTTTGCAATCTTTCATCGTGTATTAAACTTCAGTGGTTTCTCTTACGAATTCGTGAGAAATTATGTGCGCTTTTAATACTTGAAGAGAGATCTCTAAAAAGAGACCTCTCTTCGTGCGTAAGATTTTCGTTACTTATTGATGCAAGCGCGATTTAGAATTTGATCATTGAGAAGATGTCGGTGTCCTTGCCGCCAGCTTCTTGCAATTTCTTACGACCATCAAGGAACGAAAGCTCGGTGATGAAGCCCATTCCGGCAACTGTGCCACCAATTTTAGTGATGAGATCAAAAGCTGCTTTAGCTGTGCCACCAGTTGCAAGCAAATCGTCGATGATGACGACGCGCTTGCCGTTAGTCAATGCATCAGCATGTACTTCAAGACAGTCAGTGCCATATTCTAATTCGTATTCGATGCGCTCGACTTTGCAAGGCAATTTTTTAGGTTTGCGAATCGGAACAAAACCAACTCCAAGAGCTTGAGCAATTGCTGGAGCCAGGATAAATCCGCGCGCTTCGATACCGACAATGACATCGGGCTTCAATTTTTTACAGTGGTTGGCAAGGGCATCAAGAACGAACTTCAAAGCAGTTGCATCTTGTAAAAGCGTGGTCAGGTCCTTGAAAACTATTCCTGGTTTTGGAAAATCCGCAACGTCACGAATGGTGCTTTTTAGCCACTTGTCCTGCTCGGCATCAAGTGGTAAGTCGAGCTTCGTTAGATTCAAGTTGCTGGTCTGAGTTGTCATATGCACTGCTCTCCTTGAGGCTGTCCTCTTCTTGCGAATGTTGCGCAGGGTTGGTCAAAGCCACCCCGTTGAGGAGGTTCAATTGTATATCTTTTATTGAACTTTCAGCACACCAGTTTCTGAAATTGCTTATTTGATTAAGGCAGTTTTTAAGCTGGACATATTCGGGCATTTCTTCCATGGCGCAGGGAGCTTCTTCTAGCAAGTCGAGGAAAATAATTCCGTCTTCGACATACCAATCGATTTTATGAACTGATTTCAAGACTTTCAATCCTAGAGCCACAGCCATTTTGCTTGAGCCCATCAGGCAAGTAAGAAGTTCGCCTTCAATTTGACCGTCGCGTTTGGCTACTGCAAATTTCGCCAGTCCGTAAAGACGTTTGAGAAAATTACTTGGATTGTCGAAATTGGCTTCGGCATTGCCTATGAGATAAATTTTTTCAGCATCAGTTTTAGCGACAATTTCTTGAAAGAGCTCAAGTGTCGGCGGGAATTGCCACATAAGCAAATGCTTCGTCTTTTTGATGCCAGCTCTACTTGTAAATGTGCATTTCTCTACTGCAACTGCCGATTCGGCGAAAATAATCAAATCGTCTTTTATTTTCTCGGTTGCTTTAGCCAGGATATCGAGCTTGTTTTCATGGTTGCGCAAATCTTGCCATGTTTGTTTGCGCGCCAAAAAACGTGCTGTTTCTGCATTTGAGACAGTGGGTGTAGATGGGGTGGCAAGCGGTGAGTTAGTGGCAGTCGGAGCCGCGGAAGTTGGTGTTGGTGTTGGTGTTGGTGCAGACTGTGCTGCCTGTATCTGGGCTGCTTTCTCGGCTGCTTTTTCGGCACGTTCTTTCCAATTGCTTGGACGCCAATCGACTAAAATTAGTTGCAGACGCGTCTTTCCATTGTAATGATTGAGATCTGGCATGAAGGCGATGTCGATTGCTTCTTCGATTTCGGGGAAGCCTCTTTTATCGCGTCCGTTCCACATCACACACTCAAACTCTTCGCCAGATTTTGGATCCAGAGCGAATATCTTTACGTGCTTCTGGTCTTTGCCTAGTGGCAGGGCTTTCTGACACATCAGCTCTTTCATGCAGAGCACAGGTTTTTTATTTGAAATTCCAAATGGTGCAAGCGAATCTATAGTAGTGGCAAGATCCAGGTTGCAAGTGTCGGGCGAGATAGAAAGGTCGATTTCAATTTGTTTGGATAGAACCACGCCTTCAAGCATTTTGTTGCAAGTAGAAAACAGGGCTTTGCAGAATTCTTCGCCTTTGTCTTCTTCTAGACTAAAGCCAGCAGCCATTTTGTGTCCGCCCCAGCGCGCAAGTAAGTGTTCGTTCAACTTGAGCACTTGATACAAGTCAACGCCGTCAATCGAGCGAGCGGAGCCACGAATGACCTTTTCCTCTTCTTCGTGTTGAGCGATAAAAACCGGTCTTTGATATTTTTCGACCAGGCGAGAGGCTACGATGCCGATAACGCCGTGGTGCCAGGATTTGTCATAAATGGCAAGACATTTGTTTTCGAGCAATTGTGGATTTTTGGCGAGTTTCGCTTCCACTTCCATAAAGACTTGCTCGCAAATCTCCTGTCGGCGGGTATTTTCTGTTTGCAATTCTTGCGAGAGCGATTCTGCCACTTCTTCACTTTCTGTGGTCATAAGCTCGACTGCTTTATTTGCGTCAGATAGACGACCGGCTGCGTTGATGCGGGGAGCTAGACCAAAACCTACAAGATCGGTATTGGCTTTTTGTCCGCTCATAGCAAGTAATTTTTGCAAACCCACTCTTGTGGTAGCAACCAGTTTGGGCAAACCGATGCGCACAAGATATCTGTTTTCTTTTACTAGAGGTACCATGTCGGCGATCATGCCCATAGTTACAAGATCTAATAACTGGTCTGCAGCTTCAGGCGTGCCTTTTTTCTCGTATAGCGCCTGACAAACTTTGTATGCCACTCCAACGCCTGGAAGGTTATACAAAGGATGATCTTCGTTTAGAAACTTTGGATGTATCACAGCCACCGCTGGTGGTAGCATTTCGGGCATGGTGTGGTGGTCTAAAACAACTGTGTCTACACCTAGCGATTTGGCGAAATTTATCTCGGCAAAGTTAGAAACGCCAAGATCGCAAGTAATAATCAATTTGGTGCGGCGCTTGCTTGCAATGACACTGACTGCCTTTAGATTGAGTCCGTAGCCTTCAAGCAATCTGTTTGGAATGTAATAGTCGACATCTGCACCAAGTTGTTTCAGCACCGAATATAGTACTGAGGTTCCGGTCACACCATCGACGTCGTAGTCGCCATACACAGTAATATGTTGTTTACTTTCGATGGCGGATAGAATTCTATCGACTGCTTTGTCTGTGTCTGGCAATTCCCAGGCGCCAGTAGGCACATAAGTCTTTTCGTCTAGAAAAGTTCTTGCCTCTACACCAGATTTGATACCGCGTTGTGACAATAGTTTGGCCAGGATTTCATGCCCTGACACCGCTTCCAGGAGGTCAGAAGAAGGTGATACCTCTTCCTTATACACCCAGGTGGTTTCTTTTGCCTGATTATGCGATGTGGACAACTCAAGACCCTCGAATGATAGGTTCCCGCCGCTTTGTACTCTTTTATAAAAGGATAACTGAAATTTTTATTCTGTCGCTTATTTGTATATACGATAGGATTGGGTATTTAGTTCACCTTAGAATTATCGAATCTAGATAATTCAGCGCTGTGACTCAACCACTTCTTCGACCGACTTAGGTTTTATTTTAGGCCAGTTGGTCAAATCGTACTCAATAATCATTGTCACTTTGGGAGATTTGGGCCAAGGCAAGGCCCAGCCAGATATCCACAAAATGGGCAAGAAGGCGACGTGGGCGGCAAGCGCGACCCAGAAAGCCTCCATTAAGGGGACTTTGTCCTTCAAAAAAGCAATGGTTTCATCTCTGGTTATCAAGGTGGATTTCCAGTTTTACTATAAGTTCAATTATACTGTTGCTTAAATCATATAATCGAAGCATACATGTCCAGAATACTGCTAACTAAAAAGCCCCTCCAATCGCCAATCGTATATCTGTTGGCTATCTTTTGCGCCTGGTCTGTCTCCTTGAGTGTGGCTCAGGCTGGCGAAGAGTTTGGACCGCCTAATCTTTTGCGCACATTAAAAACGCCATTTGCTGTGGCTGGTAGCGGACAGGAAGAGGATTCAAGTGCAAATCAAAATGTAAAGGGTGACCCCTTGTTACAGCCAATTAGTTTAGGTAAGGCTACGCCTTCTCGCGTGGCAATTGAATTCAAGAAGAAATCAAGCTCGAACATCATGTGTTTGCCTGAGCGCATAACCATAGGACATTCTGCCAAATTCACAGTCAAAGGCAAACCAGGCAGTTATGTGGCTATTGCCATGGCCGATCGTGACTCTGGCGCAAAGCCCTTGTTGGGCAATCCTATAAGACTGGGACCAGACCGCAAAGTAATGACTGTTGGAACCATTGGCGAAAATGGTTTGGCCGAACTTTATATAACAGCGCCAATTGAAGGCGACATGATCGGGCAGTTTTTGTTTTTCGAAGCGGCTGTCTGGAGTAAGCCTGATATGAGCGACGCTCAAATTGCGCAAACACTTGCTTTTGATAAAGAGCATGGAAGTGGCAATGGTGTCATGGTTGGCGATGAAGCCAAAGAGAAAAAGCATGGCATCAAATTTGGTGCAACTGCGGCTATTCCGATGTATCAAGATACAAGCGGAGCTTCAAATACAGCCGGCGCTAGCGGGCAACCCTAAGGAATCAGGAAGAAGAAAATGACACTGTTGTTGATACCACTAGATGATCGACCCGTAACAAGCATTCTTCCAGCTTCCGTGGCTAAAATTGCTGGAATAAATGTGCTTACGCCACCTCGCACTTTGATGGGATCGCTTCAGTATCCCGCCCAAGTTGACTCGTTGTCTTCTTGGATTCAAGCTGCTTTAGAAAAGGCCAAGCCGCATGTAGTTTTACTTGGATTAGATAGCATTGTTTATGGCGGGCTCATATCGTCGCGCCAAACAACAGATGATTTGCGAACGCTTGAAAAAAGATTGGCTCAACTAAAAAAGTGGAAAACTCTGGCTGGCTCTCAATTAAAAATCTATGCGCAGTCAAGCATTATGCGCATCTCAGACAATTACGACAACACAGAAGAAAAAGATTACTGGTCTCGTTTTGGTCGCGAATTATTTGCCTGGTCTGCTCTGCTCTACAGAAAATCAAAAGGGCTTGCAATCACTCCAGGAACGCTTGAATCACTTGAAGCTAAAATTCCACTGTCTGTGCGAGATGACTATTTAAAAACACGTTTTCGCAATTTTAGAATCAATCAAAATATTGTCGAGTTGGTGAAAGACAAAGTGATAGACAAGCTTGTTATTAGCCTTGACGATTCAGGTCCAGAGGGGCTTAACGTACTGGAAAAAGAAAAGCTCATAAATTTGGCGCACTCTTCTGGGTGTGACGATAGAATATTTTGCTATCCAGGCGCTGATGAAGTCCTGAGCACCATGATTGGTGCCTGGCTTGTTGAACAATTGCATTTGCGTGGTCAACGCATTTCTACTCAAGTCGTATTTCGTCCAGATTCGGCTCAAAATTGTTTGAGTCGTTACGAAGGACAAACACTGGGCGAAACAGTCCAGGGGCAGCTTAGAGCGCTTGGCGTCACGCATTCGTTATATACCGGCGAAGGCAGTATGGACGATATTGATTTTGTCACGTTAATTCACGGTGCCAATATGCAGGGCGATCATATTTGGTTGCCCAATTGTCCAGATATGCGCAATGTTGATACTACTGTCCAAGTGCGTGAGACACTGGCCTTACTTGAAGAGCTAAATAAGCCAGTCGTTTTGTGCGACGTTGCTTACGCTAATGGCTCGGACCCGCTTTTGATGCAAGAACTGTTATTGCGTCCTCACATTATATCTAAACTAGTGGGTTATGCAGGCTGGAACACCGCTGGTAACACTATTGGATCAGCGCTTGCTATGGGTGTTGCGCGTGTGTTTGCTAAAAAAGCTCAAACAGACTCGGCTGCCTCTTATCGATTTTTTCAACAAAGTCTTTTCACTCGCTTTCTAGATGATTGGGCATATCAGTCCAATGTCAGAGCAAAGTTGAACACTGAAGCTTCAGTGGAAAAACTGGGAATTCTAATGAGTCCGCTTGTGAAAAGCATCAGCACGTCGATGCGTTTTGAGCCTGGTCCAGTGCGGGTAAGTTTCCCCTGGCGCAGGGTGTTTGAGCTGGAGGTATGTTTTGAAGACCGTCAGCCGGTTTCTTAAAAACGCGATATTACTATTAATAGTTTTTACTCTTCAAGCACCATGTGTAAACGCGCTTGAATCGTGGGAGCAGTTGGATAAGCGTTTCAAGAATCAGGTCTATCAGCTCAATGTAGGCATGAAAATCAGAATTAAAGACGCTTTTGGTGAGCGATATGCGCAAATTGCTGACGCTTCGCCCAAGTATCAATTGCCTGTTTTTAGTACGGCAACTAAAGATATGGGTTATCGTGTAGTTGGCTTTGGCACTGCTTTTCCAATTAGGACAGTTGCCTCCAAAAGCAATAAGTCTTACTTTCTTACTAATCGCCATGTAGTAAATAGCGCTGACAACATTGTGATGGATTGTCGCAAATTCTATGCTGCCATGCGCTTATTCGCTGAGCAAACTTGCGGAGCAATTGGTCCTGAAGCAAGAGTAAAACAGCTTGAAGAAATTGTAAACTTGTCCACATTGGGTGCAAGTGGTAGACGAATGAACACATCAGAGCGAGCTATTTACGAACATACTGTGGATGCTATTTGGGATTGTTATATGACTTATTTGACTCCCGAAAAGGGTCGTCAATTGTATGAAAAATATCTGCATAAAACAGGTATGGCATTAGAGGTCGGATACTTCTTGCACAAAGCAGGACCTGTCACACAAAAACCATTACATGCAACCATTTTCAAGATAGCTAAATCCGACCAGGCAGATCTGGCTTTATTGAGCGTTGCCGACTTAGGTGTTCTGCCCATGGAACTCGATTCGGTAGAACCAAGTGAAGGACAAGAGATTCAAGTAATAGGATATCCCATTGCCTCAGATCAGTTAGATGCTGATGCTCTGCAATATTATGCTCCTACGTTTAAATCAGGCAGAATAAGTCGAGTGGCAGGTCGCACCATAGAAATAGATGCTCCCATTACGCTTGGAAATAGCGGCGGTCCGGTGGTGAATCAGCGGGGAAAGGTTGTTGGTGTAGTTTCGCAAAGAGCTGTTTCATCAAGCGGAAAACCGCTACCAAGTTATGGTGGTGCGGTGGTATCAGCTACGGTGCGCAATTTTGCCCCTGAGTTATTTCAAGGACCTTAGTATGGAAATAGCTTTAGTTACATTTTTTGTGATGCTGATAGCCTGGACATGTTATGCGATGTCAATCTCGCAAGGCAACGAAGAATTTTTGTGTGGTGATTGTCGCTTTAACGATCCTGAACTGTGTTTGAAAGTTGAGCGACCAAGAGCTATTTTGTGTACTAGTTACCGCGATAAATCCGCTCCTGTCTCCGAGTCTGAATTCAAAAGATAATCCATCTAAAAGTCATTTAGATCTGATTTTCAAGCTGCCAAGCCAGCCCTTCCAATATAGAAGCCCCAGTATTGAAAGTGATACAGCCAGCATTAGTCCCAGGGCATACGGATATCCGTAAAACCAGGTTAATTCAGGCATATTGTACGGCGACAACTGGGTATGGAAATTCATACCATAAATTCCTGCTATTAAAGTTGGTGGCACAAAAAGAGTAGTGAAGATGGCAAGTACTTTCATGATTTCGTTCATACGATTACTGAGACTGGATAGATAAATATCCATAAGGTCGGAAAGAAACTCTCGATAGGTCTCCACAAAGTCGAGCACTGTAATTGTGTGGTCATAACAGTCGCGAAAATATATTTTAGTCTCTGGTGAATATAATGGACTTGCATCACGCAAAAAGGCGCTTATAGCATCACGCAGTGACCATGCCATTCTTTTTAAACCGAAAAATTCCTTTTTGAGAGAATGGATTTGTGCCACCATTTCGCGTTTGGGATTTTCTATAATTCCTTCTTCCAGTTTGTCGAGCAAATCTCCATAAGCTTCAAGCACTGGAAAATAACTATCGATTACTGCATCGACTACCGCATAAGTTAAATAGTCAGTGCCCATTTTTCTTATCAGTCCATTGCCTTTGCGAATGCGCTCACGCACAGGGTTCATAACATCGATAGGACCATCTTGAAAGGTTATGACAAAACTTTTGCTTGTATATATGCTCAATTTTTCTGTTTCAAGCGATTCTTTCATCTCCGCCATATGTACAACGAAAAAAGAATTCTCACCGTATTGTTCTAGTTTTGACCGCTCTTGAATATTCATCACGTCTTCTAAAGCCAGACGGTGAATGTCAAAAATTTCGCCCGCTTGAGTAACTAATTCAGAATTGCCCAGACCTTCTATATTGACCCAAACTACTGGATATTTTTGCAGTACTTCTTGCACCTCGCTCCAGTTTTCGATCCGTTTTTCATAGACGCTTTCTGGACTATATGCAATTAAATCTACTGTGGTGGGGCACGCACCAGGTGGAGAAACGATAGTACCAGGACTGGTGCCGGGTGGAGTGTGTTTGATCTTTTTTAGATATCGTTTTCTGCTTTTAGACATTCGACAATCATTGTAGATGCCACCGCAGGTACTATCAAGCCCCCTGAGCCGGTTCACTCACCGACGCACAGGGGGCCTGCTCCTTGCATTGTTTTTAACCGAGATTAATCGGTCCGTCTCAGGCGTTAGCTAATGAGACTTTTCGGGGTCCATGTGTGGAAAACCCGCTTGTATAGAGCCTTTCGTTTCGGACGATCTGTATTCACTATAACAAGATGTCACGGTGTTGCCAAGACCTAAATGGACGCATTAAATCAAGTTAAGGTTGTTCTGGTGGACTCTCAGGTAATTTCTCTGTATTCGAGCCTGAATGAGCATCTAAGTCCTTTTGGAGAATAGATAAAAAGAGCTTGACAAGGCGAGAGTCCCAGCGTTTGCCAGATCCAGCCTGAATCTCTTTTACAGCCTCTTCATGTGACATCGCCTTGTGATAAGGTCTGTCAGAGGTCATTGCAGTGTAGGAATCAACAAGAGATACCACTTGCGACTCTACAGATATATCTGGACCACGCAACTGATTGGGATAACCGGTGCCATCCCAGTTTTCTCTACACGCTTCAATGATTTGCGAAACGCGAAACAGTAATTTTGCCGGTTCCAAAAACTTAGCCGCCACAGATGGTGTCTGTTTCACCAGCTTCATTTCTTCTTCAGTCAAAGCTTCTTTCTTTTGCAATATTTTTTCGGGAATAACCATTTTGCCAAGATTACACAAAACGGCTGCAAGCGAGACAATCTCTGCGTGCTCTTTAGCCAGGTGCAAAGACTGAGCCATCAAATTTGCATACTTATATACACGTTGCGAGCGGTCGCTGTCATAAGCGTCTTTCTCTTCGACTGCTTTCACTACTTGGGCAAGCAAGCCCAGAATGCCTTTCTCGGCAATTGCATTCAAATCAAAACTGGGCAGGGCAGGACGAATGGCGGCTGATTCTTTAGCTTTAGTCTCGTCTTTTTCGTCCTTTTTGTCTTTATCGTCTTTTGGTGCATCAGCATAACGGTCCGCGTCTAGCTTGACTGTCATGTCAATTTCTACTTCTTTGCCATCGGCAAAAAGGTCTTCGGCAACGGTTCGAACCTGGTTGCGACCTTTGGTTTTAGACAAATACAAAGCTTTGTCAGCTAATTCAAATAATCTGTCTTTGTCGTTTGCATCATGCGGGAAAATGGCCACACCAAGAGAAGCCGTGATGGTGCCGACTTCATCGACTTGTTTTTCGCGTATAGAAGTACAAATACGATCTGCCACTACTTTTGCCGCTTTCAGGTCGGTCTCAGGCAATAGCACCACAAACTCTTCACCACCAAAGCGGGCAACTGTGTCTACATCGCGCACAGATTTTTGAACTACTTTACCGATATGTTTAATCGCTTCGTCACCATAATGGTGCCCCAATGTGTCGTTGATTTTTTTCAAGTAGTCTAAGTCTACGATGATAAAAGAAAATGGGTGGCCAAATCGTGTGTATCGATCGATTTCTTTGTCTAGTTGTGTTTCAAAATGACGACGGTTGAATAGACCGGTCATTGGGTCAGTGAAAGAGGCAGTCTCGGTCTGCGCAAATAGCTCTGCGTGTGAAATAACAACTGCAACTCTATCTGCCAAGTCGAGCACCATAAGCTCGTCTTTTTCCGGTAACTGTCTTACCTGATCGGGAGAAATTAGACACAATGCCGCTTTGTACACACCACCATAAAAGAGTGGCACCAAAGTGGCCGATGTGTACGAAATGGGAGAGGTTATGTCTTTCTCTTTTAAGATGTCGTCTATTTGGTGGCGTTCCAAAAATACAGTGGCACCAATTTTGAGATCGCTAGAAAGTGAGCGAATAAGTATGTCGCCCACATTTAAATTTTCTTCTTCGTTTTGGTCCAATCCGGCAATTGCAGCATTCTCTTCTTTCTTTTTCTTGCCTTCTTTCTTTATAGACATAGAGGCAACTTTGGATTTGCTATACGAATCAGACTGCGAGTCATACAAAGCGCAAACGCAAAGTTCGAGTTTGAAAAATTCTTGCAGTGCTTCAACCAGCGTTTCCATAATCTGGTCTGCGCGCTTGAGAGCGTTTCTGATTTCGCTTGAAACTCTATTGATAAGTGAAGTTCTTGCCTGATCTGCGCGAATTTGCTGAATGGCTTGGTCTGCGCGAATAACGTTTGATAGGTGACCGGCAATAGTGAGACCTAGTTCTCTATCTTGAGTTCTGAAATCGGCTTTGTTAGCCTGTCTTTGCCACAAACCAATAACACCAAGGCGCGAGCCTTCTGATGTTAATGGCAGGACCAGCGCCATATCGTGTTTGAAAAACGGGTCAGGTTTGCGGCTGTATTCTACGTTAATCATTTTGCCGCGACCAGATTTAAATACTTCAACAAATGGATTGTCAGAAATTTCCATGTTGACCGACTTGAGATTAGAGTCTTCTGTTTGCGGCTCTAGAATATTTTCCTCGCGATTAAACAAATAGATTTCAGAATGAGTGAAACCCATGTGTTCTGCTACCAATCTAATTGATTTGACGAGGGCTTCGCGAGTGGTCATCCCGCGCGACTCACGAAATAGCATGGCTATCTCGTTGATGAGCTTCATCTCTTGCGCGTCCATCTCGATTCTGCTCTGGTCGGCTGCTTGTTGCAGCACCACAGAAAGCAATTCTGCAATTTTTTGCAAAACAAAGGCATCGTGCGTGCTCCATTCACGCGAGCCTTTACACTGTTGCAATTCTAAAAAGCCAGAGATTTTTCCGCGCGATTTAAGTTGCGACATTAGTCTTGCCTCTACTCCGCCAAGCTCGATGAGCGAAGAAAGAGTAGGTGCCACTTTGTGCAAATTAATATCTAAGGCGGTGTTTGGAATGCTGATTACTCCTGAACTTGTTTCATCAGGAAACTTGGACACAAACTCAAGCATAATGGCGGAAGACTCAACTGTAGTCAGTTTGTTGTCGACAAAGCAGTTGTGACCATTGGTCGAAAATTCGTGGGTAACTTTTAAGTGTTCGCCATCGATGCGCCAAATTATTCCGCGGTCGGCACCAGATGATTTGACTAGATTTTCAATTGCATATTGAAATATTGGCGACAAATCAGAAGAATGTCTCAACTTTGAGATAATATCCGAAATTATCATTTGAGCTGCAGGCGGAACTACTGAGGGTAGTTCGTTACTTAAACCGGTGACTGCTTTATCAAGCTCTTGAATTAAAAGCTGATCGCTCGATTTTGTTCGTGTCGCTTGCCCAGGCTCAAGCGTGGTCAAACGAGAGGACGAAATACTTGCCGATGACTTTGTGTGAGCACCAGCACCCGAATGATATTCGGCCACACCTTGCAATCCCATATCGACCGCTATTGGTTGAATTTTTCCCGGTGACGGTAGGCTCTGAAAGGGCGAAGGAGGCACGCCTCCAATTGGAGGCGGCGAAGTTCCAGCTAAAGATGGCGGAGCGATGCTTTGAACTGGAGAAATGCTTGCTTGGGGTGCGGGCTGATTGTAATTGTCGGCCTCAGGTAGTGCCAGGCTTTGCAGTGGGTCTAAAATAATGCCTTGTTGCAGCGGAGCTTTAACTATGGGCCAGGCTTGACGCACACGTTCCATATAGGGCGGCGCGCTGCCTTTGAGCCCTAGTTCCATACGCATTTCTTCCAGTCTATTTGACTCGTTCATGTCGAGTCGCTGCCACTTGGGCAAAAGTCTCACAATGGCGTCGTTAACAATGGCAGGATCGCATGAGCCGGTGCACTGATAGCGCTCGCCTGGTTTGGATTCGAATGCTTGTTGACCATAAACTACAAGACACAGCCCGTTGCTTTCCATGAGAAAGCCCCATTCATCAGGCGGGTCGGAGCGATTTTCTGAAAAAATAGAGACGCAAAAGGCATCTCTAAGCAATTCGGTATAGGCTTTTCCAGTGGGCAATAAACGGTTGGCGTTCTGTCGACTCCAGTACACGAAAATGGGACGCATCCGGCCTTCAATCGCCATCTGCTCCATCTGTCTAATAAAAGGTATGAAGCCATCAACTGGAGGCAATACACTCAAAGGCAATACGCCCGGTCCGGATTGTTGGACCAGCATCATTTGAAGCTGTATTCGGCTAGGCTCTACTGTCAAATTGACCCCTTGCCATAGGTCTATTTCCTAAATCCAATAAAAAGACCACCAAAGAGATCAAATACCCCTTTAGTAACTGATCTAACCTCAAAGAGCCTTTTGTAATGATACTTGACTGAAAATCTTTGGCTGTTTGGCTAAAGTGATAACATTAAATCGCCATGAGTACCGATAATAAGTCACAAAAGAGCGATATTTGCAAGTCTGCCCAAGATATTTTAGGCAGCCAGGTTTATGCAGAGAACGTAGACTTTTGGAATCGTGCCTGGAGTCCTGTTAAAACTGCCTATACGCAAATGCCAGACTTGCCCTATCTCACTTTGATGATGAGCGAGCTTGCAAGTAAAGCTCCCACAAACGTGCTGGACCTTGGATGTGGTTCTGGGTGGTTGTCTATTTTGCTTGCACGAAATGGCTTTGATGTGACTGGTGTAGATGTAGCAGAACAAGCCATCAATCTTGCAAATGACTGGGCCAATCAAGAAAGTCACACAATAAATTTTCAAGTCAAAGATATGGCATTGCTCGAATTTTCTCCAGGTACTTTTGAAGCTTGTGTCGCCAATTCAATCTTCGAACATTTTCCCCTTGAGCTTACGCGCACCATTTTTAAGCAACTCAAAACGATAATCGCTGTCAATGGCGTTTTCATTGGTTGCTTCGATAAGGTAGGCACCGGTCCGGGTGAGTACTACAAACTCGAAGACGAAACTCACGTTTATACGGACAAGGGCAGAAAGGGAATGCTCTTGCGTTGTTACTCGGATGAAGAGTTAGAAGAAATCTTGACTGACTCTGGATTCACGATAACCTACAAAGAGACTTTCGAGTCGGGGACTAGATATATAGTCGCTATACAAAAGAGTGCTTCTTGAAATAGGTCTGCGCTTTGGTTAGGTGAAGCTTGAGCATTGGTATCAAAGCCAGTGTCACTGGGCGTCCGAAAAAATTTTATTTTGAAATGCGTCTACCTTGAGAACTTGTTTGCTAAAAATCAGTCAGGATGAGGAGTTCAGTTAGTTTAATTCTGTTGGTTTGGCAGATCTTTTTTCAAAAAAGACTTGAACATGACAATCATTTGAGACAAAATTAATTCACTTCTCAGTTTGAGTTTCGCCGTTACCCCAATTCTGTAATGCAAGTCCGGCAGCCGTCTTCTGCCTGGCTACCGCTATGAACCAGATTTTTTGCAGAGAGAACCGAGCCATGAACAAACACGCCGAATTACTTCACGACCGTCTTCGTCAACTTTTCGAAACCAAAGCAACCGAGTTCGTAAAGTTTTCCCAGGACAATCCAAATACTGCAGTAGTCACAAGTCAGATAGCTGAAATGTACACAGATTTAGCCAAGGTGATGACTAGCTAAGGTCACATTCTGGGACAATTCCCATAGACAAAGTCAAGGGTTCGTCTTACATTTGCAAGAGTACAGTTATTCTCTGCAGGTGAGTGAGATGGACCCTTTATTTATCACAGCAGCATTGCTCTTGTGCGGTACTCTAGTCACCATGATTGCCATGCCTGAAAAATTTATTCCAGACCACCCGCTTGGCAAAAAGAAAAAGCTTGGATCTAACTCCTGGGGCGTCTACAATGGAGCCGATCCGGAGACATCTGTTGGAACCGTTGAGGTCACCCCTCTGGTTGGAAAACACAAGTCTATTTACGGTGCCAGTGCGTATAACAGTGGTCGTCCTGTATCGAGAAAAGGCGCTTAAGTCATTGAATAAAAAATTGAAGTCTGTACTGCCAGTTTTGGTCGCAGTCGCGTTTGCAATCGGTTGTAAGCCTGTCTTTGCTGAAGATGCTCTTGTTCACCCGGCTCTAAGTCATCCTACCGCAGCATCAGGTGTTCCCGCCCCAGTCAAGGTTAGCTCGCCAGGCGGCTTTGGGCACAAAGAAGGACTTGAGTTTGCCAAGACACCCGAATACAAGAAAGAATTCGACAAAGCAATTGATTCTGCCAAATTGCATTGTGTCGAGTTTATTAAAGCTAATCCCAACTCATTGAACAAAGCAATAATTTCAGACCTGGATGAAACTCTGCTCGATAATCGTCCCTATTTTCAGGACGTGAAGAAGGACTTCACCTGGGCGGATTTTGAAAAATGGGTTTTTAAAGCCAAAGCACCAAATTTGCCTGCCACTGCTGAATTTCTAAAATGGGCTCGTGATCAAGGTTTTGCCATAATATTTCTTACCGGTCGTCCGGAAAATATGCGTGTGGTTACCACCGCTAACCTGATCAAAAACAAAGTTGCATACGATGGTTTGTTTATGCGCGGCGATAACGACAAACGCCCGGCGAGTAAATTTAAAGCAGAAGTGCGAAAAAAAATTGAATCGATGGGATTTAAAATCGTAGTAAATATCGGCGATCAAGATTCAGACCTTGCTGGTGGCTTTGCCATAAATGGAGAAAAGCTCCCGAACAAACTTTATTTTGTACAGTAAGTCAAAAGTTTATGCTAGGTGAGGATTCATGCCTCCAGTTTTAGCCAACTACTATCTAACTTACAAATGTAATTCGCGTTGCACTTATTGCGATATTCCAGTTAAGCCCGAGAATATTCCAATTAAAGAAGTGGCGCCAGAAGTTATTATTGAAAATTTGCACGCCCTAAAAAGATTAGGCGTCAAAGTTGTTGATTTTACCGGTGGAGAACCGCTTCTCTACAAGCATTTACCGGTCGTTTTAAAAGAGGCGAAACGACTTGGATTTTTTACCAGCGTGGCAAACACAGGCACACTCTATCCCGCTAAAGCAGAGTCCTTGCGTGGTTTGATAGACGATCTCAAGTTTTCTCTTTCAACTATCGATCCAGAGTTTTATAAAAGCGAACGTGGCATCTCTGGTTTTTACAAAGTAATTGAAAGTTTGAAAATTGCAAAGTCTCTTGGTGAGCGTCCCTCCATCATTGCAACTGCAACGCCTGAGTCACTTGCAGGCATGGAAGATGTAATTGGACTGGCACAAGAAATGGGCGTGGTTGTACTTCTTGGTCCAGTTTTTGATTTTTGTGATAACGAGTTATTGCAAGCAGAAGGTATTGCTCAGATTCACAGATTGGCTAAATATGACAATGTCTGTGTTAATTGGGCATTCACCCAATTCTTTTTAGATGGTGGCAATAATATTGCTAAACCCAGATGCAAAGCTATTTCATCAACTATTGTCGTGTCTCCAGATGATCATCTTCTACTGCCTTGCTATCACATGCACGATGAAAGACTAAAAATCAAACACGAAGATGGGCGCTCAAACCTGGATGAAATCTGGCACAGCACTCATGTGCAAAACCGAAAAGCAGAAGAAGGCTCTTGGGGCTTTTGTCAGGGATGTACTATTTGGTGCTATTTCGAGGCTTCTTTCTTGTGGCCGCCAGATAAGTATTTCTTGCTCAACTTGAAAAGTAAATGGCGCTGGGGCAATGAAAAACTGAAACAATTGGTCGAGCAAAAATCTGGATTGTGCCTGACACGCAAGCTTGCCGGTGACAAAGACAAGATTATGAAGGCAATCTCTACAAATCCGCTAAATTCTCCTGCTTCAAAGCCCACTGCTGAAATTATTTGCTAGAATGTTTTGGTCAAGGGGCGTTAGCGCAGTTGGTAGCGCGCTTCAATGGCATTGAAGAGGTCACCAGTTCGACCCTGGTACGCTCCACCATCTTGATGCAAGGGTTTTCGCGTTTGGCGGGAACCCTTTGCTTTTGGGAGCATTTAGATGGATTTCAAGAGAAGTATTCGATTTTCACCTGATTTTCAACCAAGGCTTCTACGATGGCAATAGAAGGCTGGTGAACACATGAAAGATTTAGCTTTTGCTCGATATCAAGCACAAAATCCCTTTACACTTTTTTCAAGAATATTTTTGGCATACGAAGTAAAGGCGATGTCCCCTTAATAAGTCTCAAAGAGCTTTATGCCAAGTCCGCAAAAGCAAGATTGCTTGAGCAGAAAAATGCTCAATATCCCTGGAATTGGTAAGCAAATTACCTTGAAGGTTCAAAGGGCATGAAAACAAGTCTTCTGACTTTTGTTTCAATAAATCCGTTTTTATGCAATTTTAAACTGCGATAACCTGGTGGCTTATAGTCTAGTTTGATGCCAGTTTCGCTTGGAGTAAACTGCGCACAAGTAGATGGAGTAGCCATCAGTGTGACATCACGACGCTGTGAATAATATTCTTGATGCACATGTCCCCACATCACGCCGCGGACATTTTTACTTGCATTTGCATCGAGCACCAAGAAAAATTCTTTGGCATTTTGCAAAATGTATTTGTCCAAGCGCTCCGGATCCATGTTTATTGGATTGTGATGCAGGCAAATTAGTGCATGTTTTTCGCTATGCGAAGTAAGCAAAGACTTGAGTCTGTCTAATTCTTCTGAGGACAGATTGCCTTCCTGCTTGCCTTCTATTTTTGAATTGAGCAAGACTATAAGCCAATTTTCAAGAATTATCTCGCGCTCGTGCCTGAAGAGGGGGAACTCACTAAAGATTTCACGAGCCATATTTGAGTTATCGTGATTGCCAAAAAGATAATAAACCGGCTTTGCAAGCGAACTTAAAAGTTCTGCCAGTCGTCTATAAGAGCTAGCTGTCTCATCTTCAGATAAGTCACCGGTCAAAATAACCAGGTCAAAAGGAACATCTTGCTTGTTTACCAGTTCTATTACATGTTTGAGGCTTTCAAAGGTGTTAAAACCAAAGAGCATCGGCGGATCATCTTCGTTTTCACTTGCAGCAAATAAATGAGTATCGGTGATTTGCAAGATTTTCATAAAGCGTCCACAATATTGCCTGTGTTGAGAGCTATCACCATCTTTTTATCTAGCACGTTAGTGGCTTTGCCTCTTGCAGGAGTTCTGTGCTCCTTTTGCGTGCCATTTGCCTCGGCGCAAAGCCAGAGCAAGTTGAATATAGTTTATCCCAAAGATGGTGCCAGTATCGAGGCTCCTTCCACTTTTGTAATTGGCAACACCACTCCGGGCAATCAAGTATCAATAAACGCTCAACCGATAACGGTAAATTCTCAGGGATTATTTGCAGGAGTAATCAAGCTCAAACAAGGACAAAATACTTTCAGCTTAAAATCTGGAGATTTCAGCCAAGATTTAAAGATTAAAAGACCCGAGCCAAGAAAACCAATTGATCCTTCGCTTTGGACAATCGACGATAAATCAGCCGAGCCTAATGATTCACTTGGGCTTATACCAGGTGATGTGGTCACGTTCAAAATTCGGGCAACGCCTGGCTCTCAAGTAAATGTAATGCTCGAAAATAAATCTATTGCGCTGCAAGCAAAAGCATCTGGCGAAGTAAAAATCGATTACGGCAAAATTATTTCTAAAACACCACCTGCAGGCGATCTGTATGTTGGTTATTACAAAATTCAGCCCCAAGATCAGTTTCAAGGTGCCAGACCAAAATTTGTAGTGAAGAAAGACGGCAAAGAACTTAGTTGTGTTTCGCCTGGAGCACTCTCTGTGGTGTTACAACCAAGACTTGCAGAGACAATTCACGATCAAACTATAGTAAGAACGGGTCCTGGACAGGCTCGCCTAACTCCCCTTCCTGCTGGTATCAAATTAGTAGTAGATGGATACAAGGGCAAAGATATCAGGCTCAAATGGGCAGACAACAAACACGTATTTATTGAAGCCAAAGATTTGCGATTTAGTTTAGAACCGCAGGCAGTATCAGGGCAATATCCCAGCTCTTTGGTTAAATCAGTCAATATCGAGCAAGATGCTTATGGTGATAAAGTGATAGTGCCACTTACAGAGCGCCTTCCATTTGAAATAGACCAGAGTTTAAAGCCCAATAAATTAGTGGTGAAAGTTTATGGTGCAACTGCCGACACTGATTGGTCATCGCAAGAACACTCACCTGCCTTTGAAGGCAGCGACCCCCAGAAAGCGCGCGTGGGTCAAGTGCATGGTACCAGTTGGAAGCAGCTTACAGACAACGTCTACGAGCTAACTATAAATATTACCGGCACAAGACAATGGGGTTATTATCCAGAATATGATGGCGAGAATTTAGTCATTCATGTGCGCGACCCAATTAAGGTAGATGGGGGACCAGGCAATTTAAAAGGCTTAAAAATATGCGTCGACCCAGGACATGGCGGAGCTGCCCCTGGTGCTTTATCATGTGCAGGCATTAGCGAAGCGCAAATTAATTTGCAAATTAGTCTCAAATTAAAAGACATTCTTGAAAAATATGGTGCCACAGTAATAATGACCCGCACCACAGATGTAGATATTGATTTAGCTGAGCGGTGCAATATCGCTCGCAAAGCCGGTGCGCAATTACTCTTGTCTGTTCATGGTAATTCGCTTCCAGATGGTCGTAATCCAATTAAAGAGCACGGATCATCTACATACTTTTATCATCCACAATCTGTAGAGTTTGCCCAAACTTTGAAAAACAAATTGTTGCAGTATCTTGGATTTCCAGATATTGGCGCTCGCTATCAGAATCTTGCCCTCACTCGTCCAAGCGAAATGCCTGCAGTACTTGCTGAAATTGGTTTTGTCATTAATCCAGATGAATGTGCACAACTTATTCAGCCAGAGACGCAAGAGAAAGCGGCCAAAGCGCTTGCAGACGGCATCGTAGAATATTTAGGCAAGCCGCAATGACTGCTACAAATAAAAGAATAGTGGTAAATATAGGCAATTCACGCACCACCTGGGCGATATTCAATGGCGACAGTTTGCAAAAATCTTGGAGTAATCAAACTACTCTTTCACGCTCGCAAGCACCAGACATTGCATCAGACCTGGATGAAGGTCTCAATGGCGAATCAGTTGAAAATCAAATTGTATATATCTGCTCAGTGGTGCCATCGGCTTCGCTTGCCTTAATTGAGGCTTTGCACGAGCAAGGATTCGACCCCCGCGAGATACGACTCGACATGCAAAAAGGGATTAGAGGCTTTTATCCCACTTTTGGTACAGATAGATTAGCCAATTGTTACGCTGCCTATAAAATCTATGGAGATAAATGCGACAATTTGCTCGTCTTAGATTTTGGCACTGCCACCACCATAAGTGCGGTTAGTGCGCAAGGCGAATTTCTTGGTGGCATGATAACACTGGGCTTTCAAGACACACTCACGACCATAGGCAAGCGCTTAGAGCAGCTACCAGTCATCGATTACGACGGATCTGGCGACAAGGTCTTCGATAGTGTAAGCCCGCTTTCAAATTCGACACGCGACTCAATCTTTGCTGGTGCCCTATATTCGCAACTGGGAACAGTCGAGAAATGGGTGCGAAAGTGCAAGCAAGAATTAGATAAAATCACGCTTGTAGTAGCAACTGGTGGTTTGAGCCGCTATATCGGTCAGCATCTAGAGCAAGGCACCATCGACGCCTTCGATAAAGAACTGACTTTAAAAGGGGTAAACTTTATTGCCCAGGAGCTCGAGGCGGAAGCGGTCCCAGCGGATCCAGGTTGAAACACTTCTCTAATTCGGACCGATATTTGGGATTGGTGAGTGCATCATAGGAGTACAGCTCATCCACCCAGTAACTTTGCTCTTGTCCTTGCAATTTTTCAATACGCTGTTTGAGCTTCATTGACAGAATTTGGTCTTGCATCCGCGCCCTTTTCTAGTGATTTGGTAAATGTTCTAACTGAGAAACAAAATGTAACTTCGACTACTTATAGTCTAGTTTCTGAATTCAATCAGACAATACTTGACTTCTGGGGCAAAAAGCGCCAAACTCTGATAACGCCCCCATCTTCAGGCTTTATAAGAACCTAAACTTTGTCAGATAATTGAGGTCTCTAAGGCATGGATGCTTTACCACGAGCGCATAGGGAGCGGATATAGAGACAGGAAAACTATATCTAGCGCATCTCCGCCGAAGCTATGGAGTGGCAAAATAAGTCATTATAGGCAACTAATGGTAGTATGGATCCTAAGGAAGAAGTGAGGAAAAAACAGGATGAACCTTAAACTTCGCCTCGAAAGACTAACCGACGGACGTAGCTGGGCCCGCCTGCACTTTCCTGATGGAACTACACTGACAGGTCGTGTGCTTCGAATCGGGGCAGATTACGTCGAAATTGAATCTTACGGAGAAGCGGACAAGCCGCAAAAACGTGAATACTCGAAACACTTGGTTCCATTGAGTTTGATCAAATTCATAACCATCGAGTCTTCCTCTTTTGCAGAGGCTGAACGCAGACGTCTAGACTATACTTCTCAGATGGAAGTGTCGAACGAAACCGCCGATTCAATGCCGGAGTTGGAGAGGTAAACACCAGAGTCATAGTCGTAGGAGCCGGTATCGGTGGTCTTGCTGCCGCCATATCTCTTTGTAAAGTCCAAATTGAAGTTGATATATACGAAAAAGCACCCAACCTACAAGAAGTTGGAGCCGGCATCGTTTTGTATCCAAACGCCGTTAATGCCCTGAAGCAAATGGATGTTTACAGCGATATTGCCAAAATGGCAAGCTTTCCATCTTTAGGTAAATATCTAAATTCCAAAGGCAAAGTGCTTGTGGAGATGAACGTTGCAGATTTTGGACCTGGTGCTGAAGCGATTACTGTACATAGGCACGATTTGCAAAAGGTCTTGTGCGATAAAGCATTGACGCTTGGTGCCAGAATTCATTTCAGCAAAGATTGCTGGACACTAGAACAGGACAAAGATAGTGTCACGCTTCATTTTGCTGATGATACTCAAGTGCAAAGCGATATCGTAATAGGCGCAGACGGAATTCATTCTAAAGTTAGAAAAAATCTGCTAAACGATGGCGAACCCAGATACACAGGCAGTTTCGCCTGGCGCGGCGTTACATCGCAATTGGTTTCTTATCCGCCTAATTTGAGTCTCATGGTCTTTGGGCGTGGCAAACAATTTGGTGCCACACCAGTTGGAAAAAATCGAGTTTACTGGTTCGCCACCATGTCTGACGAAAGGGGGCATCGCGACAGACGCTCTAAGTCTGACGTGCTCAAATATTTTGGCGACTGGACTGATCCAGTAAACGAATTAATCGATGCTACTAAAGATAGCGAGATTTTAACTCACAATTTATATGATCGTGACCCTGCCTTAAAATGGGGTGAAGATCGCATCACTATACTAGGAGATGCGGCACATCCTATGACACCATTCATGGGGCAGGGCGGGTGCCAGTCTCTGGAAGATGCGATTGCTCTTGGGCACTGTATGAAAGTAAACTCAAATCCTGTGGAAGCATTGCGCGACTATGAAAAAATGAGACAGTCTCGTACATCCGACTTTGTGTATCAATCACGAAAATCGGAAGCGATGACTATGTCGACTTCTCGTATCGCCACAATGCTCAGGGATGCGATACTACCAATGGTGCCATCTAAATTATTAGCCAAGCAATTACATACTCTTGCAAATTATAAAATGCCGGAGCTTTAAATGTATTTTATGACCGACCACAAAAGCTCAGTGCTAGCAGGAATAGCATTGGAATTGTTTTTGGGTTTAATTTCATATTTTTTATTGTGTTCAACTGGCGGCTTGACTTACATATCGACTGCCACCACCACTTACTACCAGGTTTGGTTTTTACTGACGTTTCCTATCTGGGGACTGTTTTTTGTTAGAGAAAATGACTATTGGCGAAGCCGATTGTTATGGGTTGCGCCGTTCTTGTTTTATTTCAATCCCCTGCTTGCAGTCTTAATTTTTATGCTTAGGCTTTGCAATCTGAGTGGATTTACAAGATCCATTTTTAGAGGATTTTGCATTCTTGCAATAGTTGCAGGTGCTCTCAACTTTTTCTTCGTAGCAATGATCGCGCTTCATGCGGGAGGATGCGATATAAACAATGAGCAAATTAAAGTAGGCGGTATAACTTTCTGCCAATACATTAGAGAAGTATCTTTTGATAGCCATCCTACTTGGATTTTAGAGAAAAGAATCTACTTGCTGCCCGAAATTTACCGATCTAAAGAAATTGATGAGATTCCAGATCAGTGGGATTTACTCGATATAAAAACAGTTGACGACAAGTTTATCGAATATAAAAAGAACGGAAAAATTATTCGAGTTAAGGCTGACTCGTTTTAGCCGCGGACTTTCTTAAGACTTTCAACTCTTCTAAATGTTTTTTTGCTTCTACTAAATCTTCTTTGAACACCTCTTTGATTGGCGCTTTTTCTATCAAATCAATCATTTTGATTTGTGTTGCGATGGCCTCGTCAGGCATAGAATTGTGCATGTACTGAGAGACCCGCCAACTGTATGTGCTTGGAACTTGGTCGTCGACGGGAAATGCTTCGATGTACTTCTTTGCGCGTTTGTCCATGAAATTTGGATATTCATGACTTATGACATGCCAACGACCATCTTCTTTTTCCAGAACAATGGTCATGTCTGGAAAGGGATGGATTGTTTTTTTCGGATAACGATTACTGTGATTTACCCACAGCACCACTGGCGTGATGAATAAAGCCACGATGGCGAAAATCAGATAATTGCGTCGCGACTTCATATCCATAATTAAGTCTTGGTCAACGCTTTCAAAATAGCTTCGCGGTAGTCTGGATCTTTTTCATGGAACTCAAGCACGTTTCTTTTCTCGTCGATATTTAGATATAGCTCGGCGTACTTACTCGCATCGTCACCTTCTGTCCCGTAAAACAGCTTCATGTCGTGAAACTGTTTTTCTTTGCCTATGTTGATGCAAACGAATTCTGTCTCTGAATTCATAACAAATGAATTAGTCTTATGTTCATACTTTTCAGCAAGTTCATTTAAAAAATTATCGCTCACTTTGCCCAGCGAAGAAATTTTTACCCTATCAATGTTTGGTGAAATATCTGCTTTAAACCCAGCATATTTGCCATCGATTTCACCTATTGCTTCAACTGTCCTAGACCCGTCTGGATTTTCGATATTTTTAGATATGGGGATATCAAAATCCGCCATAATTTCTTCGCCAAAACTTATTTTGCCGGGCTTGGCGATGGTCTGCGCTGCTGGCGCTTTTGAGGAAGTGGAGTCAACATCTGACTCACCGCAGGCGCAAAGGACCGCTGCAACCAAGATAAGAGTTAAAAATCGATAGTTAATAACTGATCTCATATTTTAGATACTAGATTAAATGGCGACAATTTCCTATTCTTACATGCAGTAGATATTGAACTCTGTTGACATGCACACTTATTTTCCAAGACTCAGACAATTTGCATTCACAATCGTCACAAGCCTTTTATTCACGGCTCAGTCGGGGTTTTGCGCCGAGGTTCCAGCGCATGCAAAAACACTACTAGGCAAGGCTAAGAGCGAAGTTGAGGCGTGCGAGTTTGAAAGAGCAATCGAAGACTGCGGCGAAGCCATTAAAGAAGGTCTACAGTCAAGCGACGTTTATATTTGGAGAGGCTGTGCCTATATGCACATCGGCGATTTTAAGCACGCCCAGGAGGATTTTCAAAAAGCATCAGCGCTCAATAAAGGCAGTGGTGAATACTGGCTCCATCGGCTGCGCGACTTTGAGTTTGACGATGCGCACAAGGAAAAGGGAGCCGCGCACAGATGGGCACTGGCCTGCACCGCCATTCAATTTACTAAAGACAAGCTTTGTTCAAAGTCGCTTGCCGGGGTAGAAATTAACGAGCAAAGTGTCGAGAACGAACGCCAGCTTTTGCAAGGTCGTATGAATGTGGCATCACATCAAGATCTTGATCGAGTTCTTGCAGCGCTGGAAGAAAAAATCGACAAGAACAAAGAAAATAAATCGCTTCTAGCCTGGGATTTGAGTCTTTATATCTGTATCTGTCGTTGGGGCTATCTTGCAGGTTACTTGCAAGACGAGCAAGCCTGGGAACTTATAATGCCCAAGGCGAAGTTAATCCAACAAGAGTTTACTAGCTGGAATGACTTTGGCGAAAATTATATGCAGGGGCGAAAACTCTGGGATCAAAGCGCCTATGAGCGAGACAAAGAATTATTCGAGCGCGCCATTCGCCGACTGAATCAAAACAAGCGCAGTGCGTGGAATGAATATGCTTGGAATACTTCACTCAAATAGGTCACTTTCGTGTTAAGGCATCTTTTACTGTCTCTATCTATTATCGCATTGCTCACGCCAGGCGGCACATGTCAGTTTGCACTGGCAAAAAAAACAGAAACTAAACTAGAGAAAAAAGACAGACCAATTGCCGACAAATGGGCTGTAATCATCGGCATAGACAAGTTTCAAGATAAAGGCATTCCGACACTTGAGTATTCGGCAAAAGATGCAAAAGACTTTTGTGATTTCTTGGTGGAGAAAGGCAATTTTTCTCGAGACCACGTAATTTTGATGGTGAACGAACAAGCGACTGAAGACAATATTTTGGACGCAGTTGGCGACAATGGATTACCACGCAGAGTGCAGAAAGACGACCTGGTGCTTATTTATGCATCGACTCATGGCAGTCCGCGCGAAATGGATATTCGAGGCGAAAATTATTTGGTGGCATATGACACTAAGCTGAGTAAATTGTTTTCGTCTTCAATCAAATTAAAAAATTTACTTGCCACAATCAAAGATCGCACCGGATGCGAGCGCATAGTTTTATTGCTGGATGCTTGCAACAGCGGTGTGGCAGCAGATATGGCAGAAGGTGGAAATGGTGGCAAAGGTGGCAAAGCACTTTTGCGCGTCAATTCATTTAACCCAGATGAGCTTGCAGGCAATGGACAAATAGTAATAACATCGAGCAGTGCAAACGAGCGCTCATGGGAATCGAAGCGTTATAAAAACGGTGTGTTCACTCGCAATTTGATAGACGCCTTGCAAAAGGAGGGTACGGGTACCACCCTTGTAGATGCATTTGAAGATTTAAAAGAGAAAGTTTTAACCGAAGTTCAGTTTGACCGCAAATCGGCTCAAACACCTGTAATGAATAATCAGTGGAGCGGCGAGACTTTAGCACTTCTAAAACCACCTGCACGACCGCGTAACTACCCTGCTTACGTGCCAGGACTTGGTTCGCTTTCTGAAAGTCTTGAGCCTTATTATGCAATAAGAATAAAACTTGAATATTCGGACGACTTATTTAATCGTGCCACCGCAGGTGATATTCAATCTCAATACGAAATGGGTCGTGTATTATTCAGTGGTGCCGGCATAGACAAAAGCGTTGCGATGGCACAGAAATGGTTTCAACGCGCAGCCGAGCAAGGGCATCCAGGTGCACAATTTTTTCTGGGCTCAATACTATTAGATAAAAAAGCGTGTCCAAAGCCAGATCCCAAAGCCGGTTTCGATTGGTTGCTCAAAGCCGCAAATGCAGGCGAGCCAATGGCACAAGCGCGAGTATCGCAGTGCTACAAAGATGGAAGTATCACAAAAATAGAACCCAAAGCTTGTTTTGACTGGGCTAAAAAATCTGCCGATCAAAATTGTGCTTATGGAAAAATGGCTCTAGCTGGTTGCTACATGAACGCTTTTGGCACAGAAGGCAATCCTCAAGAAGCGGTCAAATTGTTCAAAGAAACAGGCAAGGACGTGCCTGAAGCATACGGTATTTTGGGTTTGCTATACGCCAATGGTTTATTTGTAGAGCGCAGCCCGCAAGAGGCGTTTAAATATTACAAAATGGCTGCTGATGGAGGCGACCTGGACAGCCTTTATCAAGTGGGATTGTGTTATCTGAACGGCATCGGCACAAGTAAAGACCCAGCGCTTGCATTCAAAAGTTTTGAAGGTGCTTCCAAAAGTGGAACAGCCAAGCACATAAGCCAATTTGCCAAATGTTATGAGTCGGGCACTGGCACCAAACAAGATACCGTAAAGGCAATTGGACTATACAAAACCGCTTGTGACATGGGTGATGACGACGCCAAAATAGCCCTTAAACGCTTGAGTTCGGGCTAAGAGCCGTTAATTTTGATTGAAAAGTGGCACATATAAAGTATGCCGCAGGGCTCCAGAGAGGGGAATCAGGGATGAATCCTACCGTGCGCGACACCGGTCCTGCGAACACAAAATAAAATAAAAGCATTTGTCGAATAAACAAGTTTATTCGACCATAATTAGTAAGAATTCGAAAGAATTGCTTCTAAGTTTGATGGATAAGAGAATCTAGCGTAAAAATGAGGTATTTGTTTATTTTTGCCGCATTTGAGGGCTTGCACGTTATTTACAGCATCGATGTAAACCTAAAGAGCATTGGAAGCTGCTATTCGCAATCGTCGCTTAGATCAATTAATGACCCAGCAACAATTAGGTCATAAAGCTGTTTTTCATAGAGCCGATGTCACTTATGTGGAAAATCGCCTGCGCAATATTTCATTCTTGACTCTAATTCGTATTGCCAATGCGTTGCAGTGTCCTCTACCGCAAATAATTGGTGATACCGAAAATCACAAAGAGTGATTGCGGCATCCTAAAAAATTTATTTTTCTAGAAAACTGCGCTCTATCACTAAAAGTAGTACTTTTCGGGACAAGCTGTATTGTTGTAGTGGCTATTTATGTATATATTGTTGCGGTAAATGCGCTATGGTTAGCTGCAGTTTAATCATTTCATTGAGGATAGAGTTTTGCAAAAATTAGCATTTGGAGCCGGGCTTCTTGTTTTAGCAGCGATGACCACAGAATCTGGTAGAAGCAATTTAAAGAAAGCGGTCAGATCAATAGTATGGACTGGATACTTCGCTCGCGGTGCAGCAGCAGATTTAGTTCAAAAAGCAAAAAAATGCAGAACTGATTTTCTTGCCAAGAAAGAAACTGCAGTGCAAGCAAATTCTTAATCTCTTTGCTTTAGAAGATCTCTTGATTATTGGCGTGCTAGAAACCTTTTAGTCGCAACCGCTTAAGTGCGCGACTGTTTCTATGTTCGGGAGAATTCTATGGCGACTAAAAAAAATAGTGGTGGCAATGGTGGTGCCGACAAAAAGAGTGCTGACCTTGATCGAAATACTACTAATCCAGACGGTGAGTTTCTTACCACTAATCATGGACTAAGAATTAACGACAATCATAATAGTCTTAGAGCACACGAGCGCGGACCCAGTCTTTTAGAAGATTTTATTCTGCGAGAGAAAATAACTCACTTCGATCATGAGCGCATTCCTGAGCGCGCTGTTCATGCAAGAGGCGCTGCAGCACACGGTTTCTTTCAAGTTTACGAATCGCTGAAAGATATAACTGCGGCCAAATTCCTCCAGGATCCATTGCGCAAAACACCTGTGTTTGTGCGCTTCTCTACAGTGGCTGGATCCAGGGGTTCTACTGACCTTGCTCGCGATGTTCGTGGCTTTGCAGTAAAGTTCTATACAGATGAAGGAAACTACGATTTAGTTGGAAATAATATTCCAGTCTTTTTTATTCAAGACGCAATCAAGTTTCCAGACTTAATTCATGCAGTAAAGCCTGAGCCCAACAACGAAATTCCCCAAGCCGCTTCTGCTCACGATACATTCTGGGATTTTATATCGCTCACGCCTGAATCCACTCATATGATTATGTGGGCAATGTCGGATAGAGCCATTCCTAGAAGTCTTAGAACGATGGAAGGTTTTGGCGTACATACTTTTCGTTTTATAAACGAAAAGGGCAAAGCCGTTTTTGTAAAATTTCACTGGAAGCCAGTTCTTGGAATTCACTCTGTTGTCTGGGATGAAGCGCAGAAAATTTCTGGTAAAGACTCAGACTTTCACCGACGTGACTTATTTGAAAATATCGAAGCAGGCAATTTCCCCGAATGGGAATTAGGCGTGCAAATAGTTCCAGAAGCAGACGAACATAAATATGATTTCGATTTGCTCGACCCAACAAAGCTTATTCCAGAAGAGCTTGTCCCGGTAAAAATAGTGGGCAAGATGACTCTTAATAGAAATCCCAATAACTTTTTTGCTGAAACAGAACAAGTGGCATTTCACCCTGGACATCTGGTTGCTGGAATAGACTTTACCAATGACCCGCTTTTGCAAGGCAGACTATTTTCTTATACCGATACTCAGTTAACTCGACTTGGCGGTCCCAATTTTCACGAAATTCCCATAAACAGACCAGTAGCTCCCGTACACAACAATCAACGTGACGGACATATGCGCCAGACTGTCAATATAGGTACAGCACATGATCCTAATACTACAGGTGGTGGCTGTCCGTTTCAGGCTGGCAAAATCGATGGTGGTTTTGTAAGCTTTATGGAAAAAATGGAAGGCAGTAAAGTGAGGGCTCGAAGTCGGTCTTTCTTCGATCATTTTTCACAAGCGACACTTTTTTATAATAGCCAGTCAGACTGGGAAAAGGCGCATATCACTAAAGCATTGCAATTCGAGTTGGGCAAAGTGAAAAATCCAGCCATTCGCGAGCGCATGGTTGGTATTTTATCTTTTGTAGATAAGGCCTTATCAAAAGCAGTTGCAGACGCGCTGGGTATCAAAACTCCTGTACAAATTGAAAAACCAATTAATAGAAATATTCCAGCCGACGGCAATGTGAAAGACTTTGAACCTATCACAAAAAAACAATCGGTGGAAAAATCAGATGCATTAAGTATTGAGTTTTCGCCATTAAATAAAAACAAAAACATCAAGACTCGAAAAATTGCTGTTTTACTAGCTGATGGTTTTGACGCAGCCGATGTGGACGCAATTAACTCGACTCTTAAAAAGAATGGAGCTACTTCTTGCATAATCGCTCCGCATCTTGGAGCTATTAAAAGCGACAGCACAAAATCTATTGATGCTCAGGAGCGAATTCTTGGTACTGCCTCAGTTTTGTATGATGCACTGATTATTCCAGGCGGTGCAAAATCTGTACAAGCTCTTCTGAAAGAACCTGCTTGCGTAGAATTTATAAACGACGCATTCAAACACTGCAAAACAATTTGTGCAGTTGGTGATGGTGTAAAACTGATCGAAAAGTCAGACGCTATGAAAGCGAACGACAATGACGAAGGACTTATTCTTGCACCAGAAGGCACATTTGCAGAAGTAAGCAAAGAGTTTGTAGCAGCGGTTTCAATGCACAGACACTGGACTCGCGAAGCAAAGCTTAGCGGCTAGTTAGACCTAAATCGATTTGAGTTTTTGCCACTCTGGATGATTATCAATTTCGTCCAGAGCTTTGGCAAGTAAAGTGATGCCAGGTTCTTTCTTAAACCATGTAGATGCACCAGATGGATGCGGAAGCGGAATGACATCGCATTTGTGACCATAAAGGCTGCCACTAAACCTGGTGCCGATTAAATCTACAAGCGGGGCTTTTCCTAAGACTTGTTCGATGGCAAGTCGTCCAACTGGTATCATTAGTTTTGGTTTTAAAATCTCAAGCTCGGCTTTCATCCAGTTAGAGCAATTTTCAATCTCTTGTGGCAACGGTACTCTATCGCCACCACTTTTAGACTTGCCTGGAAAACAACGACACACAGCGGCCATATAAACTTTGCTGCGAAACTCATCTTCGTCCATGCCAATGCGACCAAACCATCTAAATAAAGTTTTGCCTGCAGTCCAGGCAAAGGGCTTACCAAATTTTCCTTCATGGGGTCCAGGTGCTTGACCTATTAAGTAAATAGAAGAATTGACTGGTCCGGGACCGACCACCGGCCCAATCATCAAAGGGCACATTTGGCACTGGTTGAGCGCTGTTAAGTGCTCCTTTAGTGCTGTTACCGGTTGTGTTGGGACCATGTTTTAACTTCGCCTGTCTGGAAAATGTTGCCAATCGATTATTATATACAGTCTACATATTAATTGGAGATTCGACATGCTTAGTCCTCTAGCCGGAAAGCCAGCACCAGACGACCTTTTGGTAAATGTGCCCCGCCTGTTGACCAGTTATTATTGCGATAAGCCCGATGTCAATGTGTCGTCTGAAAAAGTGGCTTTCGGCACCTCCGGTCACCGCGGTTCGGCTTTTAATCGCGCTTTTAACGAAGACCACATTTTAGCCATCACCCAGGCAATTTGTGTTTACAGAAAAGAGCAAGGCATCGACGGTCCTCTTTATCTTGGCATCGACACTCACGCTTTGTCTGAGCCAGCATTTGCAAGCGCCATGGAAGTTTTAGCTGCAAACGACGTAAATGTAATGATCGACTCAGAGCTTGGCTACACGCCGACTCCTGCAATTTCGCTTGCCATTTTGCAATATAACAAAGGTCGCAAGTCTGGCTTAGCAGACGGAATAGTTATAACTCCTTCGCACAACCCACCTCAAGACGGTGGCTTCAAATACAATCCACCATCCGGCGGTCCAGCTGACACCAACGTCACCGACTGGATGCAAAACAAAGCAAATGAATATTTGAAAAACGGCTTGGGCGACGTAAAGCGCATGGACTTCAGACAAGCGCTCAAAGCATCGACCACTCACAAATTCAATTACATTGATATGTATGTTAAAGAATTAGAGTCCGTTATCGACATAAAAGCTATTCAGTCATCAGGCATCAAAGCTGGTGTAGATCCACTGGGTGGTGCAGGTGTCGCCTTCTGGCAAGCGCTTATCGAGCGTTATAAATTGCCTATTGAAATGGTCAGCAAAAAAGTCGATCCCACATTTTCATTCATGCATGTTGATTGGGACGGAAAAATTCGAATGGATTGCTCGTCACCATATGCAATGGCAAGCTTAATTGATTTGCGCAATAAATATGATATTGCTTTTGGCAATGACACCGACCACGATCGTCATGGGATAGTCACTCCAAGCGGTTTGATGAACCCAAATCATTTCTTGTCTGTAGCGATAGAATATTTATTCTCGCATCGCGACGGCTGGAGAAAAGACGCTGCCATCGGCAAAACATGCGTGAGCACAAGTTTAATTGACAGAATAGCCAATAAAATAAATCGTAAACTAATTGAAGTGCCAGTAGGCTTTAAATGGTTCGTAGATGGATTGCTCGATGGCTCGCTAGGCTTTGGAGGCGAAGAAAGTGCAGGAGCATCCTTCTTGCGCAAAGACGGAAGCGTCTGGACCACAGACAAAGACGGAATAATTCTGGCACTACTTTCTGCTGAAATTACTGCCGTCACTGGCAAAAATCCAAGCGAACACTATAAGCTTATTACAAAAGACCTGGGCGAGCCAGCTTACGCACGCATCGATGCAGTGGCAACTCCTGAGCAAAAAACAAAGCTCAAAAAATTATCGGCAAGCGACGTCAAAGCTAAAGAATTTGCCGGAGAAAAAATCACCAAGATAGAAACCGAAGCAGCAGGCAATAACGCCCCTATCGGCGGATTGAAAGTATCAACTGATAACGGATGGTTTGCAGCAAGACCATCTGGAACCGAAGATGTGTATAAAATATACGCTGAAAGTTTTCTGGGCGAAGACCACCTGAAAAAAATTCAGACAGAAGCCCAAGAACTTGTAAACACAGTCCTTTCACCCACGGCGACTAGAAGCTAAAAAATGGAAGAGTGGTTAGAACTAGATATCCCAAGACTGGGTTACATTCTGGAGTTTTCTTTCCCGCAAAACGACAGAATGCTTGTCCGCACGCCAGATGGAATGTTTGCAATCGATCTGGTAGATCAGCCTGCCAGAGTTGAAAATGTAATGTCTGCCGAAGAAGTCGAAGTCCTCGACAATGGTGACTCGTGGGGCACCGAGCAAAGCGAGACTCTTTATTTTGAAGATGAAGAATGGTTTTTCCTGGGCTCTGAAACTACAGTAGAACTTATGACTACGCTCTCTACTGGTGTGCGTATCGAAATATCAAACGATAGAAAGCACATCATGCTCATTAACACAGCTAATCAGAAAACAATTCAGAAAATCGAGTTTATTCCAGCGACCGAGGACGACGATTTCTCGATAGCCGGCTTTTCGCTTGATGAAAAATACCTGATTCTTTGCACCAACGACCTTTTGCGTGTTTTCGTGCGCGACGAGCTTGATTAAGGTTGTCGTCGGTGGTGCAATCTTTGACTATTCGAAAACCGCCAACTTCGGCCACACTCTCATAAACACTTTTCCAATCACTCTATCTTGTTTCACGAATCCATAGATGTGACTGTCTTCTGAGTTGTTGCGATTATCTCCAAGAACGAATAATTCTCCATCAGGCACCACAATTGGTTTTTCGCAAACATCGAGCGCTGGAAATGGCTGAATAAGCTGGCGATATGTATTGTGACCACCAATGTCACCAAGTCGCTTTAGATCATATTCTGCTTTTTCCAGGACATAATTTTCTTCAAGCAATTTGCCATTAACAAAGATGCCTATGTTTGAGCGAATTTCGATGGTATCACCGGGCAATCCGATTATTCTTTTGATGAATGCAGGTTCGTTTGGAAAGATAGGTAAGCCCGTCAGTCTGCCCATGACAGAAAGTGGTTCAGAACTTAAATCATGTCCTGCCATTTCAATTGGCGGAGGATAATAAGTTACGACGTCACCTCTTTTGTATTGCTTTTTGTAGCATGTAATTTTCTCTGTTAATAATCGATCGCCAATTTTAAATGTAGGTAGCATCGATTCGCTTGGGATGTATCGACCTTCCATGAAAAGGCGCACGGTGATTATAAGAGCAAGCATTGTTAACATTGAAGCAATTGTGCTTCCGAGAATGGCAAGAAATGATTTCATTGATTTTGCGTCTCCATCCTTGATAGATAGAAGCGATACATAAATATCGTGATTACAAATTCAATTATTAGAACAAAGAAGCCGGTGCAGTAATCGATGATGCCGCCGACCGCAAAAATAATGGTGAGAGGAAAGACGTAGCCACTTGCTAGTTTAAAACTTGTATTTATCGAATCTAGAGGCGTTTTGTCATCGAGCACGCAAAAAGCGCTGGGCAAAAGACGAACTGACAAAATTATCCCTGGCACGATAAGTAGGACTAGTCCTGCAGCTATAGAAATTGAGACAAAGAACTGGGTCGAAAGCATGTTCAACCCTTGTTTCAAATTTATTTTTAAGACGCTCCAGTCAGCTTTTTGTCCTTGAGAAATCGACTTGAAGAACTTGAGATAAGGCACCTGCAAAACGCTTGCGATTATAGCCGCTACAATGCCTGCTGCAATTAGGTTCCAGCCTTTATAGTCTATTAGCAAAGCGAAGGTTATGCAGGAGCAAATAAGTGTCAGCCAACTGCGCAAAAAATATATGACAGAAAGCGCAAACCAATTGTCCCGGAAGGCGAACCAGGATTTTTTTAGTTCTTCCCACGACTTGAACGTGTTTTCGTCTTGCATTATCAGTTTCTTGACCCCAATTTAGACTAACACAATTGGGAATGCTAAGCTTTTAATAATGAGAGATTCAATTGCATTAGTAATGTCGATACTTTTACTTACGGCTCTTCCAGGAGATTGTAAGCCGTCTCAAGCCGACATCGACAAGGCAAACGCTCTGCTGAACTCTTTATCCCCTGAGTTTTACGGCTTTGTCGTAGCAAAACTAAAGAGCGGAAAAGACATGGCATTCTGGCATGAAATGCTGGCCCAATCTGGTTTTGCTAGAGGAGCCGTGAGTATCGAACAGCTCCATTTTGATAATGCAAGAGCCGCAGCCAAACTGGAACCAGGCAACGGGCATATTCTCACTACGTATGCCATCATACTTGCGTATAAGAAAAAAATAGATGTAGCGCAGCAGTTAATCGATCGTGTGCTTAAGGCATTGCCTAATGATGCAAGAGCACATGCAGCTCAAGGCTTGATTGCACTGGAGAGAGGCGACTTGGATTTTGCCGATTCTGAGATTGAATTGGCTGTAAAACTAAACGGAAAAGATTCAGACGTTAATAGTTTGGCTTATCAGTTTTATCGCAAATCGATAAATCCAAAAATGGCTATGGCAACGCTTGATCGATGGGTTCGTGTTAGCCCAAAAGATATTTTTGCACTGAGAAATCGCGCCGATTTTTCTAGAGTAGACGATAAGTTTGCCAAATCGATTGCTGACTGCAAAGCGGCGCTTGCTATCAATCCTAAATATGAAGATGTTCGTGTGGTTTTAATTCATACATTGTCAGATATGAAAGATTACAAAGGTGTAATTCAGGAAGGTTCCAAGCTCTTGGGTAAGGATAAAATGAGTCCGCCTTTTGCGCACACTTGGGAGCGAAGAGGCGATGCCTATGCATTGCTTCATGAGTATAAGAAGGCGATTAGTGACTATACTAACGCAATTAAAATTTTGAGTTCAGACCACACTGATACTAAATATGATGCTTCTATTGTTCATTTGGATTCTTACCAGCAACAAATTTATTTGCGCTCATGGCTTTCACGCGCCAACATGTACGGAAAGGTAGGCGATGTGACTTCGGCTATGAAAAATATTGATTCTTTGCTTTTGATTAATCCAAAAGAAGCGGGCGCAGTGTTTTTGCGAGCAAGAATCAATATGGAAAATGCAAAATATGATGCTGCCATCAAAGATATCAACAAGCTAATAGCCTCAGACCCAGATGTTGCTGAATGGTACAAACTTAAAATTCAGACATTGCGCAAAATGGGCAAAGAAGCCGATGCGGCAAAGGTTGAGGCGACGCTTAAAAAAATTGAGCGTTTTGGTTCTCGCTAAGTATGCTCACTTACATTTTTAAGACTGCCACTGCACATGGTGCGTTGCGCAGGACGAAATTAATTGTGTGACCAAAGAAAAGATTTTTGCCCATCTTGGGTTCGGCACCAAGAACTATCAAGTCTATATTGTTTTGGTCGGCAGTCATTACCACTGCTTGTGCTGGAGCGACTTTAGTTTGCACTACTTGCGAATCGAATTCGACATTGAGAGCGCTTGCAAGTTCAGTTAGGCTCGATTCTATTTCTTCGCTGACCTGACTTTGAATTTTCAGACCACTTTGAGTGTATTCGCTATATAATTCATCTGCTTCTGCTTCGATTATTGAAAGACAGGTAGCGCGTGCATTTAGCGAGCGGGCAAGTGAAATTCCAAATTCAGCCGCTGCAAGTGATAATTCACTTCCGCTAACTGGAACAAGGACTCGCTTGATTGATCTCTTTCCGCTAGGGTCTGGATCATAGATGACGAGCGTATGATTACTTGTGTTCAGTATGACGCTATCAACTAATTCGCCAAAGACAAAATCAGCACCGGCTGCCGGCTCGTCTGTTGCCATGATGATTAAGTCGTAACCGCGATTAGCTTCTTCGGTTATTGCTTCAAGCTTGCTAGAAGAAGTTGAAGTTTTTTGCAGTAAGCCTACGTATTTTTTGTTTAAAAAGCTAGATATAAAAGAAAATAAGTGATGAGGGTCTGTGTCCGGTTCTTTGACCCATAGTGCAGTGGCTTCGATCACTTGAGATTGACCGATGCTATTTAGTAAGTGTGAAATAAAGGGATTGCGACGCTTGTCTGAAAGCGGCAACAAAACTCGGCGAATCGAACTTAATATGGTTCTTGATTTGCGTTCATCGCGTTTGATTTTTTCCCTTTGCTCGTCTGTGATTTGAACATGCTTCATGCACATTTTCATAAGCGGTGCCGTCACTGCTGTCGAGAAGAGCGAGACAAAAATAATTACTGCGTACATGTCGAGTGATATGACATTGAGTGAATAGCCAAGCATGGCAAGAATGAGACCAAGTGAGCCTTTTGCGTTCGCGCCGACACCAACAGATAAAGACTCGTAAGTGCCAAGTCCAGTTAGTTTGCCTGCAAAATAGCTTGTGGCTAGTTTGGCTATGATGGTGGCAATTGAAACTAAAATTGTGACTGTGCCAAGCATCGGATCTAGAAGAGAACCTAGATTTACGTTTAGTCCAGACGATGCAAAAAATACAGGGGCAAAGAATCCCATGGTCACTGTTTCAAGTGGACGAACTACTTTGTGATTTATAACTGGAGCTTGGGACAATATGACGCCTGCGGCAAATGCACCAAGTACGATGTGTACGCCAAGAGCCTGTGTAGTGGCTGCGCATGATAGTAGTAAAACAATCATTGCGGTTATTAGTGCTTCTTTGCTTGATACGTGGTCGTTGACCCAGCGAAGTAGTGTAAAAAATAGAGGTCTTGCAAAATACATTGCAGCGACAAAACAAATGGTTCCAATTATTGCAATTAAAATGGGACTGTTACCGCTTGATTCGCCTGAGCCTGATAAAACGACTATTACTGCCAGTAAAAGACAGCACAACAAGTCGTGCACAAGCGATGTTGCAATCACAAGCTGACCGATGTCGAGTTTGAGCATTTTCATGTCCATCAAGATTTTTGCAACTACAGGCACTGACGATGCGGCAAAAACTGTGCCAAGAAAAACAGCGAAAGCTAATTTGTTGTGTGTCGAGCCCATCAAAACTTCAGGCATTAGAAGAGAAGCAAGCGAACCTATTAATAGAGGCCCTGCTAATCCCAAAATGCCAAAATACAAAAGTGGCTTGCCTAGTCGCTTGAGCATGGATGTATCTGTTTCCATTCCGGTCATCATAAGAAGGAAGCTGACGCCAATCCACGAAACTACTTCTATTAGTCTTGATTGTGAACCGTCAATGGGAAAGAGTTGACTGGATAAATCGGGCAAGAAAGCGCCGAAAAAGGTTTGTCCCAAAAGTAAGCCTGCAAAAATTTGCCCAATGATTGCTGGCTGTCCCAGGCGGACCATAATTTCGCCGCAAACTAAAGATGTAAAAAGGAGAATGGCAATCTCTATAAATAGTAAAAGAACTGCATGCTCGCTCAGGTTGGAATTGGTCTTTTTCGCGGCGGGCTGTGCGTCGCCCGATTTTGCTGCTTGATTTTTTGCATCCTTTATATGTGTTCTCAATTTTTCCATCCACTCTCTGGCTAAAAGAGGAGCAGATTTCTCGTTGGCTTCGCTGTCCTGGGGATAGACGCTGCAAATTATTTTCTCGTCCAGGCGAATTACGGGCGTTCCATCGATTCCGGTTTTGATATTGAGCTGGTCCAAGTTTGTCTCTGGGTCGTTAACGATGTCTTCAATGCGGTCATTAATGCGCTCGCCGCGCTCGATGGCTGAGACTATTCGTGTGTTGGTGACCGAAAAGACCTTTTCGTGTTCTACATATACGTCGCAGTATTCGGTAATGGCACCTGCTGAAATTGTGGCAAGCGCAAACCAGAAAATGGCAAGAACTATTGTGAGTATTGGTTTTAGGGTCGTGAGTTTCAAAAGATTTCTCCGCTGGACATAGTAACACTTGATGTTCCAGTTGCCTTTTGAGTGCACGCAAAATAGACTCTGTACTGTCTACGCTACAGGGGTGAATGCAGATCGGTTTGGTCGGAACGCTCAATTTTTTTGTGGGGAAAACCCGCAAAAGGTCCTAAAATGCTGAGCGTTTGGCGTTTTTGCCGCTCAAAAACTTTTTGCCGTTTTGTATTCTACAGGCTACAAATGCTATTGATCTATCTGGTGACGGGTAGTATATTGAATACAGTGACCCCCTGAAGTTCACCAAACAAACAAATCAACCAGCAATTAAGCGCCAACCACATAGCGGTTGGGCCTGACTTTTGCCATCTAAGGAGATTCTCAATGAACGCTTTCAATAATGTAAGACCTCTTGCCAAAGCTGTTGCTCTTTCAGCTCAAGAAGAAGCTGTACTTGCAAGAAAAGCTAAAGCTGGCGACAAACTAGCCGTCAACACACTTATCGCGGCTAACATGAAACTTGTAAATGCCATGGTCAGAAAATATGACCAAGGACTTCCATCTGCCGACTTAACCCAAGAAGGTTGCATCGGCTTGATGAATGCCATCAGCCACTTTGATACTAATCGTGGAATTAGATTTTCAACCTACGCCGCTTGGTGGATTCGCGAAGCAATCAATCGCTCAATATCCAACAAATCGCGTGTCGTTAGACTTCCTGTTCACTTGAACGAATTAATGACCAAAATCCGTCGTGTCAAGTCCGAACTAACTCTCAAACTTGGCAAACAGCCTACAGTTGAGCAAATTGCTTTAGAAATTGGCGTCAAACCCGAGAAAGTAAGAGGCGCTCTGGAATACTCCAAGCCCTGCTTGTCGCTTGATCAACCAGCATCTAACGATGAGGAAGACAAGCTTACAATTGGCGACACCATTGTGGACGACAGCGCAGTAGCTCCAGTGACCACTCTAGAAGCAGATTATTTGAAAGAAAAACTCGCTGCGATACTCTTGCAGTTAAGCGAGAAAGAGCAACGCGTTATCAAAATGCGCTTTGGTATCGGTTCTAACGAAGAACGTAGTTTGAATGAAATCTCGGGCGAGCTTGGCTTAACCCGCGACCAGGTTGGCAAAATCTCATACCTTGCTATGAGAAAGCTCAAAACCATGGTTCCTAAAGAAGAATTTGGAGCATTCTTGGCTTAACCAGCAAATTAGCCCACGGCTCTAAACCCAACTTGCGGCACTCGACTTACGAGAGCTGCATTTTGGCTTTTTGGCGTCGAATATTTATAGGCGTGCTAGATGAGATTTATCAGGGACAGTCATCATCCGAGGCCACTTAAATGAAAAACATAATTTCGCTTAATTTACCTAAGAAATCCAAAGCAATGGAAGATCTTGAATGGCTTACTGAATTCTTGCTTGCCAACGGCAGAGACGAAATGGCAAAAGAATTGAATGATGACTTCGCTAAATTTCAACAATCTTTGAAAAAAGAAAAAACCGAAGAAGCTGCTTAGTTTTTTACAGTCGAATTCTTCTTTTGTTCGACCCAGCCGTCTTTGTTGACTTGTTTGCCGCGGGCAATTGCAAGCGAAGAGCTTGGCACGTTTTCTACTATGACAGAACCGGCAGCAACAACCACGTCACTACCTATGGTGACTGGCGCTACTAGTACACTATTGCTGCCGATAGCCACGTCGTCTCCGATTATTGTTTTGGCTTTTATTTTGCTCAGATGATCATAATTGGCTGTGATTGTGCCTGCACCTACATTTGTTCTGGTACCAATTGTGGTGTCGCCGATATAACTTAAATGAGCACAGTTAGACTTTATTCCGATGGTGCTATTTTTTAGTTCGACAAAATTGCCAATTTTGCAATTTTCACTCACTACGTTTCCGTCGCGAAGATGGGCGAAGGGACCGACTTTGCAATTGTCGCCAATTTTAGAGTCGGAAATTTGCGATTGAGTAACATGAACGTTGTTGCCAATTTCAACTTTGCCTTTTAAAACAGTATTTGGTCCAATCACGCATCCGCTGCCGATTCTGGCGCCTGCAAGAATATGTGTGTTTGGTAAAATTGTCGAGTCTGATCCAATTTCTATATCGGGGTCGACCCAAGTAGATGCGGGATCGACCACTGTCACTCCGTCTTCGATGGATAAGCGCTCGATGGTTATGTCCGACAAAAGACGCGATGCTGTAGATAACTCGGGGCGTGAATTTATTCCCATCACTGAGCGACAGTCGTTAGCTTTTAATGCTGATACTGGCAAACCGGCTTTCACTGCCCATTCGACTAAATCGGTCAGGTAATATTCTTTTTGCTGATTGTCAGCTTTGATTGATTTTAAGCCTTCTTCAACAATGGGCCATGTCAGGCAAAAAATGCCTGTGTTTATTTCGTTTATTTGTCTTTGAGATGGTGTGGCGTCTTTGTCTTCGACAATGCCTTTGACACGTCTGCGCTCGTCGCGCACGATGCGACCGTATCCTGAGGGATCTTCAACATGGGTCGAAAGTACGGTGACGACTGCTTTTTCGCTTACATGTTTTTCTACTAGTGCTTGCAAAGTCTTTGACGAGATTAATGGCGCGTCGCCTACTGTGACAATCAGATTGCCTTTGAAACGAGCTTCATTTAAGCCTTGCGCCGCTTGCATAACAGCATGACCGGTTCCAAGCTGCGGGTCTTGTGTATGGCAGGTGAGCGGGGTCGAGATGTTTTTGTCCAGATATTCTTGAAGCTGGTCGCGGGCGTGACCGACGATTATATGTAGATGTTCTATTTTTGCGTTAGTCATCGAGGTGAGTGCGCCCACCACTCTTGAGATCATGGGGCGCCCCAGCACGTCGTGCAAAACTTTGGGACGCGACGATTTCATTCGCTTGCCCTGACCGGCCGCCAGTATGATGGCTCGGCAGATTATTGAATCGTTCGAGTCTTTCGAATCTTTTGAGTCGCTAGACATGGGCTTTCCTCAAAAACAGAAAGACCAATTTTATCGTAAAAAAAGAACTCCTCGGTTACCCAAGGAGTTCTTTAATCGTCCATCTTCTAGAAATTGTCCGCAGCGTTGGTGCCGCCCCAACGGGATTCATCCCTGATTCCCCACCACTGGTGTTGCTGCGATGTTATTTGCACAATGTAGTTGTAACCTGACTTTTGGCAAAATGCCCCCGGGCTTAACTTTTCGTTCAGAATTATCGCAATAATTGCAACAAACCTGCAACATTGTCGCTTGGTAAGTGCTTTCTCACGATTTCTTCTCTTTTGACGCTCGAATATATAGCATGTTCCCGGCGTATAAACGGAACCGTCAGATCGGGTATCATCTAGTTATCTACATTTGTTCTTTTGTATAGCGCATTCTTGAGGCTGGGAGAGTGAAATGAGACCTTTGCGAAATTGTCAAGATGCGCTACTGAAGGGGCTTTTGGGGCTGATAATAGTTGGCGGCGCTTTGATACCGGCAGCTTTAGCGCAGTTCAAAAGCTATTCGACCAGTACTCAAACAGGTAAGACGGCTACTGGCTCTTCTTACCAGCAAAAAGGAACAGGAACGGGCGGTTTCAGCTCCTATCAAAACAGTGGGGCGGCAAGAGGTTCGGGCACGGGTGGATTTGGTACTTATCAAAGACCTGGTGGCAGCTCATTTGGCAATCAGGGCGTAAATCCTAATTTCAGCGGGACCAGAGTGAATCCGCAAGGATTTGGTCATGGTCAAGCAAGAGGCGCTGGACATGCCGTTTCGCCTGGTGGAGTTTATCCCGAATTCAAAAGTGCGCATGGTGTTATACGTTGGTTGCCTGGTCAAATGCCGCTTCATGTCTGGGTTTCAAAAGGTCTTGCTCTAGATGCGATTATGGACCCTGCTCTTGGTGCTCCGGTTGCAAACGTGGATAACGTAGGCAATTGGCCTGATTTGGTGGCGCAATTAGTCTCAAATCCTGCTCAATTGCGCAAATTACCAGTGGCTGTTGGCTACGATCCCGCGCACAGAGACGCTGCCATTCAAGGAATTGGATCGTGGAAACGTTTTTCGTCCGAAGGTTTATTCAATTTCGATTTTGTCGACGATCCGGGAAAAGCAGACATTCATGTGTTTTTCGTCAATCATTTTGTCAATAAATTGGCGATGGGATTGTTCGCCAGTGACATTCGCGGATATACAGCCAAGCGAAGCTTTCCATACCAGGCGGTTATAGCCAAGAAAAAAATTGCATACCGACCTGTCGTGATAGTTCTTCGTTGTACAGACAAGGCTGGAAATCCGATGGTGCTTCCTAAAATGCAAGCGGCTGCCGCCCACGAAATGGGACATGCATTGGGAATTGAAGGACACAGCCCCAACTCTTCAGATTTGATGAGTATCTATTATGGCAACGGCACTATCTCTTTAGGCGATGCTGCCACAATTAGACATTTGTATAGTCTGACACCAGATTTGGTGCCATGACTTCTAGCAAAAATAAGTTAGTTTTAGCGTGCGAAGGACCATTTGCAGTAAACACCACTTCGCAAGTCCTGCATGATGAAGCGCGAGGCAAAGATCTTGAAATAGCAATTAGTTATCCAGACTCCGGGGGCAAAAATCTTGCCTGGATTTTGTTTTCGCATGGGGCTTACGGCTCTAAAGAAGGTTACAGACCGCTTATCAAACACTGGGTTTCGCATGGATTTGTTTGTATTCAGCCCACGCACGAAGACAGTTTACGCTATTTTATTAAAGAACGCAGACTGGGCTTAAGTGGGGCATCAAGCGAATCGAATTGTCGATTTGGCAAAAGCCTCGATAAGCTCGAAGACGACTATGCACGTTGGCAGGATATCTCTTTTAAAAAGTGGCGCACAAGACCACTCGATATGAAATTTGTGCTTGATTCTATCGATACTATTTTGGCTGATGCGCCTGAGGTTTCGATTGATAAATCAAATCTAGGTATTGGCGGACATTCTTTTGGTTCGCATACAGCTTTGTTGCTTGGTGGCACTGTAGTCGGCGATAAAAATATCGGCTATACGCGTGAATTTAGAGATGATAGAGCCAAAGCCTTTTTGCTCATGTCGCCTCAAGGTCGTGGTGCGCGTTTTGAAGACGTGGCGATTTTCGATGATGATGCCTGGCGCGAATTCGAGCGCCCAATGATGTGTTTGACTGGCACAAATGATGTTGTTTCCGACACGCAAGATTGGGTCTGGCGCAAGGATGCTTTTAACTTAAGCGAGCGTGACAAATATCTTGCCATCATAAATGGTGGCTATCACGGCTTTGGTGGCATCGTGGGCAAACGCTTCGCCGGTGCTGGACCAGATAACCAAGAGCATGCCGAATATACAAAGGCACTGAGCCTTGCATTTTGGAATGCCTTTTTGAAGGGCGATGAGTCGTGCAAGCTCTACTTAGATGAGTGCCAGATTGTCGCTGACACAAATGGCGAAGTGGAATTTTTGGCTAAATAGAATTTTGGTGATTAAGTGACTGAAAGTTCGATCACATAAGCTGTTGGTGGGCAGTTTAGCCTGAAATTAGTGCGCGGGTCGGCGCCAAGCCCGCGTGATATATGAAAAAGAGTATCACCATGATTCACAAGTCCGCATGCGTTTTTGCGAGGTAAATCAGAATCGGTAATTACAGCACCAATGCCAGGCAAGCGAACTTGTCCGCCATGGGTGTGACCACCAAAAGCCATGTGTACGCCAGCATCAGAGAACGATTGCAGTTCTTTGGGAATGTGAAACAAAGCCAATTTTAAGTGCTCTTTGTCTGACTTCTCGCTTATTTGAAGCAGTTCGTTTTTAGGTACTCCAGGGAATTCTATTCCAATGATTGAAACTTTATCGTCTTTTAAATGTACTGCTTCGTTGCGCAAAACTTTGTAGCCACAGCCATCTAGGCTATCGACCAGCTTGTCTAAATCGCGCACTTTTTTATCGTCAGGGTGACGCCAGTTTTTAAAAATGCGCCCCAAAATGCGACGACTCATCGAGTATTGATAATAGTCATGATTGCCTAAAATGGCATAGGCACCAAGTCTTGGTTTGCGTGACAAAAGATAGGGCGAATACAATACAGATTCGTCGTGCTCGAAAATGTCGCCTGTAAGAAAGACCAGGTCGTACTCGTCGTCTGTGATTTCTTGCAAGAATGACAGTTTGCTTGATGATTCATTGCGCGCTATGTGCAAATCAGATAGGTGCAAAATGCGAAGAGTTTTGCCTTTGCTGCCGCTGCCAGTGCCATTAGTTTTAATTTGGACAGGTACTACTTCTTTTTTGAATTGAAAAGCTTCTCTGCGCGCTTTGACATAACTGCCAACGCCAATTGCGGCGGTGCCAAGTAACGATAGACCAATTATTTTTTTGATGGAAGGCATGATTTTGATTGTTATACTACACCAGTAACTTTGGGAGCTGGAGAGTTTATGTATAGATCACTTGCAATTTTTACAGGTTTCCTCATAGCTCTTAACCTCAGTGCGTGTTCTAACGGACAAAGCAGACAAGATGCTGACTTAAATGGCTCTGGTCCACCCAAACTGGCATGGCCTCATTTACGACCTCTTTCTGCCAAAGAGGAGGAAGAGTTTAATACCAATTACACGATCTTGGAAGGAACTCTTAATCACAGTATTGGCGATTCCTCCAGATCGCAATGGCATATTTCTATCAACGAAAACAAGATTGATTATTTGATTCCAAGCAATCTTTACTCTCGGTTTGATAGCAAGGCATTCGAGCAGAAAATTTCCTCCAGCATCAAGGATAAAGGACAAGTTCCGCGACTCAAATTTCTAGTCGAGCATCTGGAAGCCGAACAGCCGCACGCAGACCCTAAAACTGGAAAACTGACAATGAAAATTCACGGATTGATTGTCAACGACGACAACATCGATTTGATTAAGTCTTTGAATTGACCTTTGATCTGTTAATTGACTTTACCTGGGGCAAAAATATATTTAGTCCTACACCCATTAAAACGCAGGCTAGTCCAGCATATGTGTTCAAATTCATGATTGCGTGTTTTTCAAAGAAAGCATCCACAACTAAGGCAAGTACCGGCGTGACAAAGCCGAGAGTCATCGCTTTGGACAAGCTTGTGTTTTTGAGCAAATAAAAGAACAGCGTAAAAGCAACAAGCGTTCCAGGAATAGTCAGATGTAAAAGGGCGATTGTAGGCGCAAGAGCAGCGCCTTCAAATGGCTTTGATGGAATTGTGCAGGGACCGACGAATAGAGCCATGCCCCAGACCAGAATTGCCGCAGATAGAAAGAAAAAGAAATTGCGCGCGTATGCGTCTGTCTTGCTTATGTGTTTTTTCATCAGCACATTTGATGTCGCATTCAAGAATGAGTTTGCCACAAGCAAGCCGACTGCACCTGCGTGTTGGGGCGAGACGTTCATGCGATCGTGAAAAACGAGCACTATGCCTATGAGCGAAATAATTGAGCCTGCAAGCGTTTTGATTGAAAGATTTTCGACTTTGGAGCCGGAAGCTAGAAAGACTGCGATAATAGGCGCCGTGGATGATACCACTGCAGCCAGTCCTCCTGGTATCACTTCTTCGGCTTTATACAAAAGACCCACGCCAAATCCTGCTATGGCACCGGTTAATAGAATCCAGGGCGTTTCTTTATTGATGAGCAAAGCTTTGTTCGCTTTTTTGCGCAAAAAGAGCCAGCCAATACAGACGGCTAATATTATTTCTGAAAGTGTGTAGCGAAGCGCAATGGCTGGATAAATGCTGTAACCACCATCAGCAATGCAGACTCGAATTGCGTACCAGGTGGTTCCCCATATAAGCGAGCAGGCAATGTAAGCCAGCACGATTTTGAGCTTGCTTTCAAGCTTTGCAGGTTCTAACTCGTTTTCGCTCGGGGATTCCATATATCTAGTCGGTATCGTTAGTAGATGAAAAATCTATCAGAAAAATTATTTAGAAGTAATTCTTTTGACAAGCTATTCTCCTGATTATAAAAAAGAAGCATAATCATATGAGATCTAAGCCTTCCTGGCGGTTGAAGAACAGCGCGTGACAGAGAACATTTTCAAAAACAAGAAGAGAAAGTCCCTGCTGGGGCAAGCTGTGCTTATTTTAACCGGGATACAGTTGTTGTTTCTTGCCGCTTTTGTAACGGTAGAGTTGCCGACTGCTACCCAGGATAATATTGCCAATTATTTACAGTCGCTTGCGTGTCAGGGTTTTTCGATGTTGCCCGAAAATTGGGCGCATGAAGTTAAACACATCTGGGCTTCGGTCGACCGCGAACCAGGGATGGTGCGCTATTCTGCCTATAGCTTCCTGGCTCCCACTGCTGTTTTTCTAGGTTATGTGTGTGGACCGGTTATAGCCCTTGTAGCATCAGTGATGTTCTTGATGCTTGGATTTTTAGGACCATATCTGGGAGTTTTTCCACTGTCTGCTGGCGGCGGACTAGGCTATTACAAAGAACCAGGCTTTGGTTATCTCATGGGCTTTGTACTGGCGTCGTGGCTTTCGGGCATGATCACAGCCAACAGACGCACCTCAATGTCGCAGATGCTCGCCATTGTTTCATCGCTTTTCGTTATGCACTTAACTGGTATCGGTTATTTGTTTGCTGCTTATTTGAGTATTTACCTAGTAGAAGGCTCAAAAGAGTTATTGCCGTGGCAGCCCTGGATATTTGAATATATTCGCAACTTGTCCTGGTATTCGTTGCCATACGACGTAGTCTTTTCCATACTTTTTGTGGGAATAGGATTCCCTTTTCGTTGGCTAAACACCACATTGCTTACCACTGAAGTAAATTCACGCAAAGGTGGTGTGCGAGACTCTATTCGAGAGCTTGATGATATGCCAGTTATTGACGGACCAAGACCTAATTTGTCTTCGCGCTCAAGACCGGTGTCAATTACATCGATGAGCGTGACGCCCATCACAAGCGCTGCTTCTAGACAGATTCAAGACCCAGTTCAGCCACACGGGCGTTAAAAATATTCTGGAATGATTTTTCCGATATCTTGTCTGTCCACAGTACAAGAGCGTTTTCGCCGTTGTCCTGGTAATAGCGTTTGCGCAAACCTAAAGCAGAAAAACCGTATTTGAAATAAAGACCTTTTGCAGCTTCATTTGATTCGCGCACTTCAAGTGTGAGCCATTCTGCACCAAGTTCGCGCGCTTTGATAATAGTATTAATGAGTAAACGCTCGCCAATACTTTTGCGTCGATGGTCTGGATGCACTGCAAGAGTGGTAATGTGAGCTTCTCCAACGATAAGCCAGAAACCTGTGTAAGCAAGTAGTACTTGACTGTCTTTGTCGAAGGCACCGTAATAGAAACTTTTTTCGTTGGTTAATTCATTAACGAATGTTTGTTTGGACCAGTGATGGTCACCATAAATTGACGGCTCTATTTGCATTATTGCAAATGCGTCGTTTTCGTTTAACTCTCGAATTGTTATGGTGTCAGTTTTTTTGCGCATGAGCAGGATTTTTCTTTAAAGTTACTGATGCTTCGCGTAGATAAAGAGGTCTAACGTTTGTATATGGAAATTTGGTCTTGAGTTCGGCGCGAGATTTGTTTTGAATCTCTAAATTTTTGAATGCAATGGAAGCAAGGCAGGCTGCCATATTTTCGATTGTTGGCAGTGATTTTGTTTTTGTATTATCTGATTTGAAATGGTGCCAGATCAAATTTTTATTTTCTGAAATGGTCTCATTCAGTTGGGTTTCGCTCATGACACAAGGGTCTATATCTTTGGCCGAAACAAAATAATGACCTCGACCACCATCCAGTATAAAACCAGATGGTTGTTTTACCTGGCTTTTAAAACAATCAAATGTGCTTTGACTAACAAGACCGATTTCCAGTGCTTGAGCCATGCTTCGCGCTGTCACTACACCAATGCGAAGACCAGTGAAACTACCAGGACCAATACCGACAACGACTAAGTCTAAGTCTTTTGGCTGCCAACCAAGAGAATGAGTCAATTCTTCGACACCTGGTATCAAAAGAGTAATCGACTCTTGCCGATTTTCCTCGCTTGGCGCAATGAGCTTTTGGGCTTTAATCACACCATCTTCGGCTAAGGCCAGAGAAACTGTCGCACAGCTAGTATCAAATGCGAGTAGCTTCATCTTTGCTTAGGACAGGAGTGTGCTCAATTTTTTTTTTAGTGTCTTCATCGTCTGAATCTTCTTTGTCTTCATCTTCATCAGATTCTTCTTCGCCATCAGACTCTTCATCATTGTCTTCTAGGGTGATACCATGAAGAGCAAGTGCGTCGCGAAGTTCAGGCGGCAAGTGCTCGGTCAGGCTCTGAAGATCTAAGCCTTCCATTCCTTCCATGTCTTCGATATTCATGCCTGGCGGCACTACCACTGGTTGGGCACGGAAAATAAGCTGAATAGCTTCGTGTTGAATGTGGCGCAAAAGCATGGTGAACATATCAAACGCTTCGCGTTTATATTCCTGTAGAGGGTCTTTCTGACCGTAACTACGAAGATTGACGCCGTCACGCAACAAGTCTATGTTATGCAAATAGTCGACCCATTTTGTGTCGATTGTGCGCAATAGAATTTGTCGCTCCATATTGCGCAAGACTTCTGCTCCAAGTTCTTGCTCTCTGATTTCGTAGGCTTCGTTTGCTATCTCGATGAATTTATGTTTTAGATCGTCATATGAATTGCCGGCCAAATTCTCAGCCGTTAATTTAACTGGACGCTCATTTATTTGAGGAATGTCAGCTTCAAGCACAGCAATCATCTCGGGCAAGCCTTCTTCCATCCAAACATCAGATGGTGCATCGGGCTCGATATAAGCTTCCAGCACAAGCTCGACGTGTTCTGAAATCATATCTTTGATATTTTTCTTGAGGTCGGTGTTTTCGAGAACCCGGCGACGCTCACGATAAATCACTTCGCGCTGAGTGTTCAAAACATCGTCGTACTGCAAAACGTGTTTTCTTATGTCGAAGTTGTGCGCTTCCACTTTCTTCTGAGCATTCTGAATAGAGCGAGTAACCATTTTGTGCTCGATAGGCATTTCTTCGTCAGCACCCATCATGTCCATCAGGGCGGCGATTTTTTCGCCACCAAAGATGCGCATTAGCTGGTCTTCTAAAGAAAGGAAGAAACGAGCAGAACCAGGGTCACCCTGTCGTCCTGCACGACCTCTGAGCTGGTTGTCGATACGACGTGATTCGTGACGCTCTGTACCAAGGATGTGTAAGCCGCCTAAGTTAACCACTTCATCATGTTCTTTGTCTGTGGTTTCTTTGTGTTTCTTGGTTAGCTCTTTGAGCTTTTGATGCAATTCGGGAGATTCGAAATCTAATGGTTCAGCGTCTTTGCCGTTTGCTTTCTCGTGCTCTTTCTTGATTTCTTCTCTGGCAAGAAACTCGGCGTTACCACCAAGCAGAATATCTGTACCGCGACCAGCCATGTTGGTGGCAACTGTCACCGCACCTTTTCGTCCAGCCTGAGCAACGATTGAAGCTTCTTTTTCATGATGTTTGGCGTTTAGAACATTGTGGGGAATGCCCTTGCGAATGGCTGAAATAGCTCGTGCAGTGACATTTATTGAAAACAGACGCTCAATTAATTCGGCGTGTTTTTTGCCGTGCTCGCGATCTATATGACGAACGACTTCATCGAGCTTGTCAGCTTCAATTGCGCCTGGGCGCTCCATGATTTTTTTCAGCTCTTTAATTGGCTGCGAGTCGAGATTATGTTTCTTGATATAGTCCGCCATTTTGTGAATTTTGCGCAGAATATATTCATTCATACGTTGTGGCTTAGTCAAAAGCTCACTCAGTAACTCGGAGCGCTCGATACTAACTGTACCTACAAGCACCGGACGTCCCGACAAGTGCATATCAATGATTTCTTCAACTACAGAGTAGTATTTTTGCATCTCTGTTTTGTAGATGATATCGGCATAGTCGATACGTTGAGCGTTGCGATTAGTGGGAATGGCAACAACTTCTAAGTTGTAGATTTTTTGAAACTCTGGCGCTTCTGTCATGGCTGTACCGGTCATGCCAGCAAGTTTTGGATACAAACGAAAAAGATTCTGATAGGTAATTGACGCAAATGTCATCGTCTCTTCTTGAATCGGTACGTTTTCTTTGGCTTCAACAGCTTGGTGCAGACCTTCTGACCAGCGACGACCAACCATCATACGGCCGGTGAATTCGTCTACGATAGTGATTTCGGGCACGCCATCTTCGTTTGGACGAATGACGTATTCAGAATCTAACTTGAATAATTCTTTTGCTTTGAGCGACTGGACCAAATGGTGGTGCAGGTTGAAGTGCATGTCGAACAAGTCTTTGACACCAAGTAATTTCTCAGCATTGATTACGCCACGCTCTGTAATAAGAACAGATTTTTGTTTTTCGTCTACCCAATAATCTGCGTCTTCTGCTTCTTTGTCCGAAGCACGCTCAAGTAATGGCGCTATCTGAGCCATTTTCTTGTAGACTTCGGTGAAAGACTCGGCTGGTGCACCTGAGATAATTAATGGTGTTCTTGCTTCGTCAATTAGGATGTTATCGACTTCGTCGACGATACCAAAGAAGTATGGACGCTGCACAAGGTCGTTTATATCTGTGCGCATATTGTCGCGCAGATAATCAAAGCCATATTCGTGGTTGGTACCATAAGTGATATCGCATCTGTAAGCTTCAGATTTTTCCCAATCGGGCTGGTGTGAATAAACCAGTCCCACAGTTAGTCCCAAGAATTTATAAAGTTGACCCATCCACTCAGCGTCACGACGAGCCAGGTAGTCGTTCACTGTGACTACGTGGGCTCCGCGCCCAGCTAAGGCGTTTAGATAAACAGGCAATGTAGCGACAAGTGTTTTACCTTCACCAGTGCGCATCTCAGCAATTTTGTTGAAGTGCAATGCCGCTCCACCCAAAATCTGGACGTCGAAATGGCGCATGTTCAAAACGCGTTTTCCAGCTTCGCGTACAGTGGCGAATGCTTCGGGCAAGAGTTCTTCTAATACTTCGCCAAGCACTTTATCTTTTTGAGTGCGCAGTTGACCGGGCATTTTTGGCACGTCATCTGCAATTAGTCTTGTATCTGGAACGTTTTTTAAAGCGTCGTTGATTCTTTTTTTGAATTCGTCAGTTTTGCCGCGAAGCTCATCGTCGGACAGTTTGGACATCTGGTCTTCAAATGAGTTAGTTTTGGTGACATAACTTTGCAACCGTTGAACCTTGCGCTCATTGGTATCTCCGAAAACTCCCTTGACGAAGTTGCGAAAATTCTCATCCCAGTCAGACATCTAAAAGCCCCTTAAAAGGTAATATTTGCGGAAATATATAATACCGCTAAACTATCCATGTTACCTGGTAATCTGGTAAGAAACGCGGTTCTTTGCAATGGAAGGCAACAAAATTTCTCAATCGCCAAAGTCTGAAAAGCTAGCCCTGTCGGGACTTTCCCTGGCAGAGTTAGAGGCGTTCGTCAAAGAGATGGACCTGCCTAAGTTTAGAGCTAAACAGCTACATTCCTGGATTTATTCCAAGTGGGCCGGGTCTTTCGAGCAAATGACCGACCTTGGAGCTGATTTACGTTTAAGGTTGGCTGAGCGCGCCAAAATTGGCGCACTTGAGCAGAAACACCTAGAAGTTAGCAAGGACGGCACTCGCAAATATCTTTTTGCACTGCCAGACAAAAAGTTAGTCGAGTCTGTTCTCATGACATTTCAAGACCGTGACTCCCTTTCTGCCTGTGTGTCCAGTCAGGTCGGATGCGCGGTCGGTTGTTCCTTTTGTGCCACTGGATACCTAGGATTTAAGCGCAATTTAACGAGCAATGAAATTGTCGACCAGGTCATGACTATTCAAAGAGAATCAGGCAAGCGCGTAGGCAACGTGGTCTACATGGGACAGGGCGAGCCACTTTTAAATACAGAAAATGTAATTGAATCCATCCACAAATTAATCGAGCAAGTTGGAATAGGTGGGCGTCACATTACAGTCTCGACTTCTGGAATTATTCCAGGTATTCGCCGCCTGGCTAAAGAAAAAATACCTGTCACTCTTGCTTTGTCGCTTCACGCGCCAGATACAATGACTCGCGAAGAAGTGGTGCCTATTACAAAACAGTATCCAATAGCAGAATTGATGGAGTCTTTGCGTGAATATCAATCTGTTTCTAATCGCAGAATAACCATCGAATATGTTCTTTTAGCTGGTGTCACCGACAGTGCTGATCAAGCACGCGAATTAGCTGAGCTTGTGCGTGATATCAATTGCAATATCAATCTAATTCCATATAATCCGACTTTCGATGATTCGGGCAATGCTTATTACGACCGCCCTTCTCTTGATGCGCAAAGGCGCTTTGCAAACCTCGCCTCACGCAGCGGTAAAACTGTCACTATTCGCTTAGAGCGCGGCACCGATATCAATGCTGCTTGTGGTCAGTTGCATAATGCTTACGGCAAATAATTGGCTCTAATTTGACTCGATTAAACTGACTGTACGGCGAATTCTTTTGTTTTTGCGGACAAGTAACGTACAACTCGCACTCGGGCATAAATGCTTTCACCCGTATCCCGGGCCCCGGGGCCCGGGCCGCATACACAAAGTGTAAGGACCATGGCATTTGGTGTTAGGTTTTCGACTCTAAATTTTAGACTTTGACTGCCTGGCGCTCGATGCGAGCAAGGGCAGTTAGAGCCGCTTCGTTGATTGTTTCAGAAAGAGTTGGGTGAGCGTGAATAGTTGCTGCCAAATCTTCGATACAAGCTCCCATTTCCATCGCAAGTACTGCTTCGGCAATGAGATCGCCTGCGCGGGGACCAACGATGCCTACACCTAAAACGCGATGCGATTCGGGATCGTAAATCACTTTGGTGCTGCCATTGGTATCAGCAATTGTCATTGCTCGTCCAGAGGCTGACCATGGAAAGCGGGCTGCTGTTACTTTCATGCCTTTTTCTTTGGCTTCGGTTTCAGTTACTCCGCACCAGGCAATTTCAGGTTCGGTGAAAACAACGGCAGGAATAGCTCGATTATCAAACTGCGACGATTTACCTGCAAGCACTTCGGCTGCAATAAAAGCTTGTCTAATAGCGCGGTGAGCAAGCATCGGCTGACCAGACACATCGCCTATGGCAAATATTCTTTTATCTGCAGTTCGGCAATGTTCGTCTATTACAACAAATCCTTGTTTGTCTATTTCGACTTCGGTATTTTCAAGTCCCACACCTTCTGAATTTGGTCTGCGACCAACTGAAATCAACACTTTGTCGAATTCCATATTAGTTGGAATGTCTTTGTTTCCCTCGGGTGGTCCGAATTTTGCATGTACAGTTTTGTCTTTTACTTCAAGACTTTGCACTTTGGTATCAAGAAAAATATTCTTAAAAGTAGTGGCAAGTTTATTCTGAAGCGGACGGACTAAATCGCGGTCGCAACCAGGTAAAAGACCATCTGTCATTTCCACTACTGTCACTTCTGAGCCAAGAGCAGCATAAACAGATCCTAGTTCAAGTCCTATGTAACCGCCACCAACGACGAGCAATTTCTTTGGCACACCATCTACTTTTAATGCAGAGGTCGAGTCCATAATCAAATCGCTATTGATGTCGTCTTTGTTTGGAAATAGCATGGGTAGCTTGGTTGGGCTTGAACCAGTAGCTAAAATTGCATGTTTGAATTTAACTCGCACTGCAGACTCACCTTCGCGCTCGACACGAAGTGATCGTGAATCAGCAAAGTTGGCACGACCAATTAGCCTTTCTACTTTGGCTGATTTACACATGCCAACGATGCCTTGCGACAATTTTTCTAATACGTCGTCTTTCCAGGCAACGAGCTCTTTTACATTTATTTTGGGTTCGCCAAATTCAAGACCGATTTTCTTGGCGTGACGTGCAAGTTCTATCACTTCAGCAGCGTGTAGAAGTGCTTTAGACGGGATACAACCCATATTCAAGCATACGCCGCCTGGTCTTGGTTGCTCGTCTATCATGATGGTTTTGATACCAAGCTCAGCGGCACGAAGTGCTGCTGTATAACCGCCAGGTCCGCCGCCTACTACAACCAGGTCGACTTGTTCGACCATTTCTCCTACTACCATTTTTTAGTTCTCCAAAATGAAGTTGAGTGGGTGCTCTAAATGATTGATGATGTGACGAACAAAATATGCAGCTTCAGCACCATCTGCCAGTCTGTGATCGAACGATAGAGCTAGTGGCAAGATTGTTCCAATCTCGATATTGCCGTTTCTAACAACAGGCTTATCGGCACCACGAGCCATTCCTAGAATTGCGCATTCAGGGTGGTTAATCATGGGCGACATGTTGGTCCCACCTATGGCACCAATATTGGTGATAGTGAATGTTCCGCCTTGCAATTTTTCAAGCTCAACTTTGCCAGCGCGAGTTTTGTTTGCAATGTCTTGAAGCTCGATTGCTATTTGAGTGAGTGATTTTTGATCTGCGTTGTGAATAACAGGCACAATCAAGCCTTTTTCAGTCGCTACTGCAATACCTATGTTGTAGTATTTTTTGAAAATTATTTCGGACTTTTCATCATCAAGACTTGAGTTAAACTGCGGATATTTTTGCAGCGCACTCACTACCGCTTTGATTACCACTGCAGTAAGAGTAAGGCGTGAGCCCGTTTTTGCTGCGAAACTTTTCTCTGCCGTTTTTAGTGATGCGTTTAAGCCTGTGATATCAGCCTCATCAAAGGTGGTGACGTGTGGAATTGTGGTCCACGACTTCATCATACTTTGAGCAATTTTCTTTCTGATAGAACGAAGGGGAACGCGCTCAACTTCTCCTTGTTTGGAGAAGTCTGGCAAATTGCTTGGAGTGCTTTGCATTGATGGCTTCTCGTCGCCGCCGCCATATTTATCCTGAAGACTAATTGCAGGTTGAGCAGGACGTGAGCTAGTTGCTACTGCCGAACTCGATCCCGATCCCGATCCAATTCGACTTTCAAGCGCACCTACTGCGTATGATCTGACGTCTTCTTTCATCACGCGCCCGTGAGGACCAGATGGACGCACATCGTATAAGTCTACTTTTAACTCGCGTGCAAGAGCACGAACGGCTGGAGCTGCAGGCACTGGAATATCGCGATTTACCTGATGTGCCGGTATATGTGATTTAGCAGATGTTTGAGCCGGAGCTGGAGTGGCTTTGCCGTTGCCACCACTTGCTTGGCTAGTTTTACCAACTGGAGTTAGTATTTGAGTTTTTGTTTCCGCTTCCTTTTCTGCTTTGGCTGGTGATTTTGCACTATCGCTACTAGCGCCAGAGCCAATAGTGATCATGTTGCAGCCGGTCTTTGCTGTTTCGCCTTCTTTGACGTGAATGGCTTCGACCACGCCAGTGAATGGCGAAGGAACTTCGACCACGGCTTTGTCTGTTTCTACTTCAAATAGAATGTCGTCTTCTTTTATGCTCTGACCGACTTTTACCTTGATGGCGATGATTTCAGCTTCGTGAATGCCTTCGCCAAGGTCGGGAAGAAGGAAGTCTTGACTCATTTTGATTATGTACTCCTAGAATTTGATTGTTTCAATGCAGGCAAGCGCAACTTTGTCTGCGTCGGGCAAGAAGAATTGTTCTTTCGAGAAATAGGGCATCGGCACATCGTATCCAGTAACACGTTTGATTGGCGCCTCTAGTGAAAGAAACGCATGTTCGTTTACGCGAGCGATGATTTCAGCGGCAATACCAAGATTGCGCGGACCTTCATGTACAACTACAAGGCGTCCAGTTTTTTCTACCGACTTGCAAATAGTGGCATGATCCATTGGTGAGATTGAAAGCAGGTCAATCAATTCGATGCTTACGTCCTGATCTTCTTCTAGTGTTTCAACTGCATCTAGAGCTACTCTGAAGCTTGCACCAAAAGAAACGACGGTAAGGTCTTTTCCTTCTTTCACAACTTGAGCTTTGCCGATTGGGAATGTCTCAATCTCGTCTGGCACTTCTTCTTTGAAGAGTCTGTAGAGTGATTTTGGTTCGTAGAATACAACGGCATCATCATCCTGAATGGCGCTGTGAAGCAGTGCACGAGCGCTTCTTGGTCCAGACGGCATCACTACTTTCAGACCTGGCACATGTGCCCAGGTCGCTTCGCGTGATTCTGAGTGGTGCTCAAGCGCTCTAATTCCGCCACCTGATGGCATGCGCATTACAAGCGGGGTTTTGATTTCTCCGCGAGTTCTGTTGCGAAAGCGAGCTGCGTGCGATTCCATTTGATTGAATGCATAGTTGGCAAAATCAGAGAACTGAATTTCGCATACAGGACGCAATCCATAAATTGCCATGCCTATTGCGGTGCCCATGATGCCTGCTTCTGCAAGTGGAGTATCAATGATTCTTTTTTCGCCGTATTTTTGAACAAGACCCTCGGTGATACGAAAAACGCCTTCGTCGTATCCAACGTCTTCGCCCATGACCACTACGTTTTCGTCGCGCTCAAGAGCCTCGTGGAGGGCGAGGTTTATGGCTTTCGCCATATTCATTTCTTTTGTGCCTGCCATTTCGATAACTCCTATTTCGCGCTGCTCATTTGTGACTGAGCCGTGTGATTCTGTTGTTTTTTGCCTTTTTTCTTGTGTTCGAGATACAGTCTCAATTCTTCTTTCTGTTCTTTTAAGTGCTCAGTTTCGGTGCTGTAAAGATGGTCGAACATCGCTAGTGGATTCATCAATTCTTCTGATTTAGAAAGTGTTTCCGAGCGCTCGATACCAGCTCTAATTTCAGCGTCAACTTCAGCTTCCATTTCTTCTAAATCTTTAGCTGTCATGACACCTTTGTTCTGAAGATATTTAGCAAAGCGTGTGAGCGGTTCTTTGCCAAACCATTCTTTTGATTCTTCTTCGCTGCGATAACGTTTGGGGTCATCGGCAGTGGTGTGAGGCGTGAATCTGTATGTTAAACCCTCGATAAGAGTAGGACCGCCACCGGCTTTGGCCCGATCGACAGCTTCTTTGGTGGCAACATACATGGCAAGTACGTCGTTGCCATCAACTTTGATTCCAGGCATGCCGTAAGCAACGGCGCGTTGAGCAAGAGTTTTGCAATTCATTTGTTTGCTTAGCGGAACCGAAATTGCATACTGGTTATTTTGACAAACAAAAATTACAGGTGCTTTGAAAACTGAAGCAAAATTGAGTGCTTCGTGGAAATCGCCTTCAGATGAAGAGCCATCACCAAAATAGGTAAGAGCAACTTTTTTATCGCCTTTGATATTCATGGCCATGCCCACGCCTGCTGCATGCAAGAGTTGACTTGCAACTGGAACGCAGTAAGGAAGGTCATTCACGCCTTTTGGCGGAACTGCGCCTTCTTCATAACCGTTCCAATATAAGATGATTTTTTCAAGCGACCAGCCGCGATAAAGCATACCGGCCAGTTCTCTGTATGCCGGAATGTGCCAGTCAGAATTTTCGATAGCCGAGACTGAGCCGATGCTCACTGCTTCGTGACCTGAAGCCTGGGGAAAAGTGCCGAGTCTGCCTGTGCGTTGCATCTTAAGCATGCGCTCGTCAGTTCTGCGCCCCAATAGCATGAAGCGATACATTTTCTTGAGTGTATCGTTTTCGAGCTTTGGTTCAAGCTTTGTATCAACATTAGCGTTCTCGTCCAGGATGGAGAGATACTCGATTTTTTCGGTGATTTCTATTGGTTTTCTTGGCATGGCTCTTGGCTCATTAGTTGAATTTGACCATGAAAGTATGTCATATTTAGGTGGGCCGAATCTTTATAATTTGGCTAAGATCGAGGCTCGGGGCACATCCAAGAAGCACGAATATAAATGAATAATAAAATTTTGGCTGAATTAACAGAAGGCGAAACGAAAGGGCGCACCAAACCAGACTGGTTAAAGGTCAGGCTGCCAAGCTCGCCGGCTTACGCCAAGGTGAAAAAGCTCATCACTGACAACGATTTGCACACTGTATGCGAATCTGCTGCATGTCCCAACCGGGGTGAGTGCTGGTCGCATTCGACCGCTACATTTATGATTCTGGGCAATATTTGCACCCGCAGTTGCGGATTCTGTAATGTCATCACAGGCAAACCGACAGAGCTTGATTTAGATGAACCGCGTCGAGTGGCTGATGCTATTGCCAAACTGGATCTTGAATATGCCGTTATCACTTCGGTCAATCGCGACGAATTGAAAGATGGTGGGGCGGCTGTGTGGGCAGAGACAATCAGACAAACTCGCCTGGCATGCCCCAAAACCAAAATTGAGGTATTGATTCCAGATTTTGTAGGCAACTGGGATGCACTAAATATTGTGCTCGATGCCAAACCTGATGTTTTGAATCACAACATAGAAACAGTCCCACGACTCTATCTAAGAGTGCGACCACAAGGCAAATTCGTGCGCAGTTTGGAACTTTTGAAAATAGCTAAAGAAAAAGGCTTTGTCACCAAATCTGGTATCATGCTTGGACTGGGCGAAACGAAAGACGAAGTGATTGACACCATGAAGGCCTGGCGCAAATCAGGAGTTGATCTAGTAACACTAGGACAATACATGCAGCCGACTTTGAATCATTTACCAGTGGACAGATTCGTCACTCCCGAAGAGTTCGAAGAGTTCAAAGCAATAGGTCTTGAACTTGGATTCAAAAATGTTTTCTCTGGACCACTTGTGCGCAGTAGCTATCACGCTTTCGAACAAGCTGCCGAAGTAATCTAGTTTTTAGACCCTGTCTAGAACAAGACCTGACCAGGATTGTTCAAACTGGTACTGACTTGGTTTACTTGACCGACTTGATTAACTTGCCCAGGAAGAGCATGAATGCCGGTTTCCATCAAAATAGTCTGGGCTATGTCATGCACTGCACTGGTTCTGTCGAGCTGATAACGAGAAGGCAAAGTGAGATTGCCCAGTTCTTTGCGCGTGCGCATGGTCAGTGCAATTGGAATGATGTCTTCAGGCGCTTTAATGGCATGTGCAAGACCTTCCTGACACAACAAATTGGCAGTGCCCAGTTCTTGTGGCATGGGCTCAGTGATCATATCTATAGCCAGTGGTAATTTGCGTGCCACGGCTTCAAAAGTTGTAAGACCGCCAGCTTTAGTAACCATCAGGTCGCATGCAGTCATGAGATCCGACATTCGATCGTGGAAAGGAAGTACGGCGGTTGGATGCTTAGATTTTGCCGAAAGCTCCGTCGCTTTTGCATAAAGCTCTTGATTTTGACCGCACAAGAAAATGACTTGCATGCGTCTATCGACGTAATTTAGAGCCTCGTAAACAGATAAGATATTGCCGCCACCAGCCCAGCCAGAGTTCAAACACAAAGTAGGCAGGTCGGGTGAAAGACCCATACGGGTGCGGAATTCTTCTGGGGTAAAACTAACTGGCTTGCTGAAATCGGGGTGAACAGGCATGCCCAGTACTTTGATTTTATTAGGGTCAATTCCGTATTTAATAAGAGTAGCTTTGCCCAGGTCGTTTGGAACAATGGTCATGTCTGCATCGGGACAGGCCCAGCCACTCCAGAAATCGCCATTGGGGTCAGTCACTACAGTAATAAGTTTGGTCTTGCCGGCGCGACCAGTGTCTTGGATGGCGCGAGCTAAGTAGTGGTTGCTCATTGGATGAACTGACACTATGACGTCGGCGTTGATTTCTTCAAGCAGTGAAGTCAAGTAGGGCTTTGCCAATCGATAGCCCAATTCTGAGTTATTTGGCTTGGTGTTTTCAATGAACCAGTAGTAGTACTTCATTCCTGCCTGATTGTGACGCAGCAGGTAGTTGTAGAACTCGACGAAGTAACGGTTTACGGGATGGCTTTTTTCGACAATGTTTTCGACTAAAAGCTCGGGCTTCACAATGCTCGAACTAATTGAATTCATCGATTCGCGCAAAGCGGCTTCGATTGCTTCAGAGGCGCTACGGTGACCGCCGCCAGTATCAGAAAAAAACAAACAGATTCTTGACTTCTTCATAAGTTATTTGCTGGTAAATCCTTTAAAGTTTGTTTACAGAAATGATGCAGAATTTGTTAGATTAAGTAAACAGAGAAGAAGCTTTTCTACAATTTATATGACATTTCTATCTGAAAATTATAGTTCACGAATTTAAAAGGCATCATGAAAAATAGCACCCTCTTCAAAAGTAAAAGACAGGCAGTGAATGCTTTAATGGCAAGCACTTTGATGTCCTTCTGTGCCTTTATGCCCGTGCTTGCTGAAGATTCGCGCTTGACATCGAAAGGTGCGGAAATAAATGTCTTAGCTAATGACTCAAAAAATTCTTCCTTATCGAATACAACTCAGACACTCAGCTCAGAATACAAACTGCCACCACTCAATTCTAAATTCTTGAAGAAGGAAGCCAAGGGGGTTGAGTTCTATCAATATGACGAAACTCCACTTGGTGATCGCAAGCCTCTTTTAATGGTCCATGGCCTGCGCGGAGAGTTCATGCCCTATTTTCGTTGGCAGCATGTGGTTGGACATATCACCAAAGATAGTGGCATAAATAGTACATACAAAGTTTTTCTCGCTCGCTATCCCACGCTTACTCGGGTGAAAACTACTGTTCCGGCATTTCGTGATCAGCTTGTAAGGCTTTACGATGCTTGCGGGCAAAAACCAATCACTATGGTTGCGCTTAGTATGGGCGGTAACGTGGCCTATGAAGCGATGGTTGTACCTGAGATATCAGACAAAGTCAAAGTTCTACTGGCTATGGGAACCATGTTCCATGGCTCGCCCCTTTTCTCTTCCGATTGGATGCAATACAGCATCTATAAAAGATTATCCTGGCCGTGGACTCGAATTGATCACAGCCTGGCGCTCAAACTTTATTTCGACCGCAACGAAAATCTATTGCAAGACTTTGCCTGGGATGACATAGATGGTGCAGTGCCTATTTGGGCAGGAAAATTCAAATCAAGATTATTGCTTGGACCCAAAGGTGAAATATCGAGTGCTAATTCTATTAATACTCGATTGAAAGAATTGAACGAGAAGACCAAGCATGTCAAAAACAAGGTCATCGCATATGGTGGCTACTTGCTCAATCCATATCTGGAGCCGACTGCTCTTCGATATATCGAAAACACTGTCACTTATCCATATACATTTTTTACCACCAAAATGCCTGCGCACTTGGCTCGCGAACATCCAGCTCTTGGACTTCTAAATCGCGATATTGCAGCCGTGCAAATCAATCCTGATTTGAAACACAGTGCCAAAACTCCCTTTTTCTACGCTCTAAATGATGGAATCACTCCAATTTCAAGCGCGCTCTTTTTGCCCGAAGAGACTATGCGATCGGTATATGTTGTAGATGAAAAAAATGTGGCTGCTCTCATTGGCAAGACCGACGTGAGAAGAGCAAGAGCATTTAAAAATATCGATCACCTGACTTTTATAGACGCCAAGCGTCCACTGGGAACGTCTCCTAAGCTAAGAGATGAATTGAATCCTGATGCAGAAGAAAAACATATTTTTGACTGGATTAGAGCAGACTTGTTGCACGAGGGTAAAGACGGCCACGACGACTCGCAAATCGTGCAAAAGATTGTAGACGCCGAAGACAAGGCCACAAGCCCAAAACCACCGATTGATCTGATAAAATAAGCGGGTACGTGCCCGTAGCTCAGATGGATAGAGCGTCGGTCTCCGAAGCCGAAGGCCTCGAGTTCGAATCTCGACGGGCACAATTTCATTCGCTCCGCAAAGTATAAACAAGATTTGGCCAAAGCCGAAATTTTAATTGGACCTTACCGCTCAGGCAAAACAAAATGTCTGGTTAGCGAGCTTATGCGCAGAACCAAACCGGCATTGCAGGCTGGCTCTGAAGTCTGGCTAATTGTGCCGTCAAAGCGCTATGAAAAGTTTATCAAAAGTTTGATTGTGCAAAATATGAAAGAGTCCGACATCAAAGTGATGGCTGGGCTTCGAATTTTTGCTTTCTACGACATGTGCGCTTCTATCTTGCGCCGCTCTTTGGTGTCTTTCAAGCTTATTCCCGAATCTCTCAGAGCCACGGTCGTCGGGCGCGCCATGAGCAATTTGCAAAAACGTGGAGAATTGCAAAACCTGGAGCCGGTGTCCGAATTCAAAGGGACATATGCAGCCTTACTTGAATTAATTGACGAATTTCAAAGAGCTGGACTCAGTCCCACAGACGTTATGACCAGAGTAACTGATACTGCATTTAATGAGTCGCGTTATGTAGAACTTGCTCGTATTTATGGCGAATACTGGAATGAGCTAGATAATTTGGGTTATATCGACAGTCGTCGTTTGGCTTTTAAATGCAGAGAAGTGCTTGCTTCTGACACCGAAAACAAATTGAATATTGATACCATCGCTTTTGATGGATTCGATCGTTTCAACAAGTTGCAGATGGGGGTTTTTAGTGAGTTGGCACCCCATGCTGATAATTTGAAAATAGTCTTCGATTACGACGAAAACGACCCTGAAAATGTTCAATATATCTGGAAGGGGGCAAACCATTCTGATTTGATTGAAAGTTTTCCGCAGGCAGAAAAAAGAGTATTCAGTAAAGACCCGCTTTTGCAAGCTCCGATTGAATGTTTTAAAACGGTCGACCGTGCTTTTGAAATGGACCATGTTGTGCGTTTGGTCAAAGACGCTATGGTTAATGAAGAAATCGAAGGCTCTGAGATTCTTGTGCTTGTGCCATCCATGCGCAAATACCGAGCAAGCCTTGAAACTGCGTTTGTAGATGCAAGCTTGCCTTATTTCATAGATGACACAGTCGATTTGAAAAGTCAGCCTGTAGTGCAGCATGTAATAAAGCTACTGCGTTTGCACAAAGACAATTTTAAAAGAGCCGACTTGCTCAGTATCTTGCGAAGTATTTATTTTAAAGCTGCAGCTTATGAATTAAGCGTTGAAGAAATAGAAAAATTAATCGAGCTTTCTTACACAAAAAAAACTGTCGAAGGCGCAAATGAATGGTTGAACCTAGCTCATGAAGTTGGGATTAAATCTAAACTAAAAAAATTATTCGATCATTTGACACCACCTCAAGGTCATAAAACTCTGACTGAAATGGTGGCATTTTGCGAAGATGTTTTAGAGCGTGTATTTGATATAGAAGAGATTAAGGTTCTAGCTGAGTTAAATCCACAAGCAGCTTGGGTAGTGGATAGATCGTTATTCGAGTTGCGCAATTGTCTTGCTTCTTTTGTAACTGAAGATTCTATTTTAAGTGATGCATCAGAATCCAAAACCGAGCACATCGTTAAATACGACTATGCCGCATTCGATGAAAAGCTTTTGCATGCAATTGAGCGCGCTAATTTTAGAAGAGTCGAAACTTCCATTAAGCCAGTCACCATTTGTTCGTTTGATTTTGCTCCAAACAGACTTTACCAGAAAGTCTTTATAGCCGGTCTGGTTGAAGGCGATTTTCCAAGGGCTAAGCGCAATAAAGGTTTTGTTACCACAGAAGAAGAAAAAAACTGGGAGCGCTTTGGCATCAAGATAGAAAGTTTGCGCTCACACCCTTCCTTTGAAACTGGCATGTTCCACTCTCTTTTGGATAGAGCTGTGAATAAAACTGTCATTAGCCACCCGATGTGGGATCAGGATGGAGAAGAAAAACTACCTTCATTTATTTTGGCAAGTGAGCCAGAAAAATATCAAATCAAAGAATTACTACCACTTGTCGATGGGCTGGAAAAGCCAATTTCTGTTCGAAGCAGAATAGCATCTCTTTTTAATTCTGGCTTGCGTGATCAAATAAATCACCCGAGTCTTTTTGATACCATTCAAGAATTGCAAGAATCTATTTCTATGTTACTTGCAAGACAGGAAGCTCAGAGCGACAGTCGCTATAACGGCAATTTAGAGGAGCTTGTTCAGACTGGCACCATGAGTGTAAATGTGCCTGAATTTTTTAGCGCCTCGCGCTTAAACGATTATGGAAAATGCCCATTTAGATATTGGGTCAATCATATGCTTGCCATAAATCCCATTGAAGAGCCCGAACTTAAGCTCGACACAAGAGATCTCGGACAGGCTTATCACAAAGTGCTTGAAGTTTTTTATCAGGGCATTATTCAAGATAATATTTGTCTGAATTGTGTGGAGCAGTCGCAAATAGATTCGCGTCTTTCTAAAGCAATTGAAGTGGGCATGAAATGGCTCGAAGACAATACTAATGCTTTGGGGCAAGAGTTCTGGCCTTTTCAAAAACGTGAAATGACATTTCGAATCGAGCGTTTTGTGTGCAAAGAAATAGAGCGTCTGCACAAAGACAAAGATGGTTCTACACCGCTTAAAGTGGAAGCCTCTTTTGGCATGGATAATGTGCCACCACTAGTATTGAGTGATCACAAAACTACTGTAAAGCTAAGAGGCAAAATAGATCGCATAGATGCAATTGGCAATAACTGTCCTGCCCATTTGCCTGCGCAATCGCTTATACACGGACCGCTCAAAGTTATTGATTATAAGTCTAGCTCTGCTGCCATCAGCGAAAAAGAGGCGCAATATGGTCGCAATATCCAGTTGCCTGTTTATGCAATGGCTTGCATGAAAGTGCTTTATCCAGGCGAAAAGGTGAATACCGGCAATTATTTGAGTATCACCTCTGGAAAATCAATTGGTAAACTGGATTTCGATAAAGAAAAGAAAAATCCCGAAGATCCAAAATTGTTAGATTTAACTGAAGATAAAATCTTGTCATTCAAAAAGGGCATGAGTAAAGGTAATTTTTCTGTCAGACCAAACGGCAGCGATGTTTGCAAATCTTGCGATCATGCAAGAATTTGTCGTATCCCCGAATTATCCGCGGCAGTCTCAAGCGGAGCGGAGGAGACAGAATAGTGTCAAACATAAATTCTGCCACCACCTCAAATACCGGACTAACTGAGCAGCAAGCTCACGCTGCTTATAGCATCGACAAAAACATGCTTGTGTCGGCTGGCGCAGGTTCAGGCAAAACGCATGTGCTGGTCGAGCGTTATGTAGAGATATTAAAACAGAACGCAGAGCTAAATCTCAATAATCTAATTGCTGTTACTTTCACTCGCAAAGCTGCAGCCGAAATGAAATCGCGGTTGAAGCTTAAATTTAAGAAATTAGCCGAGCAAAACAAAGAAAGCGGCGAGCTTGAAAAGTCACTTCGTTGGACCAAGTTTTTGGGTGAGATTGATTCGGCACGAATAGGCACTATTCACTCACTGTGCGAGTCTATTTTGAAAACTTTTGCAAGTGATGCAAAGCTCGATCCACAGTTTGAAATTTTTGATGAGGTCGAGCGAGCAGATTTAGTTATTGAGTCTATTGATAAATCATTTCAGATGGCAAGCGATAAGCAATTGCCTGAAGCTCAACTACTGGTTGATTTAAATTTCGAAGAAGTGCGCACCCTTTTGCAAAAGGCAATGCTCTCTGGTGCTGAGTTCAGGCAAGCGCTTGAGAAAATGCAACACAAAGATCGCTCAAGTCTATTGCAGCATCTAAATAGCTGGCGTCACTATATGCAGTGCCAGATAATGCGCGAAGTGGTATCTCATGCAAGTTGGACTCGCTCACATTTGGATATGAGTCAAATTACTGTGAGCGGAAATCTCGAAGACCAGCGCTTAAGTTATATTCGGACTATAGAGGCTATCCATCAAGGTCTTCAAAGCGACGATTTGCATCACGACCACAAAAAATCGGCTGAAATCTGGAGCTTGTTCAGGTTATTTGATGATGTAAATCTGCGCATCGGCGGCAATAAAGATGACGCCAAAGCAGTAAAAGATTGTCTGCGCACTATGCGCGAGCTGGTCAAATTGCGCATTGGTGATTTGCCAAGCGAAATTACAGAAGATATGATGCCCGGACTTGAATCTATCGAATGGTTCGTCAGTCTCTATAATCAAGCTCGTCTTTTGTACGAAAAAGAAAAATCACACCTGGTCAAACTAGACTATGATGATTTGATAGGTAAAACTCTAAGCCTTCTTCAGAGTGCAAACTCACCTGCAAAGGAGTATTTTTCAAACACAACACACGCCATTTTGGTAGACGAGTTTCAGGATACAAACAAGATTCAGTCACAGTTCGTCGGACTATTAGCTGGTCCCAACACACGCATGTTTGTGATTGGCGATGAGAAACAATCTATTTATAAGTTTCAAGGTTCAGACGTATCTACTTTTAACGAGTGGAAATCTTTTTATTCTGACCCAGAAAAAGAGTCGCACGAATTGACGCGTCTTTCAATGTCATTTCGCAGTCATCCTAACTTAGTCGGATTCGTCAATTATGTTTTTGAGCGACTCTTAATCAGTCAAGACGATAAAGACAAAGCCTCTTATTTAGCGCGCTTTGATGCACTAGACCCGTTCAGGCAAAAGGCATTGGAAGAAGAGCCCTCGAATATAAATCTAGTAATCGTTGACACTAATTGCGATTATTTGGATTCACCTTTTGCAGAAAGGAAATATTTGGAAGCCGCGGCGGTGGCACGTTGGATTCAAGAAAAAGTGAATTCAAAAGCACCTTTGTTAAATGCTGCAGGCGAAGTGACACGCACACTTCGCTATGGTGACTTTGCTGTATTGCTCTCACGCAATAGCGACTTTACTGCAATTGAATGGGGGCTTGCTCGCTATGGCATACCTTTTAGTACTTATGCAGGGACTGGATTTTTTAAGCGCCAAGAAATTCTTGATTTGGAAAACTTGCTTCGATTCCTGGGTAATCAAAAAGACAGTCACTCTCTTTTAGGTATTTTGCGCTCACCTTTGTTTGGTATAGCAGACGATATTATTCATGAAATTGCTCAAAAACCAAATTGTCAAACTGGATTGTGGCAAGCTGTACAAACTGCATGCGACTCAGAAGACAGACACAAGTATGAGCTTTTGCCGCGAGCAGTAAGATCTCTTCGCCGTATGATTCAAGATGCTCGTCACATGCCGGTCGGCGACTTGCTAGCTTCTGTAATTAGACAAACTGGTTATGATTTGGTTTTGCTTGCCAGCTCTAAAAATGCAAACGGTCTGCAAAAATCGCGCAACTTGTGGAAGCTAGTTTCTCTTGCCAAAGATCAAGAAGAGCTATCCTGTCTTGAATTTGCCGAGCGTCTGGCACTAATGCGCGAATTTTCGCAGCGCGAATCTGACACTCCTATTGGTACTACCGATTCGGTCAAAATAATGACCATTCACGCATCTAAAGGTCTTGAGTTTCCAGCTATCTGTTTGCCTAATTTTTCTAATAAAATAAGCAGGCCAAAAGATCGATTTTTATTTGGATCGCACTATGGCTTTGCTCTAAACACTGTGCGCGACGACGATGATAAATGCCCCTGGTGGAAATATGCCCAGACCATCGAGGGTGAGATGGATGCTGCCGAGCGCAGACGTCTTTTGTATGTGGCTATGACTAGAGCCCGCGACTATCTTGGAATCTTTTTAGAACAGACTAATACGACCAAAGTATCTTTTCGCGTTTGGATGGCAGAGGCATTAGGACTCGATTTCACTGCGGTGCCAAACAGTGCAGCAAGCGTGCCTGAGCTTCGGACATTGCGCGGCTTGAATAATACTGAAGTTAATTATCAAATCTCTGGGGTCAATGTCGAAGATCTATTAGTAGTCGAGCCTCAAGTGTTGACACCAGAGGAAATAGAAACTCAAAAGCCAATTTGTGACTTTAGTTTGATGGAAGAGATACCAATTTCTCTAAAAGACATCACGCTCAATTTCAGAGGCGACATTCGCATCACGCCTCACATTGAAGACGAAGAGCCGCAAGCTACAACATCTGGCGATTTTTTCCACTTGTTAATGGAACACTTGCCTGAAGATCCTAATGAATTTGTTCACTCCACCTTTTCTGAGTTAGCCACTCTTCATCAGTTGGGGACAGCGCTTATTCATCCTCAGAAAAGAGACCGGGTAATTGCAGAATCGGCGGAATTGCTAAAGATATTTTTGCAAAGCGAACTGTGCCAGCATTTTAAAACCGCCAAAAAGCGTTATGCTGAATTTCCTTACATGGTGAGCCAGTCTGATTCTGTTCTAACAAAACGCGCTGACTGTGTCTTTCTTTCCGCAGATGATAAATGGTATGTGGTCGATTTTAAAACTGACCGATTTGAATTAGCTGACTTAGAGAAGCATCGCAAACAACACGAAGAGCAAATCAAAGCCTATGCATCGGATCTCGCACTTGTAATAGGACTGCCTGTAACCCCAATTTTGTATTTCGCCCGATTAGGCAAAACGGTTATTGTAGGTTAATTGATGATTCGCGTTTTAGAAGCAGAACTGGGTTACTCTAGAGAATGACTAATTTTAGAAAGAGCAATCAATGATTGAGGTTCTTTCTGCCTATAAGAGTCACTTTTCGCACGTTTGCAAAAGCTTGTCTAGACTGGATTTTCAAATTGGGTCGTGAGAAAAACCACGCATTTTTACTAGCTGCTGACTGGCTTTGCGTTTTGGAGTTTAAAGCGCAGTTTGTTTCTGCATCTAGTAAAAATGCATATAAGATCTCACTTGCCCTTCTGTAAACGCTGATACAGTAAGCGTTTCAGAACGAAAAAAATCGTGCGTTATAGGCAAGGAAAACAATGCTCCTGAAGCGGTCAAAAATTATTTTTCGTGCTCAGAAATCCAGCGATTCGCACCGGCTGCTGCTTGTTTGTCTGCCTTATCTGGATCTTTTGCCACTTTAGAATAAAACTGTTTCATGGTGTCAAGTGGTGTGCTGCTGCCACTTTTGGTTAGCGCAATATCAATCTTTTCTTTCAAGAGCCAGTAGTCTGAATCTAAAGTAAATGCTCGCATGTAGCATTTTAAAACATCGTCTAGTGGCACATCTCTATCGTCTTTTGACATCAGTTTATTGCCTTGATTAATAAGTGCATCAACTAATTTTCCAACCATAAACGCTTTTGATTTAGTTGTACTTACTTCAATTGCTTCTTCGTATTTTTTTATAGCTTCATCGAAGTCTTTGCGCTTGGAAGCACGTTTGGCATCTTCGATTATCTTGATTCCGTCCAAAGTGTTTTTGACCAGTTTGTCTCGATTAGCTTCGGCAACGACAGCGTGCTGGTTGTAATCGAAATTGAATTCGATTGTAACTTCTTCTGGCCAACCTTGTTCGAACGGTCTAAATGGCTCAGCAAGCCGGACTGCGTCCATTGCTGCTTTGTCTGTTATGGCATTGTCAGAGCTTTGTTTGACTTTGAGATTTTTAATTTCACCGTTTCTTTTTATGTTGAAAATCACTTCTACTCGCGAGCTTTTGCCTGCACTTGGTGGTGCCCAGGCTCCACGCAACCAGGTAGAAACAGTATTCATATAGTGGCTGTAATCTATTTTTTCGCGGTCCCAGTTTTTGGGCCATACTTTTAGTTCTAGTTTTTTCAAAGCAGCTTGAAGTGTATCTTTAGAATCGGCTTCAGATGCGCCTTGAGCATAAATTAGTTCAGTGGCAAGAACAATTGCCACTTCGGGTTTATTGTCTTCCAGCGCTTTTTTAGCCGCCAGAGACTGCTTATCCCAATCAGAGCCGTACAAACGCGAGATTGCTTTGCCTTTTAAAAGAACGATATGACGCGAGTCGTTATCATAAAATGTGGCGATGCAAATATCGTCGAGCATTTCTGACGGACTATTCTCGTGCGTTTTGGCGCGGGCGAAATAAGCTTCTGCTAAATCTTTTGCAACTAAATCATCGCGCCCTGATTGAAAATAAGCTTTCTTCAAAGAATCAATTGCTTCGCCATATTTGCCCGCCTGCAACGATTCTTTGCCCTCAAGTCGCAATTTACTAACTTCTTCTGACAGAGCAAAAGCAGGTAGGTTAAATGTGAAATTGAGGGCTAGAAGCGCATTTAGAACAAGACTATTTTTTAGTTTCGCCATAAATAGAAAGTTTGTTTCCAAAGGGGTCAGTAAAGTCAGCAGAAAATCCGACATGGTCAGTGGTGGCGCATACTTCTTGTGGCGCATTCTGGCTAAACTTGATGCCTTTAGTTTGGAGCGCTTCGAAGGCTTCTTTGATATTGTCGACTTTAAAAACTAGAGTGGGTGTCAGAGTCTTTTCGCATGCCTGTTTCATGCCTTCTTCTGACGCATGCAATGCAATAGTGGTAGGACCAGATTCTAATTCAACCCAGCCTTGTTCTTCCATTTTTACGTTGAAGCCTAATTTTTCAGTATAAAAGCTGGTGGCTTCTTTGGTATCAGGCACATAAATAATGACGTATGAAAGTGTCTTCAATTTGATGTCAGTGCTCAAAGGCATGTCTTTATCCTCGCAGGTAAATTCGATGAAAAAGTATATCTGAACCTAAAAGAGCTTGCTTTAAAAGCAAGCTCTTTCGAGGGATGAATTGGTCAATTGAGGGCGGGTATAAAACTTTCTATGTTGGTTTGACAAGCTGATGAACAGCCATTTCACTCCATTTTTCGCTAATGAGATCGCGCAGCATCTCAACGCTTTGCAAGAGCTTTAGCTTGCTTGAAATTATTTCTCCGTCTATGCGAAGCTGAGGAGCATCTTTATTTTCAGCTCCGTCTTCGACCAGTTCGACTGGCAGCGGAAGCCGTTCTTCGGCAATCACAATTTCAAGCGCATTTAATGCTTGTTTGTAAGTTGAGCAACCAGGTGCATACAGTAGTTCTAAACGCATGGCGAAATAACCCCCTTGCTTAAGCGAAGGATCGATGGCTGGACCAGCTCATTTGAGCGAGTCTGGCAGGGAATATAAAGGAAATATGAATGCCGTGATAAAAGTATACACTTCATAGCCAAGTTGCCAACATTATTTCTATCCGATTGATCTTAATTGCCTATAATAAAGCGCCAAAGCCTCTTGGTGACTCAATTTGACCCAATCATTCATTCTTGCGCCAGACTTGCCAAAGTCGTTGAATAGACTTACGCAATGTCGGTATTTTCTCTGGGGCTTGCTAGAAGCATCCCAACTATTGCAATTCTCATTTAAACTCCAGAGTCACTAAATATGGTGCTTATGATCTTTTGACTTTATGCGTGTCGAACCATTTCTTCCAATGCGTCGACATTGTGAATGGTCACTTTTTTCGATTCAATTTCTATCCAACGACTGGTGCGAAATCTGTTTAAAATCTGAGTTACAGTCACGCGAGAGGAACCGACAAGGTCGGCAATTTCCTGGTGAGTCAAAGGAAACTCTACTCTAATTCCAGAAGGCGTAACTTTGCCGTGGTTTTCGGCCATGGTCAAAAGCAATCTTGCAACCCTACTTGGGACTTGTCTAAATACAAGATCCTCTATTCGTGCTTGAGCTTGTTTCAGCCTGCCACCTATTATTTGCAAAAGACGCAAGCCGAATTCGGGATTTTCGCGAATAAAATTGCGAAAAACTTCCTTATCTATCTGATATATACGACTCTCTTCAAGCGTTTCAGCATAACTATCGTGCTCGCCCAACTCCCAGGCTGCCTCGCCGATTAAATCGCCCGGACCAAGCAGCGCCAGAATGACCGTTTTGCCTTCTGGAGACAGTCGAGTGACACGGACCCGACCTTTCTCTATAAAGAAGATGGCGTTCGATGGACTGCCAGGATTAAAAAGCAAATGATGCTTAGGCAGCTCCAGCTCTTCAAGAATGCCTAAAAGGCGTCCTAACTCAACAGGGTTGAATGAGTCGAAAATCTCGCTTTGCTTCAAAGCAACCAGTTTTTGGGCGGCCTTCATCAGTCCCACCTATTTCCACGTTAAATCAGTAGGGAAAATTGAACTTATTGCTCGAAGATGTCGTCTTTATATACACAGGGGACGAAAACCCGAGTAATTAAGCCTTGGCTTAATTTTGTTAGATACCAACATTCTTATACCCGTGCCCTTGCTTTTATAACGAAAGTCTGGCGATTCAGCCTTCAGATAGTTATTTGTGAGTGTCCGTATATCCTTTTTTTGAAAGAAATTGTTTTGCACCTGGTTTCAATACGGCTATAATAAAAGCCGTTGAAAAACGAACAAAACTAAGAGCCGATGCGCTATTCATCAGATATATCCGGTCAAACCGCTGTCGGGGCGGCGAGAAAAAACGGAAGGGTGCTGCGAAAAGGCCATTAAAAAAAAAGGGATAGGGTGTCTGTGTTGTGCACGAGACGACTGCCTGAGGTTACTATTGAGGAGAGAGATTATGGCTACCGCAACCAAAGAAAAATCCGCAGCTAAAAAAGAAGATAAGGCTAGCGAAATGGCTAAAGAAAATGATATGAAAGGACAATCGCCTGAGCGTAACAAAGCTCTGGGTCTTGCGCTTGACGCAATTAGAAAGTCCTACGGCGATGGCTCCATTATGCGTCTTGGCGAGTCCAAGAATCAAACAGTTGACGTGATACCAACAGGTGCATTGTCACTGGATGTGGCGCTTGGAGTAGGTGGAATTCCACGCGGAAGAATCATCGAAATTTATGGTCCAGAATCATCTGGTAAAACTACTCTGGCTCAGCACATTGCAGCCGAAGTACAAAAACTAGGCGGCATTGCAGCAATTGTCGACGCTGAGCACGCCATGGACCCTGAATACGCTAGAAAATTGGGCGTCAATGTTGACGAACTTTTGATATCTCAGCCAGATACAGGTGAGCAAGGTCTTGAAATTACCGAACAGCTAGTGCGCTCAGGTGCAGTTGATCTGGTCATTGTTGACTCGGTCGCAGCTCTTGTGCCTAAAGCTGAAATTGAAGGCGAAATGGGCGACAGCCTGCCTGGTCTGCAGGCACGCTTGATGAGCCAAGCTCTGCGTAAATTGACTGGTATCGTTTCCAAAACACGCACAACGGTTATATTCATCAACCAGTTGCGTCAAAAAATCGGTGTCATGTACGGTAACCCCGAGACAACCACTGGTGGTAACGCCCTCAAGTTTTACGCTTCAATTAGACTTGATATTAGAAGAATAGAAACACTCAAGCACGACGGAAAAGAAGTCGGCAACAGAGTTAAAGTGAAAGTAGCTAAGAACAAAGTTGCTCCACCTTTTCGTATTGCCGAATTCGACATCATATATGGTGAGGGTATTAACTCTACTGGTTGCGTTCTTGATGTAGCCACCGAATTGCAATTGGTCAAGCGCTCAGGCGCATGGTACAGCTATATGGATGAGCGGATCGGTCAAGGTCGCGAAGCCTCCAAAAACTTTTTGGAAGCGAATCCAAAATTGCTTGCTGAAATTACTGAAAAAGTGATGGCGAACTTGAAGGAAAAGAACGCTCATTAATAAGACCATCGAAAAGAAGAAAGCTAGTACTAAAAGCAAAGCCGAATCCGCTAACAATAAAAGCGGTGCAGGAAATAAGATTGCTGTCGGTTTCAAACCGGCAGCAATCGCTGTTTTAGCTGGAGCTTTGCTTGGAATGTGTGCGCCAGGTCCAGCACCATTTCACGACCAGTGGTATTTGGCCTGGTTTGCTTTGATGCCTTTTTTCTTGCTTTTGTCTGTGAGTCGCAGTTTTATAGAAGCCGGCGTTTTTGGATTTGCTTTTGGACTGGGTTACAACCTGGTTTATTTGAGCTGGTATTTGGGGCTGCAACCGCTCGATTGGTTGAATTTTAATTCAGCCCAAGGATGGGCGATGGCAGGTTTTGCCTGGGTTTTTGCCGCCACCCATCAGGCTTCGATCGTGATGATATATGCAATCGTAGCTCGTCTATTGCCCCTTGCCGGAACCTATTTGCCGGTGAAAGTATCTGGCAAATGGAAATTACCAGCGTTAATTTTGTTGCCACTGCTCTGGGTCTTGTTCATGAATAAGTTAGGCAACGCTTCAGATTTTATGGGCGTGCCCTGGGCAATGATTGAATATAGTCAGTACAAACAATCTTGGTTCTTACAGGGGGCCTCCATTATTGGTGGCATAGGGCTTGGGTTCTTGCTTGTGCTGGTCAATTTGAATTTAGCTAGTTTATATGCCACTTTCAGCGGTAAGGCTCATTTTAAAATGCTTGCCGCACCAAATAAATCATCTGCCCTGTCTCACCTGTTTGTGTCATTACTTATAGTGGCACTTATTACTGTTCTAGGCGAATTGGACGGTGCTAAATGTTGGAAGAAAATTTCAAACGACGTAAGCATTGTGCAAGGTAACATCAATATATCGATGCAAAAAACAAAGCATCGCTATTCGATGGGTGAGCTTGAAACACTCTTTTTTGACATAACAAAAGATGCCAAACCAGGTCTTTTAATTTGGACTGAAAGCTCACTGCCAGTAGTTTTAAACCATGAGCCAGACTTAGTAAGTAAGCTAAGCAGGCTTGCGCGTCAGCGCAATTGCGATATGGTGGTTGGTGCAATCGATAGTTTTGATAGTGCCAAAGATGACGATAAATTCAATGCCGCATTTGGATTTAAGTCAAACGGCGAATTGGTTCAGGAAGCCTATCGAAAAAGATATCTGGTTCCTTTTGGTGAGTATGCTCCACCTATTTTGAACATTTTTCCTTTTGCTAGATCTCTTACAAACACTCCAGCGGGCAAAGGACTTTCTGCTGGTCGCAAACCTGTGGTTTTTAAAATGACATCAGGCGATGTCGCACCATTAATTTGTTTTGAATGTATTTCACCGGATCTCACCGCCGCTAGTGTCAAAGCTGGCGGTCAGATTTTAGTCAATATTTCTGATCTCGCCTGGTTCCATCAATCAAACGTAGGTGATCAGATGATTGCATTTTCAGTTATGCGTGCTGTGGAAAACAGGCGCTATCTTGTTTTTGCTGCAAACACCGGTCCAAGTGTGATCGTTGATCCTTTAGGCAAAGTGCACGGCAAAATGAAATTAGACGAACGAAAATTAGTTGTTGGTCAAGCTGGCTTCAGCAATTATCTAAGCCCGTTTACAAAATGGTTTCGTTAATTGAATCGCACTTCTAACTTTCGATGATAGTGTTTTTCGAATGTCTTTTCTATTTCAGACTTGATCGAAGGTTCAGCGTCTATCATTTGGAAAATCAAAGTCTTAAGTGTGGGAATGGAACCTAAGCGCAGTGCCCAATTATCATCGACTGGACAATTCTTGATATTGAGAATCTGTAATTTTGATTTTCTCAGGTCTTCAAAATTTTCTGGATGGATGTTTTCTGAATTAAAAATTCTCAAATGCGTCAGGGTCTCATTCTGCCTCATGGGCTCGAAAGCGTCTTTGGTGAAAGTGCAATAATTTATCTCGAGCGTTTTTAGCGTTTTAATGCTCAAAATGTGCTTGAAAAGAATCTTGTCCAGGTTTATGTTCTCTAAAATTAGCGAATTGATTTTGGTATTAGCCAAAAATCTCAGACTGTTTGAATCTGGGATTTTGGAGTGATTCAAAGTAAAAATCTCCAGATTTTTCAGTTTGGAAACTTTTTCAGCAAATGCATCGTTGAATTCTATGTCTTTCAAAACCAACATATTGAGTTCGTTTAACGGGAGCAAGTAATCAATCGATGCAGGCGTTATTGAGGTGGAAGCCAGGGTAAGCGATTCTAAATTCTTGAGCGAACTTATAAACGACACACCACGATCTGTGATTTTGTCAGACATAAGATGCAGTGCTTTAAAATGCTTGTGTTTGGTTATTGTTTCAACTCCTTTGTCTGTAAGTTTGGGCGACTGAACTTTCAGATATCCAAGCAATGGAAATTTGGTAAAAGCGTCGCAGTATTTGTCTTCAATTTGTCCATATTGAATGCTTATGGTGCTTAGTTTCAAATTGGTGAGGCTATAAAAACCACGACCGGAAGCTTCACTAGATACCATTAAAATTTCATTGCCATTTTTGATCGCCTTAAAATCATCGTCCATAGTGGTTGGAGGCAATTTTACTTCGATACTTCCGTTCTCTTTTATTCGTGAGGTAACATCACTTTCCTCAAAAGGAGATTTAGCTCCGTGCACTTCTATCTCTGCTTCTTTTTCCTGTTTGACTTCGGAAATGGCCTGTTTAATTACCTTTTCGTCTGTTTTTGGCAAATTTATTACGGCGTAAATTCCCACTGCGAGCATAGTTACAACAAGTGTTGAAGCCACGCCCAAAGACAAAGCCGACTGATTGATTTTGAACTTGGATTTAACTGGTTGAGTTTGAGCCTTATCTGGGCTTTGTCCAGATTCAAGAAATTGTCTGATTTGAGTTAATCGTTCTTCGACTTCTTTTGCTGTTTGCGGTCGACTCTGTGGTGCTTTGCGCAAGCATTCATCAACAAGGTTTATAAGTTCTTTTGGATAATTGTGCTCTGGTGCCAGGTCAGAAATTAATGGTGGAGCTAGGCTGCGATGAAAGGAAAGCGTTTCAAGTGCGTTAGCACCCTTTATTGGTGGCACTCCAGCAAGACATTCGAACATCAAACAACCAAGACTATAAATGTCTGAGGTCGGCAGATCTGCAATTCCCTCCACATGCTCGGGGCTCATGTAGAGTGGACTTCCAACAAGAGCGCCAGTTGATGTCAATCTTTGATTTTCGGTGGCGACTTTAGCTATGCCAAAATCGAGAATTTTTGCTTCTAGTCCTTTTTCGTCTGAAGAAGAGACCATAATATTAGATGGTTTCAAATCGCGGTGAATGACACCTGTTGAGTGAGCGAACTCCAGTCCCCGACAAATTTGCGCAAAGATGTTCAGCGCTGTTTTTAGATCCAGTATTTTTTGTTTTTTTATAATCTGGTCGAGAGTTTCACCACTCAAATATTCCATCACCATATATGGTGACTCGTCTTTTGTCTGAGCAAAATCAATTACGCGAGCTATATTTGGATGATTGAGTTTGGCAAGTGCAATGGCTTCGCGCTGTAGTCGCGCAGCACCCAGTTCGGCAAGCGAGGCAGGCAACACTTTCACTGCCACTTTGATATTGAGCGTCAGATCTTCGGCGAGATAAACCTCGCCCATGCCGCCTTTACCGAGAAGATCAACGATTTTATAGCGATCGGCGAAGACTGAATTTTGCAATTTAAATTAGCGACGTTTGTCTACTTTTATCGCAAACGGAATTTCAATTTCCACGATAGAGTTAGAGCCTTCGCGAATAATGTCTTTGAGACGTCCAAAAGCCACTTCGCCTTTCATGTCTGATTGAGGCGTCATGCCTTCGCCAGCTTGAGCGATTTTAACAGTCTGGTCTTTGGTGTTTTGTTTAGTTGGGTTTCCTGGAACTTCCACTCGAACAAGAGTAACGCCGTCAACTGGCTTGGGATTGTTAATAACTTTGCCTTCCCCCATGGGAGTCCAGATCTGGTTTGTAGTGTTGGTGCCTTCGCCCCATTCAAGAATCTGAACTGGTTTACTTAACCTGAGCATGCTTTAGTCCCCTAGAACTGTAAATGCGCTTCAAAACCACGAGATTCTATCACTTAGTAATTGGTTTTTGCCTTAGCGAATCGATTATCTTGTCGAAATACTGCTCTACCGTGGCGTTTCTGACTTCAAAGTTTTTCAACATGACATCTTGGGAACCACAAGAATTTTCAGCCGCCAACTTGATAATGTCGTTGTTGAGAAAGTTTTTTGGTAGTGCTTGAGAAGCTAATTTGATTGCACTGGAAGCCAATTTGTTTTCCAGAAAATTGCTTGGAATATTCATTGGGTCTCCTGGTATTCCTAGCGTCGAGCGCACTTCGGCAAGCAAATCCAAAATGGCATATTGATTTGGTCCGGTCAAATCGTAAGTTTGTCCGACAGAATTGCGCATGTAAATGCTCTGAGTGACACAGCTTGCCACATCATTTACAAAAATGGGTTGAATACGATTGAGCCCTGAGCCCACAAACGGCAAAAACATTTTACATGTGATAAGTGGCTTCAACTCTTCTAAAAGGGGGAAGCGCTCACCGAATAAAAAAGAAGGTCTGAAAATAGTCCAGTAAAATTTGCTTTGACGAATAATGTCTTCTCCCGCCCATTTCGTCTCGTAACACATACTAGGCGAATCGATATTGGCACCAAGGCAACTGACATGCACATAACGTTCAATGCCCGAAGCTTGCGCCATTTGAACCAATTGCTGAATAATTTCGACATGCAAAACTTCAAAGCGAGCAGTTTTGGATTCTCTTAAAACACCTGCCAAATTGACGATGGCAGCTACGTTTTCGATTGCGCGCTCAACTATGCGTGGAGTAGAAAGGTCACCTATGACAACGTCGATACCTAGCTTTCTATATTTCGAAGCTGAGTTATTTTGCCAGTCTCCTTCGCCTCTACTTACAATTCGAATTGAATAATTCTCGGCAAGTAGTTTCTTGATTACGATGCTACCTAGAAAACCGGTTGCACCAAGAACCAGGAGAAGTTTTTTAGTCGACACTTAAGGCCAGCGGCCTCCCATGTTTATGCCACCAAATCCGGTTCCAAAACGTATTCCCGTTCCACCTATGCCATAACCTGGATTAGCGTAAGGCATTGTGGTGTAACCGGTTCCATAGGGACTCGTGGTGTAGGGGCTTGCGCCATAAGTGCCAGCATACGGTGTGGCATATGGAGAAGTTGTGTTCATCAGTTGAGTTTGCGGAATTCCATAACTATTGGGACCGACCGCAGTCGCTCCATATGGCGATGTAACATATGGAGATGCAGTTGGATAGCCTGTTGTGTAAGGAACGAATCCGTTATTGAGGCTGCGATAGCCATAGTTTGGCATCACGGTAGGAATGGATACAGGAATCCCTGTGCTCATTCCTAAACCTGTAGATCTGCGACCAACTACTGCACCCGATGCTGGGTTGATCAGATTACCTGTGGCTTGATCGTATAAGTAACCAGTTTGTGGGTCGGTGACCATCGAATTGCCAGATACAGTGTATGAGCCCACTCCAAATCCGCCGACCATATTGCCAAGCGAGTTAAGAACTTTGCCTATTCCGCCTCGGCGTTGCGGCGCATTGGGAATGCCGTTTCCATCATCGTCTAAATCGTCATCATCCATTTTGTTGGCGATGCGCTGTTGAGGTTGTCCTTGTGGTTGAGGCTGTCCTGCCGGTACCACTGACAGCAAGCGGCTGACTCGCTCGGGAAGACTCAGTTGAGTGAGATTAGCTTGTTGAGGAAAGACAGTTTTTTCCAGTCTGTCTAAACGGGCCGGCATCCCATCTCTAGAATACGTTTTGCCCAAAATTTGTTTTTCAAGTGCATCGAGTTGTTGATTCAATCCACCACGTTGAGGAGCGGTGGCAGGAACGGATGGCATCGAACTTTGTGGAATAGATGTACTTGAATTTGAAGGTGGCATCGAGCGTGGTGCATATGCCAATTGATTCAAATTGCCACCACGATCAGAAGATGCAGTTGATGGCATGCTAGAACTTGAAGTTCCGCCCATCCCGTAACTACCAGAAGATGATGAGGACGAGCTAGAGCCGCCCATTCCATAACTGCCTGATGCGACTGGGGCACTACCTGCGGTGTTGCGTCCAAAAGCACGATTCATATCTTGTCTTATGTCGCGTCCACTAAATGAGCGTCCGTCTTCCCCATAACGAGGAACATAAGGACTGCTTGTGGGAACATTGTTTGAGCGATACTGTGGCTGCGATCCTGGGCTTGGATAGTCGATATCGTCATCGTCATCTGACCATTCGCTGCCAGGAGGAGCCACTGCGGTAATGTCCACGCCAGATGCCTGTTTGAGTTTGTCCATGCGCTCGCTCAAATCGTTTGAATTAGAAGCCTTGCCTAGAATTTTGGTTTCGAGCCTGCTCAAGCGAGTGGCAATAGGCTCCTTAGCAAAATTCTTTTTGAAAGTTTTTTCTTCGATAGCGTTAATGGCGGGATAATTACCGACAGATCCATCATCGTCAGATGATGCTACATTTGGTGCTTCTTGTCTTGAAGGTGTATTATTTTGAGGCGACTGCGCAGTAGGTTGAGGCTGGTTCTGAGGTTGGCTCTGTGCTTGACTTTGAGGTGGTGCTGAATCGAGCGGCACTGTCTCAAGTAATTTTGCCAGACGTGGTTCGTGAGGACCTTCTTTGCCTTCGCCAAAAACCATTTGTTCTAAACGATCAAGTCGCTCTTCCATTCCTTCTTTAGGATAAGTGTGCGAGAAAAATTTGGTCTCAAGACTCTCCAACTGACTATTTGATGATGCAAAACTGGGCATTTGAATTTGAAAACTCATGCTCAGAGAAAGGACAAGGGACAAAGCAATCGTCATTGACGATACAGACGACCACTTTCTTTTATTAGTTTTTAGATCAATTAACTTCTTCATTGAGCCCACATGTTACCTTTTCGGCCATATTTATAAGTCTATTGGACTATAAGAGAATCTTACCATGGTTTTTACCGCAGAAAAGGCTCAGGATTAAGCCTAGTATGCTCTGTTAAGACTCTATTGTGCCTGAAAAGTTCCGGTTGTCATACGGGTCTTTTCATCTGATTTATTACACCCTTGTCCTGTTCTTTTTTAGGGCGTTTTCAGGTTGAATTCTCTGCCTCCACGTATATTGCCTAAGAGAGAGTTTTTAATAATAAATTTTAGAAGAAGAAACCCAACCTATGACTACTAATGTTGACCAAAATCTGACCCTAGACGGCTATAACCTGACTTTGAGCGAAGTCTGTGCTGTGGCAAAACAATTCAAGAAAGTCGAACTTTCGGGCGAAGCCCGCGGCGCCATGCAGAAAAGCCGATCTGTGGTCGACAAAATGCTTGCTGAAAACCAAGTTGTCTACGGTGTTACAACTGGTTTTGGCAAGTTTAAAGACGTAAGAATTGACCCAAAAGACATACTTAATATGCAACAAAACTTTCTGCGTAGTCATGCCGCTGGAGTTGGTCCAACATTTGATGAAGCCACTGTGCGCGCAATTAGCCTTCTTCGCATAAACGCCCTGGCGAAAGGCTATTCGGGTATTCGCACCGAAGTGGTTGACTTACTGTTAGATCTATTAAATAAGCAAGTTCATCCCATTGTCCCCGAGCAAGGCTCGGTCGGGGCAAGCGGCGACCTGGCTCCACTTGCGCATTTGGCCCTGACTCTCATTGGTGAGGGAAAAGCCAGATATAAAGGCGAAACACTGGATAGTGCCAAAGCACTAGAACTGGCTGGACTTGCACCAGTTGTGCTCGAAGCCAAAGAAGGGCTTGCGCTCACAAACGGCACTCAGGTTATGACTGCGGTTGGCGCCTTGGCAGTGAGCGAAGGTATATATCTTTGTAAGATGGCTGACATCATAGGAGCTATGACGCTTGAAGCTTTACTTGGCTCTAAGAAGCCCATGATGGCTCAAGTGCATCAATTGCGTCCACACAAAGGACAAATTGCCAGTGCTTGCAATCTGACCAGGCTGCTTGCAAACAGCGAAGTAATGGAAAGTCACGAGCACTGCAGTGCGGTGCAAGATGCTTACTCGCTTCGGTGTATGCCACAAGTGCATGGAGCCAGTCGTCAGGCTGTTTATCACGCTTGCGAGGTGTTGGAGATTGAATTCAATGCAGTGACCGACAATCCACTAGTAATAGATGGAAACATGGTCTCGCAAGGAAACTTCCACGGACAGCCGGTTGCGCTTGTGATGGACTATTTTGCCATTGCCATGTCTGAACTTGCCAATATTTCAGAACGAAGACTAGAGCGCTTGGTTAACCCCACTTTGTCGCGTGGTTTGCCACCATTTTTGACTATTGCCGGTGGCTTGAATTCTGGATATATGATCGCTCAATACACGGCTGCAGCCCTTGTTTCGGAAAATAAAACTCTATGTCATCCCGCATCTGTTGACTCCATTCCGACCTCCGCCAATCAAGAAGATCATGTCTCCATGGGCACTATAGGCGCTCGCAAAGCTAGAGACATTTTGAAAAACAGCAAGACTGTCTTAGCTATCGAACTATTGTGCGCCTTGCAGGCACTGGATCTGCGACTTGGCATAGACACAAAGATTGGTGAAGTGGCATACTCCCAAGTCGACATAGAAAGTCGCGGTAAGCGCCCCGGGGCAGGAGTTGAAGCGGCATATAAATGCGCTCGCCAAGTAATTCCATTTATGGAAGAAGACCGCCCAGTTTGGCTTGATATCGAGAAAGCCATTGCTATCATCGATTCGGGAGATATCCTTACAGCGGTGGAAAAAACAGTTGGCGTGCTTGATTGATAAACTAAATTTTGGCTGAATTTAGCGCAAAATATCGCGATATTAGCCTTGCACTGTGAGAAAATTCTGTCAAATACATGGAGTATGCTCGGGTGAAGCAAAGACTAATTTACGCGGCTCTTTCAATATTTGTCGCAAGCTCTAACGTCCTTCCGGCATTTGCAGATGAAGCTCTAATAAGCGGTCCGATGATGGACAAGTATTATGAGGGCGTGTCCTATTTTAAGGCAGGCGACCTTGACAAGGCTCTGAGAGCTTTTCGTCAGGTGGCATTGAGTTATCCCCGCGATCCGCTTGCTCACTTAAGTCTGGCAGCAGCATTGCATCAGCATGGCGATATCGAAGATGCTGTAGCCGAATATAAACGTGCTATTGCACTGCGTCCGCATGACGCTTTTGCTCGCGAAAGTCTTGGAGCTTTATTGCAAAGCCAGGGTGAACTGCAAGCCGCCATCGGTCAATACGACCAAGCCGTCCGCTTGAGACCTGACGTGCCATTACTGCGCTTGAATATGGGTATTGCACTGCGCAGCGCAGGCGAACACGATGAAGCTATTAGTCAATTGCAACAAGTGCTTGCTGCATACCCGGAGCATTTGAAGGCGCGCTCACATCTTGCTGCTTCGTATCAAGACAAAGGTGATTATAAAAACGCTGTGGTGCAGTATCAAAAAATTCTGCAATATCAAGGCGACAATTTTTCGATGCAATACAACCTGGCAAACTGCCTTTTGCATCTTGGTGATTTGAATAATGCAGGCAAAGCATTTCAGCGCGCCATTGCATTGGACGATTCCGTTGCTGAACCGCATGCTGCAGTGGCAGGCATTTACAGCTCACAGGGAAATTTCCCTGCAGCCGCTGGGGAATTGAAAAAAGCAATTTCAATTAAGGAAGACAAAGCCGAATGGCACGATCAATTGGGTGATGCTCTCACCAAAATGAAAGATTACAAAGGCGCTATAGACGAATATTCACGCGCATCTACACTTGATCCACAAAGAGTCGATAGCAATTATAGTCTAGGTTACATTTTCCAATTGACAGGCGACCTGGATAAAGCGACTAATCAATTCGAGCATGTGTTGCGACTTGATAGCAAAAACGCAAACGCATATTACAACCTTGGTATCATCAAACAAAAGCAGCGCGATATCAGCGCATCTACCAAACAATTTGAAGAAGCGCTCAAGATTAACCCTCAAGATGGTCAAGCTTATATCAATCTTGGTCGCAACTATTTACTGAGCGGCAACCTTGATGAAGCCGCGGCCAATTATAGACGTGGTATCACTATCGAACCAACTGATGCTTCTGCGTATCAGGAATTGGGCGAGACACTTTTGAAAATGAAAGATTTAGTTGGTGCTCGCTCCTCTCTTGAATCGGCGCTTAATCTGGCTCCCAACGATAGGCGCGTGCTACTTGCAATGGCAACATTGAACGAAGCCGAAGGTCATCCCGAGCGCGCCGAGACCCTTTTAACAAGACTTTTAGCCGCTAATCCGGATAATGTAGACTTATTAGAAAAGCTTGCCGACAATTTGGACTTGCAAGGAAAATATGATCAGTCGACATTGATTTTCCAAAAATTAGTCCAGATAAATCCTAATTCGCATGAGGCTTTTAACGACTTAGGCTTAGCCCTACAACGTCGCAAAGATTATTCCGGTGCGATGTCGCAATTTAGAAAAGCGATTGATTTAAAACCTGATTATGCCCAGGCACACATCAATTTGGGCAACATTCATTTATTGATGGAAAACTATCAAGACGCCGCTCAAGAGTACAAGAAAGCAATGGAACTTTCTCCCAAAGATCCATCCCCGCGCTATAACTTGGGTCTCGTTATGACTAAACTCAATGACGCAAACGGCGCACTGGAAGCCTATCATCAAGCCTTGCAAGTTGACCCTAAATATTCTAATGCCTATTATGCACTTGGGCTTATTTATCAAGCTCAAAGTCAATTGCAAGAAGCGGTCAATTCTTTCGAGAAATATCTTGAAATTGATCCACAAGGACCATATAACTCGCAAGTGCGTGAGAGTCTTGCTCGCATTCAGCAGCCTAACGCGCCTGAGTACACTGGCGAGAATGCAATGCCACATGCGCAGCCCACTGTGCAAGTGCCACCGATGCATAAGCCTAATCAAGCTCCAGCTCACGTAATTCAAACTCAGACTCAAAGCGCACCTAAAGCGGCTCCACCTATAGTGAAGCGTCAACCAGATACTGCACCTCAGTCAATTTTGAGTTCGCCAGATTATGGTATCGCCCCCAGTGCGACCATTGAGGAAGCCCCAGCGCGAACTGGAAGTGCTCTTCCTTTGCCAGGCGAAGATCAAAATATTCCAATAAGACCAGTTTTGCCAATTCAGACTGGGCAAGCTCTTCCGGGAGCTCAGCCACAAAACCCAATTCAACCGCCGCAGTCAGATGCTGTTCACTGGCCATCAGAGCAAGAGTTAAGACCGAGCATTCCCGACAAGCCTTCAAATGCTGGCGGCGGAGACCTCTAATCTCATAGGTCTTGATTGAATCTAGTGTCTATTTCTTGCCACGCGCAGACGATAGGCGATAATGTCCTTTTTGTTTGGCAAAAGAATCAAAGCACCTGCAGGGAGAATCGAGACAGGTTGCTCGTTTTCGTGGTCGTAGAACTGTTGTAAAAGTATGTCGTTTATTTCTCTAATTAGTGGTGCAAGCCCTGCTTCTTGCAATTCAGCAACGGCAATATATTCGATAGTTTCGCCTTGCTTAACTACATAGGATTGACGAGGCTCTTCACTGGCAGATGCTGCAATCTTTGGGAATGGCTGATTCTCTGGATTTCGTGGGTCGCCACCAGGAAAATTGTCATCGTCCTGAAAAAAGCTTGCTACTTCAGATGGTGCATTCATTTTATCCTCTGATACCACAGGTAGTTTTTGCGAAGTTTGATTCGATATGATTTTATAGGTGCCAGATTCTGTAATTTCTGGTCTCAGTTTCTTGCGGGGAAGTTGAATGTCAAATTTGGCATATATGTCGCGAATCCGTGTTGAATGCTCGCTTTCGGCAGTCTCTTTCACTTCTCCAGTTTCTTTTATTGGATGCTTTTCTTGCGGACGCAGCTTGGTGAAATCTTTAGTCGAAGGCTGATTTTTGTTGTAGGACATTTTGATTTCGGGCAAGCGTCCTTGGTAAGCGTCTTTATTGCCAGTTTTCGATTCTGGGCGTGATTCTTTAGTCTCTTGTTTTTTCGCTTCTTCTTGCTTTGTTTTTTGAGCTTTGGTAAGTTGCGATGCAAGCGGCTCGGGCTCTGCCGTTCCAGGTTTGAGATCTTTTATTGCAATAGTGCCAGTGTGTTGAGGACTGACTACAGTGTGTGGAAAAATTGCTTCCGATATGCGAATGGGCTGGGGGGTGCCTGTAACTTTCGCTTTCATTTTAGCTATAAAGTCTTTCAGGTTGGGGAGATTGAATTTGCCGGCGCTTTTATCACCCTTAACGAATTTGAAATTTCCGTCAGGAAGAAATACTTTGGTGATACTAGCTATGGTGCCTTCTTGTTTGGTTTGCTCGCCAGATCTTTTTACAGGAAATAATAGTCCTTTATGCTTGCCGTCCAAAAGCATGATGAAACGGCGGTCGTCGTTATCTTCATGATTAGACTTGTTGGTCTGATTCGATGAATCTTGCGGTTCTTCCATCATTGCTTCGATGGAATCTATTATTTCGCCTGCTCGTATCGGAACTCCGCTTGCTGCGTTTTCTGCGTTGTGCAATATTTGTTGTGCACCAAAGGCCGGCACATTATGAAGAATGCGAGATTCTGGGATGTCTAAGGCAAGCGCATCTGGATGCCTTTTGGGATCGGCCTGTTCGATTGATTTGACTCTGTAATCGCCCTGCGGCGGATTGAAAAGCGAGTTTTCTTTAGCCAACTGATAGTTGAGTGCATAGTAAGGATCTATGCGTTCATACTGTTGTTTGCGCAAGGGGGGTGTGGATTCGGCTTTTCTCGTGGAGACGTCACCTTTTTGAACGGGCAGCGGCGCCTCTGTTGGCAATTTCTGAAAACGCTCATCTGCAGCTTGAAAGGCTTTTTTGTGTGCTTGGTAAAAGTCCAAACTTTCTTGATGAATCTGATACTCAGGCGCACTGAATGATCGACTAGTCTTTGCGGGCTTAATGGCAGGATTTTCCGGAGAAGCTTTCTCTCCATATGTCAGCTCGTTCCTTTGCGTCGCCCCAGACCTAGCCGATGAATTTTCAATGTGTTGGGTTAGCTCAGGGTGTTTGGTTTGCTCAGAGTGCTTGGCTTGCTCAGTGTGCTTGGTTGGCTCGGAAGGTTTGGCTTGCGGAGCGAAAGGCTCAAGATTCGACGCCTGATACTTAATTGCTGCTCCCTGACCTTTTTCCAGACTTTTTAGATCTAGATTCTGGGCAATGTGAACAGATTGTGCTGTCTGAGGCTGTGCTTCCGGCCTGGTTTTGCTGATTTTCAGATCGCCCTCTTCCGCCCGAGCTTGTGCTTGCGCAATCAAAGCTTTCAATTGTTCGGCTGGCAGGCACTTCGAAGACCCCGGCTCATGCTTTGTTGCCGAGCAGTAACTTCCAGCAGGATGAACATCTTTGGATGAATCTTTATATCTTTTGTTAGAGGCTCTGTCTAAGACTGTGTTCATTGAGTCGACAACTTCTCGAGTGCCCTTATGTGCGTCATTCGAGCCTTTGGATTCTGTTGCTGTTTTTGATTTCTTAGCTTCAGGTGCTATTGGAGATTCGAATTCCGACAACAAATCAGTTTTCTTTCGGCTATCGCTGGCTCCAGAACCGCGAGCGCCACCGATGGAAGGTTTTTCCGAAGGCTCATTTTTTGAATCGCCTGTGTTTCCGCGTTTCGCCATTTTGGTTGAATTGGATACTGTCTAGAGTCTTCTAGTTTCATGCCCAATACTGAGGACCGTTTCACCTGTTAGCTTGCGACTTAAGCTTTTGAGCAATGGCCCTGTCCGCCAAAGCATTCTTTTTATTGCCTATCTTTTCCCAGACGGCAGCTCGTTCTAAATAGATTTCTGGTAATTTTCCGTTTTTTGTAATGGCCTTACCAAAATCGTTAAGTGCTTTTTCGTAATTTTTCTGAGAATTCCTCACTTTTCCTCTAGCGTATAGTGCTGAGTAGTTATCATTCTCTTCCTTTAAAGCTGCCTCGGCATTTTTTAAAGCGTTCTTGAAATCGGATTTGTCAGCTTGAGCTAGCGCCAGAAGTCCCAAGTAATCAGAATCTAAGTAACTTATTGATTTTGCTTTTTCGATGTCCCTAATCGTTCCATCCAAATCACCAATTGTTGACTTAATCAAGCCTCGATAAGCATAGTATTTTCCAGTGTTGGGACTAAGATCAATGGCTTTACTTATCGCGGATAACGCCTTCGATTTTTCGCCCATAAAAACAAGAACGTTAGCCTTGGCGCCATAAGCTTTGGCTGATGGCGATGTGGCTATTGCTTTTTCAATCTCAGCCAGCTTCGCTTTTAATTTAGCTGGAGGCGAATCAGCAGACAGTTGCTCTTCTGCGTGAAGCGAACCGATATCGGTAGAGTTTCCAAATAAACTCGTGACTGGCGAGAAGAAGAGTCCTGCGACCAGAATTCCAGCAATTAATCGGTTGTCTTTCATTTAATACCTTTGGGATTTCCTATCAGTTTACTCGGACGACCCTTGTTTCGCAAAAAAACAAAATGCCCGAAAAGCATACCTAGTTTTAGTTTGGTATTAAAATCTAAGAAAAACTGATAGGTTTTTCTTAGATTTTGAAATAGACCGAAATCGACCTATCGGTCCAATTTAATCTAAAAACGCCCTTTGCGTTATCATGAAAGCGGCATTCAAAATAAGTGAGAAGAAGTGAGAAAAAAATCTCTAAGTCCTAAATTGCTGTTTGCAGTTTTAATGATTAATTCGCTAACGCAACCAATTCATTGCCAGTCCGCAGAAACCCAGCAAGACCTTGAACAATCAACAAATTTGTCCACAATCAAAGAAATTAAAGTTCAAAACGGTCTTACCTACTCAAAGCTTCAGTGGAAGGGTTCTACCGTTCATTGCCTCACCGTAGACACAAAAAACAAATCGCTCAAAATAACTCCTTACATTTCGGAGAAAGTAAAAGAGCCAAGCCTTTCTATTATTGATTCTGAGGCAATATTTTCAGTCAATGGGGGCTTCTTCAATTTAAGCGACGGTGACAGCACAAGCTATGTAGCCATAAATGGAAAGCAAATGTGCGAGCCAAGGCAAAATAAAGCACTAATAGAAAATCCCAAGCTCAAGCCATTTTTACCGCAAATATTCGATCGGTCCGAAATTAGATTTTTGATAAATCAAAAGAACGAAACCACTATCGAAATAGTAAAACATTCCAAGCCCATTCAAAAAGGAATGAAGTTGGAAAGCGCATTACAAGGCGGTCCTCAGATATTGCCAAAAATGACTTCTGAGTCTGAAGCTTTTATACGCAAAGACGAGAAAGGCAAATTGCAAGATTCCATCGGCACTAAACGTAAGGCTGCAAGAACTGCTATTGGTATCACTAATGATGGCAAGATAAAAATTCTATGTGCTGAAGGCGGTAAGAAAAAAGACTTTGCTGAAGGAGTAAGCCTCGACGACTTAGCTCAAATGTTCCAAATGCTTGGATGCCATACGGCGCTCAACTTCGATGGTGGGACCTCCACTGCAATGGTTGTAAATCTTCAAAAACTGGACGAGAAGAATAAGGCATTTTTTAATGAAATTGGCACCCCAGGACTTGTGCCCGCTGAATCTGGGGTACAAGCGCAACTTATATATGGCGCATCCCCTGAAAGGCGTGTGAAGTCCACCTTGTGTATCGTTGAGAGTACCAAGAAGTAGAATGTCAAGAAGTACTACAAGTCTTCAAATTAAGGCTTAAAATCATCAAACTGCTGCATTTTTCCCCTATACTGATTATCTCTGGAATCCAGGATAGGGATTTAAAAAATGGCTCTTGACCCGCTTGAAAAAGAAACGCACCCGATGCTTGGTGCTGAGATAGACAAGTACAAAATTATCGAAGTACTTAATGCCGGCGGTATGGGTATCGTTTTTAAGGCGCGCCAGAAAATAATGGACCGCGACATAGCGCTCAAGCTTTTGCCACCAGAACTTGCTAAAGACGAAGTCAATTTGCAACGGCTTGAGCGTGAGGCTAAGGCTCTTGCTCAGCTTAATCATCCCAATATTATTGCCACCTACGATTTTGGATTGACTGATACCGCTCAAGGTTATCTGGCAATGGAATATGTCGAGGGGCTTAGTCTTGATGAATTACTTGAACAAGTCGGAATTTTAAAACCGGGACGAGCTGTATATATTTTCAAACAGATTGCCGATGGCATCAGGTTTGCGCATCAAAAGGGTATCGTGCATCGCGACTTGAAGCCGCAAAACATCATGCTTACTGATATCGTTTCAAAAGATCAGGTGAAGATTCTTGACTTTGGAATCGCACGTATCGCCCAAGATTCTAAGCGCCTTACGCGTGTTGGCGAGGTTGTTGGCAGTCCTATTTATATGGCACCAGAGCAGTGTATGGGCGAAGCTGCTGATGGCAGAGCCGATGTCTACGCTTTTGGTGTATTGATGTTCCGCGCATTGACTGGATATTTCCCTCATATGGGTCCCAATCTGCATGAAACCTTTATGGCGAAGTGTACAAAGGATCCACCCTACTTCGCTGATGTGGCACCTCGTCTTCAGCTCCCTGTCGAGTTGGAGAATATTTGCCGCAGATGTTTGCAACGCAAACCAGATGATAGATATCAACAAATGGAACAAGTGCGCGACGATTTAGAGCGCATTATGATGCCAACTTCTGCCACCAATTCTGGTGCATCTGGTGCGTATTCATCACAAGGACAGGCATCTGGTCTTGGTACTGAATTCGATGGTTTGCAAAACATGAGTCCTGAGTTGTATCAAACAGGTTGGGTGCATTTCGATCAAAATAGCGGTTCTAGTTTTAGACCGGCTTCTGATTCAAATTCTTTTGAAAGTTTGGAGCAGCCGCAGGGCGCAAGTGCTGTGCCGCAATCGCACAACGCATTTCCGCAGGCTCAAGAGTTTCAAGCACCGCCCATACCTCGCCAATCGATGCCGGGCTCACCGCAAACTAGACCTCAAGCAGTTTCATCTCATCCCCAAGAGCATACTGCAAAAGCGAAAAGCTTTGCCATGACTTTGGCACTGGCTACAGTGTCAGTGGTGGCAATACTCGCTTTGGTGGCATTGGCTTTCATTAAGACTACAAGCCCAACCGCAAAAGAGAAAAGTAATTCCATTCAAGAAATGGAGAAAGTTTTCCAAGATAAACAGTTGCGCGAAAAGAGCGAGGAAAATAAAGCCGAATCTCAAGGTCTGAATATAAAGTCAGTCGAGCAACCAATTGCTTCAGATAAATCTACTTCTGCATCTACGCCGGAAGCTTCAACAGCTCCTCAGTCAAAAGAAGACAAAAAATCGAGTAGTGAATCGACAATAGACTCTCATGATTACCAAAAGACTCGCTTTGGTCATATTGGTGGTGCAAAACCAGCTCAAGAAGATTCAGCGCCTCAACCTATTGCTAAAGAAAATGAGATACCATCGGATATTCATCAAACAGAAGTTCCTGCGTCTACCGATCGAGGTTTGACTTTGTCACCAAATACAGTGTCAGAGCGCATAAAAGGTAAAAGTCCAAGCGCTGCTCTGCGCGAGAATAAATCGAAAGACGATAAGGCCAATTCCAGGGAAACAAATACCAAAGATCCAGATGCTTTTGATACTGATAGATAGTGACTGAACCAATTCTTGTCAGGGCTCACGCTAGAGCCGACGACATCAACGAGGCGTTTTATCTTCACCGTAGTCAAACTGATCTGGTGGGACCGGGACTGATCATATTTATTTTTTCGTCCTTTTTTGCAGTAGCATTTTTCATGGTTACAGCACTTCGAAAATATCCTTTCTTGGGTCCGGTCGAAGGCTTGATGCATTTAATTTGCGCGTTGATTTCGCCTGCAATTCCGTTTATAGCTATTTATGTTTTCCAGAGATTTGAACGCAAACGAAATTTTTCAAAAGCGAATCTTTTATTTTTAGAGCCAGTAACTTATGCAATTAGTGAAAAGGGTATGCAATTCATCAATGGCGAAACAACGTTCTTTGATGAGTGGAAGGCTTTTTCGCACGCTTACGATACACCTCATCTTTTGTTTTGTGTTTTGGGTGATACGCTGATGGTGCTGCCCAAGCGTGATTTTGCAGATAAGGAACAAGTAGATCAAGTGCGCAAAATTCTTGTGGCGAACATCTCACAGTTTTCTTATACCAAAGGCAAGCGCTCAAAAATTGATTATCTTGATAGTCACAATCAGTATTTACTGCAAAATCCAGCTAAATCAGATTTTGTTGCCATTAGCAAAACCGATGATAGTAGTATGATTGTCGATGCTAACTTGAACAGAGCTGAATCTGCAAACGTTACGCTTGACTGTCGATTTACTGCTATGCAGCTAGTCGAGGCGCACTGGAAGTATGTATCATTCAAATCAGTTGCTTTTGCTTCGGCTATTAGTTTCTTATTTGGCGGAATTCTTTTGTGTGTCATGGCTCGTCAGCGTCATCACAGTTTGCAAGAAGAATGGCCGTATTTTTTAACTTATTTGGTTTTTGGCGTTGCGCTAATAGTTTACAAGTTCAAATCAGTGAAATCTGGCTTACGGCAGGCTTTTGCAAAAGACGAAGTAATTGAAGTTTCGTTGTCTGAAAATGAAATCCATGTCAAATCCCATTCTGGAGATTTGAAACTTATATGGCAGCTTTTATACGAGTTTCATGAAACGAGCGAACTGTATTGTTTGATTTTTGGAAGCTCAAAATACTTACTTCTGATTCCAAAAGCAGCATTAGACGACAGTTTTAAAAAAATGTACGTTGAAAATCTATTGAAGCGAAAAACTTCAGATTTAAAATTTTAGTGGTGCAGTTTCTTGCGGGCTTTGGCCATTTCAGCCGCTCTCATACGAGCGACGGCTCTGGCAAGTGCCAGTTCTGCTGCGTGTGTTTCGAGCTTGTCGGTGCGCTGGGTTTTCTCTGCCTCGGCTCTTGAGTGAGCTTGTTTAGCACGAGCCTCGTCAATTTCGATTCCCATTTCTGCGGTATCTGTGAGTATGGTAACTTCGTTCGTTCCAACTTCTAAGATGCCACCAATGATGGCGGCGCTGTACTCTTCACCACTAGCGGTGGCTACCATTACGTCGATACCAAGGGCGGTTACAAGAGGTTCGTGGTTGGCAAGGATAGTAAGTTGTCCATCACGAGCTGTAGCTGTGAGTTTTTCAACATCTTTTTCAAAAACGATTCTTTCAGGTGTAATTACTTTGAGTTTGAATGACTTAGCCATGGTCTCTTGTTTGAACTCCGATTATTTTTTCGTGGTTTTGCGAGTTGCTGTTTTTCTTGTTTTAGCGGTGCGAGCAGCAGACTTAGCGCGAGTGCTTGTGCGGCTTGCCAAAGCGCGCTTAGCTGCAGGCTTAGCGGCTGTTTTTGTAGCTGGCTTGGCAGCCAGTTTAAGTGGAGCAGCAGCATTTCTTCCTTTGTGACGGATGAGCTTATCGATCATGCCGTATTCAAGAGCATCTTCAGCGGACATATAATAATCACGCTCGATGTCTTTGCGCAATTTTTCTTTGCTGGCACCAGTGCATTTGTGCAAAAGTTCGATTTGGGCATTGCGAAAACGCTGACCCTGGGCTGCTTGAATTTCGAGGTTGGTGATGTCACCTTCCGCTTCCCAGATAGTCTGGTGAAACATGATGGTCGAAAATTCATAAGCTGAGCGCTCGCCGGTACCTGCGGCTAAAATTTCGCAGGCACCAGACAGAGCGTGTCCAAGACAAACAGTGTTTACTTTGGGCTTGATCGAATTCATTATGGCAATGATGGCGTCGGCGTTGTAGCCGTTTCCACCGGAAGAATTGATGTACAGCGTGATTGGCGCATGTGCATCGAGTTCAGCCAGCCGAAGGAGTCTGCGAATGACGGGAACCGTCACTTCGTTTTCCAATCTGCCAAAGACATATACGTTACGACTGTCTTCGCGGGTTGGTTCTTCTTTGGCTTTTGCCTTTTTTTCTTTCGTCATTTGATTTTATTTTTTACTCTTATGCTTCAGCAAGTTTTTTCGCTTTCTCTCTGGCTTCATCCAGGTTGCCTACCATGTAGAAGGCTTGTTCTGGCATGTCGTCGCAGTCGCCAGCAAGAATCTGTTTGAAGGATTCAACTGTTTCTTTCAGAGTGACATATTTACCGCTGATGCCGGTGAATACTTCAGCTACGTGGAATGGTTGACTCAAGAAGCGTTGAATTTTTCTTGCGCGGTTAACTGTGATTCTGTCATCTTCAGACAATTCGTCCATACCAAGAATGGCAATGATATCTTGCAAGTCTTTGTATTTTTGAAGAGTCTGTTGAACACCACGAGCTACTGCATAGTGCTCTTCGCCCACTACTTCTGGCTTGAGAGCGGTAGATGTAGAGGCTAGCGGATCAACTGCAGGATAGATTCCTAACTCTGCAATCTGACGCGACAATACTGTGGTGGCATCAAGGTGAGCAAATGTGGTGGCAGGAGCTGGGTCAGTCAAGTCGTCGGCTGGGACGTAGACGGCTTGTACAGATGTGATTGAACCATTTTTGGTGGATGTGATGCGCTCTTGCAACCAACCCATTTCTGTTGCCAGTGTGGGCTGATAACCTACGGCTGATGGCATACGTCCCAGAAGGGCGGATACTTCAGAACCGGCTTGAGTAAATCTAAAGATGTTGTCTACGAAGAGCAACACGTCAGTTTTGGATACGTCTCGGAAATATTCAGCTACTGTCAAGGCTGACAATCCAACGCGCATACGCGAACCTGGTGGCTCGTTCATCTGACCATAGACCAGTGAAACTTTGTCGATAACGCCTGAATCTTTCATTTCGTGCCAGAGGTCGTTCCCTTCACGGGTACGCTCTCCCACTCCGCCGAACACAGAGTAACCACCGTGTTGTTTGGCGATGTTGTGGATAAGTTCCATGATGATAACGGTCTTGCCTACGCCGGCTCCGCCAAAGAGTCCGACCTTACCGCCTTTGGTGTAAGGCTCAAGCAAGTCGACAACTTTGATACCAGTTTCGAAAATAACGGTCGATGTATCAAGGTCGGTGAGGTCTGGGCATGGACGGTGAATTGGCCAGTAGTCATCAGCTTTGACTGGACCCATTTCGTCTACAGGCTCGCCAAGTACGTTCAAAATTCTTCCTAAGGTACCTTTTCCAACTGGAACCGATATAGGTCTGCCCAAGTTGATGGCAGTCATTCCGCGAGTCATACCGTCGGTTGTGCTCATGGCAACTGTTCTTACTCGATTATCACCAAGCATCTGTTGCACTTCGCATACGACGGACATTTCGTCTCCAGCGGGGTTAGTGCCTTTGATTTCGATGGCATGATAGATTTCAGGCAAGTGACCGGCTGGAAATTCAACGTCGATAACGGCGCCGATAACTTGTACTACTTTGCCTTCTGTTTTTGTGGGTGAATCCAGAACTGTGCTCATCTTGGTATGTGATTCTCCGATTTATTTTGACTCAAAATACGTGCATTGGGACACTGAGCCCCGTTTGGCGCCGATTGCCCGTGGCTTGGCGCAGAAACTCTTGAACATAATAAGGATAGTCCTTAATATGCCGTGGGCTCCAGAATTTTATAATACCTTTTGAGTCTATTTAAGAAATGATTGATTACGAGAAGAAAAGTATCCATGAGCGTTTGATATCAAACGTTTTTAAGCTTGGCGGTTTGGTGGCGGTAGGCACTATTGGCTTCGTGCTGATTGAGGGCTGGCCGCCGCTTGACGCGCTTTTTATGACAGTGATGACAATCACTACAGTAGGTTTTGGAGAGCCGCACCCGCTCGATGATAATGGAAAAATTTTCACAATTCTGCTTATGCTTGCAGGCATCGGATTTGTCCTTTACATCCTGAGCGATATTGTGGAGCTATTAATTGAAGCTAATAGAGGAAGATTGATGAAGCACAAAATTGTCAAATTGACCGATCACCAGATTGTGTGCGGTTATGGACGCACCGGACAAGAGGTGGCGGAACAATTTATCATTAATAAAATTCCCTTTGTAGTTGTGGAGCAGGATCCAGAACGAGCCAGACAAGCCGAACTCAGAGGCATATTAGTACTGATGGGCGACGCTTCGGACGACGACTTATTGATTGAAGCGCAGTTGGAGAGAGCCAAAGGTATTGTTTGCGCCTTGCCAGACGACAGACAAAATGCCTTTATTGCGATTACCGCCAAAGGGCTAAACGAAAAGATTGACGTTGTGTCACGCGCGGCAAACCCTGGTAGTGAAGCCAAGCTCAAGCGAGCTGGAGTGCGCATGGTAATTTCACCTTACGTTATTTGCGGCAAGCGCTTGGCAGCGTCCATTACTCATCCGCTTGTAACGGAATTTCTCGATGTTGTCATGCACGCTCCAGGGCATGAGTTGAGGATGGAACAAGTCGCTATTAAAGAGCGTTCTACCCTTGTTGGCAGAACATTAAAGGATGCCAATATTCGTCAGACTTCTGGAGTCATGATCCTGGCCGTAAATCAAAATGGTAAGCTGATAACGAATCCATCGCCCGACTTAACGTTTGGTGTAGGAGATGAATTAATAGGGTTGGGCGCGCAGCAAGATTTCGATAAACTTGGACAGCTGGCAAGCAGAACTTAAACAGGAAGATAAAAATGAACAACGAACCTACACCAGGACCTGATGACGATGCAATCATCACTTTAGAGGGTGAGGATGGTACTTCATACAACTGTCAAATTTTAGATATTATCGAATTTGAAGGCAACGATTACGGCATTTTGCTCAAGCTCAAAGATGAAGCAGCAGCCGCAGCGGCGGCCGAAGATGAAGACGACGATGATGATGAGTCGCTTGTGATCATGCGTTTGATTCAAAAAGAAGATCACTCCATTTTCCGCACCATCGAGTCTGATGATGAATTTGATCGAGTGGTTGCTCATGTTGAAGAGTTGGCTCGACAAGCCATTTCTTCTGAAGAAGAAATAGTTTAGATACTTACATTGAAAACAAGGGACTGAATGTCCAACCGGCACCCTAGCGACTGGATCGGGGCGAGAATAGGTAATTACACTATTCAAGAACTGGTTGGTGAGGGCACGTTCTCATTCGTTTTTAAATCGCTTGATAGATTGACTCAATCAGAGCGTGCAATAAAAGTGCCCAAAGAGGAAGCAGCCAATCCTGAGTTCACGCGCGATTCGCACCCGGTTGGAACCATGGCACCACATGAGGCGGTTCCCACTCAAGTCTTTGTCAAAAAGATTGACAGATATTCTGTGCAAGAAGCGTCCCCATATAGTATTCACAAGATTCAAATTGCTCGAACAAGGTCAGTATCAGAGCAAGGGCTTGTTAGTATTGATGATTATTCGCTCGAAAAAGATCGCGTCTTTTCGGTGATGCCACTTATTGCAGGTAAAACTTTTAGACAATACATGCGCTCTGGTCCAGTACCAGTGGCGGTGCTAAGAAATTTAGCACTCACACTACAGAGACTGAATAATAATCAGGAATTTGGCTATCACGGTGACGTCAAGCCAGAGAACATGGTGGTCACAAATAGCGGAGTAATTCTTGTAGACTGTGGATTTTTTGGCGCCACCGAATACGGTGAGACTGATGATGAACGCAAATCTTTGATTGTCACAACTCCTCGATATTATCCGCATCTAAAAGCGGACGATTTACTCGCCTTTGGATTATTGCTCTGGGAAGTGGCTTGTCGTAAGCCCTTATTGAGCGGAGTTTCTTACTCGCGCGATTTTGATTTGAAGCGTGTCACTGATGATTTACTTGATATTGTGCATAAAGAAGAAGATCTGGGTAATTTCCATTTTTCCCAAATAATTAAAACAGAAAAACCAACTTCGACCCGCGGCGGACTGCCAGAAATAATTGAGCATATTCTGATGCGTGCAGTAAGACTCAGTTTTGCAGACGATGGCAAGCTTGATGCCGCTCCTGGATATGATAGTTTTGAAGAAATAGCTGACGACTTGCGATTGATATCGCAAGAAGGCATTCACTATCTCTAAAAGCTTAATAGGCTCCAGGTTTTATAATTAATAATAAATCCTGACTTTCAAGGTAAGCCTCTTCCCCCGCCGAGGAAATAATAACCTGGTCTAGCACCTGGTGAACAAGCGGTAATAGGCGGGCAACAGACCGAAGCTACCGAGATTGCAGGAAACGATCAGCCGTTTGACCACACAAACTTGATGATGAGCGGCAATGACATATTCAAGTCGCCACAGGCCGATGTGAAAGGATTCGCCAGTTCAGACCTGCTTTTAGCTGGATTTACTGGTCTGGATAAGGGACCTGGCGCCGATAACAGTGTCATCCTGGCACAGTCTCGTCCCGATGGCTTAGCGCAATTCTTTCCCAGCACCTCTCCTGAAGTGAGCAAATATGAGGAAGGCAGGGAAAAAGTTCAAAATGGTGAGAGTCTGGACTCAGTTTTTGGATCACATTTTAAATCAGCTATGACTGATGCGGATCGTAAAACCCTTGAGGCAAAAGCGGCTTTTGAATCCAGGTTTCCACAGCTTTTACAAAGTAGCTTGCCAGTGATTGATGCCAAAGAAGGCTTGGTGTCAAACATTCGTAATTTAGAAGCCAACCAGTCTAAAATTCCCGACACGCCAGAAAACAAGGAACGGGTGAGAGAGCTTCTTTCCATGGTTTCTTCGATGATAGGCAGTCCAGACAATGATCAAATCGCTCGCGATCCCACTCAAGGAAAAATTACTCAGGCAGAAATCGAAAGATTTGCAAGTCTTGCCAATCAATTGCAAGTACCAGGAGCTGCAGATTTGATTCGCAGCTTTAGGAATTTCGCTGAAACATACAATCAGCATCAACCTCAAATGGCAGAAGCTGTCACGTTAGGCAAGAATTATACAGAAGCGCTATCTAATCAAATGCAAATCTTTCAAGGAGTGACGGGTTTGTTTGAACAAAGCGGACACCCGATGGCATCACGTTTTCGTGCCTTGACTGATGGCATTGGCGCCTCAGAGCAACAATTCCTTCAGGAATTTACTCAGCGATTCAAATATCAAAAAGCTTAGTTCTCTGGCTTTTCTGCTTTTTCTTCTTTATGCGGTTTCATGGTCGGGAAGGCAATGACATCGCGAATGGAAGCAGAGTCTGTAAGCAGCATTACAAGCCTGTCTATACCGATGCCTATACCCATTGTTGGTGGCATGCCGTATTCCATTGCAAGTAAGAAATCGAGATCTAGAGGCATAGCTTCTTCGTCTCCGGCAGCTTTTTTGCGTGCTTGTTCTTCCAGTCGGGCTCTTTGATCTAGTGGGTCAGTAAGCTCGCTGTATCCGTTTGCTAGCTCGCGTCCGGCAACCATTAATTCGAAGCGCTCGACTTCGCCTGCATTTTTTCTGTGCGCTTTGGTGAGCGGAGAAATCTCGACTGGATAATCGATGATGAAAGTTGGCTGTATAAGCGTATGTTCGACTTTGTCTTCAAAGATGCTATTTATAACTTCGCCGCGTGTTTTCTCGCCATCGAGCCTGACACCAAGTTCGGTGGCACATGCTTTTACTTCTTCAAATGTTTTCATCGATTCGACATCTTTGCCTGTAACTTCTTTGATGGCATCGACCATACGAAGACGTTTAAATGGATCTTTGAAATTGAGTGTCTGTCCTTGATAGACGAGGTCTCCAGTTCCGCAAACTACAGTTGCACATTTAAGCAACATCTCTTCTGTGAAGTCCATCAAGTCTTTGTAGTCACCATAGGCACAGTACATCTCGAGCATTGTGAATTCGGGGTTGTGTCTTGTGCTAATTCCTTCGTTGCGGAAAATGCGACCAATTTCATACACGCGCTCGAAGCCGCCCACCACCAGTCGCTTTAAATGCAACTCGGTGGCGATGCGCAAATACAATTCTAAGTCGAGCGTGTTGTGATGGGTGACAAACGGACGAGCATCGGCACCACCTGCTTCTACTTGCAGTGTTGGTGTTTCGATTTCGAGATAGCCTCTGCTGTCTAGAAAATTACGAATAGTGCGAACGGTCAAGCTGCGCTTGCGAAGAGTCTCTCGCACCTCTGGATTAATAATTAAATCTACATAGCGATGGCGATATCTTGCTTCCACATCGGTGAATCCACTCCAGCTATCTGGCAGTGGTTGAAGTGATTTGCAAAGCAATTCAAAGTCTGTGACCTTTACTGATAATTCACCAGCCTTTGTTCTTCGCACGGTGCCTGTGGCGCCTATGATGTCTCCTTTGTCGAAGAGTTTGAGTGTTTGCAATTTTTCCTTGTCAAGATTTTCTTTGTGGCAGAAAAGCTGAATTTTTCCAGATTCATCATATAGATCGACAAACATCCAGGTATTGCGTTCGTTCATTACTCGACCGCAAACCCTGACCACATCTTGAGTTTCGCTCTCGTTGGCAAGGTCTTTGTATTTTTCCTGCAGGTCTTTATTTTGATGGGTGCGATCGAATTTATAGGGATAAGGCTGTACACCTTGATCGCGCAGAGTCTGCAGTTTTTTCAAGCGCTCGTCTCTAAGACGCGAGCTTTCTGAATCCTTACTCAATTGAGAATCTCCAATTAATTGATTTGAATGAATAATTTACCTAGAATGAGGGGGTCAAGACCTGAGTCAAACCTAAGAAAACTCAAGGTTTCGGGCGAAATCGCCACGATACTTTCGTGATATAATTTATCTTTCTTATAGCTGCTTCAAAGCGGCATGGTATCTATATTTACGTGTATCAGGGGGTTCTTGAATAGTGAGCCAATCAAGCGGCAATGCCGGCGGTGGAGCCGGTTCGGGCGGGACAGGACGAATAATTACCATCGACCTTAAAGAGGAAATGCGCAAGTCTTTCATAGACTATGCCATGTCTGTCATCATTTCCAGAGCCATTCCAGATGTGCGCGACGGCTTGAAGCCAGTGCACAGACGCATTATTTTTGGTATGAACGAGCAAGGGCTTGCGCCAACAGAGCGATATCGTAAAGCCGCTAAGACAGTGGGCGAAGTTATGGGTAACTATCACCCTCACGGCGACCAGGCTATATACGATGCGCTTGTCAGGCTCGCTCAGCCTGAAAGCACAAGATACATGCTTGTTGATGGTCATGGAAATTTCGGCGACTTAGATAATCCGCCTGCTGCTATGCGATATACAGAAGCTCGTCTGGCGCCAATTGCGATGGAAATGCTTGCTGACATCGATGCTGAAACAGTTGACATGCGCGCAAACTTTGACGACAGTCGCAAAGAGCCAGTCGTTTTGCCATCGCGAGTGCCGGCACTATTATTGAATGGATCTGCAGGTATTGCAGTTGGTATGGCAACCAATATTCCTCCTCACAACTTGAGAGAAGTGATGGATGGAATCATTGCCAAAATCGATAATCCTGAACTTACTTCCAAAGAATTGATGCAATGGGTCAAGGGTCCTGATTTTCCATCGAGCGGGACTATTATGGGCACTGAAGCGATTGAAGAAGCATTTCTTACTGGTCGCGGTTCTATCATGGTTCGTGGCGATGCCACCATCGAACAATTGCCAGGTGGAAACGGTCGTCAATCTCGAATGGCCATTATTGTCACTACCCTTCCGCATTTGGTGGGACCTGAAGCCTTTGCTAAGCGCGTGGCAGAGCTTGTGCGCGGCGAGCGTTTGACAGGAATAAGTGACGTCAACGACGAAACGGATAGAAGCGGTCTTCGAGTAGTAATAGAGCTAAAACGTGATGCTCACCCTGAAGTTGTATTGAACAACTTGTACAAACATACTCAGTTGCAACAGTCCTTCCCAGTAAATACTCTTGCTCTAGTGCGTGGACGTCCTGCAACTCTGCAGTTGTCTGCACTGCTTCAAGAATTCATCGATCACCGTATTGATGTGGTGACGCGCCGTACAAGATATCAATTGCGCAAAGCCGAAGAGCGCGCCCATATTTTAGAAGGCTATTTAAAAGCACTCAAAAATATCGAAGAAGTAATTCAAATTATTCGCAAGGCTGATTCGACTGAAGAAGCCAGACAAGGTTTGATTTCTAAATTTGGTCTTGACGAGCTGCAAGCAAACGCAATTCTGGAAATGCAATTGCGCCGCCTGACAGGATTAGAAACAGGCAAAATTCAGAAAGAATATGACGAGATTCAAGCCAAAATTAAAGAGTACAAAGAGATGCTCGATAATCGCCAGCTTGTACTTGATGTAATCAAAAAAGAATCTATACATATTCGCGACAAATATGGCGACGATCGCAAGACTCGCATTGAAGGCAAAGTCGATACCGACATCTCGGCTAAAGACCTCACGCCTAATGAAGCAATGGCTGTATTCATCACAAACCAGAACTATATCAAGCGAATTCCGCTCGATACATTTAAGCGTCAACGTCGCAACACTCGCGGCGTAACTGGTATGAAGACACGTGAAGAGGATGAAATCCAACACTTCTTTGTAGCCAATATGCATGACCGCCTGCTTGTATTCACAAGTAGAGGTCAGGTCTATCCTATTGAAGTAATGGACTTGCCAGAAGGCGGACGCACTGCTCGTGGTCTGGCTCTAGTCAACCTGGCACCGATCGGCCAAGAAGAAAATGTCACAGCCGTTATTCCGGTGGCTGAATTCAAAGACACGTCACATTTGATTATGCTCACAGCCGGTGCTTACATCAAGAAAGTGCCAATGTCCGAATTCGCTAGTATCAGACGTAGTGGCATCATCGCTATTTCTCTTGGTGAAGGAGATGAGCTTGGCTGGGTGAAAACATCTACCGGCAAGTCTGATGTACTAATCGGCACAAGCAATGGTATGTGTATTCGATACAGCGAAGAAGAGCTGAGACCAATGGGTCGAGCTGCTCGCGGTGTACGTGCTATCACCTTGCGTGAAACAGACAAGATTGTCGGATTCGATGCGGTGGAGCCAAAAGATACTCACAGTATCTTAGTGGTCACAAACGACGGCTATGGCAAACGAGTCAAATTCGACGAGTTCAGACAGCAAGGTCGCGGTGGTGTAGGCATCATCGGAACCAAGTTCAAGTCTTCTACATCAAGACTCGCCTGCTTGACTGTAGTAGGGCCTGAAGACCATGTTGTCATCGCCACCGCCAACGGTGTCGTGGTACGGCAGCAAGTTTCTGAAATTAGTTCGCAAGGAAGAATGGCAACTGGAGTTCGTATCCAGCAGCTTGGTACAGATGATTCGGTGGTTTCTGTAAGCCCATTCGTCGACCCGACGGGTGCTCAAGATCTGGGCGATGTTGGAGAAGAAGATTCTGCTGCAGAATAATCTTTGATTCTGGCGGCTGACGTCAATCTAATTTGAGCGAATAACTCACAACAATTAAGAGGTGCTTTTTAGCACCTCTTTCTGCACTTAGCTAAGTTGCACCCTTTATCTAACGACCATGTCAGATTAAGGGTTCAAGTTACCTTTTTGCACAGCACCATGCAAAAAGACACTAGCAATCTGTAGTGAGTTATTTGAATGGTCCAAAAGAATTAGGAGAAGCGAATAGCTATTCCCAGCTCGCGGCCCTTTTGCTGACACCAGTTGATTGCCAATTGTCGAGCTAATGCAAGATTGGAAGCTGGGTTTGAACAGTTGGAAAAAACTCGTTCAAGAATTTGTTCCAACTCCAGTTTGTGCGGTTGCATAGTCTGTGGCACGTGGCATGGAAAGCAGACTTTCCATGAACCTGTTTCGTCGACACTGACAATATCGAGATCAAGCGTGACTTCCTGACTTTTAGAAACGGAGATTGAAGCGCTTGTCATAAGGTTAGACCCGTGTTTTGCTACCGGCTATCCTTATAATAACGTTACAATTTCATTTTGCGCAAGCCTAAAAGCCGTTCTATTAGCCAGAAATCATGTTGTCATGAGAGGCGTCTTAGAGACTTAGCGTGAGCCGTCTTCTTCTTTCAGCACGTAGCCTTCGCCGCGAACTGTCTGAATAAGCCGTTTTTGGCTGGCATCTTCCAGTTTAGATCGCAAATAACGAATATACACTTCAATTACGTTTGATTCGCCGATGAAGTCATAGCCCCATACTTTGTCGAAAATAAATTCGCGTGAGAGAACTTGCTCTGGATACTGCATAAAGAGTCTCAAGAGATCGAACTCTTTGGCGCGCAAATCGAGCTGGCGTTCGCCGCGCTTGACCACACGATTGAGTTGGTCCATCCACAAATCAGAATAAGTAAGAATTCCTTCTTGCGGTTTGCGTCTCATCACAGCTCTAATACGAGCAAGTAATTCTTCTGTCGCAAAAGGTTTTGTTAGATAATCATCGGCACCTGAATCAAGACCGACTACACGATCTTGGACACCGTCTTTGGCTGTAAGCATGATGACTGGGACTTTGGACATGGCGCGCAGTCTGCGGCAGACTTCCACCCCATCGAGTCCGGGAAGCATCACATCTAGAAGTACCAAATCTGGTTGGTCACGTTTGAAAAGATCCAGACCCTGATTGCCTTCATGGGCTACTGATACTTGATATCCTTCATAACCGAGTTCGAGCTCAATGAGTCTCGCGATGTTAACATCGTCCTCAATAATGAGAATTTTTAAGGCGCTGCCCTCGTTTCCGCTAGACACGATATCTGTTATCCCCCGTCTGTAAGCAACCTTTATATGGTAGCTGAAATTCATCTCACTGCCAGGATTATGTCTTTCCTTTACACAAAACGTAAAAGCTCTAGAACTTGGCGTTCATGCCTGGCGTTGAACATTAAATTTAGCAGGTGTTAACCCGGAAAGAAATACCTTCACTACCAATAAATTGGAATTTCTTTTGGTTATTGCTACCTGGAAACCCTTATCGCCTGACTACTTACCGAACTTGAACCAGTAATCAGCCTCTTTGCCGACAGGAGCAGCTTTCTTTTGTACTTCAGGAGCGCGTGAGCCGTAATTGAAACTATAAGTAGTATGCGATTGTGGCGCAGGCAACGTGGCTGGCGAATTGGAAACCGCCGGTTGGTTAGGTATTACAGGACTTGCAGTCTGCTGTGTTTGTTGAATCGGCTGAATAGCCTCTTGACGCTTTATTTCTGGCGGAGGTGTTTTCTTCACTACACCACCAGTGACGAATGCTTTATATGTATAAGGACTATCGTCATCTGAAGGCAGGGCTTGGGGTGAAGATGGCTTTGCCGAAATTATAAGCGGGTCGCCTTCCCATTTGCTTGACATTGATGGTGTCTGGAAGGCTTGACGGTCGAATCGCACTTCGGATTGAACTTTGTCTTTTAAATTGTCAAATGAACTTACGATGTCTGATTTGCCGTCGCTTAGAGTTTCGATTAAGTTGCGGGTAAATACGCCGTTTTGATAACGTTTCGATTCCCACGAGCGTTGCTCTGCAGAACTTGAAGAGATAACAATCTGACCGGTGCCAGCTATTGCATCGGGGTCGAAGTTGACTGCTCGGTACAAGCCTTTGCTTGCAGTGGTTGCAGCACCGCTATTACATGCATCGAGAATTAAGACCACGCGATCGCACTTAGTGCGGCGTCTAATAACAGGAGACAGGTCAGACAAATTTATTCCGGATGTGAAAAGTTTGTCTTCGTTTGTGTCGTGACAAATGAGGAAATTTTCTCCGCCTCGGTCCAGCTCTTTGGGACTACCGTGCGAAGAGGCATAAATCAAGACTAGATCGTTTTCGTCGACGCGCTTTGGTAGCCAGTCGTCGCAGATAGCAGAAAAAATATTATCGTGGGTAGCATCATCGTTCAACAAAAGCAAAACGTGATCTGGTGCGAAGTTTGCTTTTTCTACTAAAAACTTGGCAAAGTCTGCGGCGTCTTTGGCCGAGAAGTGAAGCTGGGGAATGCGCTTATCTTTGAATGAATCGACACCAATAACAACTGCCCACTTGTCGCGAATGGGTCTGACCGTGCGCGTTGCGCCAGCTTCAAGCACCTTTTGCTTGGCTTCTTCGCTTGCCAACGCCGGTAAAGACAGGCTTAAGCTCATGGCATTGGCCAGCAAAAGTGGAGCGATGAGTGCTGCCATAAATTGTTTTGCTTGCTTTTTCATGGTCCGATTTTCCAACTTCTCACTATTATGCAAAAGGCACCGATTTTTTTCTACATCGGTATAACCCATTAGCCCAGTTATTTAGGTGGAAATGCTTATGTTTACAACAAATTATTCTGGTCTGCCCAGGCAATCTCTGCTTTTAGCGCTTTTTCTAAATCGGTTTTGGGTGTGAAGCCAGTCTCACTTACCAGTTTGTTCACCGAACATGTGGTTTCGGTAGTAAGCTTTTCTAGCTGTTCAGAGGTTACAGGTGCTTTTCCAGGCATAAAGGTTTCAAGCAGTTTGACGCCCATCTTCAGTATACCGGCATTGTAAGAGCCTATTTTCATGTTTAGTGCCGAACCAATCGATTCTGCTAATTCGAAAACAGTCACTGGTTGAGGGTTGGCAACGTTGTAGACGTGATAGCCGGGTGGTGTTTTTTGCAGTACATTCAAAACAGAATTGGCCACATCGCGTGCATAGATGATTGATTTGCCGGTCTTTGCGCCACCAATGTGTTTGTATCTTTCGCTTTTGATTTCGCGAATCATCTTTATAAGATTGCCGCGGTCACCTTCGCCAAAAACAAGCGACGGACGCAGGACAATAATTCTTGGAATACCATCGAGTGTCTTCAAGAAATTTTCTGAAGTTGATTTTGAAACTGCATAAGGGCTTGTCGCCTTAATAGGGGCAGTTTCGTCAATATTGCTGAATGGACCAGGTCCATAAACTGCCGAGGAGCTGAAAAATACAAGTGTATTGACTTTGTTTGCCCTGCAAGCTTCAGCTAACTGCTGAGTGGCGCGGACATTCATTACTTCGTATTCTTGATATTGAGCATCAGGCATGTGCACAAGACCAGCAGTGTGAACTACTGTGTGACAGCCACTTGTCATTTCGCGATAATCTTTTTCGAGCATCAAACTGAAGTCGGCTGTCTTAAAATCAGCCATCGCCACATCAAAGGCGTTATTGATGCGCTGCTTCGCCGCCGCCTTGTCACGCACCTGGGCTCGCACAACGCCATAACTTTCGCGCTGCAAAATATCAACTACTTGACGCCCAATCATTCCGGAAGCTCCGGTGACGAGGACTGAATTATTTCCGTTTGGGTTTGCCATCTTTAATAACTAACGGGTCTCGCTGGTCTCATTTAACTGGTGTTTCGAACTTGTCTGCTTCTTGAGCTTTTTCTGCTTCTTTTGGCTTTGAACTCGACAAAGCTATTTGCTTGTCAATAGCCTCTTTCTTCTTGTTATCAGTGATCGACTTGAGTTGATTCACGACAATGAAAAGACCGGCCCTCATCCAGATTGCAGCATACACCAGCAGGTTAATCGGGGCCCAGTATTGTTTAGCATAGTGTTTCCTGTAAAAAACTTCCATGCCCTTGTGCAAATTCACTGTGGCGCCAAACGGTCTCAGCCGACTGGATGCTCCATGTATGTGATACACCACACTTTCAGGATAATAAATCACACTGTATCCATCTTCTTTTATACGCCAGCACCAGTCGATATCTTCGCCGAACATAAATATGTCTTCATCCAGAAGACCAATTCGGTCGATTATTTCTTTGCGAACCATCATGCATGAGCCAGATAATGCGTCCACTTCAAGCTCTTTGTTGGGATCAGCGTGAGTGAGATTGTATTTGGCAAAAGTTTTGTTGTTTGGAAACAAATGACTTAAATAAGTTACTCGATAAAATGCAGATTCAAGTGATGGAAATGAGCGTCTGCATGCTAGTTGCAGCGTACCGTCCGGGTTTAGCACTTTGGGTCCCACTGCACCGCATTCTTTGCGCTGGTCAAGAAAGGCTGCCATTCTGGATATGGCGTTATCTTCGACCAGAGTATCTGGATTTAAAAGCAAAACATATTTGCCCTTAGCTTTTGGAATGACCTGATTACAAGCGATAGAAAAACCAAGATTCTTGTCGTTGGCAAGTAAAAATATGTCGGGATAATTTTTGGAAAGCAGCTCAACTGAACCATCTTGTGAATTGTTGTCTACAATCAAAAATTCGAAATCGGCATGTCCAGTATCATTTTTCTTGATTGACTCAATACAAGCCATCAGTAAGTCAGGCGTTTTCCAATTTACTATGACGATAGAAACTGTAGGTGTCATCAGGCTTTGTGATTCCTAGAAGTTAAGAGAAGGACGGAATTTTCCAAATGCTTTTTTGAGTGTTTCGCTGATTTCGCCTACAGATGCGTAAGCTTCTACTGCAGTGCAAATATATGGCAATAAATTTTCGTCCTCATTGCTTGCGGCTTTGAGCAGCTCTTTAAGCGCATCTTCGACTGCTTGATTATTTCGTTTCGCTTTTATTTTGGCGAAGCTTCTCTTTTGTTCATCTTCAAGACTTGGGTCAACACGCAATACAGGAATTTGTTCCTCGTCTCTATCTATGTATTCGTTTACGCCAACTACTATTTTGTGCTTGCCTTCGACATCTTTGTGATATTGATAAGCTGAATTTTCAATTTCTTTTTGAATGTATCCAGCTTCGATAGCTTTGACTGCGCCGCCGATTTTCTCGATTTTTTCAAGATAATCGAGCACCTCTTTTTCAAGATTGTCGGTCAAGCTTTCTATGTAATAAGAGCCAGCAACAGGATCCACGGTATTTGTGACGCCTGTTTCGTATCCAATTATTTGCTGGGTGCGAAGGGCTGTGAGGGCTGAAGCTTCAGTCGGCAAGCCGAGTGCTTCGTCTTTGGAATTAGTATGTAGCGATTGTGTTCCGCCAAGAACGGCAGCTAGAGCCTCAATTGTAGTGCGGACAATATTGTTGTCTGGTTGTTGTAGAGTAAGACTCGAGCCTGCTGTTTGAGTATGAAAGCGCAACATGAGCGAGCGTGGATCTTGAGCGTTGAAGCGCTCTTTCATTATTTTGGACCAAAGTCTGCGCGCTGCTCTGAATTTGGCAATTTCTTCCATGAAGTCCATTTGAGCAACAAAGAAAAATGACAAGCGTGGAGCGATATCGTCTACTTTTAAGCCTTTTGACACTGCCGCCTCGACATAGGCAATGGCATTGGCAAGTGTGAACGCCACTTCCTGTGCGGCTGTAGCACCAGCTTCGCGAATGTGATAGCCGCTTATGGAAATCGAATTCCAGTTGGGCATGTCTTTAGCGCAGAAATCAAAAATGTCTGTGATTAAGCGCATCGAGCCTTTAGGCGGGAAGATGTAGGTATTGCGCGCTTGGTATTCTTTTAAAATGTCGTTTTGAATCGTGCCCTTGAGCAAGGCTGGCTCTACGCCTTGCTTTTTTCCTACTGCGCGATACATGCAAAGCAAGATGGCGCTTGTGGCATTAATAGTCATTGAGGTGGAAACTTTGCCCAAATTAATTTGATCAAATAACAATTCCATGTCGGCAAGAGTGTCAATGGCAACGCCCGTGCGACCGACTTCTCCAAGAGCGCGCGGATCGTCTGAATCTATACCCATTTGAGTTGGTAGGTCGAAAGCCACTGAAAGACCGGTTTGACCGTTGTCTAAAAGATATCTAAATCGTTGATTGGTTTGCAGAGCATTGCCAAAGCCCGCGTACTGGCGCATAGTCCAGAGTTTGGAGCGATACATCGAGCGGTGAATTCCGCGCGTAAACGGATAATGACCGGGTAATCCCAGCTTAGAGTCAGGGTCCCAGCGCTTTTGCTCAAGGTCCTGTTTGCGATAAATAAATTGCTGGTTTTTTTCTTGGGACATTTCTTAGGTATAATGACGACCTGCACGCATATTATATAAAGGGAGAATGTTTCCTCGTGAAGTATTACGAAAATATATTGGAGACTGTTGGGTCGACCCCACTAGTTCGAGTCAACAAAATTTCCAAAGGGCTTAAACCTCTAATTCTTGCCAAGATGGAAACCTTTAACCCCGGCGGCTCGGTCAAAGACAGACCGGCGCTAAGAATGGTCGAGGAAGCCGAAAAGCAAGGTTTGCTCAAGCCAGGCGGCACAATTATCGAACCAACTTCAGGCAACACAGGCACAGGACTTGCTCAAATCTCAGCCGTGCGCGGCTATAGATGCATCTTGGTTTGCCCAGACAAAGTTGCCCCAGAAAAAATAAATCTACTCAGAGCCTATGGTGCTGAAGTTGTCATAGTGCCAACTAGTGTTTCAGCCAGTTCGCACGAGAGTTATTACTCAGTGGCAAACAAACTGACAAATGAGATACCTGGCGCTTTTCAGCCGAATCAGTTTGCTAACCCCAATAATCCGATGGCTCACACGGTCTCTACTGGTCCTGAAATTTGGGAACAGACATCGGGCAAGATTTCTGCTTTTGTAGCAGGCATCGGAACTGGTGGAACCATATCTGGTACTGCCAGATTTTTGCGCGAAAAAAATCCTGGCATTAAGATTGTTGCCGCCGACCCAGAAGGCAGTATTTATTCAGGCGACATGGCAGGCTCTTATAAAGTCGAAGGCATTGGCGAAGACTTTATTCCTAAAAACGCAGACTTAAAAATAGTGGACGAAATTATTCGAGTATCTGACAAAGAGTCATTCAATATGGCTCGTCGTCTGGCTCGCGAAGAAGGCATTTTTGTTGGTGGCTCTTCTGGCACAGCAATGTGCGCTGCACTCAAAGTAGCCGAAGGCATGTCGACCGAAGACGTTGTGGTAGTGCTCATGCCTGACGGTGGCAGAGGCTACTTGAGCAAAATTTATTCAGAAGAATGGATGCGTGATAGCGGATTTTTGCCCTCCCCTGAGCACAGCTTTTTCTTGAGCGATTTGCTTGCGCGCAAAGAGAAGCACGGCAAAGTGGGTGGTTCAATGATCACCGTTTCTCCCGATGAGCCAGTGCAAAAGGTAATTGAGTTAATGGCCAAACACGGTATTGATCAATTGCCGGTCGTTACGCAGGGCGGTCAAAACACTGGTCACATAAACGATGTTGTTTGTATGCAAGTTGTATTTGAGCGCAAAGACCCATCGAAGATGAAAGTCCAAGACGTAATGGGCAAGCCGTTTCCGCAGCTTGAAGCAAACTCAGAAGTAGATGCGCTCTATAAGTTATTCAGACTCGGCAACGCCATGGTAGTGGTGACAAGAGATGGAAAAGCAGAGGGCGTGCTTACTCGTTACGACATTATGGCTCACTTAAAAGAGACCATCGACAACCAAGAAAAGGACCAGAAAAAATCAAAAGCGGGCGCAACTGCCTAGACTGATTTCAACATCTATATATAAGGAACGAAAATGAAATTCTCCACCAAAGCGATACACGTAGGACAAGAACCAGATCTCACAACGGGTGCCGTGATAACTCCTATTTATCAAACTTCTACTTATGTGCAAGAAGGTATCGGTAAGCACAAAGGCTATGAATATGCCCGCACAGGCAATCCCACAAGAACTGCTTTGGAACAGTGTTTGGCTTCGCTCGAAAATGCCAAATATGGTCTTTGTTTTGCTTCCGGCCTCGCTGCAGAAATGAACATCATGTATATGCTCAAGCAAGGCGACCATGTGGTCGTGGGCGAAGACGTATACGGCGGGACTTACAGATTGTTCCAGCGTGTGATGACCAAATACGGTTTGAAATTTTCTTTTGTCGATTCGCGCGATTTGTCCAATGTTGAAAAAGCAATCACAAAAGAAACTCGTATGCTTTGGCTGGAAACACCAACCAATCCTATGTTGCAATTGGTTGACATTCAAGCTGCTACTAAATTGGCTCGCAGCAAAGGCCTTATCACAGTAGTGGATAACACATTTGCAAGCCCGTATTTGCAAAATCCGCTCGACTTGGGCGCCGATATAGTTGTGCACAGCACCACTAAATATATTGGTGGACATTCAGACGTTGTTGGCGGTGCATTAATGACGAGCAACACTGAGATGTATGAAGAACTCAAATTCCATCAAAATGCTTGCGGTGGTGTGCCAGGTCCTCAAGATTGCTTCCTCACCATGCGTGGTGTCAAAACACTTGCCGTGAGAATGGAACAACATCAGAAAAATGCTATGGAAATAGCCAAATTACTTAGCGGTCATGAAGGTCTTGAAAAAGTAATTTACCCAGGTCTTGCAAATCACCCTCACCACGAGCTTGCTAAAAAGCAAATGCGCGGCTTTGGTGGCATGCTATCCATTGTTGTTAAAGGCGGACAGGATGCGGCACAAAGATTCATGACAGGCACCAAATTATTTAGCCTGGCAGAGTCACTTGGTGGTGTCGAATCGCTTATGTGTCACCCTTCGACTATGACACATGGTTCCATTCCAAAAGAAGACCGCGAAGCACGCGGAATTACAGACGGATTGGTTCGCTTATCTGTTGGTATCGAAGATGTTGAAGACTTAGTCGAAGACATCAAAACTGCGCTTGCTAAAATAAGCGCTGTCACCGCCTAGTCCCACTTAGGACTTTAAAGGAAAATCTAGTGAAGGCAGCTCAGTTAATAGCTTTAATACTATGCTTGAGCTGCCAACTCTTTTGTATTTCGTGTAGCAATAAGCCAGATTCGCGCGCCCAGACTCCGATGGTTTGTGTCACCGGCTCAGACACTATGGAAACTCTTCTTTCAGCCTGGTCCAAAGACTTTATGAAAGACAAACCCAAAGAGCCTGTCTCGCTTACTCTTGTCAGCACCGGAACCGGTATCAACTCTTTGATTGAGCGCAATTCCGATATGGCAGCGGCATCGCGAGAAATGCTAGATTCTGAGAAGGCTGAAGCTAAAGCCAAAGATGCTAAATTAAAAAAGGTAATGGTGGCAAAAGACTTTATTGCCGTAGTGACTAATTCTGCTAATCCTATTAACGAACTTACCTTAGAGCAATTGGCTTCTGTGTTTTCGGGGCGCACCAAAAAATGGCAAGAACTCGGCGCCAAATTTAAAGGCGACATCGTGCCTGTGATGCGTGAAGCGGATGCTGGTTCGACTAAGTTTTTTTTGTCGCATTTAGCCAAGCTCGAAGGTAAAGAAGTTAAATCAGCACCAGGTGCCAAGATAACTTCGTCCAATGAATCAATTGTGGATGAAGTAGCAAAAGACAAGATGGCAATTGGTTTTGTCGCTTTTCCATACACTCATTCTGAATGCAAAACAAAAACGATCAGAATTAAAAAAGACAAGTCTTCTAATAGTACACAGCCTATTGCAAGTGACTCAGATTATCCCTTAATCAGGCCTCTGTATTTCTTTTATGACGCAAACGCAAAGCAAGAAGTAAAAGACTTCATCACTTATTGCACTGGTGAGCGCGGTCAGAACTTAGCCAAAATGAGAGGCTTTGCTGCGCCTGATTCAACTGGAGCGGAGGACATCTAAATGGCATCCCCTTCGTTTTTAGAAGTACTCAAAGAAAAGGTGATCATTTTTGATGGTGCCATGGGCACGTCAATTCACTCAATAAATCTTACTTTAGACGACTATCTCCAGTACGAAAATTGTCCTGAAATTTTGGTCGAAAGCAGACCAGATGCCATTAAGCAAATACACGCCTCGTTTTTTGATGTCGGTTGCGACGTTGTGGAAACAAACACATTTGGTGGATCACCAGTTGTTCTTGCCGAATTCGATTTGCAAGATAGAGCTTATGGACTAAATAAAAAAGCGGCTCAACTGGCTCGTGAAGTTGCATCTAGCTACAAAGACAAACCTCGCTTTGTGTCGGGTTCAATTGGTCCGACCACTAAATTGCCATCGCTTGGACATATTAGTTTTAAGTCCATGCAAACTGCATATGCCGAGCAAGTTCGCGGACTAATTGATGGTGGCGTTGACTGTCTTCAGTTTGAAACTGGTCAAGATTTGCTTCAGGCTAAAGCAGCTATTTTGGCAATGCTTGACACAATGAAGCAACTCGGCAAACGCATTCCTATTATTGCCCAGGTTACAATTGAAGCACCACCCATGGGGACAATGCTTGTAGGCACTGATATCTCTGCTGCGCTCACAACACTTGAAAATTTTGATATAGATGTAATTGGTATCAATTGTGCCACCGGTCCAAGCGAAATGCTTGATCCTGTTCGTTATCTTTGTGGCAACACATCTAAATATGTCTCTGTTTTACCTAATGCGGGTTTGCCAGAGAATATCGGCGGAGAGACAGTCTATAAGCTTACTCCAGATGAGCTTGCCACCTCTCTTAAACGTTTTGCAATAGAAGATGGTGTCAACATAATAGGTGGATGCTGTGGCACCACACCTGCACATTTAAAGAAAGTTGTTGAAGTCGTTGGAGAAATCGCGCCCACAAAACGCAATCCAATTAATACGCCTGCGGTGGCAAGTATCTATACAAGCGTGCCCTTAGAAATAGACCAGCCTCCCCTTATTGTCGGCGAGCGCACCAATACTAATGGCAGCCGTCTGTTCAAACAATTGCTCGAAAAAGACGATATGGACGGCATGGTCAATATGGCTCGCGAGCAGGAACACGAAGGCGCGCATTTACTCGATGTTTGTACTGCTTATGTTGGTCGTGATGAAGTGCGCGACATGACATTGTTTATTGAGCGCCTCAATACACAGATGCAACTGCCTCTTGTGATTGATACCACTGAATTCAACGTGCTTGAAGAATCACTTCAATACATAACTGGTCGTCCTCTAGTTAATTCGATTAACCTGGAAGATGGCGTTGAAGCGATGAAAAAGAAAATTGCCCTAATCAAAAGATATGGGGCTGCAACTATTGCTCTCACTATCGATGAGTCTGGCATGGCTAAAGATGCCGAGAAAAAGCTAGCAGTGGCAAAACGCATTTACGACTTGGCGTTAGAAGGCGGACTTAGACCCCAAGATCTTTTATTCGACGCTCTTACATTTACTCTGTCTACTGGAAATGACGACGATCGTAGATTGGGACTTGAGACACTAAATGGTATTAGTCTGATCAAGTCTAAATTGCCCGGTGTCAAAACCATACTTGGTGTCAGTAATATTTCGTTTGGCTTTGATCCTAAGATTCGCAAAATCTTGAACTCGGTCTTTTTGCACTATGCAGTCGAGCATGGCTTGGACTCGGCTATTGTTAACGCTCAAAAGATTTTGCCTTTGTTTCAAATTTCAGAAGAAGAGCGCGAGTACCATCGCAAGCTTATTTTCGATGAGCGCACACCAGATTATGATCCCTTGTTTGCTATGCTCGATTATTACAAGAGCAAAGAAAAATCGGGTCCTAAAGCAGTCGAAGATACCTCTAAAAAGAGCATCGAAGAAGTGCTAAAACAGCGCATTATTAACGGCAATCGTGTAAATTTAGAAAAAGACCTCGACATCGCTTTAGAGAAATACAAACCACTCGATATTATTAATGACATTCTGCTTGGTGGCATGAAAGTAGTAGGCGACCTATTTGGCGCGGGCAAAATGCAATTGCCTTTCGTTTTACAATCAGCCGAAACAATGAAAGCCTCAGTTCGATATCTTGAAACCTTTATGGAAAAAGCCGATGGCAGCACACGCGGTACATTGGTTTTGGCCACGGTTAAAGGCGATGTGCACGACATAGGTAAAAATTTAGTCGATATTATTCTTTCCAATAATGGCTATAAAGTATTCAATCTTGGTATCAAACAACCAATTGAAAATATCATTTCTGCAGCATTGGAGCACAACGCCGATTGCATTGGCATGAGCGGTCTGCTTGTAAAATCGACAGTAATCATGAAAGAAAACCTGTCTGTTATGAACGACAGAGGCATCTCAACTCCAGTCATTTTGGGCGGTGCCGCGCTAACGCGTCGATATGTAGAAGAAGATTGCCGGTCTGTTTATAAAGGCAATTTGTTCTATGGAGCTGACGCTTTCGATGACCTCAAAATCATGCAAGCACTGTTCACTTTGCGTGAGCAAGGCAAAACAGATATACATGTAAATGATGTCTACGCGCTCACCGGACAAGAAACTAAATCGCCCGCTGCTATAGCTAAAGCCTCGCGCTTAGAACTAAGTCCAGATACAGATTCAGAAGAAGACAAGCTAGCTGATGGACCACCTGAATCAGATCAAGAAGTTTCTCTGTTTGACGATACGGGTCGGGCAGAGTCGATTAAGCGACTGTCCAAGAATCAAATCCCCGAACCACCGTTTTTTGGAACAAAAATTTTAGAAGACATTTCGCTTGATGAAGTCTTCAAGCATGTTAATAAGAATGTTTTGATTCGCGGTCAATGGCGTATTCGTCAAGGCTCGATGTCTAATTCTGAATACGATGAAATGTTGAAGGAAAAAGTTCTGCCTGAACTAGAAGAGCTAAAGCAGCGCTGCAAGGATGAAGGTCTGCTTTTGCCAAAGGCTGTCTATGGATATTTTCCTTGTCGAGCTGAAGGCAATGACCTGATTATATACAAAGAAGATTTTAAAACCGAACGCTTGCGATTCACCTTCCCGCGTCAGGACCACGGACAGAAGCTTTGTATATCCGATTTCTTTAGCGATGACGAACCAGATGTGGTGGCACTGCAAGTAGCTACCGTCGGACGCAAGGCATCAAAATATTCCAAAGAATTATTTGAAAGTGACAGATATACCGACTATTTATACTTCCACGGCTTATCAGTCGAGTCTGCCGAAGGCGCAGCCGAAGTCGTGCACAAGCGTATAAGACAAGAAATGGGATTTGGTGATGAAGACGCAAAAGACATTGAGAAGCTCTTCCAGCAAGGATATCGCGGCACCAGATATAGTTTTGGATATCCAGCCTGTCCAAGTTTGGAAGACCAAGAATTGTTGTTCAAGCTTCTTGATCCAGGTCGTATCGGAATCGAGTTGACTGAAGAGTTTCAGCTCGTGCCGGAACAGAGTACATCTGCCATAGTGGTGCATCATCCCCAAGCCAAATACTTCAATATCAAAGGCAAAAAAGCGGTCACGACTTAGAATCTAGCTCGCTCTCGGGCTCTTGACGTGCTCAATTGAAAGTACTATAATGCCTTCAGTGACATCACAATTTGCAGGCATTTCATGAAACAAATCACGATTAGAGGTGTTCCACCAGAAATTGCCAGGGCATTGGTGAAAGAAAAAAATAGACGGGGAACGTCTTTAAATCAAACTATTCTTGATTTATTAGGTCAGTATTTCGGTGTAAATAGTGATTCTTCCTTTGACAATGGCCTATCAAAATTGGCTGGAACTTGGAGTAAGGCTGATTTGAAAGCGTTCGAGAAGAACACTTCAGTTTTTAATAAAATTGACCAGGAAGTTTGGAAATGAGCAATTTGTGTATTGACACTTCAGCCTACAGTCATTTCAAAGCAGGTGATGCACAAACAATCAAATTGATATCTCAATCTAAAAATATAGGAATTCCAGCTATTGTTCTTGGTGAGTTGAGAGCTGGATTTTTGATGGGCAGTCGCGCAGCGAAGAATGAACAAGAATTGAAATTGTTTATTTCGAATCCTGTAGTTAGTGTCTTGGATGTGGATGATGAAGCTTCACGTATTTATGCAGAATTGGTAGTTGAGTTAAAAACGGCGGGCACCCCTATACCAACCAACGATATTTGGATTGCTGCTTTGTCTCTTCGAGATGGAGCTTCGGTTCTTACCTTCGATAAACACTTTGAGCTTATAAAACGAGTTGGCGTCTACTTACTTAGAGTGAATTGATTTGTCAGATATACCCATTTCGCTTTGAGTGGATGCTCTGGTACTGATAGCGGTGGCACTACTATCGCCATCACCTTGGCCCCAAAGAGCTTTGTCTTTCGGCAGATAATTCTTGGACTTAGTTGCGCTATACTGCCTTTAGTGAAATCTCGAGCTGCTGCAAGGAAGGAATAATTGGAGCATGAAAATTGCCAAAATCGATAGTCATCAAATAGCATTTGAAACTGGCTTTGCACCATATCACATCGTTTTTGCGGTGATAATTATTTCTTGTGGTGTTTTCTTCTTTCAAGTTGGTGAGCTGCCGTTTTGGTCACGAATCGTGGCAGTGACATTTGCGTTTTTATTTGCTGCGTTTATTTTAAGTTTTAAAACCAGGATGTTATTTGACACTAAAAAACAGGAAGTGACAATCAGTGAAGGACGGCTTGTGCCGAGTCTAAAGTCATCAATTCCTTTTTCTGCAATTAAGGCCATTGCATTTGAGAAATCTAAAATGGGTAACGATGGATTTGGTCGCTATGTTTTGAAGCTCGAAAATAGAGAAATTCCCTTTGCTTCTAACTTGCATAGAATCGATGTAGACATGCAAAAACAAGTTAAGAAATTGATTTCGTTGATTGGTTGTGAAGAATTGGTGATTGAAAACAGGCTGAGCAATGCCAATCGGCCCATTCAATCGAACCAAGCCATTCAAGCTTTTGATTTTGAAAACATCGATCCCAGTGTAATTGATTTGATTCAAAAAAAACGCCTCATCGACGCCATAAAAGTTGTTCGAAGCCGGACTGGGTTTGGACTTAAAGATTCGAAGGAATTGGTCGAAGAAATACAAAGAAGACTCAATAACGGTAATCTCTAAAACTCCGTTAATCAAGCTGAGCTAGCAGCCTGAATCATCCCTGAGGATGAGCATATTGATGCGAGATTTTGCCAAAATATTAAACTGGCAAATTACATCAAATGGTGCGGGGTGGGTTAATGGCAAGTGAGGATTCGAAATCTAAAAACGGAAAATTGCTCATAATCATCGTTTTGGTTGTACTGGTGGGTGTAATTCTACTGCAGTCAAAAGTTGTTCAAACACTGGACAAAGAATACTCAGCGGATGTATCTAAAAAGTCGATTCTTCCAAATGCCTCTGAGTGGGATGATTCATGGTCAAAAGCTTGCCAAGAAATGAACCACGGGCAGTTCGCAAAGGCTGAAGATTTGGTCAAGGAGGCACTTCAAGAAGCTAAGAAGAAAGGCTTTAAGGACACAAGGCTTGCAGCCGGAAATGATTGTCTTGCACTAATCTATAAATCACAAGGCAAACTAGAAGAAGCCTGGCCTTTATATGAGAAGAATCTGGCTATAGACGAAGCTTCTCTTGGCAAAAATAATCCCGGACTGATTGCTGGATTAAAGAATGTCGCTTTATACAAAATAAGTAAAAAAGATTACGCAAAAGCTGCCGAATATTATCTAAGAGCAATTACTTTGGCAGAAAAAGAGTATGGGAGTCAGTCTCCAAAATTAGCTGCAGAACTGCGTAACTTAATAAGAGCATACGATTTGCAAGGTGACTATAAGAACGCAAAGGCAGTTGCTGAGCGAGCTTTAGCCATAGATATGGCTGCTTATGGAGCAAATGACATTGTTACTGCTATCGATATGAATAACCTTGCTTTGATCGCTTTTAGACTAAATCTGCCCGAAGTCGCATTTGAAAATTCTGCTAAAGCATTAAGCGTTGCAGAAAAAAATAAGGACGAAGTAAATTCGAAAATAATTTCTCTCAATCATAAATATATTGCAGACTCTTTTGAGGAGCCCTTTTTAAAGGGACAAATTGATAGCGCAGTTTCTTTCCCCCAGAAAGCGTTTGAAGAAGCAAATGTATTAAAAGTCACCGCGCCTGATAAGGCTGCTCAACTCCTTCAAGATAACTTGGAATCAGCACGCAAATCGAGTTGTGGAACTGAGCAATTAGGCAAATATCTTGTTCGTTTGAATAACGTTTTATTTGCTCAGGGCAAAGACTTTTCTGCCATTGCATATGGTGAGATTGCTCGCAAGCTTTTGACCAAAAATCACACTGCCCAAACTCTACCATCACTGGTGAATGTCGAATCTTATCTTGCTATGAGCAATGAAAGACAGGCTTTTAAAGCTCTTCAAGAAAAGAACTTTGCCTTGTACCGAAGTTTAACCGGCAGGTCGAAAGAAAATTATATTGAAGCAATTCGTTTAGCGAAGGAAGCTCCGTCAGGCAAAATTGGTCCAGCTTGGTTTAAAACGATTCAGACCGGTCTTTCAAATGCTGAATTGCAAATGAAAGAATACGAAAAGGCGATATCTTCAGTTAAGGGTAAAAACAAAACATCGATATGACAATTTTGAATTCAACCACATTTGAAAACATTTCAAGTTCGGATTTTCAAAATCAAAATCCTTATCCTTGGATAAATATCAAAGATTTTCTCAGCAAGGAAACCTTTGAAGAATTGTTTGAAACATTGCCCGAGCCTTCGCAAATGGAAAGCGAATTTGGAAAGAAGCGCGGATACGGTCAACAAAGTCACGACCGACTCTCACTTCAATACAGACCCGGTTTGAAGTTGTCGCAAGCATGGCATGAGTTCATTGCAGTTTTGCAAGGTGACCAATACAAAAGATTTATTCGTGACATGTATGGTTTGAAAGCAAACGAACCAGTTGTGCTCACGATGCACTGGCACTACGCCAAAACTGGATGTTCAGTATCGCCTCATGTGGATGCAAGAAGAAAGCTTGGATCGCACATTTTCTATTTTCACAAAGATGAAGAATGGAGTGAGTCATGGGGCGGCCAGACCGTTGTTTTGAGAAGTGGACATGACATAGACCCGCATTCAGCGCCAGGTTTTGACCAGTTTGAAACTGTAGCCAGCTCGAAAATAACTAACAACAGCAGTTTCATGTTTTATCGAACTGATGATTCTTGGCATGGCGTGAAGCCACTAGTCTGTCCGGAAGATCGGCTGCGCAAAGTTTTTATTGTTGTGATAAACAAATTGACTTTTCAGGTTCGCTGGAGAGCCATGCGCGGAAAAGACGCAGATGGGTGTCGAGTGAGGTGAACTTGTCTTTATGGAGTGGGTGTATACTAACCCAAGCCATAACTGGGAGGTCTCATCATGCCGCACATCATCGTAAAACTTTGGCCAGGAAGCTCTGAAGAGCAAAAGACTTTGTTGGCGCAGCGCATAGTGCAAGAAGGTGCCGAAATTTTGAATAAAGGCGTCGACTATTTTTCTGTGGCGTTCGAAGAAATTAGTCCAGAAGATTGGGGCGAAAAGGTATACAAGCCCGAAATTGATAAGAACATGTCCAAACTTTATAAAAAGCCTGGATATAAGATGTAATCACAATTTGGCTGCGACAAAATTATCAACGCTATAGGTGGAATAAATCTAACCTTTGTTTTCTTCTTCTTGGTCTTTAACTTCAGGTTTTACTTCTTCCTTTTCCTTCTGAAAAACAAAGCTAAGTCTCAGTTTCTTCGGAGTTTTCATTTCTTCTGGGGGCTTTTCAAACGGTGCGCTTTTAGTGATGGCATCGAGACCATTTTGATCTATCTCTTCAGAGCCTGTTGATTTGAGCACCTTTAACTCAGAGATTTCGCCATCTTTATCAACCAAGAATGAAACAGTTAATTCTTTGCGCTCGTCCACTTCTGGTTTTGGCCAGTTCTTTCGAATCTTGCGCGACACATGAGCGACATAACTTATTTCTTCCACAGACATTTTTGTAGGAAGTTTGGTTTCAGTGCTTTCTTCCTCTTCTGCAAATGCAGGTTGAGTCAGGCAGAAAGATAATGCCAAAGCTAAGCTGAAAAGTTCTCTGTTCATTTCGCTCCTTATTAAACTGATTAAGCTTCCATGTTTTAATTAAATAGGGAGGAAGCAGAATATTCAATGGGCAAAATTATGCTGGTTCTAATAACGGCTGTTGGCGTGCTTGGCATGATTTTCGGCTTTATCGTCGCGCTTAGAGGAAAAGACACTAGGTTCAATAAGAATTCCAAGTGGGTTAGGGTGTTTGGGCTCACTGTAAGCGTTTTAGCAATTGTCTTCTTTTCGGGTGTTCTTGTGGCGGAAATCGTGTTTTTCGATGATTTGAAGCCGGCAAGCCTGAAAATGGAACAAGTAATGCGTTCTTTGAAAAATTAACATGGCACGACCCCAAAAGCCCAAATATCTCCAAACGATAGGTCTCCATTGGGTCTGGTTTGGGGCTATACTTTTGCTGGCGTATCTTTTCACTTTAGTATTTACGGATTTATAGCAATGACCCAAACCACGACTGTGCTTTCTAAGCTGCTTTTCGAGCCATACAAGCTTAAAAACTTGACCCTCAAAAATAGAATTGTGATGGCGCCAATGACCAGACGCCAATCTCCAGATGGAGTGCCCGGTCAAAATGTAGCGGAGTACTATGCAAGGCGCGCCGCCGGCAACACGGGGCTTATTATCTCAGAGGGGGCATTTGTAGATGACACCGCTTCAGGAGCCATCTGGGAGCCCACTGTGCCCCGCCTGTATGGCGAGGCCGCTCTTTCTGGATGGAAAAATGTAATTGATAAGGTGCATGGAGCAGGCGGTTTGATGTTCCCTCAGCTTTGGCATTTGGGAATTAAGCCAGACTCTAATGGAGTGAATCCCAGAGCAGAAGACGCTTGCGGACCTTCTTCGATTTCGACAGATGGAACCAAAATAGGCGAAGAGCCTTCGGTGAAGCGTCTTGAAGAAAGCATCCAAGCTTATATCCGCACTGCCCGCAATATCAAACAATTGGGATTCGATGGACTTGAGTTGCATGGAGCGCATGGTTACTTTCTAGACCAATTTTTCTGGGAGAAGACAAACAAACGCACCGATAAATATGGTGGCACTATTGGTGAGCGTGCAAGATTTGTTGCAGAAGTAGTAAAATCAGTACGTAAAGAAGTTGGCAATGACTTCCCGCTTATACTCAGGATTTCGCAGTGGAAACTGAATGCGTATGAAGTTAAAAATGCGCATAATCCCGCCGAACTCGAAGCGTGGGTGACACCACTTGCAGAGGCTGGTGTTGATATGTTCCACTGCTCAACGCGCAGATTTTGGTTGCCAGAGTTTGAAGGAAGCGATCTCAATCTTGCTGGATGGGTCAAGAAAATTACTGCGGTTCCAACTATTACAGTTGGCTCCGTCACTACCAATCAGGAGTTTGGCAGTAGAGAAAAATCTGCCGAAGAAGGAATTACCTTTCATGATCTTGAAAAGAGACTTGAGCAAAAAGAGTTTGATTTGGTTGCTGTCGGTCGCGCTTTAATAAGTAATCCTGATTGGGCGAATTTAGTCGAACACAATAAATTGAACGAGTTGAAAACATTTGATATGAAGATGCTTGGAGAGCTGAACTGATTGGCTTGACGAGATTGAAAAGTCTTTTAATAGTTTCACTTGCGTGGCTTGCCCTAGCTCTCATTAATTGCGATGTAATTGCAGCACCTGGTAAGAAAATTCATTTCATAGCTGCGGGCGTACCTAAGGAGCAAGGTAAAAAGGCTGACTTTGATACCATATTTGGTGAGTTAGAAAAAGCTGGTATTGATGTTTTCATGCCGTTTTCTGTTTATCAGGAAGTTCCTGAGGCGCAGTCACTTGCGTATGATGCCTATTTCTATCCAAATCATGCTAAGAATAAATCGGCTATTGATGCGCTTCGCAAACATAAGATCAAAATACTAATTCCTGCAGAGATTCTGTATCCTGCTGGTGTTATTCCGCCAATAGAAAAAGATCCATTGAAAGAATATCTAAATTGGGTAGGACCCGACTCTGTATTTGGTGTCTACTCGTTTGATGAGCCTGTTCAAAATAATCGAGTGGCTGCCTGCAAGGCGCTGTATGAGCGCGTGAAATCGATAGATTCAAAAATTCGAGTAGTGATGATTCACGCTCCCGTTTCCGAATATATAGTCAAGACAAATGAATTTTCGGATTATTTTAAAAACGTCAAATCAGTAAGCCAATACAGCGACATGGTTGGCTTTGATATTTATGCAATTCCAAAAGATTTGATGAAAGTACACGGACCTTATACTGGTCCAAACATAATTCTTGACTATGAAAGTGCTCTTCAAGAGCATTTGCGTTGGCTCAAAGAAAACCTACCAAACAAAGAGCATCTAATGATTTTGCAAGCCTTTAGTTTGCGCGATCAGGGACATAATTTTCTGCTAGCAAAACTCTACGGCGATAGAAGACCCACCAAAGTAGAGATTCAAAGAATGATTCAAATTGCTGCCGACGCGAACTCTTCGGTAGGATGGTGGGGACAGAGTTTAATCAAGGAAAAGGATTCTGTGTTTTGGAAGACTATTCTAAATGCTAACCAGGATGCAAGCCGCTTGCGACGCTAATATGGTAATGTGGACCGATATGAAAACTTCAGGACCTGTTGACAATGTGTCTGAGGCTTTGAGCACTATCTGGGGGGAGATTTAGCGTGAATTACAACGCGAAGAAATTTTGCTTATTCCTTTTTTTAGCGACAGTTCTGCTCGCTGGAAATTCCGGGATTTGCGCTGATGCCAAAAAGCCAAACATCATTTGCATCATGGCAGATGACGTAGGCTGGGCAAACATCGGTGTCTACAACCAGGGCATTATGGCTGGCAAGACACCAAACTTGGATAGAATGGCTCAAGAGGGCATGCGCTTCACCGACTACTACGCAGAAGCTAGCTGCACAGCAGGACGAGCTAATTTTATTACTGGCGAGTTGCCTATAAGAACTGGCATGACGACAGTAGGGCAAGCTGGTGCACCACTTGGTATTCCTGATCAGGCGATAACTATAGCTACAGCTCTGAAGTCGTTAGGATATGCCACCGGGCAATTTGGCAAAAATCATCTGGGAGACTTGAATCAATTTCTTCCAACTGTTCATGGCTTTGATGAGTTCTTTGGATATTTGTATCATCTAGATGCTATGGAAGATCCTGCCCATCGCAATTATCCGCAAGAATTGAAAGCGACAGTCGGACCTCGCAATATGCTTCATAGCTGGGCTACAGATACAGATGATCAAACAGTCCAGCCGCGCTGGGGCAAAGTGGGCAAACAAAAAATTGAAGATGCCGGAGAGCTTTTTCCAAAACGTATGGAAACTGTAGATGACGAAATTCTTGAAGGCTCACTAAAATTTATCGACAAAGCAAAGGGCGAGAATAAGCCATTTTTCTTATGGTTAAATCCAACCCGAATGCATATCAATACGCACTTGTCTGAAAAGTATGAAGCAATGCGCAACTCCGAAAACGGATGGTCTTTGCAAGAAGCAGGGATGGCACAGCTTGATGATATCGTCGGATCTGTTTTGAAACACGTTAAAGATGCTGGTATCGATGACAATACCATTATAGTTTTCACCACAGACAATGGCGCTGAAAATTTCACCTGGCCAGACGGTGGACAAACACCATTTGCAGGTGGAAAAGGCACTGCTCTTGAAGGTGGTTTTCGAGTTCCGGCAATCGTTAGATGGCCTGGAAAAGTTCCTGCCGGAAAAGTAGAAAATAGCATTTTCTCCGGTCTTGATTGGTTCCCTACATTCATGGCTGCTGCTGGCGTGCCTAATTACAAAGATGAGCTTCTGAAAGGCAAACAAGTAGGTGATCGCAATTACAAAGTACATTTGGATGGGTACAACCAAATGGATTTAATCACAGGCAAAGGTCCATCGCAGCGTCACGAGATTTATTATTTCACTGAAGGAACGCTCGGTGCAGTGCGCATCAACGATTACAAATATCGTTTCACCAATCAACCAAATGGCTGGGTTGGTGCCACTGAAAAAGTCGATTGGCCTATTTTGACCAACTTGCGTCTTGACCCATACGAACGCACCGGAATGTCAGACGGCAAAGGCGGCTCCATCACTTATTACAACTGGTTTGTAAATGAGTTCTGGCGTTTTGTCTTCGTACAAAAAGAAGTTGCCAAAATGGCACAGACTTTTGTTGAATATCCGCCCATGCAAAAAGGCGCATCTTTCAACATGGAATCTGTGAAAGAAGCGGTAATGCACCGAATAAACACACCAAGCAAATAGTGCGCATCAGGTCTTTAACTTCACATTGGACAATGGCATTGGGCTTAAGCTCAGTGTCGTTGTTCTTGAGTTTAAAAGCCATCGCTGGTGTATTTCCCGCAGACTTCTTACCAACGAAGTCTAATGCTCTAAAAGCGCCTTCTAAAGCCCCAAAAAATATGGTCTGGATTCCTGGTGGCGAATTCTCGATGGGCAGCCTCAATCCAAAGACTCTTTGCGATTCAAATACATCATGCGGGCAAGGCACCATGCAGGATGCAAGACCAATTCATCGCGTATATGTAGACGGTTTCTGGATGGACAAGACTGAAGTTACAAATGCAGAATTTGAAAAATTCGTCAAAGCAACAGGCTATAAAACAATTGCTGAAATAGCACCGACTAAAGAAGAATTTCCTACAGCACCCGCTGCAAATCTGGTGGCGGGCTCGACAGTTTTTACACCGACTGAAAAAGTGGTGCCTCTCAATAATATGTTCGCCTGGTGGCGTTACCAACATGGCGCGAACTGGCGGCATCCCGAAGGTCCCAAATCAAATATTGTTGGGCGGGCTAATTATCCCGTGGTTCAAATTGCATATCCAGATGCTGTGGCTTACGCAAAATGGGCAGGAAAGCGTTTGCCCACAGAAGCAGAGTTTGAGTTTGCTTGTCGCGGTGGAATGAGCGGCAAAACTTATTCTTGGGGCAATGAGTTAAAACCAGGTGGCAAGTGGATGGCGAATCTTTATCAGGGAAAATTTCCAGTAAAAGATTCAGGTGCTGATGGCTTTGCTGGAATCGCACCAGTAGCCCAATATCCTGCTAACGCTTATGGTTTGTATGATATTGCAGGTAACGTCTGGGAGTGGTGCTCTGATTGGTATCGGGCTGATTATTATGCTCAGCTTGAAGCGCAGAATATAAAATTAGCTCGCAATCCAAAAGGTCCAGATACATCGTGGGATCCTGCCGAACCCAATGTGAAAAAGCGCGTTCATCGAGGCGGATCTTTTTTATGTTCAGATCAATATTGCATCAGATATATGAACGGCACGCGTGGCAAAGGCGAAGTGAATACGGCCGGAAATCATCTAGGTTTTCGCTGCGTGAAAGCGCCTTAGTTACTAAGTCGGTACAATGTCATTATGGAAATTACAGTTGCTTACAAAACAGAGTATTCCGATGACGCCTTGAAAGCTATTGATGAAGCATTGTCCAGTATTCCCTCTAATATTAATCAACAACTTACAGAAATGGGACTAAGAATAATTCTAGTGCCAAACATTATGGAATTTTGTCCGGTATTGAAAGAATTGACCGAAGAAGAGCTTAATCAGTTCGATAAAAACTGCCCCGCCGTATATGCGCCGCTTGAGAAAACAATTTATCTTGCAGAAAAATGGGAAGGCTATGAAAGTCTGACATTAACGCAAAATCTTTTTAACAGATGTGGATACGCGCACGGGAGATTGACCGGGTTAACTTCTAGTCTTGAATTCAGACAAGCGGTGGCGGAGGATCTTAATCACGCTCCTGCTGATTTGCAGATTGAGTACCGCGAATTATCTGGAAGTCCACATGAGCTGTATGCAGTATTGTTTAGTTTGCTTATTACGTTGAAGAGCGGTAAAAACAGTGACGCTTGGTATGAAAGTTTTGCGCAGATTTTTCCTTGCACGCTAAAGTTAGTAGTCGATGAGTTAAGACTTTTCGAGAAAGAAGGGAGTGAGCGTGATCGAAGCTAAACATTCAAAACGTGCTGAATCTAGTTTGCTGTGAATTAAATAAAAAGAGCTGGGGATACGTGATAGTACTCCCCAAGGCGCTTTGCCTGGATTTTACTGATCTCTCTTTCTCCGCTGAGAATTTTTGATACTGTGCCTTTATCACCAATTATTGTCCAAAGATCTTTAGCTGTATGTTCGCGAGCTTCCATAAGGTGTTGAAGTATTTCTAGAGGAGTCGCAGAGTCTTCTGTCGAATAAACATTCTTTTTTTCATAGTCTTCAATTAATAAAATCATTAATTGAAGCAGGGCCATTTCTTCGGACCCCAGCGAATCTCCGCGCACCATTAGCGCCTGAACTTCTGTCATGACTTTTTGATGTTCTTTCGCGGAATTTATGATGCGAGGCAAACTTTCTGCAAGTAGTTGTGCGTATTTTTTTCTACTGATTGCTGTCGTCATTGAGATTTGCTCCATTGATCATATTCGGCAGGTGTGAAAACATTTGTTATTGCAACGGTTTGAACAGGGAAGGTGATAATTGTTACCAGTCTAAAGCTGTTTCCTTTCATGTTGAATACCGTATAAAAGCCCTTCAGCCCTCCATCGACACTAGGATAATTTAATTTTACATCCATTAAGTGCTGCCAGGAGGCCTGTTCGACTACTTTGGTCCAAGCGTCTAGGGGGGACCTTGCCTGATTGTGTTTTTTAGCAAAATTCTTAATCAGGATGATGTTAATTACTTTCATCAACTCTCCAGAGTCGCTATAAGCTATGTTGGCATTATGCCAACCATTTGCCAACTGTCCTTAGATATATGAACTTAACTTCTCTTTGCTGTGTTATTTCGTCAAAGTAATCTTTCCAGTGCCATTACAAATTGGACATTTGCCTTTGTTCACCGGACGACCATTTACATATTCAATAACTTCTCCCATGTGGTCGTTGCTCCAGTATTCGGAGCCGCCTTTGCCGGCTGCATCTAGATAAGGATAAACCATCCAGACCAATCGGTCAGGTGTGCCTTCAACCTTCATTTTACACCAGCCTTTCATGCTTGGTTTGAGACAGTTGCCGGGGCAAATTCCACTCATCATGGTGGCAAGACGCTGCGCTAACTTTTGAGCTTTGTTTTTTACCGAAATACGTTTGCCGTTTTCAGCCGCTAACCGGTACTGTTTGAGCGCTTTATCGTATTGATTCATATGGAAATAACAATAGCCAACCATGATGCGACATTCACCGTCATCACATTTGTTGTCTGCCGCTTTGCTATAGTGTTTCAAAGCTTCTGCATATTTTTTAGCTTGAAAAAGTTTGGTGCCTTCTGCGTATTCTTTTTGTCTCAGTTTTTCTTGTTCAGCATCAATGGACTGATCTATTTCTACCGGCATAGTGTGATCTTGAGCCCATAATGGCTGAAGGGTGGAGATTGCAAAAAAGGTCAGGTTGAGTGATAAGTGGTATCGTATACGGTTCATATTTGAAACTCTGGCTGATCCTTGAGACATTCGACTAAATCACTATAAGGTTTTGTGCTACGAGTCTCTAAAGAGACCGATTTCAAATAATCTCTAACTATCGCTCTGACTAGATAATGTGGGTCAGTTCCCATGCCGTTTTGAAAAGTAATCTGCGCACCATTTGATGGAATTCCCATTTCATGAGTCCACTTTTCTCTACATTCACTTATCAATTGCTTTTGTACCATCAATGGATCTTTGCTTGCCAAACGGCATAGAAAGCCGGTTCCAAATTCTTTATTTGACAGATTAGTCAGTAGAACTTGTTTGGTTTTATCAACAGGCATACTCATGAGGCTTAGGGCTGAATTTGCTCTGACTTTGTCGTCGCGGTCACCAAGCATTTTTTCAAGTTGAGGAATCAAAGAATAGACTTGTGCATAGCCTATAGAAAGTGCAGCCATGCTGCGCACTTTGGCTGATGGATCTTGCAAAAATTTAGCGCGCTTATCACTGCTTGCAATAGACGGATAATCAGCGCTTAATGCGCAAGCTGCCGCGCGCACATTATCGTCTTTATCAGATAACCACGATTCAATCTTAGAACTTATTGTTTTTGACATGTTGAGATTGTTCTGACAAAGCCCCAAAGACAAAATCGCCATGCTGCGTATTTCATCTGGCTTTGTGCTGGAAGCTGTCTTTATCAGAAACGGCAAAGCCGGCGCTAAAGATGAATTGTCTATCTTAGGCCAATCGCTCCACGAATGCGTGCTTCCTTGTGATTTGCTCCACAAAAAACGCGTTCTGAAATCATCGCGCGAATAGGGACTGTAGGAGCCAATCTCTGTTAAAAGTGACTTGAGAAAGTCTGGGGACGATAAGCTTTTGGGTAGCTCGTTCTTGTTTGCAAAAATTGCTTCAAGTACAGATTTGCGTGAAAAATCGCTTGTGCCATCAGAGGTCAGTAAGTTTTTATCGCGAGAGAGCTCCATAAGAGTAAGTGCGGCATATTGGGCAGTCGCCGGATCCTGCGATTTGAGTTCTTTAGTTAATTCAAGAAAAATTGCTTTGTCTGGTTTCAATTCTTTATTAACAGGTAGGCAATCAGCAGCCCGATAAAAACCTTCCCACGCGCGCATAGTGAAATTAGTCGACGACTGAATATATGTATTTTCGTTTTCATTTTGACGAAGAAAAAGAAAATAGCATTTATTTGCCTCTATTTTGAAATGTGCATGATTGTCCGCAGAAGCATCCAAAGAAAACATAGGCTTATCAGACAATGGGGTGTCGGACCGATAAAGCATTTCAATTTCTGAAGATTGAGTCTTACCTTTTAGAAAGGAAATGATGTGCAATTTCGCTTTCTTAATTCGCCAATAGGGCGAGGATATTGGATGATTCTTTGCTACGGTGGCAAATTCTGTTGAAAGGACTTTTGCTTTTACCAGTAAAGATGCATCAGCGGCCATTTTGGAAATCGAATTAGGGTAAGGCATGATCATGGCACGCACCTGCAATTGAGTGGCAATCAGCAGAATGGAGATTAGGTAGATAAATCGAGCGAAAATTCTCATTTCTTCAGGCCGGGCTAGGCATTGTTTTTGATTCTAATCGATAATAACATTTGTTGTATTGAGAGAATATCCGTGTAATGCGTTGTGGGCATATAATAATGACTGCCAAGCGCGCCAAGGAGTGACCGGAATGACCAAGGGCAATAACAATGACAACGTAATTAAGATGCCACAGCGTTCTTCGCCCAATACAGCGGAAGATTTCATCATGCTAGCTGAGAAATCGGACGATGACGAAGAAATCATGGACCTTTTGCGAAAAGCAATTGAGGCTGCCAAACAAGATCTTGGTCAAAACTGGGAAGCCAAATACCAAGGTCGTGGTTGGGAGGCGGTGGAAACGCGTCCTGTAATGCATGCCATGGCGCAGCTTGCCACTGAGCTTAGATGGGATGACCAACTAGACGAAGCGCTTTCACTTTGCCGCAGGTTGTTGAAGTTGAATCCCTCTGATGATCAAGGCATCCGATATGATCTGGCGGGATGTCTATATGAAGCTGGGCAAGACGACGAGCTGGAAAAACTTTTTGCACAGTATCCAGATGAAGTTGCCGCAGCGTTTAAGTATACTCGCGCGCTTTTATATTTTAGACAAGATGGTGCATCAAGTCGGTCTGCGCAAGCGCTCATCGAAGCTTTTAAATGCAATATTCATGTGCCGGTGTTTCTGTCCGACATTGTCGATTTACCGCAAGAATTGCCAGATCCTATCGGTATTGGTGATGATAGCGAAGCTGTTGCTTATGCAATGGAGTATTGCTATCTCTGGGCAGATACTGAAGGCGCGCTTGAATGGATGTCTGACGAACTGGCACCTAAGTTGCGCAAAACCATTGCCGATCCTGAAATTGCCAATGACATTATCAATGCTTTAAAGGGTGTCTACGAAGACTAGGCGGAGACGCTTTTCGTCACCAAATTTGATACCAAGTTTGAAACAAGGCAGCCTTGGTTGAGTGACTGCAAGCACCGCTGAGCCAATTTGTAGCTTGTCTCCAATGCACAGATTTTCTTCTGAAAGTCCTTGGGTCGGGGGTAGCCATACACGGCTTTATCTGGTCCGCCATGAACAGTTAGGTCTGCTTGTTGGTCGCCTTGCAAATTCGTTTTACTGACTCTAATCGCTCCTTCTACAGGCAACTTAAATATGCCTGTGGATACGAGTTAGTCTCTCCATTCCACAATTTTTGCTTTGCTTACGCAGACACGTAAAACTTTGGCCGTCAAAATATCATCCTCTAATTATTTCGGCGAAGCAATTATTTTAATTTCTTCTGGACCCACAGGAAAGTGGTGTAATTCTCGTTAGAGTCCTGCAGATTCTCTTCGAGCATTTTAAGCCCGTTTAGCTTTGCTAGAGCACGGTTGCCCAGTATCGCATATGTCTTATCCAATTTTCCGCGACCAAGTCTTTCCGCCCAAGTACTTGGATCTATTAAATCTCCATCTCCACTAAACTGCTTGAGATTAGGATACTTGCTTGCAAGATTCTTTTGGCATTGTTTAAAAGCTTGAGGATGAGCGACTATTGTTTTGATATCAGATGCGGTGGCACTAGGTAAAATCATCAAATTGTGTGCGACTTTGATTTTGAATTCACGAATTATATGAAACTTGTGCTTCTTCATCGCTTCAGCCGATTCTGCAACTTCTCCACCTAATGTGTTGCGAACAGCAAACTGCCCGATTTCGATTTCATTTTTGTCTAACGCAGAAAGAACATTTTCTGTCGTGTGCAAATATTTCAACTCGAAATTCTGTTCGGGCTTTTCCCTCATTTGAGTTTGCGCAGCGAGTTCATTGAAACTACCCTTGCCACCTTGAACTCCGATTACCAATATGGACTTACTTTTCAACTTTTCTTCTAGCTCATTAACTTGGGCTTCTAATTCTGTCATTTTGGTCATTGATGAAAAAGGCATGAATAAAAAAGCGGCGGGAAGTAGAATGCAGGCCGCCATAGGAACCAATAAATATTTCATTGGCAGGACTCGCCCGCTGAATCTACTCAATTCTGTAAATTCCGATCTCAGGAGCCTTTTTGAAAGATAATAATAGTGTGCTCCTTTTTGCTACTTCCGAAGTAGAAGAAGGAAAAGGCTCTGCATCCTTAATCAATTTCAAAACGAGAGCGTTCTTTTGTTCATCTGAAGATGGCAATATTAGTCTTACTGCACCTGTCGTTCCATCGCGATTGACATGGAACTTACACTCAATGCCAGAGTCGCGTAGCAACTTTCTTTGCTCTGGTGTCATAGTGTCTTTGATTTTAACCAGGGTAGAAATTAGCCAAAGTTGATTTTCCTTTTCAGCTGTAAAAGATGCCCTCAGCTCGAGATCCTTTTTCTTTTCTGCAAGTTCTTGTTCTTGAGCGGTCATTTTTGTTGTAACCATTATTGGAACGAACATAAAAATCAATGAGATGAATATGAATGTGTATAAGCCAATAGCAATCAGCCACTGTCGTCCATTGAACAATGGCATGTCGCGCCAGCTAATATCTTTTATGGTGTCTTCGGAAACTGGTTCCATCAAGAATTTCCTCTTAGATCCATTATAGACCGTCTGGAAATGTCTTCAATATGAACTAATTACTGTTCGATAACCTGCACTTGGACAAACATTTTTTTTGCTGCTTTCATGGAGCAAAAATAGTGAGTGAGAAGAGCTAGGGTGACAAGGATTTTCATAGCGGAAGTATAACTGACCAAAAGACAATTTTAAAACTGTTTTGCTCACTGCTACAATCGAGTCTTTAGGCATTATTGTGGAAATGTAGTCACCAGAGGCGAAAGGCGTGAAACTAACTAAAAAGGACCTCGAATGGGCTGCCGATAAAGATTTGCTTCGGGCTGAACAAATCGAACCACTTTGGGATGCTCTCAAGCGCAAAAACGCTAATACGCCTAGTTTCAATTTTATCAATCTTGCCTATTATTTCGGCACGGGCTTGGTGCTTGTGGCGATGGGTTGGTATCTCGCTATTTCATGGGACAAAATTGGTGCCGCGGGAATTTTGACTGTGGCGCTTAGCTATTCACTTTTGTTTTTATTCAGCGCGCACTATTTGTGGTATCGCAAGAATATGCGAATTCCAGGCGGATTGCTTTGCACCCTATCTGTGTGCATGGTACCACTTATGGTGTACTCTTTTATGCGCATGACTGGACTGTGGCCAGCAGATGACTTCCATAATAATTACATGATGCTGTTTGGAACATACAAGCGAAATTACATAATCTTAGAATTGAGCACTATAGTGGCAAGCGCTGTTGCACTTCGCTTCTTTAGGTTTCCATTTCTTACTGCACCCATGGCTTACTGTTTGTGGGCGCTTTCCCTTGATGTTGCGTCTCTGATATCAGGAAAAGAAATATTCCAGTCTGGCACACGCGACTACATAACGTTGATAATTGGGTTGGCTATTTTAGCAGTCGCATACATCGTCGATTTAAGAAGAAAAGACGATCGCGACTTTGCCTTCTGGCTTTACTTGTTTGGATCTTTTTCGACTTTTATTGGTTTTGCAAATATGCACAAAGCAAACGAAACAGCAGAACTGGGCTTTGCAGGTGTCTACGTTTTAATTATGCTTGTGTCAGTTTTAATTCAACGCAAAACAGTTTTGATTGCGTCTGTGCTTTTGATTCTTGGCTATATTTTCCATATTGCCAATCACTTTTTCCGCGATTCGCAGTCGTTTCCGTTGATTTTGAGTTTCATTGGAATAGCTATTATCGTCCTGGGAATAGCGCTTCAGAAAAATTGGCACACCATTCAGTCTGCCGTCAGAAGTGTATTTCCTGCAGAGTGGAATAAGTTTTTACCTGAGCGTGATGATTAGAAATTCTATTTCAGGCTACTCAGCGCCAATTCAACCCGTTTAATCTTGCTGCTGGTCTTATCCAAGCACCCATCGATTTTACACAGTCTGATATCAACTACAGTGAGTCGGTCTTTTATGGTGGCAAGTGCATTCAACAGCGTTTCTCGCTCGGTTTGTAGTTTGTCGCGCTCTATTTTAAGGCGTGACTCTCTATTGATGAGCACAGACTTCGCTGTACTCAATTGATTGACTGAATACTCAAGCTCCTTAATTTCGTTTGCACTAACACCCTGTATACAAAGGACAAGAACAGCAGCCACCCTAAAGAGGGCAAATCTAGTCTTCATCTTCGTTCCATTCTAGGTTTTATGGCACAACACTCACACATCCAATGTTGCAAAGAAATTGACTTTTGGCAAATTAATTCGCAGATTAAAACTGCGATTTATCAATACAAAATCTCAGTTCGTTGCGCAAAGAGTTGCGCAGGTGGTGCCCGTGTTCCATCAAGCTTTCTTGGCACGCAGCTTTTTCCTGGTCTGTGGCTGCGATACCACTTTTGTTCGAATCCATGAACCATCGATTGATGGCATCACGGGCTGTTTTTTCGAAACGCGGTTCTTGTATAGAAAGAGCCTTTAATAAATAAGGCAGGCTAGACCATTTTGAGTTGCGAGCTATCACTGCAAGTGCAATTGCGCGAGCGCGCGGTGAGGTGGGATTTGCCACCACAGACCATAAATAGTCCAATGGGAGTAGTCGGGGATTCTTTTGCAAGACTTTGTTTGCTTCGCGCGAACATCTGCCACTATGATCGAGAAATGCAAGTGCCACATATCGCTCAAGCGTGTATTCGGTGGGCAGGTCTTCAACAAGATTTTTAAACAGCATTGCATAGGCTGCTGCTCTCACTTTGCCGCACTCGCTATGCAAAAATGGTTCAAGCGTTCTGAAACTAATTTTGGTGGCACTCTCCGCTAAAGCAGAGAGTGTAGAATGAACACTTGATTCTAGTTTTAACTCTTTTAGATATATGTCTTTCCATTCTTGGTCGCTAAAAGCGGTGCGAGCAAAGGCTCTGACAACGCGAGATTTGTCAAAAAGTGCTTGTCGTGCAAAATTCAATTTATCGTCCAGGCTGCTTTTGGAAAGAATCCATTTAAGCGTCGCTAGACGCACTCCGGAGACTTTGTTTTTGAGCCATTTGTCTAAATATGTGCGCACCTCGGTCTCGTTGAGCACAAGAAGGGCTTCTTGCACCGCCACGGTTCGAATTTCTGTATCTTTGGAGCTTACACATACGGCAAGGGCTTCTAACTTGTTTTTTAAAAGCCAGAGTTGGTAAGCGTATTGACGAACTTCTCTCTTTGGCGAGTCAAGTTTTATGCGCAGCCCGTTGCTTGATTCGACTTGAATTATTTTATCTTCGATGCTGTGGCGAATTGCGCTTAAATCATAGCGACTAGAGCGCCAGAGGGCAGGCAGTACTTCAAGTTCGCTTAAAAAGTGCATACCATAATCGAGTTTGAGTCTAGACTCAATAGAATGCACTGCTAGTTCGTGAATTTGAGGCACCCAGTCGTTTAATCGAAGAAGAATGTAGTGCAGCTCAGTGCCGTCGTAGCAGCTCATAAGTTCGCGCAGGGCAGCTTCGCGATAACGTCCGTCTCGGTCTTTGGACCGTTTGCCAAGCTCACTAATCACCAGATGCTTTGAACTGGAGTCAGGGTCGAGGTTTTTGATTAGGGCTCGAAAGAAGTTATCCACTCAAGTCTCGCGGATGAAGGGTCAGAGCTTTTGGCGACCGAACAATTTTTTCCATTCCTGAGTACAGAATACTAGAGCTGTGCCGAGAGTCAACGGAGTATTTTTTTGCATAAAAACCGGCTTATTCTTTTCGAAAACAAAATGACCGATGAATTGTAGGAGCCAGCCTCCAACCTGCATTCTTAAAAAGGCTTTGCGACTGAAAGGGAGCACGAAAAAGGACATAGCAATCAGTGGAATGCCAATCATGTGAGTCAGTTTGCAGCCAAGCGTAGAATGCTCGGAGTGATAATGATGCAGGTGTTCTTCAAAATCGATTTTATTTGGAAGATTCATCGTAACTAAGCGCCTTTTCGATAAGCTCAGCGTTTCCAGTCTGACCTTCCTTCCTTAAATCCGTCACTATTTCTTTCAGCTTCTGGATTCTATCTGGAGTGTCACTCTTCAATCCTAGCAGAGTCCGGATATGTCGTGGATATCTTTTAATGAAGCCTTGTTCTCAATTACTGACTCATTACTTTGTAGCCCGATGGAATGGCGGCACTAAATTCGGTGGCAGCAGGAGCTGGACCCAATTTTTTGAGATTCATTGTGGTTTTGCCATATTTAGATTCTGTAGTTGATTGGGTCATGATTTTGCAATCGTCGCCAATCCATGTTTGGCTGGTGGTGCCATCTTGGGTATATTCCCAACCGTGTGATGGGTGACCGTTAATAACTTTGGTACCGAGCGACTTGGCTTTTTTCTTTTTGTACCAATCATCTTCGTAGGACTGATTGTTCGATTCGGTCATTTTAGTTTTCATTGCCATTTTTGCTGTGTCAAGAAGAGTGACCGTTTCGCCTTTCTTGAAATCGGCAATCATACGAGTTTTCTGGCCGGACATTTCAGTTTTGGTTAGAGTCAAACCTTTTCCGTCGGATGCCATGCGCATTTCAGACTTGCCTTGAGGATTTACCAGTTCGTATGTTGCGTCATATGCTTTCTTTGGATATTCGAACGCCATTGCTGAGGATGCCATTAAGCATGGTGCAATCATAGATGCGACCGATACCAAAATCTTCGATTTTTTCACTTTTGCTCTCCTGTGGTTTTTTGAACGGTTTCTTTTTCAGAAATTACTTTGTATTCTGCTGGAATTTCGTATTTAAACTCTTCGGCAGCCGGCTTTTGCTCTATCTTCTTAAGAGTTACGGTTGTTTTACCGTCTTTTGTAACTACTTCAGAAAACACGATCAACTTGCAATCTTCTCCGATCCAGACTTCACCTGTGTATCCGTTGTACTCGTATATGTATCCTTTACAAGGATGTTCTTCGATAACTTTATCGCCTAACTCTTTAATTGCATTTCTTTTGAAACGATCCATATCGTAAGCTTCGCCATCTTTTTCAGTCATTTTCGCTACTAGGGCTAATTTACGGCTGTCGTCAAATGTAGTTTTGATATTGGCTGCATAATCAGAAAACTCACGTACTTTAGTGTTGGTATCGTTCATTTTCATTAGTGCAATACCTTTTCCGTCAGAACCCAAAATCATTTCAGCATCGACTTTAGGCGACGAAACGCTATACGTCGCTATATAAGTTTCTTTTGGATGGTCAAATGCATTGGCGGTTGATGCCATTACATATGGTGCAACAATTACTGTTATTGATGCCAAAATTCGAATTGTCTGCAAGACAAGAACCCCGCAATAGTCAGATGGGATAGTATATGCTATCATTATCTTGCTGACATCAGCTTAAGCATAATTTTTCAAAGGTTGGAATTTATGGCAAATATCGGTAAACGCAAAAAGCAGCCACCCAAGGTCGTTAGCGACCAGAGCTCAAGCGCGGCTAAAGAAGCCGAGCAGGCTGGCGCAAAGAAAATGACTTCTAGCGTAAATGTGCCCAAAGTGAACAAGAATCGCACCGGTTCTCAACGGGGCAGGTAAACAAGGTAATTTAATGAACGAAGGCGAGCGTGGGCAAGCACGGCTGGAAAGCCTGACTTCGCTCCGATTTTTCGCTGCGTTGTACATTCTGCTTTATCACGCCAGACCTCAGTTCGATATCTTGTCTTTTTTGCCAAAAGAGTATGAATTTCCGCAGGGAGTGACTTTCTTCTTTATATTGTCAGGATTTATTCTGACTTACGTATATCGCGATATTTCAAACAAGACACAGCGCAAAGCATTCTGGATTAAGCGCCTTGCAAGGCTCTGGCCTTTGCATCTATTCTGGCTCTTCGCCGCTATTTTGGCGTTGCCAACTTCATATCTATTTCCATACAAATTAATTGCAAGTGATTATGCACTTGCTCTAGTGAGTAATTTCTTTTTGATTCAAACATGGATACCTAATACTCAGATGGGATTTAGTTTTAATCCGCCCGCCTGGTCGATTGCAAATGAATTGTTTTTTTATGCCATGTTTCCGCTTGCGCTCTGGTTGTTTAAAAGCAAACAAATATTATTGAAAATGCTACCAATAGTGGTGCCAGCGATAGCTGCTACTGTTTTTGTTATATATGCTCAGGTTGAGCATCTTCCGAAGATGTGTTATGGATTGAGTCAACAGTCTTTGATATTTACTAATCCGCTTGTGCGTATTCTTGATTTTAATTTGGGAATGATTTTAGCCTTTATATACTTCAAGACGCGAGATTATTTTCAAAAGAGTTATTGGTTGAATTCTCTTATCGAAATTTTTCTGGTTGTATATGTCGCTTGTAGTGTTGCAGTGACACCTTTTGTTCGGACTATGCTTTCAAATGTAAGTGAGCCTTTTGCATTTTGGTTCGCCAACTCTGCAGTAGTGTGGTTGCCATTTTCTTTGCTTATTTTATTTTGTGCATACGGCAAAGGTTTGGTGTCAAATTTGCTATTAAAGCCATCGCTAATATTCTTAGGGGAAATCAGCTTTTCTCTCTATCTATGTCATTTTACATTTTTCTTGTTTTATCGAGCCAGGCTTGTAGAGCATCGCTCCGATTTTGACTTTCTTGTTTTTATTACACTGTGCTTAGTGTCAAGTTATCTTGGCTATCGCTTCATAGAAAAACCAGCTCGCACGTTTGTTGAACGCAAGCTTACTTCTAGCGAACCAAAACTGTCTTCTTTAGACGTTCAATCAGAGCGCACATGTCGTCATAACGACCAAACGATGGAACCAGATACGTGCCCTGGCAAATAGATCTCAGTTTTTCGAGTAGTTCTTCCGCCAGCTCGAGACCAACTTTGCTTCCATCCACACCTGCTTTCGCCATTGCTTCGCGAATGTGCTCGGGAATGGTGATACCAGGCACTTCGTTGTGAAGATACTCGGCATGCTTTGATGAATGGAGAGGCATGATACCAACTAAAATTGGAAGATTAACATCACCGAACTCGTCTAAAAATCTGGTCAGATCTTCAACTTGGTAGATAGGCTGGGTCATTACAAAATGAGCACCGGCTTCAAGCTTCTTGCGAAAACGACCGACTTCGTCTTTTTGATCGTCATAGACAAGATTCAGCGCACAACCAATAGATAATTTAGTTGGTGTACCAATTGTGTTGTCGCCAATATCTTTGCCTTCATTCAACTGATTTATTACGCGAATCAGTCCAATTGAGTCGACGTCATAAACCGCGGTCGCATGAGCATAGTTGCCTAAGTTGGGTGGGTCGCCAGTGAGAGCAAGAATATTATTTACGCCAAGAGCCTGACAGCCAAGCAAGTCGGCTTGGATACCCATTAAATTTCTGTCTCGGGTGGTGAAGTGAATGATAGTCTCGATTCCCGCTTTCTGCCCAATTATTTGGCAGGTTGCAAGCGACGACATTCTTACACGTGCCATAGGGCTGTCGCCTACGTTTATAGAATCTGCCCCTGCGTCTTTTAAGGCTGTGGCAGCTTTGACTAGCTTTTGAGTAATTGCACCTTTAGGTGGATCTAATTCGACACTTACAAAAAAGCCTTTTTTCGGGTCTTTTTTTAATGACATAAGACGCTCTGCCAGAGTCGGTTTATTTGATTCTGGTAATTCTGCGCCTTGGTCTTCTTTAAATGTGGAGGCGGCATCTTTTAACGCTGGCGATGCTTGTTTGGGAACTACAATTTCGATGCTTGTTTTTTGTGAAGGCAGATCTTGTAGAGTAGAATCGCTTGCTTTGCGCTTGGATGCCGTTATGTAAGTATCGAGCGTTTCGCGCATCGCTTTGATGTGTGCTGGAGTGGTTCCACAGCAACCGCCGATTAATCTGGCGCCTGCTCGAATTAGTGGGTCTACATATGATGCACAATAGTCAGGACGACTCATGAACATGTAGCGTCCGCCAGACAAGCTTGGTTGTCCCGCGTTTGGTACAGCCGAGTATCCGACTATTTTTTGAAAGGCATTTCGTTTGGCAAATGCTGCTGACATGCGCAACAAAGAATCAAATACAGGACCAGGACCGGCACCGCAGTTAATACCAATTACTTCGGGCAAATCATCGCCTAATTCGTCCAGCAAGCGAACCATATCTTCGGGCGCGCTACCCATTAGAGTGTGACCTTCTGGAGCAAAGCTAAGCTGTGCCACCACAGGCAGTTTGGATAAAGAACGTGCGGCACGAACGGCTGCCATCAATTCGTCTATAGAAGACATTGTTTCAATCAAGAATAAATCAACGCCGCCTGCAAGCAAACCTTCCATCTGGTGCTTGAATGCAGCCTCTAGGTCCTCAATTTTGGTATCGCCAACAGGTGGCAATAGTTTTCCCGTAGGTCCAATCGAGCCTGCTACAAATGCTTCTTTACCGGCAATCTCACGAGCGTTGCGAGCGATTTTGGCAGACCACAAATTGATGTTCCAGACTTCTTTTTCGAGCCCAAAATTTTCAAGCTTGAATCTGTTGCCAGAAAATGAGTTTGTCGTGATTACTTCCGAGCCTGCGTTGAGGTAATCAACATGCACTTGCTGGACCAAATCGCGGTTAGATAAATTAAGTTGCTCAAAGCTTGCCTCGGGCGAGGCGCCGCGTGCATAGAGAAGGGTGCCTATAGCGCCGTCAGCAAGAATTGGCTTTTGTTTTAGTGCTTGAACGAATGCGTTTGTCATATACACGTATTGTTATATATTCTTGTACTTTGAATTAGGGAGTTATAACTTTGTTATCCTTTGATCTTGATAATTTTAACTGAGTTTATTCCCGGACATTAATGCCAACAGATCCTTCTTTAATCCGCAATTTCTCGATTATTGCCCATATCGACCACGGTAAATCGACGTTGGCGGACAGGCTGCTCGAGACCACCAACACCATCACCAAGCGCGAGATGCAGGCGCAGGTGCTGGATACAATGGATATTGAGCGTGAGCGCGGCATTACCATTAAAGCTCAGCCGGCTCGCATGGACTATAAGGCGCTCGATGGCAAAACATATGTTTTGAATCTAATTGATACTCCCGGGCACGTCGACTTTGGCTATGAAGTCTCTAGAAGCCTGGCTGCCTGCGAAGGAGCACTACTTGTAGTAGACGCCACCCAGGGCGTGGAAGCCCAGACTCTGGCAAATGTGCATTTGGCAGTAGATAACAATTTAGAAATTTTGCCCGTTATAAATAAGATAGATCTGCCCAGTGCCGATGTTGAGCGTATTCGTCATGAAATAGAAGAAATTATTGGCTGGCCAACCGACAACGCAGTAGAAACCAGTGCCAAAGCAAATATCGGAATTATTGATTTGCTTGAGGCTATCGTTAAGTATGTCCCCAAGCCGCCCAATCACCCTGAAAAACCATTTAAGGCTCTGGTCTTTGACAGCTTTTATGAAAGCTATCGCGGGATCATTGTTTATTTCCGCATTATTGACGGAATTGTCAAAGTGGGCGACAAGATTCGTTTTATGGCGAACAATAAAGATTTTGAAGTGCTTGAATTGGGCATCTTAAAGCCAAATCAAGTAAAAGTAAATCAACTTGGACCTGGCGAGGTTGGCTACTTAGCTGCTTCTATCAAGGACGTTGCCACGCTGGTTGGAGATACGATTACAAGTGTGCTCAACCCCGCGCCCGAGGCACTGCCTGGATATCAACCGGCAAAGCCTATGGTTTTTGCTGGAGTTTATCCAGTCGACAACGACCAGCACACTCAATTGCGTGAAGCACTTGAGCGTTTGAAGCTAAACGATTCCAGTTTGTTTTTTGAGCCAGAAAGTTCAGAAGCGCTTGGATTTGGCTACCGTTGCGGATTTCTTGGCTTGTTGCACATGGAAATTATCCAGGAGCGACTTGAGCGCGAATACAATTTAAATCTTATTACCACAGCACCATCTGTAATTTATCGCGTCACCAAAACGAATGGTGATGTGGTGATGATCGATAACCCGGCTAAATTGCCAGAGCCAAACTATAGAGAAAAGATGGAAGAGCCTTATGTTTCGGCTAACATTATTTGTCCAAACGAATACGTTGGTGCTTTGATGGAGTTGTGTCAGGGACGACGTGGTGTTTATGTAGATATGAAATATCTTGATGCCAGAAGAAATTTATTGCATTACGAAATGCCTTTGTCCGAAATTATCACCGACTTTTTTGATCAGATGAAGTCGCGCTCCAGAGGCTTTGCTAGCTTAGATTATCACTTGCTCGATTATCGTGAATCGCGTTTGGTTAAACTCGATATTTTAATTGCAGGCGATCCTGTTGATGCACTTTCAGCAATTGTGCACCAGGACAAAGCAGCATCTTACGGACGTTTGCTTGCCAGTAAACTGAAAACACTGATTCCCAGACAAATGTTTGAAGTGCCTATTCAAGCCGCTATTGGTGGAAAAATTGTGGCGCGCTCAAATGTGTCTGCTATTCGTAAAAACGTTATCGCCAAGTGTTATGGTGGCGATATTTCGCGTAAGCGCAAACTTCTCGAGAAACAAAAAGAAGGTAAAAAGCGCATGAAAGCTGTAGGTAAAGTGGAAATTCCACAGGAAGCCTTTATGGCATTGCTCAAGCTGGACGAAGAATAATGTCTAAAAAACGACACAAAAAAGATGATTCGAACAAGAAAAAAACATTCGTTGAGCAGATGGCGGGCGATTCAAATAAAGCAGGCGAATCTGCCGAATCCAGCGAGTCAAGCCAATCAGTAAAGAAAACTAGGCCAAGTGTATCTGAGTTGATTTCGGCGCAAATCGATACGCACGGCGACGAGCAAGCAAGACGCACACTGATAGTCGATTCGTGGGAAGTGCGAAACGAGATTTATCATCAAATGTTCGGCGCTCCTTCTTACAGCGATCCAGCAAATTGGGCTCCGCCACCACGTCAACTTCCTGCCAATTACAAACCAAGTGAGCGCAAAACAATGTCGCTTGATACAAGCGAGCCATCGCTTTTGGCGGACGAGCAGCAATTGGCAATATTGGCTTACGGTCCCGATCCCTTAAGACCATTTTGGACTTATGTTACTGCTGGATTGTCCACTCCGTGGCTTCAGTATGGGCATCAGGAAGTATCAGGTTTTGGAATCGAGCTAATCGTAAAAAGTCCTATAGAAGCCAAATGGCCTGCACAATTACTTCGTACCATGGCATTTTATGTGTTCAATCATGCTGGTGTATTATCACCTGGTGTGCGCGTTTCCCTTAATGGACCTGTTGATCCTTATTCTAAGTCAGAACTGAAACATGCCATAGTCTGGTACGCAGACGAGGCTCCAGAAGCATGGTGTATGCTTCCATCTGGTGGTTTTGGCTTATTCAACGTGCTTGGTATCACAGACGATGAAATGGAATTTGCCGATTCTATAAAAGATTATGGAACCTGGTGCATCCAGCAAGCAGTAAAGAATATTGGTCACGGACAAGTAACAGACCCCAATCGTCGAAGTATTATGACGCACGAAAATATTGACGCTGTTATAGGCGGCGTGCGAACCTTCGCCGATACATTTAGAGCGAACAAAGAAAATAAGTTTCTTGCTGATCCCGATTCGATTACTTAATTACTTACACTCGAACTAGACAGCAGCACCAGTTTTGGTGGCAGTCTTAGCACTTTTATCTTCTGGTTTTTCGATTTGCCAGTAGTGGTCGCGTGTCTCTTTATAGTATTCGATTGTTTTACCAATGCCTGCTTCAAGCGTGGTTGTTGGACGCCAGCCCACAATCGATGCAATTTTGTTTATATCAGAATAAAAATCGCCTGGTTCTTGCGCTTTGCGCTCGGGAGAAAATTCGGCAAATTTCCAGTTTCCACTGCCTGCTACATCAACTATTGTTTTGACCAGCTCTAAGAAGCTGACCGGAATGTCTGAGCCTACGTTAAAGATTTCGCCATAAGCTTGCTCTGTGATGGCTGAACGTAAAATGGCTTCGACAGTATCATCTACATAACAGAAATCGCGCAGAATGCTTCCGTCGCCAAAGACTTGAATGGTCCCGTTGTCCATGGCTAGTCGAACGAACCAGTTGCAAACTCCAAAGCGCGAGTGCATCATCTGCGAGCGCGGACCGTAAATATTGCTTAATCGCAACAAAACTGATCTAATGCCATGAACGTCGTTATAGACCTTAATAATTTTCTCTGCGGTCAGGTTTGAAATTTCGTAGATGCCTTTGGGATTGGTCGGCGCTTCTTCGTTTACTGGAAGCGAGACAGATTCGCCGTATTGACCGCGGGTTCCTGTATATACAACCACGGCATCTTTATTATGCTTACGCAGCGCTTCCATTAATATGGCCGTGCCTGTGATGTTGATTTGAATGTCTGGAAAAGGATTGGAAAGGCTCATCAAATGGCAGACTTGACCTGCCAAATGGAAAACAAAATCTTTGCCGCGCACTAGATAATTGACTGCGTTTTCGTCGCGTATGTCACTGAAGTTGATACGCACTTTATCTTTGACTGGCTCAAGGTTGAATTCGTTACCGCCGTAGTCTGGAATCATGGCGTCAATTACTGTGACATCAGCGCCTGCTTCAACTAGCTTAAGCACCAGGCTGGAGCCTATAAAGCCCATTCCGCCTGTGACCAGGACTGATTTGTTTTTGAACTGAGATAGATAATTGTTTGACATAAAATGCACTTAATATGGTGACCGAAGTCCCCGTTCCCTTGAATAAGTGCAGATTCTAACATGTAGCCAAGCCTGAAAAATGGCTGCTCATTAATTGGAAGTTAGGTAGACAAGTGTAGTTTCTATTATGATTGTTTGCCTAATTATTTCCTTGGTTTAAAGGTCAATGACAACAACCCCAACACCTGCCAAATCTGTGCCTTTCGGCAATCTTAAAGCACATTACCAAGACTACAAGCAACAGCTCGACACCGCAGTGAACCGCGTTCTTGCCTCTGGTCATTATATTTTGGGCAAAGAACTGGACGCTTTTGAAGACCAGTTTGCCGCCTTCCTGGGTCTGCCAGAAAAACGCGTAGTAGGCTGCGCTTCAGGCACAGACGCCATCTACTTGGCTCTTTTAGATGCAGGTGTAAAAACTGGTGACGAAGTATTAGTGGTTGCTCATACTGCAGTCCCCACCATTTGCGCAATCGCCAAAACTGGTGCAACCCCAATTTTTATAGATGTATGCCCAGACACTCTGGTGATGGACCCCGCTGATTTAGAAGCGAAAATCACGAAGAATACAAAAGTGATTATTCCTGTTCATTTATATGGACAAATGGTGGACATGGACGCAGTGATGCAAGTTGCTGCCAAACACAAATTGGTGGTGCTCGAAGATTGCGCTCAAGCAACTGGTGCATCATATAAAGGTAAAGCGGCTGGAACTATCGGTGATTATGGTGCCTTTAGTTTTTATCCAAGTAAAAATCTTGGCGCTTTCGGTGACGGTGGTGCAGTATCGTGCAACTCCGAAGAAAAATACGAAAGTCTCAAAATGCTTCGCAATTATGGTCAATCCAAGCGTTATTATCACGATGAATTTGGCGTAAACAGCCGTCTTGATGAAATGCAAGCAGCCATTCTTTCAGCACAGCTTCCCTATGTAAAAGAATGGAACGACAAGCGTCGTAAGCTGGCAGCGCTCTACACCAAGCTTTTAAAAGACGTGGTCGAAACTCCGGTTGAAGCCAAAGACAATTTCCATGTTTATCATTTATATGTAATTCAAACTGATAAACGCGAAGAATTGAGAGAATGGCTTGAAACGCAAGCCTCTATTCAAGCGCTTATCCACTATCCGATTCCAGCTCATTTGCAAAAGGCGTATCAACACCTGGGCAATAAGCGCGGTTTCTTGCCCAAGACAGAATATATGGCCGATCGCATTTTGAGCTTGCCGATGCATCAAGGCTTGACCGAAGACGATGTCGAATATGTCTGCCACAAAATCAAAGAGTTCATTGGAAGCAAAACTGGGAGTAAAGTGTAATGCCTACTGCGACACAGCTAACGCCTGTACGTCCGACTAGCAGACAGACGATTGAGAATTTCGTCAAACTCGATTCGGTCTCGCTCATCATTCCCGCTTACAACGACCAGGACACCATCGGTCGCTTGCTTCGCGATTCTGGCGACTTGCTCTCCAAAATCACTAACAGCTACGAAATTATCGTATGCAACGATGGCAGCAAAGACGCCACTCTTGATCGCATCAAAGAAGAAGCTCTACTAAATCCCAACATCACAGTTATCGATCACAAAACCAACAAAGGTTTTGGTAAAACCATAAGAGAACTCTATATGGCTGGAAACAAAGAGTTTATCTTCTCCCTGCCTGGCGACTACCAATACGCACCACGCGAAATCCTGAAAATGGCTCAAGGTCTCAAAGATCATGATTTCGTTATCGGATGGCGCATTGAGCGCAACGATCCACCAAGAAGAAAAATGCAATCAGCAATCTACAACTTGATGCTGCGCATTTTCTACGGCAACAAAAACAAAGACGTAAACTCAATCAAGCTCTTCAGAAAAGATGTGATGGATTGCATCAAACTGCAATCATACTCGCCTTTCGTTGATGCTGAGCTTTGCATCCGCGCTCAGCGTGCCGGTTTTAAACTAATCGAGATTCCAATCGAACACTTGCCTCGTTTAACCCAAGGCGCTTCGGGCGGCAAATTCTCAGTTATCTGGGAAACATTCTCTGACTTAGTTGGAATGAGATCTGGTTTCTAATTCTCGTCTTAAGCGAAAAATTGCACTGACTGTCTCAGTTATAGTAGGCATTTTGCTTGGACTATACATCGAATTGTGCGTGGTTTTTTTCTTTGTGGGATATGGAAGATATGAGGCTAATCTTATTCACCAAATTCCAGGTCCACAACAGGATTTAGCTAAGGCTGCTCAAATAAACAGAGAAATCAACAATGACGTTTTGAAAGTAGTGCCAATTTACTTTCCGCCCTTTGTTTTCCTTTCTGTTAGTGCGTCTTTGTTTTTGACCAAGAAAATTTTAAATCGATTTTCTTCGAAAGAAGATTGATATCTCCTTTGAAGCGGGGTTGTCAATCATAAGCATTTCTTCCCGTAATGCTTATGATCAAAACAAATACTCTAAATGTACTTTGGAAGTCAAAAATTCAAGTCAGATTAACCAACAAGCACTTCTAAAAACGCGCCGGTACACGCTTCTATGGTATCTGTTATGTCGCCTGCGCTATGAGCAAGCGAGATGCAGGCAGCATCAGTGCTAGAGGGCGGAAAGTAAATGCCGCGACTTAAAAGTGCATGAAAGAATTTGGCATAGGCGTCTGCATCTATTGAGCGGGCGTCACCAAATTTGGTGATGGGATGTTCGCAAAAAGAAAGTGAAAACATTGAGCCCACGTTTTGAATTTGAACTGGTGCAGTGGTTCCTGTTTTTGCATGGATTTCTTGCAATGCACTTTTCAGTCCACCAAATAACCAATTGGCTTTTTCTTCGATAGAGCCGTAAACGCCTGTAAGCATCAGTTTCTTCAGTGTGGCTACACCGCCTGCCATCGACATTGGATTGCCAGAAAACGTCCCTGCTTGATAGACCTTTCCAATTGGCATTAAGTGGTCCATTATATCGGCACTGCCACCATAGGCACCAATCGGCATTCCACCGCCAAGCGCTTTGCCTAGACATGTGATATCTGGGCGGACACCGTAATACTCTTGGGCGCCACCAAGTGAGATTCTAAATCCTGTGAGCACTTCGTCGAATATTAGAAGAGCACCGTACTTGCGACAAAGTTCTTTCAGTCCTTGTAAGAAGCCGTCGTTTGGTATTACGACGCCCATCGAGCCTGTTACTGGTTCAAGAATGACGCAGGCAATTTTACCTGGATTTTCAAGAAAGGCTTTTTCGACTGTATCTAAGTTATTGAAAGTAGCGTGAATTGTTTTGTTGCGTACATCTTCTGGAATGCCATCTGAATGGCTTGCAAGTGTTGCATCATTGTGACCGTGGTAGCAGCCTTCAAACATCAAGACTAAGTCGCGCTTAGTAACGCCGCGTGCTAGTCGAATACTCGACATCACAGCTTCTGTGCCAGAGTTTACGAAGCGCATTTTCTGCATCGAGGGAAGACATTGCTTAACTAGTTCGGCTAGTTCGATTTCTAGCTCGTGCGGGGCACCAAACAGGAAACCTTTCTTCATTGTTTCGTATACCGCAGCCACACACTCAGGCGCTGCATGACCAAGTATAGATGGACCCCAGGCGCCAACGTAATCTATATATGTGTTGCCGTCTACGTCTAGAATTTTAGAGCCAGTACCGCGACAAAAGAAAAGAGTATGTCCGCCCACTTCTTGAAACGAGCGAAAGGGGCTATTGACGCCGCCTGGTATCAGTTTTTCTAACTTTTGCGAATACTGCCTTGAAAGCGGTGCCTGGATCATAATTTTTTGACTATAACTCTATTTTGGTATCTATTTTGTATTCGCCTTTTTTCAATCGTTTTGCTTGCAAGACGTAAGAATTGACGCTGCCACCACTTGTGGTTACAAGCAGATTATTGCCTTTATTTATTTTGATTACGTCAGGCGAATTGTTTACTACTCTTATGTGTACTGGATCGTTTGTACCTTGCACCTGTATAGTCAGCTTGTCCAGACTTCCTTTTTTTTCATCGGTAGACACTTTGGATGTTATGTATTCAAAGCGCGATGCATTGCTTCTAAGTCCTGAATTTTGCACAGAAACTGTGTGAGGACCTGCAACCAGATTATTTGGAATCATGAGATGCAATTGAACGGGAGATGCCGCGATTACTTGTGCTTCGAACTGATTGTCTATAAGAATGTGATTTTCAGCCGACATTCCTTCGAAATCGTGTCCATTGATAATAAGCTGCTTGTTCGATGAAACTAGCGGCGAGACTCTATCTATACTTGGAGCTTGTCCATCAACAGCCGACATTAATGGTTGCAAAATATCGACGACATCTGGAGTTAGCTCTGGTCTTGCAGAAAGCGAGATGTGAAGCGTTCTTCCTGGAGTTGCATCTTCTGGCACCAGAAAGTTAGCTTGACCTTTTGAATCGGTGGTGATGGTGGCACCATTGAAACTCAGCTCGACTGATGGTTCGGGTTTTGAATCTTTATCTACTACAGAAACAGTTACCATTTTGCCGGCGATGGCACGCTCTGGAGAAACAAGATTGGCTTCAAGGCTTGGTTGTCTAATTGTTGAGTTAGCGGCAGGATTGTCCCATACTCGACCAGAATTTACTGGTGGCAAATTGATACTTGCAAGTGAAGTCTTATCAGTCGATTCTGATTTTTCAGATTTCTCGGACTTTTCAGTTTTGACTGGTTTTTCAGCCACTACAGTTTTTTCGGTCTTTTCTATTTTCTCGGTCTTTTCTGTTTTCTCAGATTTTTCTGATTTGTTCTCTGCAACTTTTTCTTTTTCTTCTGAGTCTTTTGGATCTTTCGACTCTTTCGACTCTTCCGATTTCTCCGCGACTTCAGTCTCTTCTTTTTCTTTTGACTCTTGAGCCTTGGCTTTTTTGTCGGCTTCAGCATCTGCTAATGCCAGTTTTTCTTCAGCTTCTTTTTGTTCCTGCTCAATTTTAGCCTGCGCAAGGGCTGCAAGCTCTTCTTCGTGCTTATTGTAGGAAGCAAGCTCTACTTGGTATTGCTTGATTCGTTTGGTGTTAACCGAATCAAGAATTGCTAGAGGCTTTTTTTTTACAGGCTCTGCCCCCTTGCTTTCTACTTCTTTGGATTCAGATTTCTCTTCTTCGCCTGAAGTTTCTTCTTTGGGCAGGCAGGCTGATTCAACTTTGACCGATGCGACTTCGCCTTTCCAGAAATTTACTTCTGATTGGCTTTGAATATCGAAGCCACTTTGTACAGGTGATTTGCCCGTGAGCACTACAATGAATTCGCCAACTTTGGAGCCATTGTCTACTGTCTTGTCGCTTTCACCAGCTATGGTGACAGTGAAAAGACCTTTCACTCGTTTGCCCCATACACATGCAACAGATCCTGTGAGTTTGTCTGAAACTTTGACTTCACCTGATGCCCAGGCTTCTGTTTGCATTGATTTTTTGTTGTCTGAGCCTTTGGCTAGGATTCGATCATTTGGAAGATCTTCATTTGAAATGGCTTTGTCCAAAATGAGTCGTGCCTGCTCCACAACCGCTTTTTCATCGGCAGTGGTGAGTCCCATCTCTTCGCCTGCTTGAGGCAATGATTTAGTGATGTCTTTTAAAATGCTTATAAGAGCTGCGTCTGGTGTGAACTTGGGTGCGTCTTCTTTAGTTTGTTTTTCTTCTTTAGTTGCTTTGGCGACGGGCTTTTCTTCAACAACTTTTTCTTCTTTGGTTTCTGTTTTTACAGTCTCAGTTTTTTCAATTTTCTTTTCTTCTTTTGGTTTGCCACCAAAGAAGCCACCCTTCTTCTCCGCTTTTTCAGTCTTTTCAGTTTTTTCTGATTTCTCGACTTTTTTATCGTCTTTCTTGTCGCCTTTCTTTTCGACCTTTTTATCGTCTTTCTTTTCAGATTTTTCTGATTTTTCTGACTTCTCGGACTTCTCGGACTTTTCGGACTTTTCGTCTTTCTTGTCTGTTTCTTCCTTCTCTTCTTTCGACTTGGTGAAAGGCAAGCGAGCTAATTGAATTCTCGGCTCCTCTTTGGTGGCAGAGAGCTTGTGTGTTTTAGCTTCAACAGGAAGTGTCTGCGCCGTTAAAACTTGTCCTACAAAAGTAAGGGCTGCCAGCGAGCTAGTTAAAATCGATTTCATCTGAGTCCTCAATTAATCCCTTACGGAATTTTACCTAATTGGCATGCAATACGGAATCAGTTATTAGCCATGCACCACGGATTTTTTCTACTGTATATGTTGCCTTGTAGTCTTTTTCGACGTCAGTAAGTATTTTCATTGTTTTTGCGCTGAATTTTTTCTGACGCTCTTGAATACTGATGTCTATCTCGTATTTGGTTTCGGGCACTATTGCTCTGAAATCAGTCATCTTGAGTGAGCGTGGTTCGAACTCATAATACATGTCGTGGTCTAAAAGCCACTTTATCGCCTGGCTCTGGTTTGCAAGCGCCTTACCGCCCAGTATTCTAGTTAGGTTTTGAGTTTGTCTACTTTTCACAACCGAGCGGCGAATGTTTTGCCAGCCAACCACTAAATTTTCGAAATCTTGTCTAAGCTTTTCTTCTTTGCTTTTGGTCGCAGGAGGGGTGCGCTCAGGGGTGGTTCTAACTGGAGTTGCAGAAGTTGGAGAAGTTGTCTGAATGGAGAATTTGCTCGAATTTGGATTGATCGAAGCAGTCTGAGTTGTCTTTGGTGTTCTTGTGTAAGTTGTGCCGTTTGGAGTTGTTTTTACTTGAGTTTCAGGATTGTCTGGCACTGAGGGTGATGTGTTTTCTAGGCCTGGTTCGGTTTTAGCGGGCGTTTGATTCCAGCTAGGATTTGTTTGATCAGGTGGTGTGATTCCGCTTGTGGTGGCAATTGTATTTTCAACTGTAATTGCTTTTGTGACAGTCATTGAAAATCCGGGAGTTTCAGAAGCGCTTTTAGCTAGCGCGATTTGATAGGGACCCGCACCAATATTTACTGCTTCTTGATTTATTTTTTCGAATTCTCTTTCTATAGAATTATTGATGGTGGCAATATCGCCCGATTTTGCTCCAAGTGATTCGAGTAAAAAATCGAGTGCCACTTGCACGCGCATTTTGTCATCAAACTTGCCTGTATTCTTACTCAAGTCAAGTTGGGCCGATGTAATTGAATCATCAGTTGCAGCAATGGTGAGTTTGTTTTCGAATCTGTCTTTTAAAACGTCTTTGTTGTCGGTGTCTTCAAATGGACCGATTTGAGGCCAGCTACCCAGATTAACGAATTCGCTCGCTTTTAATTTGCTAACCGAGAATGAATCGGGTGAAGATATAATTGGTGTGGCAGCCGAACTAGTGCTTGGAGCAGCGTCCGGAGTTGTACTAGGGCTAGCAACTGGACTTGTGTGATTGTCTTTCCAGACGTCGTCCATCGAGCCTTCTTTTTCTTGGGCGCAGACTTGGACTTGTAATTGTGTGCCACCAAAGGCGATGCAGGATATAAGTGAGAATAGGATAATTTTTTGGTTCATTTTTAGAAGCGATAAATATTAGTCAGCTCTGTGGCCTAGCGCTTCCAGCGCAAGATTGCCGACTGTATATTCTACCGCGTCTGGGACTTTAAGTTCGCCAAAAGCCAGTCTTTGAGTATTAGATAGATTGATCAAATATGCCATCGACAAGATTTCGGAAGTCAAGTGAAGTAGGGTCGGTTCGATGGAACCCGTCAATAGAACGACGTTTGCAGGGTTGCCATCTAAAGCGATTGATATTTTTTTACCCGATTTCTTCAATAAGAAAGTTTTGATTCCGGGCTTTGTCTCGTCGATTTCATTGGCTAAGCTAGCTAGAAGTGTTAGATTGATTTCATCACTCCAGTGCCCGGCATTAACGATTAAGACGCCGTCAAGACAGCGATCGAAGAAATGTTCGTCTAGTAAATTGCTTTGACCTGTGGCGGTAATAATAATGGGACAGATTGGAGCCAAATCAATTAAGCTCGAAACAGAAAAACGATCGTAATGAGCTAAAAGCGCTCTAACTGGATCAATTTCGGCAACCACCACATTGGCACCTTCCAGAGAAAGATATCTGGCAGTGCCGGCACCAACATATCCGTAGCCTGCTACACCTATTGTTTGATTTTGCCAGGTTTTGCCAATGAGCGAATTTAGGGCCTCAACCATACCTTCGCCCACGCCATGAAAATTTTCGATGCGAGATTTTATGATCCCATCATTCAAGTTTATAACAGGAAACGGTATGGCTTTAAGCTTGCGCAAACGAGTGATGCCGCTTGTAGTTATTTCGCAAGCACCACTCAAGTTTTCTCCAAATTTGTGAAGCGATTCTTTTTGCAGATATGTGGAAATTAAATCCAGTCCGGTATCTGAGATGACGTGACACGATTTGGATAAGACTTCTTCTTTGGCTCCGCTTCCCTTGTAGATGGTGGCACCTTGAGTTTGCATATACTCTATGGCTATGTCTTCTGATGTGCTTGGGTTGCATTCGCTCATATATAGCTTGGCACCAGCGGTGAGAAGTACATTGGCTGCAACTGCTGTAATAGAAGTTAAATGACAATTCCAGCCAATTGTTTTGCCTGCCATATTGCTATTCTTTATAAGATGAGCTTGCAAAAGCTCCATTATGGGAAACTTTTCTCTTGCAAGAGTAAATACTTTAGAGTTTTCAAACTCTTGCTTTATCGTTTTGTTTTTCATTGCTTTCGCCTAAAATGGAAAGTCCGGCTTTGCGCAGGAGTGATACTGCAAGTGGTGCAGAAAGTCCGATCACGTTTGTGAAACACCCATCTATTCGCTCTACAAGAGCCGAGCCTATGCCTTGAAGCGCGTAAGCTCCAGCTTTGTCCATAGGCTCTTTGGAGTCTACATAAGACTCGATTTCGGTTTGAGTCAAATGGCGAAAATAAACTTTGGATTTGGCCAGGTCGCTAAACTCTTCAATTTTATTATTTTCCAAATCGCACGCAATCACACAAACACCAGTGAAAACATCGTGCGGTTGTCCATTTAATTGTTGCAAAATTTCAATGGCGTGCGCTCTGTCGTCGGGTTTGCCTACCATTCGTCCATTTAAAACTACAGTTGTATCAGCCCCAATAATGACTAATTTCTTGACTGTACTATCGAGAGTACCATTGTTTTTGATGATATCGAGGGTGGTGCGAGCTTTTTCTATTGCTAGTTGTAAAACTCCAGTATCTGCTGGCATATCATCGGGCAGTGTTTCGTCGATATCGGCAGGAACTGTCAAAAAATCCAGTCCCATATTTTGCATGATTTCTTTGCGTCTGGGAGACATTGAGGCGAGTATGATTTGAGTCGACATCTTATTTGAACTTTAACTCCAAAACTTGAATTCGTTTGTTTCCTTTGTCAGCTACAAATAGAAGGTTATTCTGATTGTCAATGCATAAGTCGCTGGGACCGCAAAATTGATCTTTTTCTTTACCAAGCGAGCCGTAGGTGCAAAGCCAATTTCCCGATGATCCAAATACTTGAATTCGATGATTGAGTGAGTCTAAAACAAATATGCGATCCATTCGGTCGACTGCCACCGCTTTGGGCAAGTTGAACATGCCAGACGATTTTCCTTTTTCGCCGAATGAACGAATGAACATGCCGGTTTTATTAAAGATGGATATTCGACTGGTACCATAATCTGAGGCAATTATTCTATTTTGTTTGTCGCAAGTAAGTCCGGCAGGCAATTGAAACTGACCTGGTTCGCGCCCTTTGGCACCGATTGTTCTTACCCATAGTCCCATTTCTGACTGAAACACCTGCAAACAACCATTATTTTGATCGCTAGCATATAGCAAGCCTGTGGTGTCGAGGGCGATGCCTTGCAGACCGCCTTCTTTGCCTTGGATATTTTTGAAGTCTTTTATAAAGTTTCCCTGATTATTGAAGACTCTTATAAAATGATCGCTTGAGTCACAAACGTAAATTCGTCCCCGCTCGTCTATCACTATGCCGCTTGGTTTGGAAAGACGACCGCCGTTGGTTTTTGATTGGGGAACGCGTGGATCTGCTTTTAGGTTCAAAACCCAGCGCCCGTCGTTATTGTAAGCATAAGCTTCGCGTCTGGCTGCATCAGAGATAACCAAGCGTCCAGAGCGATATGCCACCGCATTTGGTTCTTCAAAGGGACTGCGACTATCGCCAAAATGCGATATTGTTTTGAGCCACGCAATAGGAGTGTAGTCTATTAAATTGAAAAAGGGTACGCCGCCACCATGACTCACTTCAGTAGCGTCTTGTGGCTTTGAATTAGGCGAACTGACAATAGCACCTGAGCTAGAATTAGAAACATTGCCACTAACCGCCACAATGTCTGAGCATGAAGTGACCGCTTCTGCTTTGGCGCGCTCTGCATCGAGTGCTTTTTGTCTCGATTCTCCCGAGTCAAAAGCCGATATATCAATCGGCTTTTCCACATTGTGCTCAACCCATGTATTTAGGTCTTCTAGAGAGCTACCTAAGTCACCGCAAATTTTTTCAGCGCATACTTGAAAGTCGCGCAAAAATTCTTTGGCGGCACGATAACGATCTTTTGGTTTTTTGCGTAAAGCTTTTGAGACAACTGCTGCAAGCTCTTCGGGTATCAGTGAATTTAGTTTATCCAGTGGTACTTCTTCTGAAGACATGATTTTAACTATTGTCTGAGCGATACCTTCGCCTGTGAAAGGTAGCTTGCCAGAAAGCGCTTCATATGTGACTACGGCTAAAGAAAAAATATCTGCTCGGTGATCCACGTTTTTGGCATTTTGCAATTGTTCTGGTGAGACGTAAGCAAGGGTGCCTAACATGACACCAGTTTTGGTGAGATGTGTTGCTTCAAAGTCGGCTGCGCGCGCGATACCAAAGTCGGTTATCTTCACCGTGCCGTCGCGCAATAGAAATATGTTGTCTGGCTTTACGTCTCGATGCACCACATTCATGGCGTGAGCAAAAGAAAGTCCTTCTGTCACTTGTCTCAAGATTGGCCAGAATTCTTCAATTGAATAAGGCTTTGAGCGCTTAAGTAAATCATCACGCAAACTGCGACCATCCAAGTATTCCATCACATAAAAATAGTCACCAGGATTTTGTGATACTTCGAGTACTTTGACAATGTTTTGGTGATTGAGCCTGAGGGCAGTTTGAGACTCGCGTATAAAGCGATCTTTGAATTCATCATGTTTTTGAGGGTCTACCGATTCAAGCAATAGCTGCTTGATCGCAATTATATTTCCTTGGCGTTTGTCTTGGGCTTTGTAGACAATGCCCATACCGCCTCTCCCAAGCTCTGAGAGAATTTTGAAATTATCGTACTTGCCTACCATGAACTGAACTTATTCCATTAAGAAGACAAGTTCGGTTTTGCCAAGGGTGAGCAAGTCGCCCGCGTTTATTTGCTGTCTTTCGCGCAGCAATTCGCCGTTCAACATGGTGCCATTGGTAGAGCCGAGATCTTCAATCCAGTAACCACCTTGCATTTGCAAAACCCAGGCGTGATTACGCGATATATAATGATCGTTTGTGATTGGAATATGATTCGTCTGGTCGCGTCCGATTTTGCTCACCGACTGCACCAGCGAAAATCTTTGGTTGGTTAGCCTGTTAAATAGAATTGCGCGCCTGTTGGTCGCTTGCGCTTGACCAGACTGCATGCCGTGACCGCTACCCATTTGAGCACTGGCTGAGGGATTGTGCGCGTCCTGACCACATACGGTACAAACTCCGTTTGAAGTTAGGTTTCCACCGCAACGACTGCAAAGACCACTGTCCATTAGCTTTGACTCTCGCGGAATTAGCTGCTGCCGTTGTTGGAACCGTCGCTGTATTTTATGACTACGACCGTGACATTGTCCGGTGCGCCGCCATCAATCGTTTGTTTGACTAATTCATCGCAAACGCCATCTGGATCTTTCTTGTCGTCGGCAATTTCGCCGATTTCTTCATCGCGAAGAACGGTAGGAAGACCATCAGAGCAAAGAATGACCCAATCTTTGGGTTTGAGTTCGACTAGTGTGTGTTCGATTTCGACTCGCTCTTCATGACCAAGGCAGCGAGTAATCAAGTTCTTGTAGGGATTTATTCTGGCTTGCTCTTCGGTTAATCGACCGGCGCGAACCATTTCTTGAACCACTGAGTGGTCGTTGGTCAAAAGTTTGTGTTTACCCTCGCGGCATAGATAAGCTCGTGAGTCGCCAACGTGAGCTATTTGGAGCACACTATTATCAGACTGAAAGGCTACGACAACCGTCGTGCCCATTCCGCGAACCGATGCGTCTTCTTCGGCTTCGGACCATACTCGTGAGTTGGCATGAGCAACGGCTGACTCCAGCCATTTCTTGATTTCGTCTTCAGTAAAATTAGTAAGTGGTGAGTCTTGCCACAGTTTTTCGATGGCTTCAACAGCCAATTTGCTCGCTCTAGAGCCACCAACTGCGCCACCCATACCGTCGGCGACTGCAAATACGCGCTGGTCCGGGCTCATCCAGTAATTGTCTTCGTTACGTTGTCGCTGACAACCTGCATCAGTTCGGGCCGCTGCTTGCCATTTCAGCATTCTATCTCTCTCCCCACCCTCGTCGATTATTTGCCACGCACGCCGTTTTCTTACTTGCTTTACAACGTCGCCTGTACATCTTGTGCAATCTTACTAGATTGGCGGTGTTAGCGACTTGTTGATTTTACGAGGTTTACTAATACTTTTGCCACCATATATACATTTCCAATCAAAAAAAGAGGAGCAAATTCTTTAGTTTCAGGAATCAAAGTGGCAGTTGCATAAAAACCTGCAAAAACGATAAACCAGACCGAATCGGTAAGGTAGACCATTTTACTTCGCTTTTGGGCCTTGACTTCGTTTTCGAGCCTTGTCAGTTCCTCTTTCAATTGTCTTATTTCTTTTTCTTCTCTTGATTCGACAAGAGACTGAGAAATCTCAGCTACTGAATCCAGTTCAACTTCAGCATTCTGATTCGGGCTCAAAGCTTGCAAATTGGTCTGTGAAGATTTTGCAATGCTTGACTGAGAAATAAGAGCAGGTTTATCGGATTTGGACTTGGTCAAGTGTCCAAAGAAACGATTCCAGACCCCGCGAATCAGATTTGTATATTCGCCCTGGACCAGTTTCATCGCTTCTTGTGCCTGTTCTGGACTGCTCATCAAGAGGCGTTTGAGGGACGGCTTAGCCGCTTCTACAAAGGAAAAATTGGGATCGAGGGTCCTTGCTATACCTTCAAGCGACGAACCTGCTCGAAGCAAGTAGGCAAGTGTTGGAGGAAGGGTTATGGCGCGGGCGTCTGCAATTTCGTCTATTTCAGATTCTAGATGAGTGAAGTCAAGGTCCCTAATCGATTTGCCCTGGTAGTAAGCAAGAAAAGGCTCGAGCGTTTTTTTAATTGATTCTGAATTGGCGTTTTCTTTTATGACGCCAATGGTCCGCATGTGTTTGACCAGAGAGACCACGTCTTCTTTTATTACGGCAATGACGCAACCAAAAATGGCACGACGCTGCTCTTCGGAGATTTCACTGATCATGCCAAAATCGTAAAGTACGATGTTGCCGCGCTCATCCACAGCCATATTTCCCGAGTGGGGGTCGGCGTGGAAAAATCCATGTAGCAAAACCTGTTCCATGAAAGCATTAATCAAACTGTTACCGATATGAACCAGGTCAAGACCTGTGTCTTTAAGCTGTTCTATCTGATCAACTTTGATCCCAGGAATATATTCAAGCGTCAAGACTCGCCGTCCAGTGTACTTCCAGAATACACGAGGAATGCGAATGTCCATGTGCTCTTTGAGCATATGCCTTATGCGGTCTGCGTTTTTGCCTTCCTGTAAATAATCCAGCTCTTCAAATAAAGTTTTACCAAACTCATCAGACAGGCTGAGCCAGGCATCCCAATCGCCGGTCGGGCGAATGACCGAACCTATGCGCGTGACAAAGCGCATGTAGCCTAAGTCCTGATAAAACCTGGTAGCAAGATGGGGTCTTTGAACTTTTACTGCGACTGGGTGTCCGTCTAAAAGCCAAGCTCGATGCACTTGTCCAATGCTTGCCGAAGCTATGGGTGTTTCTTCGAAGCGCGAAAAAATAACTTCGGGCAAAGCGCCTAAATCAGCTTCAATAGTCTCTCTTACTTGCTCAATTGGAATGGGTGGCACTCGGTCTTGTAATAAGACCAGCTCTTCGGCTAGTTCTTCAGAGAGTATGTCGCGGCGTACTGATAAAAACTGACCTAGCTTGATAAAGGTGGGACCTAGCTCTACCAGCGTTTGACGGATGCGCGAAGCTTTGCGCTCACGTCTTTTCTGAGCAGTGATGACCTTCTTTTGCACATATGTTTCTGAAAAGGATTCAGCAGCAAAACTAGCCAGGGTGCGGGCAATCTTCCAGAAGCGTTCGTCTTTTACAACTTCGTTGGGATGGATGCAATCGTCTGCGATTCGAGTGTCATATACCAATTTGCCGCCCGACAAGTTGTGCTTTGGGCGTGGTTCATTTGCTCTTGTGACAGTGCTTTCGACAAGCTCCTTGATGGCAAGTGTTCGCGAGCTTCGTTTTCGCCCGCTTCCAGACGTGCTTGCATCCCTAGACTTTCGTTTCTTAGCTTCAGTCACATCTATATAATAATGAGTTTTTTAAAAGTGATCTTAAACTGAGACTTTAGTTTGTTTGAGTTCAGAGATTTCAGCTCGCAAAGTTGCAATTTCGGCTCTAAGCTCGTTTATCTCGGTGGCATCACCGAGGGCACCTAGAGAAAAATCAGCTACTTGACGACGAATTTTTTCTTTCACTTGACCTTCAAGAATTTCGGAACGATTCCAAATGTTCTGAGAGACTTCACTTACAGTCTCTTTCAATTTCTCTTTGACGTCTGAAACCCGGTCTGTGCCTGATGATTTGTATTCAGTGGCTTTTGCAGTTAGTGCATCCACACAGTCTTCCAAGCGTTCGCGACCGACTTCAAAAGTCGCTTTAGCTAGAAACAAAAGTTTTATGAGGGGCCGAATCACAGAGAGAACCTCCAAGTTACATGGCTGCCAATAAGGACAAAAGTTAGGGAAAATTATACACTAGACTTATATGAATGATGCAGATGTGTTACATCTGGTCAACATGGCTTGTATAGCACGCAGTAAAAATTTGTAGGAAACAAGATGAAGACAGAATCAAAGAAGTCTCACGAAACTAAGGTGGAGACTGTTCCTGACCTCAAATTGGGCAAAAAGAGACTAGAAAAAGTGACACTAATTTTTGTGCCATTGCATCTTGGTGGACCCCATCGCGGAGTGAGTATGGGGCCTGCAGCTATGAAAGTGGCTGAGGTTGCCGAGAAAATCGAGCGGCTTGGTTTTACTGTCAGAAACGAAGTGGAAGTGAACGTTCCTAATTCTGTTTGCTGGGCAGAACATGGCTCGGCTCCAAAGTGCGTTCCCGAAATTACCGAAGTCTCGCTAAAAGTGGCAGAAGCTGTTGAAGAAGCGATGTCTAATGGTTCTATTCCAATCACCATCGGTGGTGACCACTCTCTTGCTATCGGTAGTATTGCCGGTGTGTCAAGCTATTATCGTAAACAGAAAGAAAACTTTGGTCTGGTTTGGTTTGACGCTCATGGGGATATCAACACTCCTGATACCAGTAGTAGTGGCAATGTACATGGCATGCCCTTAGCCGTTTCGCTTGGATATGGCGACAAAGGAATGGTTAACCTGCTTGGCTTCTCGCCTAAAGTGCAGCCTAATCGTTCAGTTCTAATAGGCATTAGAGATCTTGATCCTCCAGAGCGGGAGATGATCGATCGCTCTGGAATTACTCCCTACACAATTCGAGATATAGACCATTTGGGATTGAGTAAGGTTACGGATCTGGCTATAAATTCGCTTGGCTCCGACATCGCTGGATTTCACTTGTCATTCGATATCGATGTTATCGATCCAGATGTAGCCCCCGGTGTGAGCACGGCAGCTCCCGGCGGACTAAACTATAGAGAAAGCTTGCAGGCACTCACTTTGCTTGCCGAGTCACGGATGTTGCGCTCGATAGATATTGTCGAGTTGAATCCGGCAAATGATATTCGCAACAAAACGGCGGAACTTGCAACAGATCTGATTCTTGCCAGTTTGGGTCGTCGCATACTCTAATTTAATTGGTTCTGTTTTTATGGGTCTTTGAAATGTTGTCAAAAACTGTTCCTTGTATTGTCGCTTTCATTTTTGCTTTTTGCGCTCAGCCAGTATTTGCCGATGATGCCGATATAAGCAGTGCTGTTCAGAAAGAAAAGGTAGTGGCAAGTGCTCAAGACTTGCTCAAAAATATAAAGCTCCGCTCCGACGTTGTCACCGGATTTAGAAGTACTGGCTTTTCCAAAAATGAAGAATATGAAAAGCTGAGACAAGACCTAAAACAAGTCTTAGACCAGCGTAACTCCTGGGGCGACTCGCTTAATTTACCCAAACTAGATTTTAGTGCTGAAGAAAAAAGAATCGCTGCTCAGGAATTGCAAAATTCACTAAAAGATTTCACAAATTCGCGCGTTGATGAAAGATTGGCATCGGAAGGGCTTATAGACACACTTTCGCCCGCAGGTTATAGCGAGGCTAAAAACGCTTGTGATGCGCTCATACTTAAGCGTGTTCGGCGCGAAATAGAAGACAAGATGTCATCCTACAAAATTGAGGTTGATAAATCTCTCAAAGACCAGGTCAAACAGGGCTCTCGCAAATTGGTGCGAGATTATGTTCTGCGCTTGAATATTAAACAAGGCGGACAGCTAGTTATAAATCTAGATTCGGAAAATGCGCTGAGCTGGAGTCCAGCCAAGCTCAAAGCAATGTCTGGCAAAAAAGATACTTTGCAAAATAGAATGCTAAAAGCAGCTAAACGAGTAGAAATGCGCACAGCGCAAGTTAACGCACTTATGCCTACATCCAAGCGTGCTGAAATCGAAGATGCATTAGAGCGCGGACGTGGAGCCATTCTGTCCACTAAGGCTATTCGTATAGAATTAAACAAAGCGGGTGCCGGTTCTTTCAAAAACTATCTCGATGGTACCTGTGCTCAACTCAGTTCGGCTATGAGCTCGGCTAAATTCAGGCTGCTAAATGATACGCCATCTGGAAAAGCCGATTTGAAATATACGCTTGTGCTGCTTGCTTCAATGGAAGCAGACGTAAATAACGTGCTTAAAAAATATGGTATCGAGCCCACCATCCAAGTTGAAGAAGATGCAAGTTCGGTAGTGGTGTCAAATGTGGGTGGAAATATAGCCTTCTATTATGATGACCAGTTGCTTGTTGCCAAGCAAGTATTGCGAAGCCATGGCGGCGTGTTTGAAATACGCGCTGTTGCCAAAGACGATGTGCAACGCAAAATGGCCACTCTTTCAGGTGGTGATATTAAGTGGATTGCTAAAAATCTGTCGCACTATCACTATGAAGAAGTGGACCCCGAATCAAAAGCCAAGCGCAAAGACGTAGAGTATTCACTCAAATCCGAAAAGTTTTTCTGGGTGCCTCAGCAAAATACCTGGGAGCAATCGCTCACTCATATTCAGTGGACGAATGCCAATATCAAAACTCAGGGCTCAGAAAATAATGCGATCAGATTGACTGTGTCACAGCCGGGTATTCCGGTCCGCTTCTCGGTGCGAGGACAGAGTTCTTGGGATGCGCGCGTGAGTGAAGAGTCATCGGGCGATAGTCGTACTGTGGTCGATCCGCCTTTCTGTGATGGTTATATCGAATTCAGTTTCAATAAGCCCAAGAAATAAATCTATAAGGTGAGCTAAAAATAGGCTTGCTTGCGAATTAATCTACCAAGCTATTGGCGCGCTATTTAGCGTATATATTTTGAGTTGAAAATAAGACCGGTTTAATAAGTCGGGTTGCCAATCGTCACTTATAATTCGCTTGGATACTAAGCGGTGTTTGTCTTTTGGCTCCAGTAACACTTCCAGAAAATAGAGTTCAAAATCAAGAAATTCAAGTTGATCAAGAAGATCTGGAACTTGATGAATTTCAAGAATCAGAATCAAGATCAAATTTCAACGAACTGAAAATTTCTGCTCAGATCTTGGGCTATCACGCCTTGAAATTTATATTGCCGGCGGTGGTTGTGATATTCACGCTTGCATGCGGCATCACACTTAGCGTCTGGGCTTTGAATCAATTGAATAAATTGCCTATTCAAGCATTTCCCGCTACAGGAGGTGCAAACAATCAAAATGTCCAGAGTCAATCTGACTTGAACAACAAAGACAAGCTCAAATATTCAGCACCATCTGCGGTGCATGCACCTGTTTTGAAGAAAGTTCGAAAGGCAAAAACTCAAGCTAAAGCTCAGACTAAAAGATACCCACAAAGACACTCGAACTACCAGGACCCCTGGGCCGATTATTATTACGATGCTCCAAGTCATCCGCGCGGTGGAGAAATCATTCATTCAGACGGAATGGTGACAGAGTATCGCTGGGCTAAAAAGCACTAGTTGAGAAAATCAAGACAAACTCAATTTGTTTAGCGCTTCGGTAAGACGCTTATAAAGTGGAGCGAGCCACAAAGGTTGTTCTGTCATTTTGATTTTGCAATTTGTTTGAGCCAAATTGCAGGGAGCTAAAATGACATCCACATTTTCTCTGCCAACATCACTTACAAGCACATAGATTTCTTCGATAGAATCGTCGCCCATGGCTAAACATCCAACAGATGCATTGCTTCCATGAATCATGATGTCGCCACCAAGTTTGGTGCGCTTTTCATTCTCGGCATGTTCTTTGTCTTCTTTGTTTGGATAATTCACTCGCAAAGAAAGATGATAAAGCGAATTGGGATTAAAAGAATCAATTTTGTAGAAGCCCTCAGGCACCTGCCAGTCGCCCTGTTTTAGTTTGGGACCGGCTTGGCCACTGGCTGCCAAAATATTGTAAGTATGTAAAAGTTTGGCCGAGCTTAGGTCTCTTTCATCCTCTTTGTCGACTGCATAAATACGCAGTTCTTTTTCTTCTTTAAGCCCAACTAAGTATAGATGTTTAGGTGGATATGAAATATTCTTTTTTAGGCAGAAAGACTTGAGGACCGCCTCCACTTTCGGTTTGTATTTTGCTATCGCTTGATCGTGAGAGATTTTATGTTTTGCCAAAACAACCTTTTTCATAAGAAAAGCAGACCCACATAAAACCAGAATCGCAGTTGCCAAACTAATGTAAATCTTTGTCCACATGCCAATATGTTACTATAAAAAGTCATGACAAACACTTTGAGCCTGCAAGACAAATTCGCGCCAAACAGCATCTGCTACGGCTGCGGTCCATCCAACAAAGACGGACTGCAAATTAAAAGCTTTCCCAAAGAGGGCGACGAAGGCGTGCTTTTATGTCGCTTTGAATCGGACCCCAAGTATCAAGCCTTCCCTGGCATGCTCTATGGCGGTCTGATTGCTTGTTTGCTTGACTGTCATTTGAATTGGACAGCCGCCTGGCATTTGAAAAATCAAAACAAATTAGAGCAGCCACCCTGCACAGTCACAGCTTCTATTTCAGTAAAGTATCTTCGTCCCACACCATTCGATCAACCCCTGGAACTTGTTGCTCGGGTGGTCGAAGCCAAAGAAGACCGTGCCACCATATCTGGTGAATTATCTGCTGGCGGTAAAGTTTGCGCTACTGCTGAGGGTCTTTTTGTCGCTGTAAAACCAGGTCACCCAGCTTATCACCGCTGGTAAATTTAAGTATGCCAACTAACGAACTGAAAGTAGAGATTACTCCTTTCAGCGCCTGGATGATTGGAGTTGGATGTCTTATAGGCTCGATGGCATGGCTTATTCATCCATCGATGCTTGCACGAGGTGGTGTGATAGCCACGCTTGTAGCCTGGATTTTAGCTGCAATTGTCACTTTGCCCCTTGCTTTGATTTTAATGGAATTGTCTTCTATGTTTCCTGCGGCCGGCGGGCCGTATGTTTATAAATATTATGCGCTCAAGAGATTAATTGGTGACAAAGGCGAGTTGCTTGGATTTTTGAGCGGCTGGCTTTTTTGGATCGCAAACACAGTGGGTCTTGCCTGTATCGCAAACGGAGTGTGCAATCTGGCTTCACTGCTCGTTTTTGGTGGAGCCCAACTTTGTCCTTTGTGGTTTGGACCGCTTGTAATTTTGTTTTTCTTTGGCTTAATTACCGTTTTCAATTTTCTGCCTGCAGGTAAAGCTTCCAAACTAAATGACGTTTTCACTATCATAAAATTATTAATGGCTTTGTGTTTTACGCTTTTAGTAGTGACGAGAGCCACTAATCCAATTGAGAATTTCATGTCGAATGCCCGTTTAGATTTGCTTGCGCCGCATTTATTTGCCAAGCAATTGGCGTCAATCTCGATGCTTGCACTTGCTGGATACTCTTTTATAGAAGCGACCGGATGTGTTTCATTTGAAACTAAAGATGCAAGGCATGCTGTCCCACGAGCTTTGTTTTTGACCCTGATTACTGCCACCATTATTTATATTGCTATGGCTTTATCGATCTCCTCTGCAGGTCCCTTGAGCTTGTCGAGCGATAGTGCCACCATGCTCGTGACTGGTACTAATCTGGAGGCAAATTGTCCTGGTATCACTTCTTATTTATGTGGAAGTTTGGCTGGACAATTTTTTGTCTGGTTAGTAATTTTATCAATTTTTGCTTGTGGCTTTGCTGCTGTGATGGGGCTTGCAAGAGTAAGCTATTCGATGGCTTTGACTAATCTGTTTCCCAGTCAATTCGCCAAACTAGATCCTGAAACTGGCGTACCTAGATTTGCGCTCAATTTTCAACTGGTGTGTTTGCTTGCAATCGCTTTAACTGCAAACTTGCTTACAAAGACCGGCCTGATTGCTGATGCGTACACTTTTTTAGTAGAAACATTTGGATTTATGTATGCTTTTGTGGCAATCTTTTATGGCATTTGCATTGTTAGTTTGAGATATACAGATCCCGATATGACACGCCCTTTTAGAATAGGCAAAAACGGCAACTGGTTAGTTATTCTTCTAGCTGTGATTGTAATTGTAATCTGGGGTTACTCTGCTCTATATACAATAAGCTGGAAGAATCAAATTGCTGGTTTAATAGCCTGGCTTGCTGGAATTCCAGTTTTTAAATATTATCGGCGAGGGGAGGCGAAATAGTATGAACCCATTTCAAATTATTGCCACCTTGCGAAAATTCGGCAATTATCTGGCTGGTTTATTTCCTTTTCTGGCTCATGTTGTGGATTGGCTAACAAAGCCACTGAAAGCTTTTGTCGAACAGCCCAAAGTGGCGCCATACTGGCAGAAAATTACTCAAAATAAAATCATTCAATCTATCTGGAATGTGGTCTCACGTTTTTACTGGCGCGACTATTCTAAAGATAGACTTGATTTAAGCGAAGCGCCGCCTGAAAGTTTAGCCGTGATGCTGCCGGTCTTTCGCTTGTGTGTTTTACTTTGTTTGCTTGTGCCAATTTCTCAATTGCATTTTGGTGCTTATGTGCCCATTGAGGCAGTGTCTGGTGCCACCGAGAATGCGGCTGTCTGGGTAATAGTTACCTGGATGGTGGCACTTGCTGCTGGTTGGTCCTCTATTCTTTCGGGAAGCGCATTTTCAAACAGGTTCGCCTATGCTGCTTTAGCTTGTAGTGCTGTGTACATGCTCAGTATTTGTATCGTGACGAGCGAGAAATCCTATTGGAACTGGACTTTAACTGCTGCAATTTTGTTTGGTTATTTTATTAACGAATACCAGGTCAAGCGTGACAACGCCAAAGACTGGATTGTAAGTATAATTTGCGCTCTTGCAATTGGATGCATCACTGGTATCCAGCTTACTTGTACTACTCCTCTAAAAGCGCTACTTGCGCCCTTATTGCCTTCTGTTTCTTATCAGCAAGTTGGCGTTTTAATTGGATGTGTGATTGGCTCGATCATAGCTCTTGCTATTTGTTTTACGGCAAAAAAAGTGAAGGACACTTTTGTTGATGTGGGCACTTTAATGACCATCAACTTTTGTTCTATAGGCACATTTTTTATTGCTGCAACCCTGCGTGGAGACTTATCCCAGCTTGGCTCTCAGATGTTTTCGTCTTTGAAACTATTTAACGGTTACTTATGGCCCGTCTGGTATTTTCTGGGCGTGGGCATTGTATTTAAACTTATCGGCTCAAGCAAAGTGGTATCAAATTCAATTAAGAATTTAATTGGTCCCAAATTGCTTACACCTGTTTTGCTCATAATACTTACATGTTTGTGTCTTATATTTGGCAGTGAGCCTGTAGTGCGAATGCTTGGCTCGGAGCCAAGTATGGCTTCAAGTATTTTGGGTCCGGTATTTTTTCCTATTTATTTACAGGCTGCTCCATATATCTGGCGCGAGCCACTTACTACCATAACTGTGCACTGGTTTTCCTGGGTGCTTTTGTTTGATGTTGTGGTCGTATTTATTCTATTGGTAATAAGAAGACTGAATAATGATTCGATGGCACGATTGTTTTATCTCAATTGTCTTTCGGCGCTATTAATTTGGGAATATGTTTTTCAGCTTGCTTCTTTTACTCGCACACCTAAACACTCTATCTTTGCGCTGCTTATTTTTTCGCTCTGGCTCTTGTGGTTAATGCACACTGTGGGCTGGTCGATGAGCCTCAAGTCGTCGCCGCTTTGGCCTGCTATTGGTCGTCTACCTATTTATGGTGGCATCATGACTTTTTGTTTTCTTGAAATTTTTGCACGCTCTGCACTCAAAGATTTCAATGTTACAAATGAGCTTTTTCTTGCTCTCTTCCGCGGCGTCATAGATATAGGTCTTCCGTATTTCTTTTATCTATACGCACTTGCGCGATTAGGGCAATTGCCTCTGCATTTGAGTGCATTGTTTGCTTCGTTTTGTCTTGGTGCAATATTTAGTTTTCCAATAAATGTGCTTGATAAATTTGCTGCTGCAGGTTCTTTTGAAGGATTAAAAAGAATTGCCCAAGAACAATATCAATTATTTGCTGCTAAAGGTTCTATAAATTTAGACCTAGAGCTGCCTGAATGGTGGCTAATATTGCGAGCAGTTTTATTTGTTTGTGTACTTACTGCTCTTGCCTTTTTAGCTCATCGCAAAAATGAGAATGCAAATGAGCGTCATAGTGCCAAAGTCTTTTCATTGGTAGCATTTGCTAGTGGAATGGCGTCATTTTCCAGATCTTTTGTTGATTTGCCAATTCCTATGAACTGGCATGTATTCATTGGTCCTACCAGGCAAGATTTATTTTTTAGTGCCGGGCTTGTTTATTTTTATTTTGCACTCTGGCTTCCTGCCTTGATTTTGGGACTGGGACTGTTATCTGACAAACTGCGCAAACCAAGGTTTTTTGTAGTTTTGATGGCAATTGCAGCAGCATTTAATTTTGGTATTTCGTATTTTTATCAAAATCACGAATCTCTGCTTAGAGCATCAGGACTGATTTATTCAGGCATTGTAATTTTGCTTTCTATTTTTGTTTTGCTTGTATCTTATTGTATTTCTGAAATGGCAACCTTCAAAGAAGCTATACAAAAGCCAAAAGGACAACCTCTTTTATCTGAGCGGTCTGTGTATACCCTTTTGACTGTAATAATTCTGGCATTGTCGGGACTGGCTATTTATCAGCTTTCAAGCATAACTTCAACCAAGCGTGATTTTGCTGTATTTAAACATCCTGTTCAAATTCCAAGCAATTGGAAAGAAGTTCCAAGCAATGATCCTCGCTCTGTAATGATGACGTTTAAAGATAGTCAGGGTTTACAATCAAATGTTTTAATGGGAACGCTTGATTCTCACCCAGAAGGTACGCGAGCCTTGCTCAAAAATTTACTTGTCAAAGCGAGCGCAAATCTTACTAATCTGCAACTGCTAAAACTGGACAACTGGAATCGCATGTATCCAGACGCGCTCGTTTGTTTTTATACATTTGAAAAAACAGCGCCCGGAACTAGCATTGTACAAACCATGGAAGGGCTGACCATTCTGGTTCCAATGCCTGGTAATGTGACTGAGTATTACACTCTGATTACAAGCCCAATCGACATGGAACGCCTGCAGTGGCGTCTTTGCATGGTTGTAGAATCTCTGCCTAACCGTATGGGAAAAATTCCCAGCCTCATCTAAGAATTTTCGTTTGAAGAGTTAGAGTTCATTTGCGAGTTCTTATCGTCTTGGTGAAAATTACTATTTTGTCCACCTTTTTTTCTAGACTGCAAACCTTTGACCTCTTCAAATATTTTCTTAGCGATGTCGCTACGTCCATGGTTTATAAAGAAGCTAGCCAGCCATTCAAGCTCTTTTATAGGTTGTGAATTAGATTTATCTTTTGAGTCCATAATCTAACTATTCCAATCAACTGATTACCGATTCTTTTCAGCCGTTTTGTTTATAGCAAATAGTTCAGGAACGATGCCGTTATTTCGAGGCTTTATGCCGATCAGTCACGACTTTTTACCTTAGACGCTACAAATGAACTAGCTATGAACCGCTAGCTCTATAAGTATGAGGAGAGTTGTAAAATGGCAGACAAAAGAAAAGCACAAAATCAAAAACTAATAATTGAATGTTTAGGGAAAACTGTTGCCGCCCGCCGCAAACGGCTTGGTATGTCGCAAGAAGAGCTTGCTGAAGAGTCAGGTGTTGATCGAGCTTTTATAAGTAAGATTGAACGTGGCAGACGAAATCCCAGCTTTGCTTTAATCTCGCATATATCGCATGGTCTACACATGCGTTTTTCGCGTCTGGTTGCAAATTGCGAAGAATGTGCCAAAGCGCGCAAGACTAGCTAAATGAGCGATATTCCTAGTGCAAGTATGCGCGTCAAGGTGTTCGTTTAGTCTGAAATTTGTTCGGGGTTTAGTCTGCCTATAACGCCAATAAAAATACGTTTTGAAACGCCTGCTGGGTCAGCGTTTTGAAGTCGGAGTGTGAGAAATTGTGTGCAAATTTACTATTAGATGGAAGTGTTTTTTTGTTTGGCACTGAAAACTATGCGCCTGTCAGCAGGTATTAAAAACTGACGGTTTTTCTTACGGAGTCGTTTTGAAAGCCAGTTACAGTAAGACTTTTCGAGCGTGAAAAAATCGGCGTTATAGGCAGCTCAAAGTCCACTTGAAGATCGCGCAAAAATTCTAAATCTCAATCTTCAATTTTGGCATTTCTTTTGTGACGCGCACTTCGCCAGTAGATGTCTTCTCACGCACCAATAATTTCTGAGCGATATGGTCCATCACATTTTCGATGCGGACATAACCTACTATTCGGCGCGTTTCTAAATCTTCAACTACTGGTACCACTTTAAATCCATGCTCGCGCATAGTCATTATGGCAAGAGCGGCAGTGTCTGAAACTGTGATGGCAATTGGATTTTGCACCATGATATCTTTGGCGGTGATATTCATCTCCGCACCCTCAGGTAATGCTGCTGCAACTTCGATCGAACGCAATAAATCTGAGCGCGTAATCATTCCAATTAAGCGACCGTCGTCATCGGTCACAGGCAAAAAGTCCAGTCGACTCACATTCAATTTATGAATGGCATCAACAACGTGATAATTAGCGCTTAACGGCGATTCTGGCAGAGGCTGAATCAAAGCTTTGAGTGGAACGAGTTCTAACACTTCTCGCACTTCGTGCAGACTTTTCCAAATGTTAGTGCGGCGATTTATTGCTTTTACGACTGCATCTTTCAAGGGACTAAGAGCGCTTGAAATTTGAGTGAATACATTTGATCCCATTACTGTTACTTCAAGATCTGTGCGTGCGCGCACTGTGGCAGAACGCGGGCGATTATCGAGCAATGCGCCTTCGCCAAAGAAGTCGCCTGGTCCAAGCACTGCAATTAAATCTTCGCCTTCGCCATTAATTTTTTTGCGACCAACTTCAGCTTCGCCTCGTTCAATCACATAAAATTCAGTACCGGCATCGCCTTCTTCAATTACAGCATCGCCTGCTGAATAAAACGCTCGCCAGATTCTTTTAGATCTATCTGCTTTCAAATGAGCAAGAGTTCGGGGAAATATTAGATCACAACCCCATTCAAGTCCCACTTTCACTATTTGAAAAACAGAGGGCAGTTTCATTAAATAAACGCCGCGCCAGATAAACCAAGCAATAAAGCCTGACAGTCGCACTCCCATGATGTCTGCCACGGCATCATAGCCACCAATTGCGCACATTGAGCCCATCATTTTGTAGTGAAAAGGCTTGGTTGGCTTATTTTCTAAATTGGCTATTATATTTTCGGCAACTTGTTTTGCCTGGCGTTCTGCAAATTGAGCGACTGTGGGACAAATTTTGCCATCAAGTGCATTTATAACGGCGGCGCAATCGCCTATTGCCCAGACATTTGCATAGCCTGGTACAGACATATCTGGATTTGTGCAGATGCGTCCGCGCTCTTTTTTGACATTCAATTTTTGAATCATCGCAAGTGGACTTGTGCCGATAGTGCAGACAATGGTGGCACCATGCACGTAGCGTTTGTCTTTGAGCGTTATACCAAGTGGCGTAGCGCGGCTTGCCATCGCATTTAATAGTATACGCACACCAGCTTTGCTCATTCGATCTTGAGCGAATGCTCGCAGAGAAGCATCTAGTTCGGGCAGAATCTGATCGCGCGAATGCACGATGGTAACTGAAATATCTTCCTCTTCTATATGACTGAAAAATTTGCGACTGCGACGAACGAGGTCGTTTATTTCACCAGCAACTTCAACACCTGAAAATCCGGCACCCACGATTACAAAAGACAAATGCCATTTTTTCTGGGCCGGATCGTCACAAACTTCGGCCTTTTCCATTTGCTCCATAATGTGAGCTTGCAGTGCAAGTGCGTCTCCCACTGTTTTAAATGAAAAGGCGTGGTCGTTCATGCCGGGAATAGCAGAAAGATCGACTTTGTTTCCAGCCGCAATCACTAGATAGTCAAAGCTCATTTTGCGTCTTGTTTCGTCGTAAGCTTCGTACTCGATGCATTTAGAATCTAAATCTATAGATAGGACGCATTCTGTTCGGCACCAGACTCCTTTGAGCATTTGGCGCAGTGGGGCTGAAACGTCTTTAGGCTGCAATGTTCCACCTGCCACGCCTGCTAGAAGCGGGTGGAAAACCATGTGATTTTCCTGGTTGAACAAAACAATTTCAAATTGAGTTTGAGGCAGCGCCTGACGCAGCTTGCGGGCGCATTTAACGCCGGCAAATCCGCCACCGATGATTAAAATTCTGGGGCTAGCCATAGTTTTTGAATTGTAGCCGATTTAATCGATAAATCTAGAAAATTCTACTGACTCAAGGCTGTAAAGCGCCTTTTCAAGCATCGTAATTGAGGCGGCGTGCTACGACCAATCATGTGGAGCGAAATTGAGTATTTTTCCGGGAGGTTTAAGATGACATCATTTCTAATCAGGTTAGTTTTGTTGGCACTTGCCTTTCATTTCATTTTGCCGATGATTGGTGGAATTGATGTTCGTGGCGGATTTATGACTTCTATCGGACTTGCGCTTGTATTCAGTATTTTGGGTGTTGTCGTGACTTGGGTGGCAACTGCCATTACTGCAGTAGTAGCTGTCAGCACGCTTGGCCTCGGTTTATTGATACTAATTCCACTTTGGATTTTAGGATTCTGGTTGTTGCCAGCTTACACTCTTCTTTTAACGTCGAGTGTGATGCCTGCCGCATTGAGCGTATCTGGATGGTGGCCTGCCATTTGGGGCGGGTTGATTACACTTGTAATTGGTGTAGCAACGGACGGCTCTGAACGTTATCGCAAACAACCCGCATAAACAACCAGTTTCAAATAAGGTTCTCCCTCCCAGGAGAGGAAGGCTGCATTCGAGAAGTTCCTCATAGCTTCAGGGTGCAGCCCCTTAATTTATAAGATAAGTGATGAACTAACTTGCCCGATCTAGTGTGCGGGGCAGTTTTATTGGGAAAGTGGTGCCCTCTCCAGATTTGCTCTTGCAATTTATTAGGCCAGAATGTGCTTCAATAATTTGTCGACAGACATATAAGCCAAGTCCGGTACCAAGTGGAAAGTCTTTCACTTTGCCAGTGTGATAAAAGCGTTGGAAGAGAAACTTTTGAGCCTCATCGGAGATTCCCATGCCGTTATCGGCCACTGTAATGAGGGCGTGTTCTTCTTCTGTTTGCACGCCGACTCTCACTTTTCCACCATCTTGTGTGAATTTGATTGAGTTTCCAATTATATTAAATAGCACGCGCTTGATTGCCTGGACATCGCCTTTCACTTTGATTGTTTCGTCCAGAATAGCGCTTTCGAGTTCAAGATTTTTGAGTGCAGCAAGTGGAATTAAATCGCAAGTAGATTTTTTCACCAGGTATCCAAGATCGACTTCTTCATATTCAAATTGAGGTGCGTTTACGTCATAGCGATAAATTTCAAGCAAGTTCATAAGCAACTGCATGACCGATTCGTTGCTACGCTTGAGCACAGCAGTTACTTCTTGCAAACGTGGATCGATTTCGCCAAAGTACTTTTCTAAAATGTATTGATAAAGTCTGTCTGTGGAAATAAGTGGATTTTTTAAATCATGCACAAGTGTCGCCATGAAATCATCGCGCTGTTGAATAAGCCGCGAGCGCTCAATTGCATATCTTATTGAGCGCGAAAGAGAACGTCCATCAAGCTCACCTTTTTCCAAATAATCTTGCGCGCCTTCTTGCAGCGCTTGAATGGCTACTGTCTCATCATCATTGCCGGTAAGTATTATTAGTGGATGAAGAGGAGTGAGTCTGTGTATGCGTCTGAATGTTTCTACGCCTGAGCTATCAGGAAGAGTGAGGTCGCACAAAATTACATCGAAAGGTTTAGTGATTAAATGATCTATGCCTTCTGCAACACTGGTTGCACGCGTGAGAGTGAACTTAAATGGCGCTTTGTGGCGCAGTAAAGATGTGATGGCATGGCAAAACATGTCGTCATCTTCGATTAGTAAGATACAGAGCTCTTGTGAAGCTTTCATTTAAATTTCCAATTAAAAACATTCTGGAGGAAGTCCAGAATTGGGCAAAAAAACTTCTTAAATACACCCGAGGAGCTATTTCAATTTAACCCTATGTATCAATTTTATACAAGGTGCTTGACACGCAAAAACGCCAATCAATAGGCCTTTAGTTAAGGTAGCTTTTTAGCTCCAGTGCGTTTGGATTTTTCTTCAGTTTTTTAATTGCAGCAAGCTCCATCTTGCGTATTCGCTCGCGACTGACTTTGAAAGACCGTGCAATTTCTTCAAGAGTGGCCGGCTTAGAGCCATCTAGCCCGAATCGACGAACAAGAACTTCTTGTTCACGTTCGTTTAATTCAAGTAGCACTTTCCTTAAATCACTCATCAATAGGACCTGGGCAGTGGTCGTATCAGGATTTTTACCACAAGGATCTGCAAGCATGTCTGAAATGGTCGTATCCTGACTATCCTTTACTGGTGCATCTAACGATGTCATCGATGCGTTGGCAGCCGCCATAGCGTGTTCAATTTTGTCTATTGAGATAAGGGTGTCTCGCGAGATTTCATCCAGGCTTGGTGCGCGACCAAGTTTAATCCACAACTGATTTATGGACTTGCGCAACTTGCTGTATGTCTCGGTGATATGTACCGGAATGCGGATGATGCGCGCCTTGTCAGCAATAGCACGCATGATTGCCTGGCGAATCCACCAGGTTGCATAAGTGGAAAATCGACAGCCCTGACCAGAGTCGAATTTTTCTACAGCCCGCATGAGTCCTAGACTTCCTTCTTGAATTAAATCAAGAAAAGTAAGTCCGCGTCCGCGATATTTTTTTGCTACGCTCACGACCAATCGCAAATTGCACTGGATGAGACGCCGCCTGGCGATTTGATCTCCCTGCAATACGGCGTGTGCAAGATCGACTTCTTCTTTAGCTGAAAGTAGTCGGTGACGTCCGATGTCCTTTAAATATTTGCGCAAAATATCGGATTCATCATCAACTATTGCAAAATTGCGTGTGCCGACAAAAGGCGATGCTTCCTCGTTTTCTTGTGAGGAAGTCGATTCTTCGAACAAACTTGGGTCTACGACAGAAAATACTGCCGCGTCAATACGCTCTTCTTTTTTCATTGCCCAAAACCAACCAATACCTATAACTATCATTCCCAAGAGCTTGTGTAACTTGGCGCTTAATGAAGATTCGTAATGGCTAGTATCAAGTGCGGTGACTAAATTACTTATTTAAAAGTGTGGTTACTTCTACAAGGCGCTTGGAGATGCGCTCTACCTCTGCCATTTGCTTTTGGTCTTTTAAATTGCCATCTGAATCAAATGCTTCCATAGCCATTGCAACTGAAAATTGATCTGGAATACAAATCACTCCAATCGACTCTAAAATTGATCTGACTGTCATAAGTCCACGCAATCCACCAAGCTTTCCTGGGGAGGCGGCAAGCAACGCCACCACTTTGCCCTTAAAACATTCTAGATTTTTTTCTCCTTCAAGCGGACGAGATGCCCAGTCAATCGCGTTCTTCAATACCGGAGTTATAGACGAGTTATATTCAGGACAGGAAATAATGAAGCCTTGGTGTTCTTTCATTAATGCTTTTAGTTTTTTAGCATTTTCCGCAATACCTTCGGCAGACTCGATATCACCGTCGTAAATGGGCATAGGGTAATCTTTCAAATCAACATAAGTAACCAAAGCTTGAGCGGCCTCGGCTTTGGTCGCGGCGAGTTTAGCCAGTTTTTTGTTGAAGGAATCTTTGCGCAGACTTCCAGCAAAGCAAAGTATTTTTGTAGCCACTGTGAATCTCCTGCCTTTGAATAATCTTGGGACATTAGATCTAGCATAGTTCAAATCTACTTGGCTTCGCTTTCCCCCTCGTCTTGAGGCAATTCGATTGAGCCTTGAAAGCCAGGGAGTTTGAAGTCGGAGGCTTTAACAGACTGTACGAAATTTTTAAATTCTTCGTTTTGTACTTCCCTCTCTTTTGGTCCGCCAATCAAGAAATTGGCTTTGGCTAGAACATCAGGCGACACTTGCACGCCAAGGCCTAACAGTGCCGCTATAGCTATTGCGTCTGAAGGACGAGCATCAAGTTTGACTTGTGCCCGAAAGTCGTTTTGGCTCTGGTTTTGCTGTGCCGGAGTCAAAGTGATTTGCGCTTTGAAAACATTCGATTCAAGTTCGTTTACTACCACCTCAGATACTTTGTATCCGGTTTGGTTAATTGCACTCAAGAGCAAATCGTGAGTGAGTGGGCGCTTGGAGCTAGTGTTATTCAGTGCCAGACTTATAGCTTTTGCCTCGGTTATTCCAACCCAAACCGGAAGGGCAATTTTTCTTTCCTGGTCACTTAAAACAACAACTGTTTCGCCTGATTTTCGGTCAAAAACAACTGTATCCACATGCATTTCTATCATTTATGGTGCGAGTCTTTCCCGCCTTAGTTAAGTAGTTATTGTGCCTACCGCGAACGCCATCGCAGTACCGTTTGACATAACGCCGGCACCGCGTCTATTTGCATCATAGCAACTTTAATTTTGCACTGCTTGGCTAGTGCAAGGCTGAAAAGTTATGACTTCGTTAAACGTCTAGTGAATGTCTAATGAGGTGAATGTTGTATATTGTATGTCCGCAAAATTATTTTTTTAGCCAGGGGGAGCCGTCAACAATGAGCCAGATTACTGTCTATGAGAAGCCTACTTGCTCTAAATGTCGCGAAGTGGACAAAATTTTGCGCGAAGCAGGTGCCGACTACGAGAAAATAAACTATTACACTAAGCCGCTCACTGCAAAAAAGCTTAAAGAATTGCTCGAAAAAATGAATATGCCAGCCAAAGAGTTGTTGCGCAAAACAGAAGCTGTATATAAAGAACTTGGCTTATCAAAAAAAGACTTGAGCGACAAAGAATACATCGACCTCATGGTTAAACATCCTGACTTGATTCAGCGTCCCATTGTGGAGCGCGGAGCAAAAGCGGTGCTTGGACGACCGGTGGAAAATATTCAACCGTTTTTAAAATAAGCACTAAATGTGGTATCAGGCAATTCGAGGCTTTTGTAAATGTCCGACCTACTTTCTAAACAAGATTTTGCCCTGGAAGCCATTCAAGCTTTGATAAAAAGCGGGATTGACAAAGCTAATCTTTATTTGGATCTGGATCCTTTCGCCATTCAAATAAAAGGTGCACGAGGAGAAGTGTTGACTTCCATGTCTCTTTCTCCTTATTACAGACTTTATGAAAGCAACCCTGATACCAAAGAAAAACTTTTGACTGAGATAGTCGATACCAAAAACTCGGTCAATATCCCCGCCACTTTTGAAGAGGCTAAGCCTCAACTACGACCCGTTGTGCGCATAAAATGGTTTTATCCAAAAGAAGATTTTCCCCAAATTGAAATTGGCGAACATCTTTGTGTTTTACTTGGAATTGATACTCCCACTACTATTTTGTATTGCGACAATTATATTCTTAGTAAATGGAACGCCAAATTCGAAGACGCCATCGATTACGCAATAGAATCTTTAGGCAAGAGTACCGAGTTTGAATTCGACACTTCAAGAAGTAACCAAGACAAGGACGACGTCTGTCATTTCTTCACTGTAAACGATGATTATGCCGCATCGCGAGTAGTTTTTAGCGGTATTTTGGAATCGCTTCCGGTCAAGGGTGACACATTAGTTGTGGTTCCCAGTAAAGGCTATGTGATGGTGACTGGAACGATGGGCGAATTTGGGTTGGCACATACTTTTGATGCTGTTGCCGAATTGCATGAAAAGCCAGATGCGCTGGCACCTCACTTTATGTTGCTCAAAGATGGTGCTTACTATCCCTATGAGTTCGACCCCGAACATCCTTTGTTCAAAGATACTTGCGTGCTCGAAAACGAATTTATGGAGCAGCTTTATTACGCGCAGAAAGAGCAATTGAGCGCTTCTTTTGAAAGTATCATCGGCAAGCACAAGCTGCTCGATTATGTAAGCAACAAAAAAGAATATTCCATTTGCGTAGTCGAGCCAGAAGATATTCCAGCCTCACTACCTGCGGCAAGTGTAATAGTTTTTACCAGTCAGGAAGAAATGCTTGCTGCTGCACCACTTTTTCATGTTTTAAATATAATGAGCGATTCAATGATACCGCTCGACATGTATCCAGAGCGTTTTGAAATGAATAGATTTCCTAGTGACCAAGAGCTAGAGCAAATTTCCAAAGTGGAAGAGTTTTACGCTGAAGACTAATTTTTGAGACCGTGGAATTTGCAAATCAAATTGCGCATTGCTTTGCTTGCAGTTTTACCATCACCTTTTTCAAGCGCAGCTAAAACGACCAGGTGAGCCTCGCCAAATTCGACTAAGTTTTCACCGCCGATTTTTACAAGTATGCGCAAGAAGCGTGACTCAAGCACGACCGATTCCCAAATTGATAACAATAGTTGATTGTCGGCAGCCTGCATAATCAATCGGTGAAAAGCAGTATCATGCGCCGAGTATGTGGCAAAGTCTTTTTTGCAAGCTGCATTCATAAATTTGTCTGCTTCTGCTTGTAACTCACTACAATTGTCTTTTAATTTTGGAGCTGCTAGTTCGCAGGCAAGTTGTTCTAATACCGAGCGTACTTGAGAGGATTCTTCTAATTCGCGCTTGGTGACCACTCGGACTCGTGTACCTTTATAAGGTTCAGTTTCGACCAGGCGCATTGCCTCCAAATAGCGCAATGCCTCCCGCACCGGCGCCTGACTGGTCTTGAGCTCATCGGCGATTTGTAGCTCTATTAATCTTTCGCCGGGCTGATAAGTGCCATCCAGAATGCGCTCAAGCAGCAACTCCTTAACCTGGGCCGCGGTTGAGCTGCGCTTAAGTGCCATAAAGTCGCCCTCTTTGAAATCTAGCTCTAATCACTTTACCGATTATCTATTATCCAGTATACTGAAGATCTGAAAATCGATTATCGATAATCGAAAACCGTGAAATTCAAAAATAGTCGACCGGGAGGTTAGGGTCATGCAAATCACACGTTACGTTTACGGCGTTTTCGAAAATGAAGCTTCTTTCTCCAAAGCATATGACCGCCTGCTCGCAAGCGGACTTAGCGACATTCTCGTACTTAAAAGGCCAGAAGCAAATGTCGAAAATGTTTCAGCTTCAATCAAACATCCATTGAATCACTTCATGCTTATTGGTGCGGCTCTTGGTGCTGCCATCGGCTCCTATGCTAGTGTGGCAAGCAATATGCCTGCATTTGTTGAGCTTCAAGTGCTTACTCCAGTTATGATAGGTATATGTGGTGCTGCTCTAGGAGCCTATCTTGGCTTGTTAGTCAATTTTGCTCTCACTGGTCTCGATATAACAAATGTCCAGCCCAAAGTGTTTGATGCAGTGATTCCAGCCGGTTCATACGTGCTTGGTACAAGCGTTTGTTCCAATATCGAAACGCAAATAGCGATTGATTGTATAAGCGACGATCAAATGATTGAGTTGATAATCAAAAACGAAATGCTCGACTTGCCGCTTCAAGATGCGCGCGAGAGCAAAGAACGCACGCTTCAACTAGCTGCCTAGTTAAAGATAATCACTTTACGTCCGGGATCGATTGTATATTTCAAACCTTGCAAAAAGGTCTGTCCCAGAAGAGGCTTTGGAAACGGAGTATTCAAAAGAACGTTACACATCACGCCTTTCTTCTCAATCGATCCCAACTTGACGCTATCTAGAGTAAATACATAGGCATCTCTCTTTCCGCCCACACCACCCCCTTGAGCTTGAAGTGATTCAACAGGACGATTGATACCACAAGCGGCAAGATGTCTATCTGCAAAAGCAACAGAACCTGCTCCCGTGTCGAAAATCATTTCGCACTCACGCCCATTTACTTTGACTGTTACTATAATGCTATTGCCTTCGTAATAAAAGGGAACCTCATTGTCAGCCAGTCTTGCACGTGGTTTTGCGCGAGTATCTTTCTTATCGGTGGGTCTTGTTGCTAATTTTTTGAAACTGATTTTTTGTCCAGAGTCGTCGATTTCGTAAATGAAATCTTTGTAGAAAGTCTGTCCAAGTAGGGGACTTTCAGATAACGGATTTGAGCTTGCATCACCAAGCGCTCCTGACCCTTCTTGCACTGATACTGGAATGGTGCGCTCAAGTTCTCCCACTTTGACTGTAAGCAAAGCCACTCTATAACTGACCTCTCCTCCGACACCCATAGCGCGTCCAGTGTATTTTGTATATTTTGGTTTGACACCAATCATCGAAAGCCAGCGCTCAGTCACATGTGTGCTCGACGCGCCGGTATCAAAAATCATTTGAGTGGCGACACCATTTACGGTGGCAGGCACCACAAGATGTCCGCGAGCAGCGTTTGTGCGAAAGAACTTGACACTTGCTTCTTGTGGCAATGATAAATAATCTTGATCTTGCTGGACGGCGATTCCATCCATCACTTCGGCATATTTTTTAGCGATGGCGGGATCTATCTTAATCAGAACCTTTATAGAATTGCGCGATGCTTCGGATTGCGGATATTTGCGAATCACTTGTTGATAGAGAATTTTTGCCCGCTCTAAGTCTTTGGCGTAGTGATAACACAAAGCCTCGTAATACAATGCATTAGCTGCGTTTTCTCCTGCCGCTTGAGCCTTTTGAAATAGAGCGGCAGCTTTTGTGTAGTCTTTCTTGGCAAATAATTCCACCGCTTCTGAATAATTCGAAGCAAAAGCAGGATATCCAATTAAGCTCAATGCCCAAGCGGCAATAAGCGACATCAAAATATTGAAAGTCGGTCTAAGACGGGACAAAGAGCACACCTCTTACAGGATATCTTCATCCATATTATAGACAGAAGGCTCGAGAATTATTCCTTTAGTTGGTCGGGGCGAGCAGGAGCATTTAAATCTATGCGAACGCCGCCGTCTTGTTTCTGCACGTCGAGAACGGTCTTGCCCTGACTTTCTAATTTAACGATACTGTCGCTGCTTGAGTTGCCACAGGCTGCTAGTCCAAAGCAAAGCAGAAATACTGCGATTTGCAGTCTGCCAGACTCTTTGATTGTGTGACCGGCAAGCTTTAATAATTCAGTCTGCTTTTTCATTTGCCCTTTCCTTCAAATACGATTGAGACCAACCTGTTGGGCTTTTAGCATATAAAATTAAAAAAGGAGCTTTGAGGAACAATTGTTTGTAGGAGGCGTCTCTACACCAAGCGGGTTTATTTTGCGAACTAGAAAATGAAAGTATCTGCACATGCTTTTCTTGCCTTCACAGCCCTTTTTATCGGGCTTTTTTTGCCTGCGATGGCTGGCGAGTACGAAGACGCGGTGGGTTTGTATAAATCCGGAAGGATTTCAGAAGCCACAAGCATACTGCAAAGTGTTATTAGCAAAAATCCTGCCGATCTCAAAGCCCGATACTACTTAGCCAATGCTTATGCCAGTCTTGGACAGCGCAATAAGGCAATTGAACAATACAATTACTGTGCTAATGCAGCTCCCGGCACTAAGATGGAAGAATATTGCCTGAGAGCAATGGGCATGCAAAATCTCAAATCAAATAGCCTGCCTAGTTTGCAGCAGCCAATGAAAGAATTGCAGCGTGACACCGAATCGAAAGTGGACATGCAAGCAAGGCAGTACATTGCAAATCTTGAGTCTCAAAGAAAGACGGAACAACGAGCACTTTCGCTAAAAATCAATGCCCAGATAGACACCATTAACAAGCAAATGGCGCTCGATGTGGAAAATGTGCCTCGCTATATTTATATGGGCAACAAAGTTTATTCCAATAGGGATTATCAAACTGATGTAAAAAAAATCAAGCTCGACGCAGAGCGCAGAATAAGCGATTTGACCAGTGGCGAAAACTCTGAAATGCAAAAACTGAACGAACGCTTCGATAAGCGTCTTGAAGAGTTCTCCGAAAGTCATGACGGTATTCGCACGGCTCTTAAGTCATCTAAGGGCAATATGCAGCTCACCCCTCACGGCACCGACATGTACGTGCGCAACTATATGAATTTTGGTCAGGAAAAAGTTTGGGAGCCACCGCCGTCTCTTCAGGCGCGCCCTCTAACACTTCTTGATAAGATTCCTGAATCCACTCGGGCTGACCGAATTCGCCAGCTTCGTCGTCGATTTCAGAATTGACACAATGCTAGAATAGAATCTTCTTGATTTAAGGTGAAATCAATGTTTGATGTTTCGATGTGCGGAACGGGCTACAAGCTTTTAAAGGAAGTCGGCTCTGGCGGCATGGGGAAAGTTTACCAGGCTGAAAAGTCTGACACTGGCGAGATTTGCGCCATCAAAGTTATGCACAATCACATGAGCGGAGACCAGAACAATCGTAAACGCTTTGAGCGCGAAGCCCGTGTGACATGTGGTCTTAATCAAGAAAACGTGGTCGAAACCATAGACTGCGGCGTCACTAAAGACAACCAACCTTTTATTGTCATGGAGTATCTGGAAGGCTCAAGTCTAGCTGACATGCTAGAGCAGAAAGGACGTATAGATCTTCAAGAGTTTTATCCGCTATTAGTCCAAATTTGTCGCGGGCTTGCGTATACCCACAACATGAGCATTGTTCATCGCGACATGAAACCAAGCAATATCATGCTAGTCGAGCGTGGTGGCGAGCTTAAAGCGAAAATAGTTGATTTTGGTATCGCTAAAATCTGTCCGCGCACCGGCAATTGTATACCCATGTCCAATGAGCGATTGCAAGCTATAGACGAGTGGAACGAACTTGATGAAGAAGATGAAAATTTGATTCAAGTACTCACCGCCCCAGGCGAAGTATTTGGAAGTCCGCTCTACATGAGCCCCGAGCAATGCAGAGGCGAAGCGGTTGATTGTTGTTCTGAAGTCTATTCGCTTGGTTGCATGATATTTGAATGTTTAACTGGAGTCGCTCCACTCAAGGGGCGAAATGCGATGGAAACTTTGTTTCAGCGTATCACGATGGATGTGCCATCGATAAATTCGGTAGTCGAATCGCTTACTTTTCCGCCTCAGATAGAAGCGATTGTGGCAAAAGCGCTTGCAAAAGAGCGTCGCGACAGATATCAATCAGTGTGCGAATTGAAAATGGCTGTGATGGATGCAGGCGAAAGTCTCAATCTTAAAAACGCGGCCGTAACTGCATAAGATGTGGAGCATTTCCTAAATTAGCGCTATGGAAGACGATAAATTTGGATTGAAAGAGCATAATTTTAGCGAAGAAGAAATCGCCGAAATGATGAGCCCGGCTCTGGCTAAAAAGAAAGAAGACGAGCGCAAACACAAAGAGCAGATGCTCGATTTGATGTTTGGTGATTTCGATGACAACACAGATGGCTACAAATTGCGATATATGGTCGAGCACGACGACTGGTATTTGCCACTTTGTGACGATGGTGATTTTGAAATTCAAAACATAAAGAAAGAAGAATACGAGCGACTCTTCGCCGGTATAAACAAGAAGTCTGGGAAGAAAACTGTGCACACTGGTCAAGGCGGACAACTTATGCCTGTGTATCAGTCTCATTCTAAGATTAATGGCAAATTCAAGCATGTAAATGGACGAGAGTTAGCTCGTTTACTACCTAAAAATATTTCTGGCTTGCTTGTTGATTGGATCGAAGACGATTCCAGACGTGAATTGTCCAAAGAATATTTTGAAAAATTGCGCTTGCTTGCAGATGCTGTTGAAGTGGAGCGCTTGCTTTGTGTCGATGGACCGGTAGATACTGAAAAATTGCGCAACGCTCAATTTTTGGTGGCATGGTACAAAAATGATCCGTATGTAGATTATGACCTGGCATATGCGGCAACAAATTTAGACAATAAGTATTTTTCCGAGCAAGCTACAGTTAAAACAATGGTTGGTACTGATTTGTTTAAGGCTGTTTTAAAACAAGATTTTTATGCGGGACTGAAAATCAACTTGGGATCTATTTTTAGTCGAAAGTCAGTTGAATTGCAGAATGTTGTGTTATCGCGCAATTTTATGACTCGCGCTTTGAGTGAAAATAGTTGTCACTGGCGAGCACCAGAATTGGTGGCGCGAAACAAAGAAGAGTTTGAGTTATGGCTCGATTTTTCGAACTTTCCAAAAGAGCGAGAAACTGTTGAAGAAACTACTGGCGGTAAGCAATTTATTTATGCTGTTTCCAAGAAAGAAAGCGACTCTTGGTCTTTGCAAGAAACCTCCGAGATGAAAAGTGAAACTGCAAAGCTTGCAAAAACAGATAAGTTCGAACTTTTAAATCTAGCAACTAGCGCTGATGAAATTGCACCAGGTGCAAGTAAAATATTATGTCCCGGGCATATCGCTTTACGCTTGTTTTGCATGTTGCCTGAGCGTGATAGACGTGAATTTGTTTGGCGTCCTGGATTCTCACTAGGCTTTTGTCGCTTTCTAAGTGGCAAGGATATCGCCGCGTCTAAGGAGCGAATTAAATATATAAATGAATTATTGAAATTGATACCACAAGGTGAGTCTGCCATACCTCTTTCGGCATTATTGTCCTATGATGGTGGAAAATTCTTTTGTTTCAAACCGATTGCACGTCAACTCGATTGGCTCAAGCAAGCGCTTGCCCAAGCCAAAAAGAGTTGTGGCGTTATATCTTTTTAGGTGTTACCTAGTTAGACCCGTTAAGCCCAGTTTTTCTTTGCAAAATTTCAGTTCAAAGTCATCTGGCTTGTAGTCACCTGCCCGATAAGTGGCGAGTCTTCTGTCGGCTTCTTCTTGATTTTTTTTGAACAGGGCGAGAATTGCCAGATGAAAATTGGCAGCACCACTTGTTTCTTTTACTTTTGAACATTTTTCATAGTCGAGTTTCGCTTTGTCGTAGTTGCCCTGTATAAGATAGATTGTGCCTCTTGTGTCATAAGCTGCCAAATTACTTTTGTCTAGTTCAAGAGCTTTTTGGGTATCTGCCATTGCAAGATCTAAACTTTCTTTGTTGTTGAAATCATTTAGTCTAAACCACGCACGATTGTTATAAACCATACTGTGACTTGTATCTAAGCTAACCAATTTGTCGATATCGCAAAGTCCTTCCTGATACCGCCCAAGGTGCATTAAAGCAATTGAGCGATTAAATAGCGCACCTTTGTGTTTTGGATCTTTATTTAAAATGGTATCAAAGTCTTTTTTCGCTGTTTCAAATTGTTCAAGCTTCATCATCGCTTCGCCTCTACCCTGTAGAGCGAAAGGCTCATCGGGAATGACTTTTAGTGCTTGATCGAATTTGTTAATTGCAAACTGGAATTCTTCTTGTTTTACGAACTTGGCTCCTTCTTGTCGCAAAAGGAATTCATCAACTATAGGATTTTTATCCATTCGTTTTGCATCTATTATTGCCATTGCAGGACAAATTGCGATTAGAGCAAATGTGCCTGCCAATGCTACTTTCTTGTGCTTGGCGGTCAAAATCGCCGCTGCCAGAATGCCAGATATAAATCCACCAATATGTGCGGCATTATCCATTGAGTTAGAGGTAAAGCCAAGAATCAAACTATAACCAAGAAAGACCATTAATAGGATTAGCTCAGGTCGTTTAAGTTGAATTGCAGTGTTGCTTTGTTCATGCTTGAACCAAGAAACAAAAATAAAGGCACCAAGCACACCACATATAGAGGCAGAGGCACCAACCGAAGTTCGAAGTGGATCAAATAAAATACTCGATAACCCGCCGATGATACTACTCAATAGGTAAGTAAAAATAAAAGTCTTTCTACCTAGAGCAGACTCCGCCATGGGACCGAATTCAAAAAGCGCATACGCATTGAGCAACAGATGCAAGAGGTTTGAATGTAAGAAACCATAAGTAAATAGGCGCCAATATTCTTTCTCTGAAATGGTAAGCGGTCCGAAATTGGCTCCCATTATGGAAAGCGCATCACTGTTGATCGGTAAAAGGAAGCCTGCTTCAAAATGAGGAAGTTCGAATAAAAAGCAAACGAGAATAAGTACAACAAGAGCTGTAGATACGCTTTTAGTCTTCTCTAGGTTTGCCTTCATTAAAGCTATTATAGGCTTATTGTATATTTGAGCAATGGGCTCGACAAATTGGCGGTTAAACAGATTTATTAGATGCGGCTTCGCGCTGGCAAACTCAAAAATCCGTACAGTTGGGTTATACACCTTATTGGGCTGGACGCCGACTAAAAGCTTTTTAGACCCAATAGATAGATTGGAGCACCTGCGACCGGTAAAGCAACCCAATGCCTACATTGAAATCAACGTGGTTGTATTTTCATAGCGAGATAAAAATGGTAAATCGCCAAGCGCAGGACTTCGAAAAGGGAGTGAGAAGTGTCACAGGTAGAAGTGGAAGAGACGCTTATGATGCGGTAGTTAAGAAGCACTGGAAACAATAGATTAGTCTAGGTTTGGTTCTTTAGTTGTTGCATACATTGCGATCCATTCGTATTTCAGATCTGAATCGTGAAACATTAGATAAGTTGACTCAGGAAGCTTTCTTTTAGCGGCAAAATCTCTGAGGACTGGAATCATCTTATTTACATTTTCCACGGCTAAATTGTAGTCGATAGTTTTGTTATGTTGGTCCTCGTCGTAACTTAGGACGCAAGCATTTTTCGTTTCAATAAGTTTGCGGTTTAGACTTTTTGCTAGTTCGATTTTATCTGTTTTTTCTGGAACTGCCGTGCTTGGCAAGCGCAGAAAGCAAAATTGTTCGTTGAATTTTGAATATCTCTCAGAATAGAATCGAGTCGTGCGATAGAAACGGGCCAATTGGAAGGCACGCTCTTGAGCTTCACCATGATTCATTTCCCAGCAACGCTTGTTTGGTAGTCGTGCAATTGCGTCTGACTTCAATTTGGAAACTTCTTTTAGCATTTGCGGAATCGCAATTACAGGTTCGGTTTTGCCTTCACCTTCTACCACATCTATTTCTTTCACCCAGCGCTCTGACAGATTATTTCCTATTGCTCCTTTGACAAAACCTCCAATTCGATCCTCGATATCCTTTGCGTCTTTTGTCTGGTATTTGATGTCAATCAAATTTGCTTCATTTAATTCATAAGATACTGTAATTGGTGGCATGGGTCTGGAGAAATTCTTTTCGTATGAGAAAAGCAAATTGATTGTTCCATTCGGGGGGGCTTCATTAGTGAAGCTCCAATCTGCCCGTTTTGGTGCTGCCGCAAGGACGTCTCTTGCTATGGCCTGCTTACCTTTGTCCCATTCAGATTCAATGATAAGCATTGATTTCGTTTCGTCCTGGGGATTTACTACGATGCTCCAGCTCAAATCTGAATCGATTGCGCTTAAGTATTCGTCCATCCATTTCTTTGCTTCCTGATAGCAGTTGGTAGGATTTTTTACATTGTTTATTTTGTCTTCTTCACGTTCGAATTTTTCCCAAAATTCGCTAATCTCTTTACTCACGCTGGCTTTGCGCGAAATTTCTGCGGCATCGCCTTGGTTTGCATAAATCCAGCGATGGTTGTGTTGATTTGAATTTATGTAGGATCTAAGACTTAACAACTCGGGATAGCTTTGAACAATGGCGCTAAATATTGTAAAAGAGATAATGATAAAAACACAGAGAACTTCTTTCCAGTTGTAACTATTTTCGATCGCAATATGGGGAAGATGTTTTACATTGATATCGAGGATGGTGCGCTGAATATAAAACAAAATGAGAAATTTGAGGAAGTCACAAGTTAGCTCGATAGTGAATATGCCTCTAGAGAAAAACCTCTCTATTACAGTTAGTCCGAAAAAAACTACAGCAAGGATTATTTTTGGGATCTTGAAGTGAAGATTTAGTTTTTCTGCTTGAATCTCCGTTAAGGTCATTAGCCGATGTAGTGAAAAATTGAGGAACACTGCATGAAGTAAGGCGTAAAGCTTTGGGTGATTTAGCTTCTTAATTTCTAATGCTTTGAAATTTCGATACGCCCAAT